>SXGS01670135.1_pt1 | contig 15297 bp, 13 predicted proteins | sample 3174681 | NCBI WGS metagenome assembly SXGS01 (sample SAMN11356861, study PRJNA531348) | freshwater metagenome | isolation source: freshwater sample F1-80 | place: China: Fuxian Lake, Yuxi | collected 2017-12-25 | reverse complement strand
GTAACTTGGAGGAGGGCAGTGGCGGCGGCAGTGAGTTCCATAACACCATGACGTACATGATTCCGTCCAGTTGTGTCCTCTCAGATGCCGCCGTGTCTCCTCACGGGTGGGAGGATTAATTCTGCTCGGTTCCCTTACAGCGTGGACCCGGCCCAGGATGTGCTGCCCGGCTTCGGGCCCGGTCCCCGCATCAACTTCTGGTATCTCCCCGGCACAGGGGAGGCACTCAACGTGGCGACCCCTGCTTTCCCAGCCGCCACCCAGGAATGCGCTCCCGATTTCCGCTCCGGCCGACACTCCGGCGGCGGGCTGAACGTGGCCTTTTGCGATGGCCACGTCAAGTTCACGAAGACGCAGGCCGTCCTGGAAAGTACGCGCCGGTTACAGGCCGGCCAGCCCAACGGGTGGAATCCCGCCAACCCCAACTAGCCCGGCGGTTCCGGAGCTGCCGCCACCCGCTGCTCCCACAGCGCAAGGGCGGCGGCATAGTCTTCGGGCGTGTTCATGTTGAGAAACGTGCGGCCTTCCGGATCCAACGCGCGTAGCTCACTGCTCGATACGAACGCCGTCCGGGCCCGTTCAAACAGCGCCATCGGGCGCCGCACCCCCGACGCGAGGAGCTCTTCCACTGCCGGGAGCAGCGTCGTGCGATAGACCGCGTGGAGGGGGTGCCGCCGCCCGTCCGCTTCGGGCACCACAATGTCATAGCACGCGGCCACGTTCAGCAAGTACTCCGCCACGTCTGTGTTGAGGAAGGGGACATCGCAGGAGGAGACGAAGACCAACGGCTGCCGGCTCGCCCGAAGCCCGATCGCGAGGCCGGCGAGGGGGCCCTCGCCGGGGAGTTCATCCCAGACAACGCGGGCGGCAGTGTCCGGTAGCGCTTGTCCCGGCGCGGCCACCACGACGACTTCGGGGAACCGGGTCAGCAGCCGCTCCACCAGATGCACGAGCAGCGGCCTCCCGCCGAACTCCAGCCAGACCTTTGGCTGTCCCATGCGACGGCTCTGTCCCCCTGCCAGCAAGACGGCGCCCGCGTCCGTGCGCAGTTCACGGACTTCGGGGCGGACCGCCGCGCCGGGGTTCGCCGCCGCGCCTGACCCGCCGCCATTCGGCTCCGGCCGGGCGATGTCGGGAGTTCTCAGCGCTCGGCCCGGCGCCGGTCAGGCCGCATCCGCTTCATGCGAGCAGTTCGGGCCGCACTACCCCGTCCCCGGCGATGGGGAAGGGCCGGTCCTGCGTGTCCCGCACGGTGGTCTCCGGTGAGATCCCCAGCAGGTGGAACGTTGTCGCCAGCAGGTCCTTGGGGGACACGGGCGTGTCATGCACCTCGCCGCCGGTCGGATCGGTGCTACCCACCACCTTGCCGCGCGGCACTCCGCCGCCGGCCAGTGCGACCGAATAGGCGCGCGACCAGTGATGACGCCCGGCCCCCTGCGGCTTTGAGTCGATCTGCGGGGTCCGCCCGTGTTCCGACATCCAGAGCACGAGTGTGTCATCCAGCAAACCGCGCTGCTCGAGGTCGAGCAGGAGTGCAGAGTAGGCGCGATCGAAACCAGGCAGCAGGTATTCCTTCAGCCGCGGGTAGTGGAAGGCGTGCGTGTCCCAGGCGCAGCCGGCAAACTGCCCGTAGCCGTCCCAGAAGACCGTAACAAAGCGCGAACCCGCCTCCACCAGCCGCCGCGCCGCCAGACAGGACTGCCCGAACAGGCTCATCCCGTACTGTTCGCGGAGGGCCGCCGGTTCACGCCCGATGTCGAGCGCATCGCGCATCCGCGTGGATGTGAGCAGTGAGAAGGCGCGCTGCTGGAACGTGTCCCAGGCGCGCGGCTCCGACGACCCTTCCAGCCCGCGGCGCGCGCCATCAAATTGCTCCAGCAGAGCGCGTCGCAGCCCCAGACGAGCGGGGGAGAGCGTTTCCGTGAGGCGACCCGGCGGAGCCAGCCCAAACCGTCCCTCCGGCGTGGTGGCGGCGAACGGATCCATGAACTGACGCGGCTGCGCCTCCGTGTATTTCGGTGACGTACGCAGACCCGGACCGTCGAAAGAGGGGCAGAGCGGGTCGTACGCCTGGCCCAGAAACGCCGCATAGGTGCCCGCACTCACATCCAGATCCGTCCGGGAGTTGAGCTGCCACGGAAGGCACAAGTTGCGCGGCATCGTCGGCTGCGTTTCGCCCGTGCGCCGCTCGTCCAGGTAATCCACCAGCGACCCAATGTAGGGCCAGTGACGGGCATCGCGGGAACGCGTCTCCAGTTCCGGCGTATAGGTCGGAATGCCGGTGAGCGCGTACGCAACGCCGTGCAGCGGGTAGGGGTGTGTTACCGAGCGCACTACGGTGACGCGATCCATCACCCGGGCGACGCGCGGGAGCGCCTCGCACACCTGAAGCCCCGCCACCGGGGTAGACATTGCCTTCAACTCCCCCTGGATTTCCGAGGGCGCGTCCGGCTTGGGATCGAACGTCTCGTGCTGCGGCGGGGAGCCGTAGGGGAAAAGGAGGATGCACGCCTTCGCTCGCCCGAAGGAACCCTTGCCGCGAGCGGGAGCCGCCTGCGCCGCCTGGAGGCGCAATGCCTGATCGAGCGTCAGACCGAACGCACCGAGACCGCCGATCCGAAGCAGGTCCCGTCGCGGAATCCCATCACAAAGCTGGCGGGCAGAGCCCAGCATGCGGAGCACAGCAGCCTCTCCTCCGCAGGGCGAAGAGGGGCCCCGCGTCTCACAGAGCAATATGGACACCGGGACGATGCCGAAGTTTCCGCGTCATCGCGTGTGGGCGTGCCGGGATTGCGTGCTCCGGGGGCGGACCCCCTGCTGGCCTGCTCGGGGAGTTGCCCTCACCGACGCGGCCCATCATTCGGGTGCGGCGCTGGCGCCGGGGAGTTGCGCCGGGGCGGGGGCGGGGTTTTCTGCTGGGATGGGGAGGTCACGGAGCTTTTCGGTAAGAACCTCGATCCGCGCAGCGGCCTTGCGGGACAACGCGCGGGTGTCCTTCGACTGCTGCACGAAGTCGGCCGCAAGGGCCTGCACCTCCGGCAGCACCGCGCGCAGTTCCGGCGCCGGCTCCCGTTCCGCCACACGGAGGAGCGCGTCCACAATGACCCCACTCAAGCGATTGCGGCGGCGCCGCCTCTCCAGGGCCTGCCTGAAGGCAATGAAGAGGGAACTGTACATCGCACCCATTGCGCCCCCTGCCTTCAAAAATGCCAGCCCCGTCACAAAACCCAGGAACACCAGTGCCGCTGCGACCAGCAAGACCAGGCCGATCCAGTACTGGCGGCGCGCCGAACCACCTTTGCAAGAGGTCTTCAGCGCGGCCAGCAGCGGTTGAATCGTGCTGCGGTCGCCTACTGTCCCCAGCGCCATCGCCGCCGCCCCGCGCACGACCGGTTCGGTGTCCGCCAGCGCGGTGCACAGCGATGCCATCCCGTCGCCGCCGAACCTGCTGAGGGCGGCCGCGGCGGCCGCTCGCTCCAGGGGTTCAGTGCTTTGCAGCCGAAGCACATGATCCTGCACGGCAGATGCGGGTGCGGGGGCAGGGAACCGGAGTGCATACTCCCACGCCAGGTCGGTTTCCGCGAGCGCGCGATCCACCCGTGTTCGGGCGGCGGTGATCACCTCGAGCGCTCGTTTCTCGGCGGCGCGAGGGGTCTCGTAGCCCGGGCCGACCGCCGTGATGGTGTCGAGGTCCGTACGCGTTGTTCGTACCTCGGGGCAGGGATCCCGCGCAAGGATGTCCCGAATCGCCGCCAGGATCGCGGGCACTACCTCGCCCCGGCGGGCACGGCTCCGGCGATAGCCTGCGAAGATGGGAACAGCTCCGACACCCACGATGCCGCCCAGAATCAGCGGAAACGAGGGGAACCCACTGGTGAGTGTCCCGATCACCGCCAGCAGCACCGCTGCGACGAGCATGCCGGCGCCGATGGCCGGTCCGGCCGCCCATGCGGCATAGCAGGTGCGGAGGCGATTGAGGAGGGCCGGCAGCGCCCGGCGGTCCCCGAACTCGGCGATCAACTCCAGCGACCGCCGGGCAGGCGCCGCCGCGACACCCGGCGCTTGCATCACTACCAGCGCCTCCGATGCCTCCGCCCCGTGGCATCGGAGTGCTGCCGTCGCGTCCGCGACGACCGCAGGGGTGCCGGAGCCGAGCTTCGCCACGAGCTTCGCAGGCTCTCCCGTCGGCGGGAGCGGCAACGTGCCTCGGGTGCCGATCCCCTCTGCCCGGCTCGGGGGTTGTTGGTCCAGGGGAACCTGGTGCTGTTGCTCCATCGGTGTCATCTCTATCGTTAGGGATCGCAGGAATACTTGCACAATACAATCATCACCCGGCGGGACTTCACGCGGCTCGGGGACACACCGTGGCCGGTCGAAACGAATCGGGTGTGCCTGCAATGCATCACTCCACCGCACGGTCAATGGACGGATCCACTCCCGGTGTGGGGAGGTGTAACGGATCGGGGACGGGCGCCTCCGCCGGGATGGGGAGATCGCGCAGTGTGTCCGCGAGGGTGTCAATTCGTTCTGCAGCGCGTTGGGACACGGCGCGCGCATCCTCGGTCTGATGCACGAAGTCCCTCGCCAGGGCTCGGATCGCCGGCAATGCCTGACGCAGTTCCGGGGATGGATCCCGCTCGGCGATCTGACTCAGGGCGTCGGCAATGACGGCGCTGAGGCGATTGCGCCCCCGGCGCTTCTCCCACAGGCGGAGGCCGGACCGCCACAAATAGGAGAGCGCCAGTCCTGCCAGCACAACATGTTGCAGCGCCAGCATGCCGGTAAGCGGCCCGACGATCAGAAGCGCCACAGCAGCCAGGAGCAGCCCGAGCCGCCGTTGCCGCTCGGCCGACCCACCGATGCAGGATCCCTTCAGAGCACTGAGCAGCGGTTGGATCGCACGACGATTCCCCGTGTACCCCAGCGAGAGCGCCGCGGCTCCCCGCACTGTGGGATGCGGGTGCCGGAGCGCCTCACAGAGCGGCGCCACGCCGGCGACGCCCCATCTTCGCATTTCGGCACACGCCGCGGCGGCGTGGGGGGCGTAGACACTCTGTAGTTGCCCCGCCACCTCATCGAACGTTACGTCCGGACCGAATGGTGCGAACCTGAGGCGGTACTCCCAGGAGATGGCGGTTGCCACGAGAGCCTCGTCCAGGGCCTGACGGCTCTCGGTCACCCGTGGGAGCACGCACCGGCGTACCCGCCAATCGCCGGCAAGCTGACGGGCCACAGCGTCCGCGATCGTGTCCAACGCCCCGAGGTGAGCCCGGACCTCGGTACAGGGATCCCGCGACACCAGCGCCCGCAGTGCATTCAGGTACCCCGTCGCCGCCGTCCCCTGCAGCGCAAGACTGCGAAGCGACGCCGCCACGAAAGTCCCGCTCACAAACGTGCACGACCCGCAAAAGATCCATACCCGCTCGTTTGATACCCCCCAGGCAAAGGAGCAGACGAACAACGCCAGGCACGCTACAAGCAGGATGCCGTCGGCGACGGGTACCGCAAGCCGGTGCTCATAGCACGCCTGAAGCCGATCCCCCAGTGCCGTAAGCGCCCGCCGGTCCCCGAATTCCGTCAGCAGCTCCAGCGCCCGGCGGGCGGGCACGCCCGGCGCACGCAAGAGTTTGGCCAGCGCTTCCGACGCCTCGGGGCCGTGGGCCCGGAGCGCCGCCACGGCCTCCGCCACCACGGCAGGATGCCTCGATCGGAGGCTCGCTGCGAGCCGATTCGGATCTCCGGTGGGAGACGCAGGCAGACGAGAGCCGGATGAAGGGTTCGCGCAACCCTCTGCGGTCGTCTTCGCACCATCGTCAGGATCGTTCTGCTGCACGTGTGGTTGTTCCGATTGTCGGGGAGTACGGTGGTCTGCCACTCCGGATGCCTTCTGTGCTCACATCCCCGGGGACCCCGGCCTCGGAGTCCGCACTTCCATCACCCTAACGACCAAAGAGTGATCACGGTTGCGGACCGTTCAAGAAACCCGGGCCATGCCCCGCCGAGGGCGACCCTTCCGGAGCGGGTTCACTGTGTACCCTCGTTGACGGACTCTCCTCTGCGTCTTTGCGGGCGTGGATTCCGCCTGATACGCCCGGGGCCAACCGGCGCGGCCCTGAGTGGTAGCGAAGTCGGTCTCCCTCGCTCTGCGGTGGGGAAGTCGGTGCACTGCCGATGTGGTACTGTGTGCGCACATTCCCCGGCAGCGCGTGGGAGTCCTACCCCGGCGATCCCCGATAATCATTGCAGAGCCGACTCTGACGGCCCCGGGAGACTCCCATCGGTGTCCAATCTACCCTCGCTCCGCCTGCTCTTCATCGGCAACAGCTACACCCAGCGCAATGACCTGCCTGGCATGCTCGCCACCCTCGCCGCTGCGGCGCCTGCCGTCGCTGCGCCCGATCTGGGGCTCCCCTGCGCCGTCGCGACAGAGCGCGTGCTCGCCAACGGCGCCAGCCTCAGGCTGCACTGGAACGCGGGGGTCGCGGGCCGCCGGATCAGCGAGGAGGCGTGGGATGCAGTGGTGCTGCAAGAGCAGAGCACTCTCCCGCTCAAGAACCCCCGGCGCTATCACGAAAACGTGCGGCTCTTCGCCGACCGGGTGCGAGAGGCGCCCGCAGGCGCCGACCCCGCCCGTGTGCCTGCCCTCGTGCTCTATCTCACCTGGGCGCGGCGAGATGCGCCGGAAACCCAGCCGGCATATACCGAGGCGGCCCGGGCGATTGCCGGCGAGGTTGGCGCGCAGATTGCCCCGGTCGGGGTGGCCTGGGAGGCGGTGCGGACCTCCCCGGGAGCCCCCGGCCTTTTCGCGCCGGACGGGAGCCATCCTTCCCCCGCCGGCACCTACCTCGCAGCCTGTGTCATGTACGCGACGGTCTTTCGGCACACCCCGGTGGGTCTTCCGGTCCCTACCGTGTGCGGATTGGGTTCTGAACACGCAGAATTGCTCCAGACGGCCGCCTGGCGCACGCATCAAAAATTCGTGGACGGCATTGCGGGTTGAGGAGACCGGGGTACTCGATGTCCATCCAGTTCCACGAAGAGATCTACCGCGGGCGCTCCGCCATGGCGAAACTGCGGGACTTCCCGGTGACGGTGTGCGGCGCCGGCGCACTCGGCGCGAATCTGTGCGAAACGCTGGCCCGGCAGGGGTTCGGCCGGCTCCGCGTCATTGACCGGGATCGTGTCGAAGAGCGGAATCTCTCAACGCAGCCGTTCTACCGTTCCGAAATCGGCGGTCTGAAAGCGAAGATGCTGGCAAACGCGCTGTACCGGGCACTCGGCGTGACGGTGGAGACCCGCGCAGAGGAGCTGCGCGCCGACAACGTGGGGCGGTTGCTGGAGGGGAGCGGACTTGTGTTGGACGCGTTCGATAACTCCGTCGCTCGCGGGATCGTCACCCGGCATTGCGCGGCCCACGACCGGGCCTGTCTGCACGCCGGGCTGGCCGCGGACTACGCGGAAGTGCTCTGGAACGAGATCTACCGCGTGCCCTCGGCCACCCACGACGACGTATGCGATTACCCCCTCACCCGGAACCTGGTGCAACTCGCAGTGTCAGTAACCGCCGAGGCGACGGTGCGCTTCGTGCTGGGCGGAATACGTGAGAGCTACACGATCACACTGGGTGATCTCGCCATTCGCCCCGTCTGAGCCGATAAACCTCCACGCCCGCCATCATAAGGGGTCCTGGACGACACGGTTTGTCCAGGACCGCCGGCTTCAGGGTCGGTGAACGTTCGGTGGCCCGGCCGCAGGGGACCAGGTGTTCCGAACCAGAACCTATCCGCGAAGAGCGTGCGTCTATTCCGCCTCCACACGCATCGGCTGCGTCCGGGCGCGCTGCGTGCGGGTCGAAGTAACCCGCATCTGACGCGCCGCAGCTTGCCGGTCCTGGTCCCGCCGTTGGGGGGCGGCACGCGCGAGCATCGCGCGGCGGGCTTCTTCCTCGGTCACTTCGCGCCCACTTGAAGGCAGGCGCACCGCAGCTACTCGCCGGTTCTCCGGCTCTCGGGCCTCCCGAGGCGCGACGACCTCGGAGCGGGTCGGGCGAGAAGCGGATTGCATCCGGCCCGAACGGATGGCCGCGGAGAACATCGCGGCGGGGAGACCGGTCGCGGAAGCGAGCCAATCCCGCCGTCGCTGCTGGATCAGAGCCAGCGAATCGGCGGACAGTTCGGGGATGGGGCCTACCTCAATGCCCGTGTAGTAGTGCCGCAGGATCCGGCCGGCGGTTGCACCCAATCGCGCCATGCCCTGAGCGCCATGCTGACACAGACCGACTCCGTGTCCCCAACCGCGGCCCTCCATCTCCAGCCCACCCTCGGTCATCCGACAGGTGTACTTCAGACTGAGCACGCGCGAATCGCCCACCAGCTGTTGCCACTGCACGCCGGAGAACAACTTCTCGGCCTGTCCACCCCCGGAGGTGCGGTAGCGCACCCGTATCTGACGCACCTTCCCGGTAGGAGTGCGCTCGGTCGTTTCCACCGACGGGGTTTCGTCCCCGGAGCCCACCAGGGCGCGCAATCGTGCGGCAGCCACCTGCACTGTCCAGGTGTGCCGGCGGCTGACGGCACAATAGTGCTGCTCTTTCCCAACGGCGCCATCGCGCACGGAACGGAGGTAGGGGACAGGCTGGCCGCCCCATGCGTCGTCGTTCCCCTCGGTATCCCCGCCGCAGTCCGAGGAGTAGACCGCGTCAATCACTCGCCCGTCGTGCAGGGCCACCCGGCCCTCGGTCGAATGCATCGCATCCTGGATGCTGGTCGGTACGCCTCCGAGCCCGCGATACACCTGGCAATGCACCAGGTCACACAGAGGGATCCGGGATTGATAGGCCCGGCGAAAGCTGTAGGTCCGTGTGGCCACTGCCATTGCTCGAATGGCTTCGGCATGGAACGTGGAGGGGCATTCTCGGGCCAGTACACCCGTGGCGTACTCCTCCAGATCGCACTCGTTCTCCAGCGACAACCTGCCGCTGGATGCGCGGATGAGAAGGCAGTCCGGGTACAGGCGGCGTTCCTTGCCGAGGCGCAATCCAATATAGGATGCCTCGACGCGCAGCACGGCGAGTCGCCGGCCGCCCACGCAGACACGGTCGCCATCGGCACGAATGACTGCGGGATCGCCCTCGACGGAAAGGATGCGCTCCTCGCCGGCCTCAGTGAAGGTCAATCCCGGACTTCGTTCCAGAGAGACGACAGCGGGCGCCCCCAGAGATGCGAGCCGAATGCGCACCGGAGGGAGCGGAAGCTCGGTGTCGGGCCGCTGCGTGCGGGCCGACACCGAGCTGAAAGATGTGATGACGATGAGCGGAGGAAGTATGAGCAGACGCGGGCGCATCGCGGGCACTCCAGGCTTCCCGGCTGTCCCGGGAACCAATACGCTGCCATGCTCTCTTGTCGGCCACCGGTCCACCGGTTTCCAACACGGGAAGCACGGGAAGTCGAAGAGTGGGCGGAATTACCCTTGTAGTTTGCTCAGGATAGACATTTCTCCACGCGAGGATCACGATTCCGACACCGATTGGCACGCCAAAGTGCCACCGGACGCGAGTTCGTGCACTCATGCCGTCGAGTTTGATGGCCTGAGCGGCGAAATCCGGCAGCGCCGGGTGCGTGCCTGAATCACGCAGGAGAGCCGTGGGACGGCGTGGAACGCTTTCGCGGACGGTTGCTGCTACCGGACGGAGGGAACAATCCATGAATCGCCGCTGGCTTCTGGGATGGGTCGGAATGACAGTCATCGCCGCCCTGGCGCCACTGCACGCCGCCGAAACGCCGGTCACCGGGTTCCTCAATCGGACGGTGACTGTCGAGGGCAAGGAACATCCGTACGTGGTCTATCTCCCGCGGGATTACACGCCCGAGCGGAAGTGGCCCGTCATCTTGTTCCTGCACGGCGCGGGAGAACGCGGGACCGATGGGCTCAAGCAGACCCAGGTGGGGATCGGCACGGCGCTCCGCTTTCACCCGGAACGGTTTCCGGCGGTAGTGGTCATGCCGCAATGCCTGCCAGGGGAACGCTGGACGGACAGGATGGCGGATGTCGCGCTGAAGGCGCTGGACGACACCGTCCAACGGTACCAGGGAGATCCGAATCGAATCTATCTCACGGGGCTTTCGATGGGAGGCGCGGGAAGCTGGTATCTGGGCACAGCCCACCCCCACCGTTTTGCCGCCATCGTCTCCATCTGCGGGCGCGGCGACATTCCCGGCATCGTCACCGGGCTGAAGGACAGCCCGGTCTGGATCGTGGTCGGTGATCAGGACCAGGCGCAAACCGTTCAGTTCGCCCGCGACGCGCATCAGGCGCTGAAGGCCGGGGGCAGCACCACTGTGCGGTATACGGAGTACCCCGGCGTCGGCCACAACAGTTGGGACAAGGCCTACGCCGCCCCCGAACTCGCCGCCTGGCTGTTCGCACAGCGGCTCAAGACGGATGGTTGAGCTCGACAGGACGCAGGCAGCCGGCGCACGCGTGGTGAGTGACGGGCAGCGCGCAAGGCATCCGTCGCCCCGCTGCGCCGCACCACTCATCCAGAGGCGCGTCGGCCTTCCGTCTGCGTCCTGTCGAAAGATCGCCCCCGCTATTCGAGGTAGGAGCTCCCCTCCAATCCGCGGATGCGTTCGATGTCTGATTCGCGCAGTGACAGGAAGTGCCCGAACCGGATCCGCTCGTAGGCGCCCTCGGGATACCACGTTTCCATCGCCAGGTCGCCATCGGAGTCCGCGTAAAAGCGGGTGACGGAAGCCTGCTCGTTCAGCTTGTTGACGAAGTCCAGGAACCCGGGCCGATCCGTCTTCGCGGTCTCATCGGCGCGGAGAAAGCTGGTCATCAGCAATCCGCCCCGAAATACCTTGAGCAGGATGTTCAGCTTCACCGAATGCCGCGCCCACGTGCTGTCCTCGTTCCGGGTGATCGTGTAGCCGAGAAATTCGAGGTGGCTGACCGCCTCGTCCAGTAACCCTTCCGCCATCGGTTTCCTCCCATTCCACATTGTCCAGCCGTACCCTCTCGCCCTCCTCCAGTCCCCCGCAGTTCCCGCTTCACCGAACGGAAGTACGGGACTCGGGGGCTCTGGAGGAACTCCGCACCCCCTGGACCCGGCTCTGGGAACAGTGTCCGGGGGCCACTCCCTTCCAAACGCCGGAGTGGTTGCTGCCGGCGTTGCAGGTCCTGGGCGGCAGGCAGCTTGTCGCGCTGGCTTTCTTCTCTTCGGAGTTTCAGCTTGTCGGCCTCATCCCCCTCCTCAGACACCGCTCGGGATGCATTCCCACCGTCTCGGTGTACCAATTTCTGGGATCCGGTGTCTCAGATTATCTGACCGGACTCGCCACCCAGGAGTTTCAGCCGGCGGTCCGGGACGGTCTCCTGTCGTGGCTGGCCGAGAGGCCGTCGTCGGTTCTGGACCTTCAGCAACTCCCCCCCAATTCATTTCTCCGCCGTGACGATGACCGCCCGACGCTCGCTTCCTGGCGCGGGCCGCACGATCCCTGCCCGGTGCTGGCGCTCCCGGGCTCGGTCGCTGAGTTACCCGGAGTGCTGCCGGCACACCTGCGCAAGAACTTGCGCTATTACCGGCGGCGCGTGAGAGCACTCGGAGAGGTGGCGCTGGAGACGGCGGACGGTGACACCTGGCCCGAGTTCCTGGAGGCGCTGTTTCGGCTTCACGCCGCCCGTTGGCGCGCCCGGGGCCAACCCGGCGTCTTTTGCCTGAAGCGCCGGCGTGCGTTTCATCGGGCGGCGGTTCCGCAGCTCATCAATGGGGGACTGCTGCGGCTGCACGGGCTACGGGTGGACGGGATTCTGCGCGGCGCGCTGTACGCCCTGGTTGGGCACGGTCGGGCCTTTTACTATGCTTCCGGCTTCGATCCGGCCCTGCAGCGGTACAGTCCGGGCACCCTGCTCGTCGCGCATGCTATGGAAGATGCCATCCGGATGGGCCTGCGGGAGTTCGACTTCCTCAGGGGTCAGGAGCGCTACAAGAGCCATTGGGGCGCCACCCCACGCTGGAACGAACGCCGGGTCATCTGGAATCGCGGCATCGGCTGCGGACCCGCGGCGCGGGCCATCGTCGCCGCGGCACAGATCGAGAACCGCCTCAAGGTGCTGTGCGTGCGTTGATCGCGAATCGGACGGCAACAAACTCTCCACGCCCCGGGACGGAACCAGAACCGCAGGAAGGTCCGTAGTCTTCTAGTGGCGTAGATCTCTAGCCCCGAAGGCGTGGGCAGACATGCGACCTGCACCTGGAAAAGTTCCGCAGGAGTCCGGATTTGGTCGAAGTAGACAATCTCACCCGAAAGTATGGCGCTATGCTGGCCATTGATCGGGTCACCTTCCGGGCCCACGACGGGGAAATCCTGGGGTTCCTGGGAAAGAACGGCGCCGGCAAGACCACCACCATGCGGATCATGACGGGCTTCCTGCCTGCCAGTTCCGGCACGGTGCGCATCAATGGGGCGGACATAAAAGAGGATTCGCTGGAGGCCCGACGACAGATCGGTTACCTGCCGGAAACAGCCCCGCTCTACGAAGACATGTCCGTCTTCAGCTACCTGGCGTTCTGCGCGCGGATTCGCGAAGTGCCGTCGCGCGAGGTATCCACCCGGATCGAGCAGTCCATGAAGGCCGTGCATATCAGTGAACGGCGCAACTGGCAGATCGGCAAGCTCTCCAAGGGTCTGCGGCGCCGGGTGGGACTGGCGCAGGCGCTGGTTCACAATCCCCGCGTGTTGATCCTGGATGAGCCGACGGAGGGCCTCGATCCGGAGCAGATCATCGAGATCCGGCGCCTCATCCTGGGCCTCCGGGGCGATCACACGGTGATCCTGAGCACCCACATTCTCTCCGAAGCCCAGGCGCTGGCGGATCGGATCATCATCATTGATCGCGGACGCATTGTCGCGGTGGACACCACGGAGAATCTGACGCGGGCCGTGGTGCGCGCGCAGCGCATTCGCGTCCAGGTGGAGGGCCCCGAGGCAGCCGTGCGCAAGCACCTGGAGGGTCTGTCCGGGGTACAGCGAGTCGAGCGTCTGCCGGACGAACCGCCGCGCTATGTGGTCGAGAGTGAACGCGACACAGACCTGCGCAGCCGGTTGGCGGACAGCGTGATCAATGCCGGTTGGGGCCTGGTCGAACTCGAGCGGATCGAGCCCACCCTGGAAGATGTCTTCCTGCACATCACTTCCCACCACGAGGACCGCATTCCCACTCCGGATCCCACCCCCGCCGAGGCCCCGAAGGAGGAGGCAGCCGCCTGATGCGCACCATCGGAACGATCGCCGAACGGGAATTTCGGGCACTGGTGACGGCGCCACTCGGCTGGGTCATCATGCTGTTTTTCCTCTTTGTGAGCAGCATTTTCTTCGTGGCGCCGCTTCAGCGCGGCTTCGCGACCATGCGGCTGGTCGTGGGCAACACCACCATCTGGTTGGTGTTCCTCTTGCCGGCACTGACGATGCGCCTGCTGGCGGAAGAGAAGAAACAGGGCACGCTTGAATTGCTGATGACCTCCCCCGTCACCGAGACGCAGGTGGTGCTCGGCAAGTACCTCGGTGTGCTGGCGTACTATGCGGTGATGCTCTTCAGCACCCTGCAGTACGTGTTCGCGCTGGCCTGGGTCCGCGACAAGACGCCGAGTCCCTTCTTCCCCACCTACGTGGGCCTCTTCCTCACCGCCCTGACGCTGGTCCTGCTGGCGCTGGCTTCGGTGCGCGAGTCGCGCCCGCTTGGGATTGCGGCTGCCGTAGCCGCTGTGGCCACTGCCCTCTGCGCCGGATTTGCAATGAAGGAGATGGGGGAGTGGGGCCCGGCGCTCACCGGTTACATCGGGCTGTTCATGCTCGGCGCCGTCTTCCTGGCGATCGGGGTGCTCACCTCCGGACTCACGCGCAACCAGATCATCTCCTGGGTTTCCACGGCCGCCATCTTGCTGTTCCTGACGGTGCTCATCAGTTGGATGAGCGACCAACTGCCGGATCAGCTTCCAACGCGAGAGGCGAACGCCGACTTCGGCGCCACGTTCCAGTATCTGTTCGGGATGATGCTCTATGGCCTGACCCAGGTCTTCAAGGCGTTGAGCCTCCAGCAGAACCTGGAGAACTTCGCGCAGGGCGTCCTCGATCTGCGCGATTTCGTCCTCTACCTCTCCTTCATTGTGGCCTCGCTGTTCTTCGCAGTGCGGGGACTGCAGACGTCCCGCTGAGCGTGATGCGAAACTCGAAGAACGAAAGGCGATAGACGAAACAATGTCCGATCAAACGCCGACCGTCGAGCCCGCCGAGCGCTCGGAAGAGATCATTACCATCGCGAGTGGGTGGGGTGCGCTCGTGTGCACCCTGCTCGGGATGCACCGTTGGGTGGCCACCGGGCAGTTCGATTGGTGGACCCGGCTCGGGATCATTGCCGGCGTGGCGCTTGCGATCATGTGGGCCTGGGGGCGCGGGCCGGCCTTTGCGTCCCGCATCGGCGCCTGGGTGCGGAGCGGTGGTCTGAACACCACGCTGGTCGCCGTCGGACTGGTGATTTGCCTGGTGGTGGTCAACACCCTGGTGCGCCGGCGCGCCTTTGTGCGGCTCGACCTGACCAAGAATCAGCGCTTTACGCTGTCGCAGCGCAGCCGAGAGGTACTCAAGGGCCTCCAGCAGCCGATCACCGTGACCGCCTTCCTGACGTCGCGGGCCGACCCGCGCGCTCGGGACCTGCTGAAACAGTACGCCGACGCCTCGGAGAAGTTCACCTGGGTTGCGGTGGACCCTCTGTCCGACCGCAAGACCGTGCTGGAGAAGCAGCCGCGGCTGAACGAGACGGACTTCACGGGCGCCCTGTTTGAGATGGCGGGGAAAAAGGAGAACGTCACCGAGTTCACCGAGAAGGCCCTGACGAGCGCCATCCTCAAACTCACGCGCACGACGGATCGGAAGGTCCTCTTTCTCAAGGGGCACGGGGAGCCGGACATCGCAGCGCCGGCAGGCAATCCCCAGCGCTCGTTGAGCATGCTGAAGCAGGATCTCGAGGGCGTGCAGTGGACCACAGGGTCACTCGATCTTTACCCGAAGGGCGCCGCCACCCCTGATCCGGCCGAGGTGGCGGTGATTGTGATTGCCGGACCGAGGCGGGAGTTCTCTGCGGACGAGCAGAAGCGGCTGGACGAGTACCTGAACAAGGGGGGACGGGTCCTGTTGCTGCTGGATCCTGAGGGGCCGTCGTTTGCGAAGTGGCTGGCTGCCTGGGGAATCAAGGCGGGCGACAACCTGGTGATCGGCCAGCAGAACGGTGGTCTGATCGTCG
>SXGS01112089.1_pt1 | contig 15301 bp, 14 predicted proteins | sample 3174681 | NCBI WGS metagenome assembly SXGS01 (sample SAMN11356861, study PRJNA531348) | freshwater metagenome | isolation source: freshwater sample F1-80 | place: China: Fuxian Lake, Yuxi | collected 2017-12-25 | reverse complement strand
TGGATACTATGTAAACTTACAGCCAGAATTGGCCCGAGTTCCGGGAAAATGCATCGGAATCGGCCCCTTTGACCTCAATGGTGACTGTCTACCCAAATTCGCGCTGGCCTGGTACGACTGACTTATTTTTGAGCGGGCCCTTAGGAATTCCTGTACACGATGAATTGGACGCGACAGGCGCGTTCCCGATCGGTCCCCGAGTGTCCCGGGGACGAGAAAGTGCTTCACCGCGATGGTCCGCCGCTTCCGTACCGGCTTCACGCTCATCGAACTCCTCGTCGTGATAGCCATAATCGCCATCCTCGCTGCAATCCTCTTCCCGGTGTTCGCCCAGGCGCGTGAGAAGGCCCGCCAGGTCTCCTGCCTCTCCAACTTCAAACAGATGGGGAGCGCATTCCTTATGTATGCCCAGGACTATGATGAGACCTGGCCGGGTGACAGCATGCCCGAGAACGGGGATCTCTCCCGATGGGGCACGTACTACTGGCCCTTCCTGGTAAACGCCTATGTGAAGGGGGGACCCCAGGCGTACACGCGCACCAGGGGTGGGGTCTTCGTCTGTCCGTCCGATCCCGGCCCGGCCCAGGAACTGGCCGGAGTGCGTACCACGAAGGTGTGGCCGGAGCCGGCGACCTCGTGGGGCCTCCAGCGTGATCCCGCGCGCGGGAACAACCTTTGGTACTGGTGCAGCTACTCCATCAATGAACTGGTGGCCGACACCGCACCGCAGCTCGCCGTATGGGAGAATCCAGCCAACTCGTTCCTCGTGATCGAGGCCAACGATAGTGAGATTGAGGGGGACGAATTGAACGAGCTGCACTCGGTGCCCGTTTCCAACTCCGGCCCCGGGACGCCGGGCCACAGCGGTGGTCTCAACTTCCTCTACCAGGATGGGCACGCAAAGTGGAGCCGCCTGTCGTTCACGCCTGCGGCGGGTACCGCCCGCAACTGGCGTTGGAGCTTCCCGCCCAGCGATCCGGGCGGCCTTCGCGCCACCGGCCCGTGGTCCCCGCCGGCCAACGACTGACGGCTGATCGCGTTGCAGCGTGCGACGGGCTGATTCGGCACGCGTCGGCGCCGTTCCCGAGATCCCCGAGTGGGCGGCAGGATGACTGCGGCCGGATGCAGAATGGTTGGTGACTCCAATTCGGCGGTGCTTGCGGGTGTCGGCTTACGGCGCGCACCGCATTCCGGGCCGGGGAGGATCACCTTGCCCGCGGCCCTGGCACGCCGCGGGCGACCCGCATCCGAGTCTCTACCCATCACATCCGAACCACTATGGCTTTTCGTCTGTCCATCCGCGAGAACATGGTGCCCGGCGGCACAATTCTGGAGAAGTTCCGAAACCTCCAGCAGTTGGGCTTCGACGGCATCGAGATCACCACGAGCAGCACACTCGATCGCGCTGAGGAGATCCGCGCAGCCGCTGCCGAAACCGGGATCCGACCGGCAATCACCTCCGCCCGCGGCGGCGGCTGTCTGATCGATCCACGCAAGGAAGAGCGCGATCTGGCCGTCAAGAGCCACATCGAAGCGCTCGAACTGGCGGCGCAGATCGGCGCCTATGGGGTCATCTCGCCGCCGGTCATCACCATGAAGATGCAGCCGCACCGGTCCCGCGTGCCGGATCTATCCCCGGTGATCTCGCGCGATGAGGTGGAGCGCAGGCTGGTCATCGCGCTCTACCAGGAAATCGCCCAGCGCGGGGAAGCGCTCGGGACCGCGATCATTGTAGAGCCGTTGAATCGCTACGAGCAATGGTGGCCCTGCACGCTGAAGCACGGCGTCGAGATTTGCCAGGCGGTGGGCAGCGTCGCCTGCCGGATGATGGCGGACCTGTTCCACATGAACATTGAGGAGCGGGACATGGCCAACGCCATTCGCGAAGCAGGCAGCGAGTACATCTACAACGTGCACCTCGCCGACAGTCTGCGCCGCCTGCCCGGCAGTGGTCACACGGACTTCACTCCCTGCTTCCGCGCATTGAAAGAAATCGGCTACGATCGCTACTGCGGCCTTGAGTGCGGGATTGACGGCGACCCGATGACCGCCCTCGCCGAGAACGCAGCGTACCTGCGCAAGCTCTGGGACGCGGCATAGCAGCAGTGGCGAGAGCCGGCAGCGAGGGCGCAGGGGACATCGCTCACCCCGCCTCGCTGCCGGCAATTGAAGTCAGTGCATCTCCGACAGGGTCCGGGGTACCACGCGGTAGCCCTCGCGTTCCACACCGTCCTTGGTCTTGAAGTGTCGCCTTTCAAAGCCCGCTTCATGACGCAGGTTCATGCGCACCAGGTGGTGGACGTCCTCGCTGACCAGCACCTCGTTCGCTGCGGCGCCGTCGCAGAAGCGAGAGGCTACGTTCACCGCGTCGCCGATCGCGGTGTATTCCATGCGCGAAGTCGCGCCGGAAAACCCCACCAGAGCGCGTCCACAGTGAATACCGATGCCGATGTGGCCGGGGGCCAATCCTGCGGAAGTGCGCCGGCGGGAGACCGCTGTGGCCTCTTGCTGCATCGTTAGTCCCGCGGACACTGCCCGGACGACGTGTCCGGCCTCTCCCTCGTCATCACCGCGCACGAATAGTGCCATGATGCCGTCTCCCATGAACTTGTCCACGATCCCGGCGTGGTCCTCGATCGCGGCGGTCAACGGAGTCAGGTAGTCGCGGATCATCTGCGTGACCTGTTCCGGTGTCATGCGCGCCGCCATCTTGGTAAACCCACGGATGTCGGAGAAGAGGACCGCGACCTCTTCCCGCAGCATCCGCGGTTCGAGAATGCCCTGATGGGCGCGCACTTCTGCCCCCACCGGGCGCGATACCAGCCGGCCGAAGTTTTCCAGAACTTCCTCGCGTTCCCGTATGCCTGCGGCTGCCACCTCCTCCGCGCGTACGGCGGAGAGTTGAAATGCCAGCAAGTCGAACAGGTCGCGGTCACTTTCCAGGAACGCATCCGCTGCGCCGCTTTCTACACACAGGACCCCCAGAGGCGCTCCGTCCCAGAGAAGGGGCACATAGAGCCCGCTGCCACCGCGCGCGGTACTCATCGCCGGGCTATCGCTCATCCCGTGGGGCTGCTGGGCCCACATGTGCATCCGGCGGCTGCGCATTACCTCCTGCGCCCGCGTCAAACTTGGAGTGTCGGGGACATCGGGAGGGTAGAGAGCCATGATCACGAGTGCGTCCCGTGCCTCTCGCAGCAGTGCCGCCAGCCGGGCCTGCTTGCGGGACCGAAAGATCTCCGCGAGTGCGCCCTCGAGACGTTCTTCGCGCTGCGCATCGCCGCTCAAGTGCGCCGCCACCCGGAGGAGGAGGGCAACCTCCCCACCGGGCGAGGTCGGCGCTGCCGGCGTCGGTTTCACGGGAGCGACTTCCTGCGGTTCGGGCGCGGGGACAGGATGCGCGGGCACGTGGTCGGCTGGGTCCGGCTCCCACTCGATCCGCGCGATCTGGTCTCCGAAGCGGACGGTCATGCCGTCTGGGAGCGCCCGCGCGGCATTGATGGGGAGACGCTCCTCGCCTGTATGTTGATCGTGCAGATAGGTTCCGTGGCGGCTGCCGACATCCTGGATCTGGATGGCCCCATCTGCGTACCACACACGGGCATGACGCCGCGACACGGTAGTGTTCGGGTGCAGATTGATTTCCGGGTCCCAGTTTTCAACGGGGTTCGGACGCCCGATGTGCCCGCCCGCCGGCGGGAGGTACACAGTGTTCTCCCCAATCGCGACGCGAATCCGACCCATTTGCTGCCTCGCCCCTGCCGAATGGAGCCGCACCGCCGTGCGACTCGCGCCCGCAGACCGCCACCGGTTTGCATCTGCACGGAGTTTCCGGCTGAGCCGCACCAGCGAGCGACTCTTGCCTGCACACTGCCCCCGCTTTGTACCCGCAGTTAGTTGTTAGGCATTCGGCCCCGATTCCCCCTTCTTTGGACCTTGCCATTCGCCCGGATTTCGTGCGCGATAGCACCACCGACCCGAGGCCGTTCCGCGGATATTCTCTTCTGGCGGGCCCAATCACGGCCCTGGAGGGAGCAGGTGCGATGACACGACGAACGATTCACCGGGGTGCTGTCGCGGCAGTTGCCGCTCTTGCCCTGTGCTGGAGTGCGCGGGCGCAGGAGGCGCGCGCGAGTTTTCCGTTCGATGACGGTCCGGATGGGTTCACGGCCATTGCTGTGCAGAGCACTCAGGTGGCGCCGGATGCGAACGCTTCCGTCTCCATCACGCGCGAGGCCGGCGACTTCAAGGCGGGCTCCGGCGCATTGGTGTACCGGTACCAGATCCAACCCGGCCCTATTGCGGCGCTCTACGCCGATGCACGCATCCCGGGTGATTCCCGTTCACTGCGGTTCTGGCTGCGGACTGATCGGGCCACGGTGTTCCTTGTCAGTCTCCGCGAGCAGGATGGCTCGTCGTACCAGTTGTCCTTCGTCATAGCAGCAAACCAGTGGACCGAGGTGAAGGCAAACCTGTCCGAGTGCATTCTGGAGCAGGGAGGCAAGGACGAAAATGGGACGCTTGACGCGGCGCAGGTGCAGGCGGTGGGCCTGCTTGATCTCGCGTCGGTTCTGGTAAACGGCCCGGATGCGGTGAAACAACTCGTGCCCAACCTTCAGGGGAAACGTGCCCTCTGGCTGGATGACCTGACTTTCTCCCCGGAGCGTGTGCCGCAGGCCACCGGGCTGATTGAGGAAGGGGGGCGCAGGAGCCTGCTCGTGGATAACTTCGAGACCGGTCTCGTGCGGTGGACTCCCGTCCGTGTTGTCTTTACGGCGACACCACCATCGTTCGGATTATTCCCTGAGAACACCACGGTGGAGGTGCGCACGGAAGCGGCAGGGCCCGGTATGGCGCGTACGCCACTCGAACCGGGCGGCAAGGGGCTGCGGGTTACGTACTCGCGGGCAGCCGGCGAGGCCTATGCCCTGAACCGTGATCTGGAAGGGTACGACCTGAGCGGCGCCACCCGCCTGCAGATGTCGCTCAACTGCTCGCGCAAGTCGCTGCTCATCCTTCAGGTAAAGGAACGGGACGAATCCGAGTATCAGGTAACCATTCAGCCGGAAAACTCAGTGGGGTGGCAGACCCACTCTCTGCCGTTCGCTGACTTCAAGCTTGGCGACAACAGCAAAGACGAGAATGACCGCCTCGACCCTGGGCAGATTAAGGAAATCACCCTGCTGGATGGCAGCGCCTTCGCCGGTCTGGAAGCCGGAGAAACGGTGCTGGAGTTGGACGCCGTTTCGATCGCGTACTAACTGCGGGGAGGGCGCGGAGGGTTGACAGACGGTAGAAGGATGCGGGCAGCAAGTGGGACCGGGGCGTTCGATTGCAGCCACCCGGTCTCACCTGACCCAGCATCCTTCGATCTTCATCGTGCGTCCTCCGCCTGCTCCCGGGCCCGAATAGCGTCGTTTCGGCGTTGATGGCGTTCGATTCCGCTGAAGGGCTCATGGAGCCAGGCCTTCAGCACCTCGACGGCGGCGCCGGATCCGATCACCCGCTGCCCCATCGTGAGGAAGTTCGCGTTGTTGTCTCGCCGGGAAGACTTTGCGCTGAAGACATCATGGCACGTCACGGCGCTGATCCCGCGCACCTTGTTGGCGGCGATGCAGGGGCCCAAGCCGGAGCCACAGGGGAAAATCCCCCGGTCCGCCTCGCCACGCACTACGGCTTCGGCCACCGGAAACACGAAGTCGGGATAATCCACCGCGTCCTCGCTATCGGTGCCGAAGTCGTGGACTTCGTGCCCTTCCGCGTTCAGGCACTCGATCAGCACTCGCTTCAGAGCGAGTCCCGCGTGGTCACACCCGATGGCAATCTTCATCGTTCCGCCTTCATCCTTCGATCTTCATCTGTTATACTGCAACCACGAAACGCGCATGGGAGGGCACCCGGGTGGCAGGGCACGGCAGTCAACACACACTGGAGTTCGGCGGCAGTCGGGTCGGGAGCGAGTTTGACGGCTCGCTGCAGTTCCGGCTGGTAGACCGCATTCCCTGGATTTCCGTGTCGCACGAATTCACTGAGCAAACCGCTCGCCAGGTGCGTTATGCGCTGGTCGGGACGGTCGGACCGGAGCGCCCGTTCTACCATCGCTACCTCTTTGTGGTCCTGGACGTGCGCATGATCTCTGCCTGGCACCCCGGAGCAGCCGAATTCGTCAACGCGCTGCGGGATCGCATGCAGCGCCTCGGCGGCGAACTGATCGTCGTTACGACTGACCAGGTCCCCATCGCCAACACCGTCCCGATTCGGGACACTCCGGAAGATGCCATAGCCCATGCGAAGCATCTGCGGGCCGAAAAGCGCTCCCGGTTGCTCCAGGGATAACGGAATTTGCGTTTCGACCCGGGGTGCGACTTGGGTGCGGGTCGAACTCGGGGGTGGTCATTCTGCTTCCGGGTAGGAGCCGAGAACCCGCACGAACGTGCTTCGTGCCCGGAGGTCCGCGAGGGCGCGGGGCACCGGGTTGTCCTCGCCTCCGGCTTCGTGACCAAGCACATCCACGAAAAAGTAGTACTCCCAGGGTGTTTGCCGGGTGGGGCGCGACTCGATGAAGGTGAGCGTCACTCCGTGGTCTGCAAACGTTCGCAGAGCATCCACCAGTGCGCCGGGTTGGTGTGGGACACTGAAGATCAGACTGGTCTTATCCTGGCCGGACGGCCCAGGAGGCACGCGCCCGAGGACCCAGAAGCGAGTGTAGTTGCGCGGATTGTCCTCAATGTGTTCAGCGAGGACATTCAGTCCGTACACTTCCGCCGCCGTCGCGTTGGCGATGGCCGCCGCCGTCGGGTCTTCCGACGCGAACCTCGCTCCCTGTGCTGTGGTCGTCGTCTCGATGATCTCTATGCCCGACAGGTGCTGCGCCATCCACCCACGGCATTGTCCGGTGGCCTGAAACTGAGTGTAGACGCGCTGGACCGCGCTCAGCGAGTCGGCCCGGGACAGCAGATGGTGGTGAATCGGCACGTTGATTTCCGCGCAGACCCGCAAGTCTCCGCGGTGGAACTGGTCGAGAGTGAGGGCAATCACTCCCTCGTTGGAGTTCTCGACCGGCACCACGCCATACTCGGCCTTTTCCAACTGGACTGCTGCAAACACGTCGGGAATAGACCCCGCGGCGTGGAACTCGGCCTGCGATCCGAACCGCTTCCGGGCGGCAACATAGGTATTGCTGGCCGGCGGGCCCCAGTACGCCACAATCAGGGGCTTCTCCAGCGCCCGGCAAGCCGACATGATTTCCCGGTAGATGCCCACAATGGCGTCGCGTTCGAGGGGGCCGGGACTGGCTGCCGCGACGCGATCCAGCACCTGGCGCTCCCGTTCCGGGACGTACGCGGGGGCATTGAGGACCCGTTTCGCGTCGCCGATCCGGCGGGCGCATTCGGCCCGTTCGTTCAGCAGGCGAACGATCTCGGTGTCGAGAGTGTCAATGCGCTTCCGATCTTCGGGGATGCCCATGGGCTGACTCGTGGAGAATGCGTGCGGCGTGGAGAGATGCGGCACGTCGCCGCGGGGGACGGGATTCGCTTCTGCACTCGGGGCCGGCATTCCTCCGACGGGAGGGAATCCGGCGTCAGGAAGGCAACGATACAACCATCCGGACGGGATCCGGGTAGAAGAAGGGTGGGAGACCGGAAGATGGCGCACGGCTGGTTCGGCCGAAAAAAAATTCCCGCCGCCGGCGCAGGTGCCGGGGCGGGAATCCCGGAGGGGTTGTGGACTCAGTGCCCGAAGTGTAAGGAGGTCCTCTTTGCCCGGGAGTGGGAACGGAACCTCAAGGTTTGTCTCAAGTGTCACCACCACTTCTGGCTGACTGCTCGTGAGCGGATTGAGATGCTGGTGGACCCGGGCTCCTTCGCGGAACTTGATGGGAGTCTGGTCTCCGCCAATCCGCTCGACTTCCCCGGGTATGCGGACAAGCTGCGCCGTCACGGGGAAAAGACGGGCCTCACCGATGCCATCGTGAGTGGAGAGGCGCTGTTGGGGGGACACCCTCTGACGCTCGCCGTGACTGACGCGCACTTCATGCGCGGCGCAATGGGCAGCGTTGTTGGGGAGCGCCTGACCCGCGCGGTTGAACGTGCCACCGCACGGCGCATTCCCACTTTGCTGGTTTCCGGCAGCGGCGGCGGAGCCCGTATGGAAGAGGGGTTACTCTCGCTGATGCAGATGGCCAAGACCAGTGCCGCGCTGGCGCGTCACAATCAGGCGGGGCTCCTCTCGATTGTGCTGCTGACGGATCCCTCCCTGGCGGGCATCATGGCGAGTTGGGGGTCGCTCGGCGACATTCTGCTTGCGGAGCCCGCGGCCCAGATCGGCTTTGTCGGCGAGCGCGTTTCGGCGCAGGCCACATTGGGCAAGGCGCCGGCGAATTTTCAGTCGGCCGAGTTTCAACTTCAGCACGGGCAGATAGACCTGGTGACGCCGCGCAAGGACCTGCGCGACACCCTGCAGCGTCTGCTCGCCTTCGCCGGGAACGCCAGTGCCGGCGCGGCGGCCTGACGGGCAGGCGGAAGGACCACGGAATGGCCGCGAGCATTGCGGAGATCGAGCGCTTGATCGCAGAACTCGAAGAACAGATTGAGCTCGTCAAGCGACGCACTCGGGAGCAAGGGGAGGATCGAAACGACGCGATTCAGGCCCTTGAGGGGCAACTTACCCGTCTCCTCGAACAAACCTACGCGAATCCGACCGGCTGGGATCGCACCCGTCTGGCCCGCAACCCCAAACGTCCGTTCACGCTTGACTACATCCGGCTCATCTTCTCGGATTTCCTCGAGCTCCACGGGGACCGCCTGCGCGCCGACGATGGCGCAATTGTGGGCGGAATTGCCCGCCTCAACGAGCAGTGGGTGACGGTGATCGGCCACCAGAAGGGCAGGGATGCCGCCGAGCGTCACCAGCGGAACTTTGGGTACGCCCGTCCCGAGGGGTACCGGAAAGCTCTGCGCCTCATGCGCCTGTCGGAGAAGTTCCATCGCCCCATTGTTTGTCTGGTGGACACCCCCGGAGCGGACTGCAGCGTCGGGAGTGAAGAGAACGGCATCAGCGAGTCCATCGCCCGCAACCTTCACGAGATGTTCTTGCTTCGGGTGCCGGTGATTGTAGTCATTGCCGGTGAAGGAGGCAGTGGGGGCGCGCTCGGCATCGGTGTCGGCGACCGGGTGCTGATGCTTGAAAACGCCATCTATTCCGTTATCGCCCCGGAAGGCTGCGCAGCCATCGTCTGGCGCGATGCACGGCGAGGGGAAGAGGCGGCCGAGAAGCTCGGCCTTACCGCACACAACGCGCACCGTTTCGGAATCGTAGACGAGGTGGTACAAGAACCGCTCGGCGGCGCGCACCGGGATCACGATCAGGCGGCGCGCACCCTCAAGACGGCGTTGGAACGCCACGTGAGTGAATTGCAGGCGCTCGACACGGACACGCTGCTGGAACAGCGGTACGCCCGGTTCCGCCGTCTCGGTGTGTTCCAGGAAGGACCAGCCGGGTAGCAGGACCCGGCTGGATTTTGCCCGGACTATCTGCCTCACCGCGAGGACGGCGCCGCCGGGTGCGTCTCAAGGGGAGGGGTCGGAGGCGAGGTCCGCCCCATCAAGCCGCTCCGGATTGCCGGAACCGACGAGGCGGTCGAAGATGGGAGACGCCATCAGGGTGGTGATGACCGCCATAATCACGAGGATGGCAAAAAGCCCTTCGGAAATGATCCCGCGCTGAAGGCCGATGTTGATGATAATGAGTTCCATCAACCCGCGGGCGTTCATGAGCGTGCCGATGCCGAGAGCCTCCCGGTTGGAGATGCCCGTCGCACGTGCCGCCAGCCAGCAAGCCACCCCCTTGCCCAGCACCGCCGCCGCCAGGACCGCGCCGCACATGGCCCAGAGGAACCATGAGTTTAAGAGTCCGATCCGCGTGTTGAGGCCCGAGTAGGTAAAGAACAGCGGCAGGAGCAGGGAAACGGCCAGTGGCTGTATGCGCGCGATGAGGTCCCGCGTGACGGCTCCACGCGGCATGCCTGCCCCCATCACGAACGCTCCGAACACCGCGTGGAGCCCGATGAGATCAGTGAACCAGGCGCCGAGCGCCATACAGGCCAGGCCGATGACGAGGCCCTCCTCGGACAATTCCTCATCGCGCACGAGGAATCTTCGTGCCTGGGCGAGCAGCGGCCGGACGGCACAGAGCACGACGCATACGTAGGCGATCCCTCCGCCGATGTTGCTCCACGCCTGGCTCAGGTTCCGGTCGAAACTCGCGAGCACCACAGCCAGCAGGCACCACGCGGTCGCATCGTCTATCGCTCCCGCACCGATCGCCACCGTGCCCATCGTTGTTCCGGACAACCCCTTGAAGTGGATGATCCGGGCGAGCATGGGGAACGCAGTGATGCACATGGAGGCGCCGAGAAACAGGCACGCCTCGAACAACGTGGTCCTCTCCGGCAGCAGATGGGTGTGGTGAAAGAAGACCCAGGCGAGGCCCGCACCAAGGACAAACGGCGCGAACATCCCTGCTGCCGACACCGCACTGCTGCTCGCCAGGCGGGTTCGCAGGATGTCCAGCCGGAACTCCATCCCGACGATGAACATGTAGAGCGCGAGGCCGAGTTGCGACGCGGGAAACAGGTAGCTTTGAGTGTCCCGGCTGCCCTGGGTTTTGTCCCACGGAAACAGCCACTGCTGCCACTCGGGAGCGATGAGCCCGAACAGGGAGGGGCCGATCAGAACGCCGGTGATCATCTCGGCGACTACCTGCGGTTGGCCGAACCGGGACGCGATTGCACCCACGACCCGGCAGCAGAGCAGGATCACTGCGATCTGCAGAAAGAACCGGACCGCGAGTTCGACGTTGGTCAAACTCGGTGCTCCCCGTCCGGAAACACCAGTCCGACCTTGATCGTGGTTTCTGGCGCCGAAAAGATGCGAGATAGAGCTGCGGGCGCCTCGTCGAACAGCACAATCGGTTCGACCACCCCTCTACCGGTGATCAGTCCCGCGGTAAAGAGTTCGACTGTGGCCTGAAAGGCGCGCTCGTGGGTCCAGAGCGGGTGGTCCCGATCCGGATTGCCCCAGCCCGACCATGCCTGGCTTCCGACCAACGTGGGACGGTTGAGGTGCCACTCTTGATCGAGATGCAGTTGGGAGCAATCGGCCGGGCCCCACGGGACGTGGACCACGGTGCCGCATTGCTGGATGCAGCGGATCGCTGCGTGCAGCGCTGCGCTGCTGCCCGAGGTTTCAACCGCCACGTCCGCCCCTTTGCGGTCCGTGCCCTGTTTGATCTCGAAAGCGGCGTCCACGCTGCTCGGGTCGAGCGGGATGGCGCCCAGGCGCGCCGCGGCGGCGCGCCGGATCGCCAGCGGATCCACGGCGAAGACCTTGCGTGCACCGCCGACCCGGGCAATCTGCACCGCCATCAGGCCGATCGCCCCCAGCCCGAACACCGCGACACGATCGCCCACACGGATGTTTCCATCCCGAATTGCCACGAAGGCGACGTGGGCCGGGTCGGTGCAAACGGCGTCCTCTGCGGTCAGGTTTTCCATCGGGTAGAGGCGATCTTCCGCCGTCTGATGTTCTTCGCGAATCCGCCCGTATCCGAACACCCGGTCCCCAATGCGGAATCGCTCCACCTCGACTCCAGTCGCCGTCACCACGCCGGCGACGATGTTCCCCATCTCCCGGTCCGCCGCTGCGGCAGGGGGGTGTTCCTGCGGGAGGAACAATCGCAGTTCCGGATCCCAGCGGCGATGTTCGAAGGCGCTGCCCGTGATGGTGTGGCGCTCCGTGCCGTGTTTGGGGGCAGCAAAGGTGACTCGCACGCGCACCTCGCGCGGCGCCGGATCGGGCAGGCTGTAGTCACGAAAGAAGAACTCTCTTCCGCCGCGGGTCAGAATTTCTCGGGGCAAAGCAGGCTCCTTACAGCGGCGTCAACCAGATGTTGCGGAAGCGCACGCGATTCCCGTGGTCCTGAAGCAGTATCGGACCGGGTTGTGTGAGGTCTCCCGGCAGTCCGGCGGTGGTCACCTGTGCGTCGAACCGCGTGTTGCGGTGGATCGGCACGCTGTTGTGGAGCACGGAGACGCTTCCCTGCTCGATCTGCTTTCCGCCGGCATCGAACCTCGGCGCGCGGAAGGTGATGTCATAGCTCTGCCATCGTTCCGGTTTCTTGCAGGCGTTCACGAGCGGGGCGGCAATCTTGTAGATGCCGCCGCAGTCGTTGTCCTTGGACTGAAGCCCGTACGAGTCCAGGATCTGTATCTCATACCGGCCCTGCACATAGACGCCGCTGTTGGCTCTTGCCTGCCCCCGGGCGTTCGGCATGTGCGGAAGCCAGAACTCCAGGTGGAGGTGACAGTCCCCGAAGACCCCGCGCGTGATGATGTCGCCGGCACCGGGTTGCACTTCGACGTACCCGGCTCGGACGCTCCATCCGGCAGGCGCCTCATCACGCCGATTTTTCCAGGCGGAAAGATCCTCGCCGTTGAAGAGCACGATGGCGCCTTCAGGCGGATTCACCGGCTGCACATCCACTGCGTCCACGGGCTTTTCCGCTCGCGCAGACGGCAACCCGGCCCCCAGCGACGTAATCAGGCCCACGCCGCCAATCAAGACTTCCCGTCGTCGCATATTCACTCCGTCACTTCGCGTACTCGGTCTTCCGAGTCTCCCGAATCACTACCACCTTGATCTGACCCGGGTATTCGATCGCTTCCTCCACCTTTTTCGCGGTTTCTCGTGCCAGGCGTGCCGCGGTCAGATCATCCACTTCTTCCGGGCGGACAATGATCCGGAGTTCCCGCCCCGCCTGCACGGCGTAGCACTTTTCGACACCGGAGAGACTGTTGACCACTCCCTCCAGGCGCTGCATCCGCTTCAGGTAGGTCTCGAGCATTTCCCGGCGAGCGCCCGGGCGGCTGGCCGAGATGGCGTCCGCCACCTGCACGAGCACCGCCTCCACCGATCCGAACTCTACGTCGCCATGATGCGCTTCGATGGCGTGGATCACGGCAGCGCTCTCCCCGTGATTTCGTGCCAGTTCTACCGAGAGCACCAGATGCGACCCCTCAGCCGAGCTGTCCATCGCCTTGCCGACATCGTGCAGCAGCCCGGCGCGCCGGGCAACGGCAGCGTCGACTCCCAATTCGGAGGCCAGAGATGCTGCAAGGTGCGCGACCTCAACCGAGTGATCCAGAACATTCTGTCCCAGGCTGGTGCGGAATCGCAGCCGGCCCAGCACCGCGCACAGTTCGGGATCCAGGTCCGTGACCCCGGCCCGGAGTGCCGCCGCTTCTCCTGCGTCCCGGATTCGCGCGTGTACTTCGCTGTCGGCGCGGGCCACCATGTCCTCGATCCGACCCGGATGGATGCGGCCGTCCGCAATCAACATTTCGAGCGCCACCCGCGCAATCTCGCGACGCACCGGATCGAATCCGGAAAGAACCACTGCCTCCGGAGTGTCGTCAATGATGACATCCACGCCGGTCAGGGTCTCGAACGCGCGGATGTTGCGGCCCTCGCGGCCGATGATGCGTCCCTTCAGTTCGTCGTTGGGGAGTGGGACTACGGACACAGTGGTCTCCGAGACCTGCTGCACCGCGCACCGCTGGATCGCCTGAGTGACGATCTGCAGACCGCGGCGCGAGGCCGTGTCGCGCGCGTCTGCTTCCCATTGTTGGGCCAGTCGGGCCACCTCCAGGCGCACCGCCGGTTCGATCCGCGCGAGTAGCTGCTCGTGCGCCTGCTCACGCGACAACCCGGCGTTCCGTGCCAGTTCCTGTGCCGCCCGCTCCCTCTCCCGCTCGACGCTGATTCGCAGGACGCCGAGTTCCTCCTCCCGCGCCCGCAGCCGGTCGGCTCGCTCCACCAGTTCCCGCTGGCGCTCGTCGAGGCGTTCTTCCCGCACCAGAAAGCGATCTTCCAACCGCTGCAGTTGCACGCGTTGCTCACGCACCTCTGCCTCTGCGGCGGCGCGAATCCGCTGCGCCTCGTCGCGAGCAAGGACCACGATTTCGCGATGAGAGTGCTCTCGCTCACGATCCAGCGCCCGGCGTTCGCCGGCAAGTGACTCTTGCTGAAACGCGAGCTGTTGCCGAACCTGACCGGTTCGGCCATACAGCAGTGCAGTGCCGACCAGTGCCACGAGCGCGACGGCGCAGAGGACGAGAACGAAGGGATCCATGCGAGGGTGGATTTGGGTAAGCGGACGAGGAGCACCCGGTGAGCGGCGTGGTGTCTGCTCGGGAGCCGGGTCGTCCGAGTTCGAACTTGCGTCGGAGCCCACCGCGATGCGCCTGGCCGCACGGCGGCGGACGCCTTCGGAATTCATCTTAGGCGCTGATGTCTTCCTCCTCACCAAGAACCTGATCCAGTACCTGAAGGCAGATGGGCCAGGAAAAGCCCCGTCGCTGCAGAAATCCCGCCAGGCGGCGGCGGCGCACGATCGGGTCGGCGTCGGTCTGGCGCGTACTTCGTTCGCGGGCCAGTTGCAGCGCCAATCCGAACTCTTCTCCGTCGTCCCGCGAGGCGAGCGCGCTCTCTACCACATCGCCGGCCACCCCCCGTTGGCGCAGATCGGCCGCCAGGCGAGTGCGACCGGCGATCCGGCCCTGCGACCGCGCCGCCACCCACGCCTGCGAAAAAGCCTGGTCGTTGAGATATCCGATCTGCGCCAGCGAATCGAGCACCTCCTCGATCAGATCCGCCTCGTACCCGGCACGCACGAGGCGGCGCCGCACTTCGGTCCGGCTGCGCGCGCGAGTGCCGAGGTAGGCGAGCGCCGCATCCTGGGCACGGTGCTTCTCCTCCTCGGCGAGCCACGCCGCGACTTGACTGGTTTCCACCGGTTGCCCGATCTGCAGCCCGAGCGCTGCCGCCACGTCGCCATGCACCCCGGCGGCGAATTCCCCGTCCACGAATACGGAGATTCGTTCGCGCCGCTTCACTTGTGCCTCCAGGCCGGTGATTACGCCCGACATCCGCTCGGTCATCATCGGGGCCCCCTCGCCTACGCTTCGTCGAGATCGTCCTCGTCGTCTTCCGCTGCCGCAGCGCCGTTGCTCCCGGACAGGGCCGCCATCTCGGCCGCCGCCCGCTCGCGAATGATGCGCTCGATCTCCGACATCAGGTCCGGATGATCCTCCAGGAAGGAGCGGGCGTTCTCGCGGCCCTGACCGAGGCGAATGTCGCCGCTCGTGAACCACGCGCCGGTCTTGGCGATCAAGCCGTGTTCCACCCCGAGATCGAGAATGCATCCGCTCTGGGAGATGCCTTTCCCGAACATCACGTCGAAT
>SXGS01333748.1_pt1 | contig 15318 bp, 9 predicted proteins | sample 3174681 | NCBI WGS metagenome assembly SXGS01 (sample SAMN11356861, study PRJNA531348) | freshwater metagenome | isolation source: freshwater sample F1-80 | place: China: Fuxian Lake, Yuxi | collected 2017-12-25 | reverse complement strand
GCGGCCGACGAGGACCTTGGTGAAGTTCCACTTGATCGCGCGGGTGCCGAGCAGGCCCGGCGCGGCGGCCGCGAGCTGGACAAAGAGGGGGTGCGCGCCGGGGCCGTTGACCTCGATCTTGCGGTGCATGTTGAAGCTGACCCCGTAGTTGACCGCGCAGAAGCGGGCGATCTCGGGCTCGGCGTCGGGCTCCTGCTTGCCGAACTGGTTGCAGGGGAAGCCCATCACGGACAGCCCGCGGTAGGCGAAGTCGTCGTGGAGCCGCTGGAGGCCCTTGAGCTGGGGGGTGTAGCCGCACTTGCTGGCCGTGTTGACGATCAGCATCACGCGGCCCCGTTGAGCGCTCAGGTCCTGGGGGGCGCCCGCGATGTCGTGGACGCGGGTTGTGTAGTCGATCTTGCTCATGGGCTCCGCAGGTCGTTGGATCGCGGCGGTGTCCTTGATCCGGTCACAAGGTATGCTGTTTGAAACGATGCGGTGAGTCAAAGGGGGATGCGCGCTTTTTGGCCTCGATAGTCGCGTCGATCCAGGCTATGATCGCCGACCATGACCCACGACGCGCTGATCGACAGACGGCTTGAGTTCCACGATCGCCACCAGCTCGAGCTCAAGCTGAGCTACCTGATCCCGCCGAGCGCGGCGCAGCACCGCTACGTGGTGGAGCTCTTCATGTTCGTGCCCCGCGAGCTGGGGATCGACGAGCACACCTACACGGCCCAGCGCTTCTACGGCGACATGGCGGCCTTCCTGCGGGTCAAGACCCCGACGATGTCGCTGGAGCGCTTCGCCTCGGAGTCCGAGGCGCTGGACTGGTTCTGCAAGCCCCCCGACAAGGGGCAGGGCGGGGAGGAGGAGGGTCAGGCGCTGTCGCGGCGCCTCAAGCACCTCGGCTGCCTGTACCGGGAGGCGAGCCGGGAGGCGATGCGCGAGGTGCTCGATCGCGTCGAGGCGCTGCCCTCCGGGGTCGCGGAGGTCGACGCGCCCGAGGCGGACGTGGCCGAGGTCGAGCGGGCCGAGTCGGCGCTGGCCGAGGCCATGCAGGCCTTCCTGGGGCGCCTGGAGGAGGCCGTCGAGCGCCTGCGCCGCTTTGGGAACGAGTGCGTCGGCGCGGCCCAGGACGAGGACAGGGTGCGCCAGAGCTGGGCGGCGGTCGACGAGTACTCGGCGCTGGTCACCGAGGACGCCTGCACGACCATCCTGCACGCGCTCGACACGCGCTCCGAGCGCGAGAGCGCGTGCTCGCTGCGGCTGCGCGAGGCGCAGCGGCTCATGGCCGCCTACGCCCACGCCCAGGTGGTCTACCGCAAGTCTCGCGGCTTCATCAGCGTGGTCAAGCCGGGCAAGGAGAACGAGCACTTCCCCTACCACCGCCGCGTCCTGAAGCGGAGCGTGCGAAGCGTCCTGTACTTCAAGATCCGTCAGAACGACGCCCAGATCCGGATGACCTCCGATCTGATCGGGATGGTGGCGGCGGCCATCGCCATGCTCTTCGCCGTCACCGCCAGCCTCTGGGTGCAGGTGGCCTGGAGCAACACCTGGCCCTTCGTCATCGCGATGGTCGTCTCCTACATGATCAAGGATCGCCTCAAGGAGTGGGGTCGACACTACCTCGGGCGCCGGGCGAGGCGCTGGATGCCCGACATGGTCAGCGACATCCAGGACATGCGCGGCGAGACCATCGGGAAGTGCCGCGAGGTGGTCCGGGTCGTCGACCCCAAGGCCGTCGACCCCGTGGTCGTCGCTCGCCGTCACTCCCGGCACCCCAATCAGGTCGCCGAGGAGGGGCGGCCGGAGGTCGTCGTCCACTACACCAAGGCCGTGACGCTCTCGACCGACAAGCTCGACGCCCAGATGGAGGGCGCCGAGGGGCTCAACGACATCATCCGGCTGAACATGCGCCGGATCTGCGAGTACATGGACGACCCCTACGAGCCCTACCACCAGGTCAAGCCCGGCGCGGCGCGCCTGCGGACCATCCAGTGCGCCCGCGTCTACCACGTCAACATCGTCCTGCGGCTCTCCGAGGGCGTCGGCCAGGGCGCCGTGATCAGCGAGGAGCCCATCCGGGTCGTCCTCGATCAGGCCGGCATCCGGCGCGTCGTCTTCCTCGACGCCCAGCGGCGCTCCCGGGCCGGGAACGCCTGAGAAGCCTTTCATCTCCGAACGGCTTCTGAGGCCGCCCGCCCGTCACGACTTCCAGAGCGGGTCGACCTTCTGCCGGATCGACTCGAACGAGAAGCCCCGCCGCATCAGGCGCTCGGAGAACTTGCGCGCGTCCTTGAAGTTCTTCGGCCGCCCCAGCGTGCGGACGAGCTTCTCGACCAGCGCGTCGAGCTCCTCCGAACGGTCGCTCTCCTGCCGCGAGCCGGGCTCGACCTCCAACACCCCCGCCTCCTTGGCCTTTCGCCACAGATCGCCGGTCTGCTCGCGCACCACCCCCGGATCAAACCCGCGCCGCATCAGCTTCGCCGCGATCTTCTGGAGGTCGTTGTAGCTCTTTGGGAGCCCGTAGGCGTGCACGCGCCGATCGAGCGCCTCCTCGATCAGCCTCCCCTCGGGGTGCGCCTCGTAGAGCTCGTCGAGGGCGGCCTGGATCAGCGCCTCGGGCAGGTGCTTGTTGGTCAGATCCCGCTCCAGGCGCCGCCGCCCCATCGGCTTGCCGTTGATCTTGGACAGGCTGTAGTCGCGGGCGAACTTCTCGTCGTTCAGGTAGGCGTAATCCAGGAGCCGCGCGATGACCTGCTCGACCAGCTCAGCCCCCGCGTCCTCGCGCTGGAGCAGCCGCCGCCGCAGCTCCTCGACGCCCCGCGCGCGGGCCGCCAGCAGCCTGAAGGAGCGCTCCATCAGCGTGTCCAGCGACGCCGGCTTGACCTCGACCCCCTCCGCGCGCGCTCCCCGCGCGCTGCGCCCGCGCTCCCCGCCCTCTTCCTCCCCGGCGGCACCCTCCTGCGTGCGCGATCTGCGCGCCTTCTTGCGTCCGTAGCCTGCCATCTTGCCTCCTTCCCCATGTGGGCTCGAAGAATAGCTGAAATCAATTTCAGTGTCAACGGCATCTGGCCCGTCGACAGCGAGCGGGCGGGGCTGGGCTCGATGCGAGCGCGGCGCTGGACATCACGGCGAGGCTTGCTCACATTGGTGGGGGTGAAACTTGCGATCGGATCTCGCGTTGGGCTCAGGGGAGCGGGCGCCTTGCGAGGTCGTGGCGCGGGCGTTTAGAGGTAGTATGCGCTTGAAGTTGTTGGTTTTTTTTGTCTTTGCAGGGATCGCTCTTTCGGGCTGTTGCTCGACGGAGGAGCCCTTGCCCTCGCAGGAGCTGGCGGTTCAGTGCGTCGAGTCCGATCTGCTGGCGCAGTGCCCGCCGGGGTCCAACCCCCTGCTCGGGGCGACGGCCGACAGCGTGTGCGTGGCCTCGGTGCAGGGCGATCTGGTCAACGGCGAGGGCGCCGTCAGCGGCCGTTGCTTCGGTCAGGCGGGCTGCCAGGTGGCCTGTCAGTTCTCCAGCCCGTGCCGTTGCGGGGTCGAGTCGGTCACCCGCGACGGCGTGGTGTGCGTCAACTGCCAGGACGTCGCGGCGTGCGGCGACGGCGTGTGCGAGGGCGGCGAGGACCCGCAGGGCTGCCCCCAGGACTGCGCCGGGGAGTGTCAGCCGGGCGCGCAGCGCTGTCAGGGCGCGCTGATCGAGGTGTGCAACCTGCGCGGGCGGTGGGACGGGCTGCCCTGCCCCTCGGACGAGGTCTGCGAGGACGACGGGGCGGGGCGGGTCGAGTGCCGCCGCAATGAGCTGGTCGACGGCGGCGACACGGGGGGCAACGGCGATGACTCCGGGGGGCCGCGGATCTCGGGGCGAATCCTCTTTGGAGACGCGGACTTGCCCGAGCCGGCGGCCATCCTCCGAGAGGGCTCGGGGCGGGACCTGCGCCCCAGCCAGACCTGGGGCCTGCTGCGCCACTGCGGGGGCAACGACTTCCAGGCGGCCCGCTGCCGACAGCTCGTCTCCGAGACGCCGCGCTACCAGCTCGTGCGGACCACCCCGGGGGTGAGCGGCCTGAAGGTCACCTTCAGCGGGGAGGGGCCGGAGCTGGCGCTCTGGGGGCCGAACCGCGCCGTGCTCTTCTCCGAAGATGGATTCTCGCCCTCCAGGTCCGAGCGGATGCCCTCGGCGGAGGCCTTCTGCGCGGCCTACAGCCCTTGCCTGGGCTTGTCCGGGACCTCGTGCGCGGAGGGGGAGATCGCCCCGCTGATCCTGGAGACCTACGCCTCGCTGTCCTCGCGGCTCGGCGGCGCGGGGCTGACTTGCCTGGTCGAGGGCATGGACGCCGAGTGCCGGGAGAACGACCGCCTCCAGGGCGAGTGCCTGATGCGCGATCGGGTGGTGGGCTACGGCGAGCAGGTGACGACGCCAATAGACATCCTCAACGCGCGGATGTCGGACGACGGCCGCTTCATCCTGCACCTGGGCCAGGGGGAGAGCAGCCCCACCTGCAATGGTCACCCCTCGGGCTGCCCGATACGGATGCCGATCCTGCTCTACGACACGCAGACGGGCGAGGATCGGGTGATCGGCGGCTCGGGCAATTACACCGCCTTTGGTCGGGAGCACTTCGCGATCAGCGCCGACGGCAGGACCGCCGGGCTGGTGGTGGCGGCGGGGACTTTTTCCACCCAGCGGCCCTTCGTCCCCGACGAGCTCGTGGTGCTCTTCTGGGATCTGACCTCGGAGGGCACCCAGCCCATCTCGACGATCCCGCTCAGCGGGGTCATGCCGCAGTCCCTGGCCCTGAGCCCCGACGGCCGCACGGCGGCGCTGGCGCTGACCGACGCCTACGGGCAGGCGATACAGGGCGTGGACATCTACAACGTCGAGCGCCAGCAGCTCGTCTACACGATCCTGCCGGCCGAGCCGCAGCTCAGCAATGTCTGCAAGATGGCCGACGCCGGGCTGGCCTTCTCGCCCAACGGCGCCCAGATCGCCACCGGCTACTTCGGCTCCGACGGCGACCGCTGCCGGCACGACGGCTACGTCGAGGTCTGGGATCTGCCCTCGGCCTCGCGGATCTCCCGGCTGCCGAACCCCTCGCTGATGCGGGCCTCGCTCCTGCTCTACAGCCCCGACGGCTCGACGCTGGTCGTCGCCCACACCATCTACAACGGCTCCGGCACCGTCGCCTTCGAGCTGGCCCTCTGGGAGCCGGAGTCCGGCGAGCGCCTTGGCACCGTCGAGCGCCTTGAGGATCGGCAGGCCTGGGCCGGCATCGACGGCATGAGCTTCAACCAGGGGGCCAGCCGCCTCGTCCTGTGGGGCAACGGCGTCGGCGGCGATTACGCCGCGATGCGGATCAGCACCTACAGCGCGCTGCCGGAGGAGCCATGACCCGCCACCTCGGCCTGCTGCTCCCAACTCTGCCCCTCGCCTTGACTTTCTTGACCGCGTGCCCGCCCGCCGAGGGCGGCGATCCCGGCTCGCCCGGCGCCGAGCCTGAGCCTGAGGCCCTCGGGGACGCCTGCCTCCAGGTCGATCTGACGCGCCAGTGCCCGCCGGGCAGCGCGCCCCGGATCGAGACGGCGGCCACGGCCTCCTGCGGCGGCCAGAGCGACACGCTGCTGACCGACGGCCAGGGCGCCGTCACCGGCGTCTGTCGGGCGCAGGCGGGCTGCTTGATCGCGTGCAACTTCCAGGACCCTTGCGACTGCGGGGTGGACCGCATCACCCCCGAGGGCGTCTTCTGCACGCGCTGCCAGGACGCCGCGGCCTGCGGCAACGACGTCTGCGAGGGCGGCGAGAGCCCGGCCAGCTGCCCCGAGGACTGCGGGGAGGTGTGCGTGGCCGGGGAGTCGCGGTGCAAGGGCGACGATCGGGAGGTGTGCGAGGAGAACGGGACCCTGGCCGAGGTGGCCTGCCGCGGCGATCAGTCCTGCCAGGTCAGCCCCTTGCGCGCCAACCACGCCTTCTGCCAGACCCGGATCAGCCCCTCCGGCGGCACCTTCCCCGGCGGCGGCGGCGCCGATCCGGACCCGCTTGATCACGATCCGCTGACGATCCGCTTCTTCCAGCAGGCGCTCAACTGCGCGCCCTCGGCCTGTCAGGGCGTCCGCTTCGCCGAGGGCGGCGCCAAGATGCTGGTGTCGGACAGGAACACGCTGCACGTCTACGATCTGGAGGCGGGGACGAGCCTGAACACGGGCCAGAGCCTGCGCTTCCCGCTGGGGGCCACCGAACTGCGGGTGGCCTCGGCCGCGCGCCAGCCCTTGATCGTGGATTACCTCCAGGACAGCGCGCGGGTCGCCGACGCGATCGTCGATGACACGACCGAGGTGGCCGTCGGCCCCCCGGCCTTCTCCGCCGACAGCGCGATCCTGGCCGCCGGGATGACCGTCGAGCGCACCCCGCTGGTGGCGCTCTGGGACGCGCGCACCGGCGACACCCTCAAGCTGCTGCGCTTCGTCGACGAGGAGGTCGCCGGCAACGAGCCGGCCTCGGCGGTGGCCTTCAGCCCCAACGGCCTGCTGCTGGCCGAGGCGCGCGGCGGCGTGATCATCCTGTGGAACGTCCCCGAGGGCCGCTTCATCCACCTGATCCAGACCGGGCTCAGGACCATCGGCGCCATGGCCTTCTCGCCCACCGAGGGCGCGCAGCTGGCCGTCGGCGGCGACCTCCTTGAGCTGTGGGAGGTCGAGGCGCCGACCCGGATCTGGTCGGCGCACCGCAACAGCGGCCTGACGTCCATCGCGTGGTCCCCCGATGGGCGCGCGCTGCTGACCGGCCCCGGAGGGATGTTCGGCGACACGATGCTGCTCGACGCCGCCGACGGCGCCCTCGTCAACCACTTCGACGCGCAGGGGCCGGTCGACTTCTCGCCCCAGGGCGATCGCCTCCTCATCGGCCCCCGTATTTTTGCAGACGCCTTCTAGGGTTTTCGCTGGAAGTCCCTTTCGGGGGCGGCTATACCCTTGGAGAACCTCAAGAAGCGACGAGCGCCGCGCGAACGCGCGGCGCTCCAACAGGTCCACCACGCCGATCCCCGATTGGAGGCGATCATGCCGTTGAAGTTCGTGAACCCCCGCACGCCTGAGTCTGTCGGCGAGCTGACCGCCCGCCAGAAGGAGCAGCTCGTCGTCGCCGGCGAGCTCTACGACGGCGAACACCTCAGCGCCGAGGAGCGCCTCTCGAACGGGGGCCAGGAGACCTCCTTCCTGGGGCTCGTGGAGGTGTGGGACGTGATGGAGGGCGGGGTTCTTGTCTATGAGGCGTGGTTCACCATGGTCGACTCCGGCACCTTCTTCCGGGCCGGCACCACCGAGGCCATCGCGGAGGTGATCCAGTTCGGCCTGGAGTGCAATGACGAGGAGCTGCTCGAAGAGCTGATGCTCGGCATCGAGGCCGCCGCCGCCGATCACCCCGACACCCTCCTGGCCGGCCTCGCCTGATCGCGCCCCTCGCGCCGGTCGGCCCGTCGCCCCCTGCCCGTCATTGCCAGCCGAGGGTGAAGGAGAGGCCGGCCTCCATGATCGAGCCGCCAAAGTCAAATCTTGAGGGCGCGGCGTCGGCGTCGGGATCGGCGGGGCGGTCGACCTGTCGGCGGGCCATGTGGCTGGAGCGGGCGAAGAGGTCGAAGGAGAGGCTGCCGCCGGGCTGTCCGCCGGGGACCTCGGGGTCGTCGTCCAGACGCAGGCCGGCGCCGAGCGAGAAGGCGTGGACGTCGCCGTCGAGCAGGTTGGAGCGCTGGCTGGGGATGGGCGCCGGGGTCGGCCGCAGGCTGTAGCCGGCCCGCAGCGCCAGGAGGCCCGACATCAGCCGCCACTCGACGCCCAGGCGAGGCTGGATCACGTCCACGAAGCCGAAGTCCTCGCGCGGCGGGAAGACCAGGGTCGAGGCCACCGAGTCAGGCCCGCCTGCCGGCGTGGCGATCAAGAAGGGGCCGGGGTAGGACGACCAGCCGTACCACGTCAGATCGAAGGCGACGGTCAGCGCCTCGACAGGATCCCAGGCCGCGCCCAGCGCGAGCTGCTGCGGCGAGTACCAGCTGGCCGCCTCCAGCAGCAGGTCGACCTCCAGGAAGATCCCCGCGATGGAGACGTCGACGCTGGCCGGCGCCTCCAGGTCGTGGAAGAGCGCGCCCCTCCAGGTCATCGCCAGGTGCAGGCCGTCGACGGGCTCGGCGTGGAGGCCGAGGTAGAGCGCCCCCGTGGGCCCCAGATCCCACCGCAGGTCCGTGGAGACCTCGCCGCCCTCGACGCCCTCGGCCACCGGGAAGGCCGTGTCCAGCGCCAGGACGCTGTTGACCAGGATCGCCACCCCGACGCCCACCGAGAGCCGCCGCCACGGCCGCCACGCGCCGCCGACGACGATCGTGAGCTGCTCCAGCGGGTCGCCGTAGAGCGCGAACTGCGGCTTGTCCGTCAGCGTCCCGGTCTCCAGCGTCATCGGGTTCTGGAGGTTGAGGCCGAACATCAGCCCCATCGACAGCGCGTAAGGCAGCTGCGAGCAGGTGCCGATCGTCAGCCGCGTCTGATCGCGCAGCTCCCTGGCCTCCGGCTGGCCCGCCGCGCCGGCCACGTCCAGCCCGTAGCGCGTGTGCTGGAGGTGGACCCCGGCCTGGTTGCCGCCGCAGAAGGCCAGGTTGGCTGGCCCGTACCAGGCCGCCGTCGAGTCCGTCGCCAGCGCCGTGCCCGCCCCGCCCATCGCGTTGGAGCGGCCGCCGAGGCCCAGCAGATCCTCGGTCGTGTTCGCGCCGGCCGTCGACGCCCAGGCCCCCGCCGCCAAGAGCAGCGCCGCGGCCACCCCGCCCCGCTTCATGTCCATCCTGTCTCCGGAAAGTCTTTTGAGATCAAGCGGTTATCGGGGGCTGTCGGCGCGCCGGCCGATCAGATCGTAGATGGCGCCGAGGCCGCCCTCGGACAGCATGAAGCCTGAGATCCCCTCGACGGCCTCTTCGACGCGGGCGGGGTCAGGGGGCAGGTCGTCGGCGAGGCACATGCGCTCGGGCTTGACGTCGAGGAGGTCGCCGAAGGCGTCGGAGAAGGCGACCAGCGGGCGGCGGCCCTCGGCGGGGTCCTCGGTCAGCAGCGTGCGCCCCATGGTCAGGATGGCGTCGCGCTCGTCGGCGGCCAGCAGCGCGTCGAGGACGGCCATCAGGTCGCGGCCGTCCCCGCGCCTGTCCTGCAGCGCCCGGCCCACGAAGCGCAAGAGCTGGCCGAGGTCCTCGTCGGCCAGCTCGGTGGAGAGGATGGCGGCGATGAGCTGCATGGCGGGGCCGTAGAGATCGGCGCCGGGGTCGGCGGGCGCGGGGTCGAGGGCGCCGATCGCCCAGGCTTCGAGGTCCAGGCCGGGGCCGGGGGCGGTCAGCGTGCGCGTCAGGCGCACGAGGGTGGCCAGGTCGCGGCCCGTCAGCGCGTCGTCGGTGTCCCGCTGGAGGCGATCCATGTGGCAGAGGTAGTCGGCGCGCGGCAGATCGGCCAGCTCCTGCACGGCGCCGAGCAGGGTGCCGAGCAGCGGCCGCAGGTTCGGGTGGGTCAGCGCGCGGCGCTCGCCCTGGCTCTCAGCGGACAGGAGCTGGCCCAGAAAGTCGATGATGGCCGAGAGCGCCCCCTCGGCGCCCTGGGCGCGCAGCCGCTCGACGATCTCCAGCGCGCTCAGGAGCAGCTCCCGGGCCAGCGACGAGTTCTGGGCCACGCCCGCGCGGGTCGAGATCGGCCCCTCGGCGACCATCCGGGCGAAGGACTCGACCATGACGTCGGCCAGCGTGCCCTGGCCGTCGCTGGCCTCGACGGTCACCAGCAGGTCGATCAGGTCGAAGAGCGGGTCGGCGGCCCCGCTGGACAGCGCCGCCGACAGGGAGGGCAGCGCGCGCCGGACCACGCTCTGCTCGCGCTGGAGGTCCTCGGCCACGAAGCGCAGCAGCTCGATGAGGGTGTCGAGCTGGCCGCGCTCCTTGAAGACGCGCGCCAGCGGGATGAGGAAGTCCAGCGCGCCGCTGCGCGTCAGCGCGTCGAGGGAGTCCAGCGCGTCGGCCACGGCCCCTGCGTCGTCGCCGCAGCCGATCAGCCGCAGGCCGATCTCCGTCACGAGCGAGGGCAGGGCGGCGGTGACCAGATCGATCAGGCCGCAGACGTCCCGAGGGTCCATGTCCGCGATCAGGTCCAGCACCACATAGGCCACCGAGTGGCCCCCGCCGGCCAGCAGCGGCACCCTGCCGCAGTCGGCCACGTCGAGCAGCTCGATGACCTGCTCCAGCCCGCTGCGGTTGTCCACCCGCTGGCCGCCCTGCTCGAAGAAGCGCGGCTGGTCGTAGTCCACCGGCGTCGAGCGGGCCAGATCCGGCCCGGCGCCGTCGCAGGCGTTGGCCTTGGCCAGCGCGCTGTGGTCGATGATGAGCTGCAACCGGGCCGGGAAGTCCCGCGCGGTCTGCCCCAGGCCGTGGACCACGTCCAGCAGCACCAGCGGGGTCTGGGCGCCGTCGACCGAGAAGATCGCGTCCAGCAGCGGCAGCAGATCCAGCGCCACCTCGATCAACGCCGGATCGGTCAGCTCCAGCCCCTCGCCAGCCTCGACCCCGTCCAGCGCCTCGAAGATGTCGCCGACCGCGATGAAGAGGGCGTCGGCCAGCTCCGGGGTGTCGCTCAGGACCACCGCCATCGTGTCCAGGAAGGCCAGGGGCCGCTCAAAGCGCCCCACCTCGACGATCAGCCACACCGCGTCGGCCAGCGGGTGATCCGCGCCGTAATGCCGGCACGTCCCCGTGCCGTCCTCGCACACGACCGGCTGGCCCAGCGCCGCCTCGACGAGCGCCAGCGCGTCGCGGTGTAGCCCCGCCTCCGCGGCCTCGCGCCCGAGCTGCGCCGCGTGGCTCAAGGCGGTCCGCTTCGCGTCGTAATAGTCGTAGATGAGCTGCCCATCCGAGGCCAGCGGCCGCCCCTGCGCGTCGACCGCGACCCCCTCGGCCCCGAAGGGCGGCAGATCGACGGGCTGGCCCGCCACGTTCACCGGCCGCCCCTGCGCGTCGACGTCCGCGGCCCCGTCGCCGTCCCGATCGACGAAGGGCGCCATCAAGATCCCGTCCACGTCCGAGTGGCGCACACGCGGGTTGCCGTGCACGTCGGCCCGCACGGCCCAGGCCGGCGCCCCCAGCGCCGGATCGTCGACGAAGCCCGCCGTCCGAAGCGCCGACTCCTCCAGATCCCCCGGATCGAGCGGCGCGCACACCCCGTTACTCTCCTCTCCCGCCTCCGACAGCCTCCGGCCGGCCATCTCCAGCAGCGCGTCGAGCGTGTAATCGACCCCGTCGTGCTGCTGGGCCACCTGCGCCAGCGACCTCAGCCGACCCTTGAGCCCCCGATCCCCCACCACCCCCGAGGCCAGCCGCAGCGCGTCCTCGCCCTGGATCACGCCGCGCGCCTGCGACAGGCGCAGCGCGGCCGCGATGGTGCGCCGCTCAGGGTCGAAGGCGTCGTCGACCAGCAGCGCCAGGACGGAGGCCAGGGCGTCGGTCAAGGCCTGCAGACCCCCGCTGTCGACCAGCGGCAGCAGCACGCTCCCCAGGATCTCCGGCAGCGGCGCCGGCAGCCCCGCGCCCAGCATGTGATCGAAGGCCGCCACGAAGTCGTCCCGGTGCGGCGCGAAGGCGTCGGCGTACTGCTCGGAGCACTCCTCGGCGCGGCCCAGGTTGGTGTGGATCACGCCAAAGACCAGCTCCCCCAGCGTCGTGCGCCCGGAAGGGTCCACCGGCGCCGCGAACTCGGGCTCGGCGGGCTGGCAGCCTTGCAGCGCGGCGATGGAGAGGGCGACGAGGGCGAGCCGGGTGACGAGGGCGACGATCCAGCGGGCGCGCGGGTGCCCGGTCTGTGGGGGGAGGTGGGGCATGGCGGGCTCGGGAGGTGCGGAGGGCCGCGCGGTCAGACCGACCGCAGGTGTTCCTTTCCCTCGGAAGCTACCACAGCACGCGGAGCGCTTCCAGGCGTCCGCCCGGCGCGCGCCGATCGCAGGTCGGGTCGACGATCGCCCCACGCTCCTCGCACCGCCCCCGTTGGGGACGGGCTCGTCGGGTGGGGCTAGAAGCGCGGGTGGGCTGCGACCTCTCGGTCGCAGGCCAGCGCACGATCCAAGTCGACACCAGGGGGCGTGAAAACCCCAATCCACAGGCCAACTTCGACGCGGTGATCCTGCCCTGCGATCCGATGCCGGCCGCCCGCTGGCCTGCGCCCAACGGGCGCAGCCCACCCGCGCTTCTAGCCCCACCCGACGAGCCCGTCCCCAACGGGGGCGGTGCGAGGAGCGTGGGGCGCGGGGGAGGGATCAGAGTTCGAAGGTGAGGAGGATCTGCCCGGAGAAGTCGGTCAGCTGGCCACCGGTGTGATCGGCGAAGCCGATGCCCGCGCCGATCCAGAGCCTGTCGCTGACGCGCATCTGGGCGTCGGCGGTGAACTTGCCCAGCGGGATTTCATCGATCTGCTGGGAGAGCATCGGGATGGTCAGGTCGATCCCGATCCCCAGGCGCAGCGCCTCGCTGGAGTGGCCGAGGCCGAGGCGAGCCGTCGCGCCCGGCTCCCGGTTGTGGTAGGGCATCAGCTCGAAGGTCCCATGGAGCTCGGGCAGCCCGAACCACGTCCCCAGCGAGAGCACCATGGGGACGTTGCCCGCCCTGTCGCCCACGATCAGCGCCGGGCCGATCTCCAGGCCCAGGTAGGGCGTCTCGAAGCCGATCCGACCCGTGACCACCGTCTGCTGGTCGCTGGTCCCGATGTCCGGCGGCGTAGCCTTCTCGCAATTCGGGTCGTTCAGCGCGCCGTCCTCGACGCAAGATGCTGGCCCCAGCGTCACCCCTCGGGTGACCTCGACCCCGGCGCTCTGGACGCCGACCGAGCCGCGCAGCGCGCCGTCGCGGTGGTGGACTGAGGCGCCCAGGCCAGCGTGGTCCGCCTGGTAGCGGTGGGTCGGCCCCGAGGCGCAGCCCGCCTCGTAGAAGAAGCGGCCGCCGCTGCCGCTGGCGCGCACCTCGGTGCCCTCGTCGACGGGGCGCGCCAGCGCGACGGCCGGGAAGAGCAGGACGATCAGGAACCAGCGCACTTCAAAGGTCTTCATGGACTCCCTCGGTGGTGAGGCGGCGCCTCATCTCTCATGCCAGCCTTTGATTTCAAGAGGCGTGCCACGTCGTTGACGCCGCGTCGGTCGGCGTCGAATCCCTCATGCACCCCCCGCTGGACAAACCCTTGTCCCATGGATGGTGCGCCCGCTTCCCATGTGGAGCATCCAGGTTGCGCTCGCGCCGCAAAGCGTGTTCCTCTCGGCGCGGCGCTCGATCCCAGGAGGGGCAATGCAAGTCTTGAAGATGGCGTGGGTGATCGCGTGGGTCACCCTGTCGGTGACCTTGCGCCGGTTGCTCAAAGGCCCCCGACACCCGGTCTGGACATGGCGGGCCGAGGTGGTCGCCCGGGTCATGCGGGCCCAGTCGCACCGCGACACCCACGACGACCCGGCCCGCGTCCGCGCCATGATGCTCGACGCCCCCATCCCGCGCCAGCTCGCCAGGGCGCTGACCCTTGAAGAGATCCAGCTCGCGGGCCTCCCCACCTCGCGCTTCACGCCTGCAGGCTGGAGCCACGGCGGCGCCACGATCCTCTACCTCCACGGCGGCGGCTACGTCTTCTGCTCGCCCGGCACCCACCGCGATCTGGTCGCCAGGCTCGCCCACGCCGCCGACGCCCGCTGCCTCTCCCTCGACTACCGGCTCGCCCCCGAGCACCCCTTCCCCGCCGCCGTCGACGACGGCCTCGCCGCCTACAAGGCCGCCCTCGACGCCAGCCCCCCCGAGCGCCTGATCATCGCGGGCGACTCCGCCGGCGGCGGCCTCGCCCTGGCGACGCTGCTGCGCGCCCGCGCCGCCGGCCTCCCCATGCCCGCCGCCGCCGTCCTGATGAGCCCGTGGGTCGACCTGACCGTCAGCGGCCACAGCGCCCTGTCCAACGCCCCCTTCTGCTTCCTCAACAAGGCCATCCTCGACCGCTACACCCTCCACTACCTCCAGGGCCACGACCCCCTCGACCCCCTCGCCTCTCCGATCCGCGCCGACCTGACCGGCCTCCCCCCGATGATGATCCTCACCGGCGACGCCGAGGCGCTCTACTCCGAGGACGTCGACCTCGCCCGCCGCGCCCAGGAGCACGGCGTCGACGTTGACCTCGTCGTCGCCCCAGGGATGATCCACGCCTGGCCCGCCCTCGCGCCAGTGCTGCCCGAAGGCCGCGCCGCCATCGAGCGCATCGCCTCCTTCATCAAGTCGACCCTCGCCCGATCCCCCTCCCATGCCTGACAACCCAACTCACTCTCAAGCGCCCCGCATGACGTCGATGACCGTCAAGTTGTTGATCCTGAATGCATTTTTCAGGTGCGACCGTGGGCAATGAAGGCGCCCGGGCGATCCTGGTGGCCGGGGCCTCGCGAGGGGTGGGGCGCGCGCTGGCGCTGGCGCTGGCGCGCTCCAAAACGCCCGTGGTGATCGCGGCGCGCTCGGCGCCCGAGCTGGAGCAGCTCGGGGCGCAGATCCGAGGGCTCGGCGTCGAGGCGCGGGAGGTGGCCGGGGACCTGGGGCGAGCGGACACCGCGGCGCGGTGCGTCGAGGCCGGCGCGACCCTCGGCGGGCTCTCGGCCGCGATCTACGCGGCCGGGGTGTCGCCGCCCAGGGCCCCCCTGTGGGCCGCAGACGAGGCCGACATCGAAACAGCGCTTCTCACCAACCTCGCCGGGCCCATATGGTGCTCGCGGGCCTTCATCGAGGCCGTAGGACAGGGGATCGGGAGGCTGATCTTCGTGTCCTCGGGGCTCGCGGGGGCGCCCTGGCCCGGCGCCGCCGCCTACGTGGCCACCAAGGCCGGCCTGGAGGGGCTGGTGCGGGCGCTGGCCCTGGACCTGGAGGGCTCGGGCATCTCGGCGACGGCCTTGCGCCTCGGGGGACTCCGCACCGAGATGACCCGCGCGCTGATGTCGGCCGACGACTGGGCCGCGCTGCCTCCTCCCGAGGCCGCCGTTCCGCCCATCTTGCGGCTCCTCGACGCCGACGCGGGGCTGATCCACGGGCGGATCTTCGCCGCCGACCGGCTGGAGCGCGACGCGGACGCCGAGCTCGCGCTCGCCAGCCCCCTGTCGGCGCTGCGCCCGCTGCGGACCGACGCGGCCCTCTGGCGAGGGCCGGGGGTCCTGGCCCTCGACCGCCTGGAGAACCCCTGCGGCGCCTCTCCGGCGGCCCGCGGCGCGCTGGAGCGCCTGGCCCGCGCCCCCGACCTCCACCGCTACCCCGAGGAGGGCCACCCGACGCTGCGGCGCGCGCT
>SXGS01599713.1_pt1 | contig 15319 bp, 15 predicted proteins | sample 3174681 | NCBI WGS metagenome assembly SXGS01 (sample SAMN11356861, study PRJNA531348) | freshwater metagenome | isolation source: freshwater sample F1-80 | place: China: Fuxian Lake, Yuxi | collected 2017-12-25 | reverse complement strand
GGATCAGGCCCGCAGCAATGGGGATGGAGGTGGTGCCCACCTGGAAGCGGGTGATGAGTTCGACCACCCCCGGGGTCCAGTACCCGGCGCCAACGCCCAGGGCCATGCCCAGGAAGATCCACAGGGTGAGGTAGCGGTCGAGGAAGGAGAGTTCCTTCTTGGCGGTAGTGGCCATCGGGGGGCCTCCGGTTGAATATATCCGTCAAAACGTATATTCGAATATATTCAAAGACCGGGCAGCAGACAAGCCCGGGATGCGCCGGCTTACTCTTCTCTTTTTATCACCCTACCTCGCGCACCACGTCCACCGGTACGCGATGCCAGCCGGTGCGCCCGTCGTAGAGGTCCACCCCCTTGTCCTCTTGAGGTTGGCTGTTGCCCTCGCTGTCGGTGGCCCGGGCGAGGATCTCGTGGCGGCCGGTGGCGGGCAGATGCCACTCATACCCCCAGGTCACCCAGATATTGGGAAAGGACTGGGTAGTGATATGGGCCTCCTCCCAGGTTGCTCCGCCATCGGTGCTCACCTCGACCTGCGTCACCTGCCGTTCGCCGGCCATGGCGATGCCGTGGATGACAAAGGAGTCCCCCGCCTTTCCCCTGAGGGTCTGGTAGGTTTTCGCCACCCCGCCGTTGGCCGGGTCCTGCACGTCGTCCCACAGGGATAGGGGGGCATCGATGCGCGAGTTGACCGTGGCCTGGGCTTCGTCTGACCATTTGTACGGTTTGTTCTCGGGCTTGCTTTCCCAGTAGCCCTTGTACTCGCTGTCGATCAACTCGATGCGGGTGATCCACTTGGGCATCTTCTGGCCGTAATGCCCGGGGTTGATCAGGCGCACTGGGTACCCATGTCTGGAGGGCAACACCTCGCCGTTCATCTCCCAGACCAGCAGCACATTATCGCGGCGCGCCTGCTCCAGGGGGATAGCGGTGGTGTATCCGTCGATGCTGTAGAACTTCACCCTGAGCGCCTCGGACCGCATCCCCGCCATGTCTAACAGGTTGGCGAAGGGAGTGCCGCCCCACTCGGCATTGCCTACCAGGGGCCCGCCGATCCAGTTGCCGATACACTGGAGGGTGAGGGTTTGCCGCGTGAAAGGCATGGCGGTGAGTTCGGCGTAGCTCAGGCCCGTCAATGGGCGGTCCACCAGCCCGTCCACCTGTAGCCGCCAGTTGCCGCTGTTGACCCTGGGGTCGTAGTCCTTGCCGTTGACCGATTGCAGGTAGAAACGCTCGTTGGAGGTGATCGGCGGCAGGGGCAGCTGCGCCGGCGGGGTGTCCGGCGGCGCCTCCATGTCGGGGGCGGTGGGCATGGCGGTGATCTGCACCTCGTTGCGGTCGCACCCCAGGGCGGGGACGATGGCGGAGATAGCTACCATGCTGCCGGCCCGCAGAAAACGGCGTCGCTTCATCTTTCCACTCCTTGTTCAGTGGCGATAGGCCAGGCCCAGCCCCCACGAGCGGCCGGCGCCGGTATTGTCGCCGGTGAAAACCTCCTCAACGAGGAGGTCCGCCCACAGGGGGCCGGCCAGGTTCAGGGCCAGGTTTATTCCGGCTTTGGCAAAATCTCCTTCTGAGACGCGAAACACCCCCACCTCCCCGCTGCTTTCCCGGCTGCCGCTGCGGGTCTCCCTCCCCTCCACATAGACCTTGGCGAATACCCGTTCGCGAGAGCCTCCGGCCTCAACCCCGTAGGCGAGTTGGTCGGAGAACAAGCCGCCGCGCCAGCGATACCCCGCTTCCGCACCCAGATAGAGCGGCAGCGGGAAGAGCGAGCGGCCCAGCAGTAGGCGGGCCTCCAGGTCCACCTTGCCAGTGCCCAGCGGCGGATCGTAGGTGGAATGATACCCGGTGGGTAGTTTGAGGCTCAACATCGGCGACACCACCACTGGCTGATCCACCACCTGGTACTTGAGGCCCAGCTCCAAGTCGCCGATGCCGGCAGTTTCCCGGCGCAGCAGGTCGTTGCGGGCCTGCAGTTGCCCGCCGCTGATCTGGGTCAGCAGGGTCAGGCGTTCTCGCAGCCCGTATTCGAGATAGAAAAACGTCTGGGTCGACGCGAAGCGATCGTGGTCCATGCCCAGGGCCCGGCGCTCACCCATCTCGTCGAACACCTCGTCGGCGCGGTAGAGAATCGCCGAACCCTTGGCATAGTAATGCCCCTTTGCCTGACTCCAGGCCCCAGCCCAGGCTGGTGCGGCTGCCAGCAGGATCAACCATAACCCTAACATGACCTCGCCCTTTCCAGGTGCGAATAGAAGCTGAGGAGTCGCTGCTCTTCTTGCGCCCAGTTGTAGCGTGCTTCCACGGCCACCCGCCCCCGCCTCCCCTTGGTGTCCGCCTCCTCGGGATGGTCCAGCAGGTAGGCGATGGCCCGGGCATGGGCGGCCGGATCTGCCGGCTCAACCAGGATTCCCCAGTTGGCACCGATATGAAAACCCTGGATCGAAGGCAAGGCACTGGCCACCACCGGCAGGCCACACGCCAGGTACTCAAAAAGTTTGGTGGGCACAAAGGGGGTCAGGTTTTTCGGCGATGCCTGGCCGGGAATCAGGCCGATGCGGCTGGTGCGGATGAGTTGTCCCAGCGCGTGATAGGGCACCTCGCTGGTGCGGCACTCGACCCGACTCTCCAGGCCGTAGGCCCGCAATCGCTCCCGAAAGACCCTCTCCGTTGCCGGGTTGTGGAAGGGCCCCAACGCCAGCAGCCGCACCCCAGGGTGAGTCTGGCCGAGCAGGTGCATGATCTCTGGCAGGAGCAAGGCGCCCCGGTCTTCGGAGAGGGAGCCGACGTGGATCAACTCGGCGCCCTGGCGCGGTTGACCATTGGCGGGGGGGAACCACTCCAGGCGCGGGAAGTTCCGCACCGCGACAAAGGGCCGATGCCTGAACCGATCCCCCTGTTCCTCCACTACCCCCACCACCCCGCTCAGCCAGCGGGCGCAAAAACGCTCTGCCCGGTCCACTAGCACCGACAAGGGCCGGCGCAACCACCGGGGCACCCAGGCCCTGATCAGGGCCACCTGGGGGAAGTGCTCGTGTACGTCATAACACACCTGTTTGCCCAGCAGGCGCAGCAGCAGGCCCACGGGCAACAGTTCGGGATCGTGGAAATGGTAGACCTGCGCCCCCGTGCCCCAGCCCACGCGCAGCACCCGGCCCAGGTTGCGCAGCCGGCCCCACGCCGAGTGGGGCTGGGGCACGGTGCGGATCTCCACCCCCTCCCTGCAACCCGCCAAATCGGTGGGGCCGGGGCCCACCACTACCACCCGGTGGCCGGCCTGCACCAGGCTGAGGGCCTGCTTGAAGAAGATGCGCTGGTCCAGGGGGTGGTGGACGTTGGTCAGCAGACAAACACTAGTGCCCAAACAAGACCCTCCGGCTCTCAGGGCCGCAGTTGAAGAGCAGGTCCAAGGCGGTCATGTTGGGCTCGAACCCCGGCCAGCACTGCGTATAGACCGGGGGTGAAAAGTCGCTGAAACGGCACTCGATGCCCGCCCGCGCAAACGCTTTCTCTTCTAGGTACTCGCGCGAGGCGCCGCTGCCGGCCAGGTACACCCCGCAGTCACAGGCCAGGGCCATGTCCACTAGCCGCCCGGTGCGTTCCGGACGCAATGCCAATTGGGAACTGCGCCGGTATTCCAGGTCGAGGTCCAATTGCTGCATCATATACCGGCACAGCTCCAGGTTCAGGTCGATCAACAGGGGCCACTCCCGCTGGTAGAGCGCCTCCAGGAAGGGGGCGTGATGGGTGAAGAAGGGCGCGCGGCGGTAGTTGCACTGCAGGGCTTTCCAGTGTTTGCGCCTCCAGGTGCTGGCAGGGTCGGTTGCCATTTCGGCGATGCACTGCAGCCCCCTGTTCCGGCTGAGGACCGGGACACTCAGCCACTGCCAGCCCTCCGGGGTGCGGATGCGGTTGCGGTTGATCAGGCCGTGGCTGGTATACTGGACGTCGTCGGCGATCACCCAGACATCGGCCTGGCCCAGCTTGTAGAAGAAGCCAGCCCAGGGCAGATAGTTGGGCTGGTGGGCGGCCAGCACCCTCTTCACCGCAACACCCAGCGCAACACATCGAAGGCCTCGGCGAATTCCACCGAGATCTGCCCGCCTCGGCTGCGCGCCCAGCCCCAGAGGAAGTCCTCCTGGGCATAAGGCCGGTGCTGCTGGGAGCGATAACACTTGAGGGCCGCGATCTTGGATTGGACGTGACTCCGGTCCAGCACCACGAAATGGCGGTAGTCGAAGCTCAGGTTGTTCCAGGGCAGTTCGTAACCGAGCACCGTGACCATCTTGAAGGCCCGCAGTCCCTCCATGTAGATGGTCTGGTGATCCTGGTGCAGGTCCTTGCTGCTGGGCAGGAACACTGTGCCCGGGTCGATCTCCTTCTTCAGCCGCACCAACTCCTCTAGGATCTCCTGGCGCGCATGGGGCAGGTGGCGCACCGCGTACTGGTAGACCACCAGGTTGGCCGCCGGGATGCCCAGGGCAGCGGTGCCGGCCTTCACCTCCTGCTCCAGGATGTCGGGGGGAAACTCCGGCGGCACCGACTCCCGGGCCGTGGAAAAAGCGGCGTAGTACACCTCGCGGCCTTCGGCGATAAAACGGCTGATAGTACCGCCACAGCCGAACTCGCCATCGTCGGTGTGCGGCGCCAGCACCAGAACCCTGCCGTTTTTCATGGCATGTCAAAGAGACGCCAGACAGCTTTGGCGACCTCGTCCGTGTACTGGGACGCCGGCCCCTTGAGCCGGCCCTCGTTGATCATCCGGGGCACGTTCAGCAGCACCCCACTGAACATACACAGGGCCATCTCCGGAGTCATTCCCGCAGCTTTTCCTTTTTTGAACAACTGCATCAACAACCGCCCCTGCCTGGTCGAGATCCCGTCGGCGGGGAAATCGTGGGCGGTCAGCAACACGTAGGTGAAGGCGTCGGGATATCGGTCGAAGTGTTCGTAGGAGAGCCGCACCCATTCGCGCAATTTGTCGCGCAGGGGCAAGGGACCGGCCACCAACTCCTCCTTGGCTGCGGCCATCTGGGCCACGACATACTCGTAGACCTGCTGGCAGAGGTCCTCCTTGCTGGTGAAGTGGCGGTAGAGCGCCGCTTCGGTAACCCCGGCCTCGGTGGTGATCTGCCGCACCGTAGCCGCCTTCACCCCCTTGTGGGCTACCAGTTGGATGGTGGCCGCGATGATCTCATCCCGCCTGCTTGGCCTCAACCGCTTCCTCCGGGTTGTCGAATAAGTAAACGATAACTTACTTTGCAGAAAAAACAAAATTTATCTGCGCACACCGCGAACCAGGACCGCCTGCAGGGCAGCGCAGACCGCGTCTAGGTCTTCATCCTCCAGCCCCACAAACAGGGGCAGGGTGAGGATTCTGGGCAGGAGTTCCTCGGCAACCGGGAGTTGGGTCGGCGGAAAACGGTCGGCGTACAAAGGGTGGCGGTGACAGGGCGGCCAGTACGCGCTGCCGGTCTCCACCCCGAATTCCTCCTGTAGGATCTGCGCCACCTGCTCTCGGTCCACCCGGGAGGGAAGCAGGACCGGGAACTTGTAGTAGCTGTGGATCTGGTCCGGCAAGGGCGGAAACAATCCCAATCCCGCTATGTCGGCCAGTTGTTCCAGGTACCGCGCGGCCAGCCGGTTGCGCTCCCCGACAAACGCCCCCAGGCGCGTCAGTTGTTTTACCCCCAGGGCGGCGCTCAACTCGGGAAGGCGGTAGTTGTTGCCCAGCGCCACCAGCTCCCCGCTCTGACCGTCGAGCCCGTGGCAGCGGTAGCTGCGGGCAAAGTCGGCCAGCGCGGGGTCGTCCGTGGTCAGCATCCCCCCCTCCCCGCAGGTGATCACCTTGGTCGGGAAGAAGGAGAATCCCGCTGCATCCCCCAGGCTGCCGGCTGGCCGGTTGCGCCAGGAAGCCCCGTGAGCATGGGCGGCATCCTCCAGCAGGAAGAGCCCTCGCTCCCGGCACAACTGCTGGATGGCCCCGACCTCGGGAGGGATGATCCCGGCCAGGTGGACCAGGATCACCCCACGGGTCCTGGGTGTTAGTCGGGCTGCGATCTGCGCGTAGGAACTGGAAAGACAGACCGGGGAGATGTCGGCCAGCACCGGGATACCTCCGGCCAGCAGCACGGCATTGGCCGAGGCGACAAAGGTGTTGGTGGGCACGATCACCTCCCTCCCCTCCACCTGCCAGCAGCGCAGGGCGATCTCCAGGGGGGCGGTGCCCGAGCTCAATCCAACCGCATACCTCACCCCCGCGCAGGCGGCAAACTCTCGCTCAAAACGGTCGAGGTGAGGCCCTCGGGTGAGCCGGCCACTGCGCAGGATCTGGCCGAACTCCTCCAGCAACGCGGCCACGTCTTCCTCGGGGAAATGCGGTTTGGCTCTGGGGAGACGCCGCACATTCATCGGTTTTTCACCCATTCCGTCAGGCAGGCCAGCCCATCCTCCACAAGTCGGGGCGCAAAACCAAAGCGCTGTCTGGCCCGGCTGATGTCCAGATAGAAGCTATTCCCCGGTGGGCCGCAGTGTATCGGGACTTCGGCCTGCTGCTGTTGGCAGACCAGGCGGGCCAGCTCGTCCAAGGGCAGGGCCTTGCCCGAGCCGATATTGTAGGTATCGTTGCCAGCCCGCCCTTCGGCAGCGGCCACCACCGCCGCGGCGGCGTCGGCGACAAAAAGCAGGTCCACGGATCGGTTCAGCGGGATTTCGATGGGCCGACCCTCAAAGGCAGCTTTGGCAAACTCGTACACGGCGCCCTGCGCCTTTCCCGGGCCGTATACCCCGGCCAGACGCAGGATGGGGACCTCCAGGTGTGCTCGGGAGCGGTGGCAAAACGTTTCGGCCAGCACCTTTTGTTCTCCGTAGGATTGAAGCGGTTCCAGGGGATGCTGCTCATCCGCCGGCAGATAACACGGCGCCAGGTAATTGTACACACTCATCGAGGAGACAAAAACCACTCGCCCCGCCCCGGCCTGCAGCGCGGATTGAGCGCCCCGGACCAGTGCCGGCCCAGTTTCGTGGAGGGGCGGGATGGCTAGGTGGCACAACACCTCCACCTGGTTCCTGACGCACAAAGCGGCCAGCAACTCCTGATCAAGGACATCCCCTTTTTCCAGTCGCAGGGCAGGATGCTCAGCGAGGAGCCTTAGATTTGGGCACCGACGGTGCCAAAGGGCCACCACCTGGTGGCCGTGCTCCAGCAAGAGCCGGCACACCCAACTGCCGATGAAGCCATTAGCACCAGTGACCAATACCCGCATACGAATCCCCTGGATCCGATCCAACCGGAATGTTGCTGAATGATTCTGAGGTTCCTTTGCCCGTCGGGTCAGGCGCTAACTTACCAAGGCGAATTGTCTCACCCAAACTAGGTGTACAGGGAGAAGCGCTCCTGCCTTGCCGGTGCCTGAACCTGGTCATAAACTGAGAATACAGATCACGAAGTCAACTAGTGCAGGAGGCCATGGGTGAGTCAGCCCGATGGGAGCGGCCTGAGTTTTCCCCAGGCCGAAGTCAACTGCCGCCGCTCGGCACCCGCGCTGCGGCGAGCAGGGTCTGCATGTCGGCGGGCAGAGGGGCGCTCAGTTCGATGTACTCGCCGCTGCGGGGGTGGGCGAAGCGCAGATTGCGGGCGTGCAGGGCCTGGCGGGAGATCAGTCTGAGCAACTCGCCGGCGCGCAGGCGCTGGGCCGGCTGTAGGCCGCGCACGGGCGCGCGGCCGCCGTAGACCGGATCGCCGAAGACCGGGTGTCCCAGATGTTGGAGATGCACGCGTATCTGGTGGGTGCGGCCGGTTTCGAGGCGCAAGTCGAGCAGGTTGAGGAAGGGCAGGCGTTCGGCGACCCGATAATGGGTGACCGCATGCCGGCCGCCGGCCACCACCCCCATTTTTTTCCGGTCGCGGGGGTGCCTGCCAATGGAGGCCTCGATATGGCCCTGGAGCAGGCGCAGCTGCCCCCAGACCAGGGCGCTGTAGCGCCGTTCCAAGGTGTGGCGCTGCAGTTGGGCAGCCAGGTGGCGGTGGGCGTGGTCGTTTTTGGCCCCCACCCGCCGGCCGGGGGTGTCGCGGTCGAGGCGGTGCACGATGCCGGGCCGCAGCACCCCGTTGATACCCGACAGGTCGCGGCAGTGGTGGAGCAGGGCATTGACCAGGGTGCCCTGCCAGGAACCGGGGGCCGGGTGTACGGTCATGCCGGGCCCTTTGTTCAGCACCAGCAGATCCTCATCCTCGAAAACAATGTCGAGGGGGATGGCCTCGGGGTCCACTGCCAGTTCGATGGGGGCGGGCAATTCCAGGTCGATGTGGTCGGCGGGGCGGATCTGGTAACTGGCCCGGACCGGCTGGCCGTTGACCCGCACGGTCTCGTCCTTGATCAGCCCCTGGATGCGGCTGCGGGAGAGGTCGGGGCAGTGCCGGCTGAGGAAGAGATCGAGGCGCTGGGGCGCCTCGTCGGCAGCGACCTGGATGTTCATGTGGACAAGGCGTTCCGGGAGTCTGTGATTGCTGTAGGTACTATGGGCAATAGAGGAATGCCTCCCCACCTGCCGCTGCGCTAACCCTCGCGGCCCGCCCCGCCGGGCTCAGGCTGGGTCGCCTGATGGGCCTGGTGCAGCTGCGGGGGTCTGGGCCTCGGGTTGCCGGCTGTAGGTCAGGATCAGCAGGAAGATGCCGATGGTGACAAAGGTGTCGGCCACGTTGAAGACCGGCCAGCGCCAATCGCCCAGGCCAAAGTCGAAGAAGTCGACCACCTTGGCGATGCGCACCCGGTCGGCGATGTTGCCCAGCGCCCCGCCCAGCACCATGCTCAGGCTGCAGCGCAAGAGCCGCGCCTCCGGGGGGGCGGTGTAGAACATCCAGCCCAGAGCACCCAGGGCCACCAGCGAGAAGAGCAGGTGCAGGAGCGGGCTGCCCACGTCGATGCCAAAGGCGGCGCCGCGATTGTGGATGAAGGTCAAGCGGAAGAAATCGCCCAGCACCGGGATGGACTCGAATTCGGCCATCCGCTCGACGACCATCCACTTGGTGGCCTGGTCGAGGACCAGGATGAGAGGGGCCAGCCAGAGCCAGATCACGGTTGGGGGGTATCGCCCACTTTTTTCTTGCAGTCGATGCACTGGGTAGCGGTGGGCACCGCCTCCAGACGCGCGCGGGCAATGGGGCCTTTGCAGGTGCGGCAGAACCCGTAGTCCCCGGCGTTGATGCGCTGCAGGGCCTCCTCGAGGTAGTCGAGGTAGTCGCCCTCGCGCTGGGCCAGGAGCATGTTTTTCTCCCGCTCCATGGCGTCGGTGCCGCGGTCGGCCATGTGCAGGGAATAGGCGGAGCGGTCCTCCGAGGATTCCTGGGCCTCCTCGCTGCGCGAGACGCGGTGGAGTTCCTCCATGGCCTGGCTCACCTCGGACTTCTTGGTCATGATAAGCTGCTTGAAGTGCTGCAGATCTACTTCGTTCATGCTGATTTCAATGTCCTCCATATAACAAATTGCTAGGCCCGGTCCAGGGCGATGGTGCAGGGCAGCTCGTTGACCTGCCATTCCTGCTGTGCCAGCGAAGCAGCGGGTAGTTCCCGCAGTTGCAGTTCCACCGCCAGGGTTTCGGCGGCGATGTACTCGCGATGGGTGTGTACGGCGCGTTCCACGTTTTCGTCGCCCTGCGCCCACAGGCGGATGCGGTCGGCCACGTCGAGGCCGGCGTCCTTGCGCATGTTCTGCACGCGGTTGACGAACTCGCGGGCGGTGCACTCGGCCACCAGTTCGTCGTCGAGGTGGATGTCGAGCCCCACCCCCAGGTTGCCCTCCACCGCGGCCACGACGCCCTCTTTCTCGCGGCGCTGCACCTCGATGTCGGCAAACTCCACCTGGCCGCCGGCCACTTCCAGTTTCCCGCCTTCGGCCAGCGCTCGCACCTGGGCGGGGGTCAGGGTCTGGATGAGGGCGCCCACCTCTTTCATCTGTTTGCCGAAGCGGGGGCCGAGGGTGCGAAAGTTGGGTTTGTAGGAGATCTCGCTCAGGGCGGTCTCGTCCTCGACCAGCACCACTTCCTTGACGTTGAGTTCCTCGGCGATCACCCCGGCCATCTCCTCCAGGCCGGCGCGGCTGGCTGCGTCGGGGGAGAGCAGGTACAGGCAGCGCAGGGGCTGGCGGGTCTTGAGGTTGTGTTTGCTGCGCAGGGCGCGGCCCAGGGCCACGGCGCGGATGGCCAGCTCCATCTGGGCTTCGAGGCGCGGATTTCGGCGGTTCTCCTGGGCCTGGGGCATGTCGCACAGGTGGACGCTTTCGGGCGCCTGCGGGTTCCAGCCGGCTGCGGGTGTACCGCTGGTCGGGGAGGGCGACAGGTGAACACTTTCGAGCGCCTGCGGGTCCCAGCCGCATACCAGATTTTGGTAGATGGCCTCGCTGACAAAGGGCAGCACCGGGGCCAGGGTCTTGGTGAATTCCACCAGCACCTGGTAGAGGGTGGCGTACGCCGAGGCCTTGTCCTGGTCATCGGCGGATTTCCAGAAGCGGCGGCGGCTGCGGCGGATGTACCAATTGGTCAGCTTGTCCACGAAGCCGACCATGGCCGGCACGGTCTTGTAGAGCCGGTATGCCTCCATCTCGGTATTGATGGTGTGGACCAGGGTCTGCAGCTCGGAGAGCACCCAGCGGTCCAACTGGTGAGTCGGCTCCACGCCCCGGCCCTGGTCCGGGGTCCAGCCATCGATGTTGGCGTAGGTGACAAAGAAGCTGTACGCATTCCAGAGCGGGATGATCACGTCGCGCAGGCTCTGCTTGATGCCGGCCTCGGTCAACCGCATTTCCTCGGCCTTCATGGCTGCCGAGTCGAGCAGGTACAGGCGCAGGGCGTCGGCCCCGTAGGTCTCCAGCATCTGCGTGGGATCGGGGTAGTTCTTCAGCCGTTTGCTCAGCTTGCGGCCGTCCTCGGCCAAGAGCATCCCGCCGACGATGCAGTTGCGGAAGGCAGGGCCGTCGAAAAGGGCCGCCGAGAGGATGGTCAGGGTGTAGAACCACCCGCGGGTCTGGTCGAGGTTCTCGGAGATGAAGTCGGCCGGAAAGTTGCGGTCGAAGACCTGGGCGTTCTCAAAGGGGTAGTGGAGCTGGGCATAGGGCATGGCCCCGGATTCGAACCAGCAGTCCAGCACCTCCGGGACCCGCCTGAGCACACCTTTCCCGGAGGGAGCAGGCAATTCGAGCTGGTCGATGAGGTGTTTGTGCAGGTCCTCCACCTTTTGACCGCTCAACTGCTCCAACTCGGCGCGGCTGCCTAGACACACGATCTCCCCGGTCTCTTCGTTGCGCCAGATAGGCAGGGGGGTGCCCCAATAGCGGTTGCGGCTGATGGCCCAGTCGCGCGCCCCTTCGAGCCATTTGCCGAAGCGCCCCTCCTTGATGTGCTCGGGGATCCACCAGATCTGCTGGTTGGCCGCCAGCATGCGCTCCTTGATCGCCTCCACCCGCACGAACCAGGTGGAGATGGCCCGGTAGATCAGCGGCGAATCGCAGCGCCAGCAGAAGGGATAGCTGTGCATCAGGGTGCTCTCGGCAAAGAGCTGGCCGCCCTCGCGCAGCCGGCGCAGGATGGGGGTGTCCACCTCCTTGACGAACTGCCCCTGGTAATCGGGGACCTCGGCGGTGAAGCAGCAGTCCTGGTCCACGGGGCAGACCACCGGGATGCTTTCTTGTAGACCCAGCTGGTAGTCGTCCTCGCCGAAGCCGGGGGCCACATGGACGATGCCGGTGCCGTCTTCGGTGGAGACAAAGCCCGCGGCCACCACCCGGAAGGCCCCTTCCTGCGCTTTGCCGGCAAAGTAGTCGAAGAGCGGCTCGTAGCTCATGTGCAGCAGCTCGTCCAAGGGCTGGTCCTCGACCTGGGCGATTTCCTCCTGGTGCTTGCGGAAGACCTGGTCGCACCGAGGGCGGGCCACGATCAGTTGTTCGCCGTCGCGCAGGGTGACCCGGGCGTAGGGGATTTGGGCACCCACGGCCAGAGCCATATTGGAGGGTAGGGTCCAGGGGGTGGTGGTCCAGGCCAGGATGGAGAGGCGCTGGTGGCCCCGCACCTTGAAGCGCACGGTGATGGAGGGATCCTGGGTATCTCGGTACCCGCCCAGGTTGACCTCGAAGTTGGACAGCGGGGTGGCGCAGCGCGGACAATAGGCCAGCGATTTGTACCCCTCGTAGACCAGCCCTTTGTCCCACAGTTCCTTGAACACCCACCAGATGGACTCCATGTACTCGGGGTCCATGGTGCGGTACTGGGAGGACCAGTCCACCCAGCGACCCACCCGGTCGATGAGGCGTTTCCATTCGGCGGTGTAGCGCAGCACCAGGGTGCGGCAGTACTCGTTGAACTCCCCCACCCCGTAGGCGATGATGTCCCGGCGGGACTTGAGGCCCAACTGCTGCTCGGCCTCGTTCTCCACCGGCAGGCCGTGGCAGTCCCAGCCCCAGCGCCGCTCCACCCGGTAGCCGCGCATGGTCCAGTAGCGGGGCACCACGTCCTTGGTGAGGGAGGCCAGCAGATGGCCGTAGTGGGGCAAGCCGCTGGCAAAGGGCGGGCCGTCGTAGAAGCGGAAGGGCCGGTCAGCGGGCCGGCTCGCCACCGATTTGGCGAAGATGCCCAGCTCCTCCCACAGGCGCAGGACGGCCTCTTCCTGTCTGGGGAAGTCCACCTGGGAGGGGGCCTCGGCAAAGCGTTTTTTGTCAGTCATACTGGCGCCGGCCTCAGACGCGGATGCTCTTGAGGAAGAGCATCACCACCTGGAGAAGCAGGATCAGCAAGAGCGGGGTGAAATCAAGACCCGTGGACCACAAAAAGCGCGGCATGATGCGCCGCATGGCATCGAGCGCCGGATCGGTGATCCCCCGCAGGAACTGGACGATGGGGTTGTACGGATCTGGGTTGATCCACGAGATCAACACCCGGATGATGATGATCCACATGTAGATGTTGATGAGGGAGACGATGATGCCGATCACCCCTCCGGTAAAATAGCCGTGGTCGAACACGTTTTGCCTCGTCTGTGATCTTTAGGCCTGGCGCGCCCCACCAAAGAGCGCCGTGCCCAGGCGCAGGAGGTTGGCCCCCTCGGCGATGGCCAGCTCGAAGTCCCCGCTCATACCCATGGACAGCAGCCCCCAGTCGGCCTGCGGGAACTGGGAGGCCAACTGGTCGCGCAGCTGGCGGAGCCGGCCGAAACTGGCGCGCACGACCTTTTCCTCTGGGCTGAGGGCGCCGATGGTCATCAGGCCGCGCAGGCGCAGGTGCGGCAGGGCCACCAGTTGCGCTGCCAGTTCGGGAAGCTGCTCGGGGGCCGCTCCGGATTGCTGCGGAGCGGCCGAGGTATTGACCTGGATCAGGACCTCGAGGATGCGGCCGGCCCGGCCGGCCCGGCGGTCCAATTCGGCGGCCAGGCGGAGATGATCCACCGATTCGACCAGGTCGAAGAGCTCCACGGCCTTGCCCGCTTTGTTGCTCTGCAGGTGGCCGATGAGGTGCCAGCGGGCCGGCAGGTGTACCTGGTCTTTTTTGGCTGCTGCCTCCTGGACCCGGTTTTCGCCGACCAGGCGCAGGCCGCAATCCAGGGCGGCCTCCACCTCCTGGGGGGTGCGGGTCTTGGTCACCGCCACCACCTCGATCTCTGCCGGGGCACGGCCGGCGGCGAGGGCGGCCCGGGTGATCCGCTCCTGCAAGGTGTGCCAATTTGCGCGGATCGCGTCCATAAATACCGAAACACTAAGAAATAAAAATATAAGAATCGCCCTACCCCTGCACAATCGGGCTGGGTGTATCCCGCCAGGGGCGATAGAGCAGAAAGGCCAGGACACCCACAACAAAGGTATGCAGGAGCAACTCGGCCAGGGCAGTCTGGCGCAGGAGCTGGGCGGCTTCGGGGGCCAGCAATTGGGCCAGACCGCCGCCGGGGTGGTAGACCACCTCGAAGAGCAGGGCCACCTTGGGCAGGAGCAGCCAGGTGCGGGGCCGGGATATACCAGGAGGGGAATGGTTCAGCCGGCTCAGGGCCCAGCCGCGCACCGCCACCAGGACTAGGATCTGGACCAGGGCGATCTGGGCCAGGGTGGGCAGGGGGGGCCAGAGGAGGCGCGGGTCCAAGGCGGCGCCGGCCAGGGCAAAGAAGAGCATGGCGAAGAGCGGCTGGACCGCTTTGGCCCGCGCTTCCATTCGCTGCCGCTGATCCGGATGGCGGGTCACGGCCCAACCAGCGGCAAAACCGAAGAGCAGGGCATAGAGCTGGAAATGGTCGATGGCCAGGGCGCAGAGCAGAAAGGCGCCGCTCAGGCCGACCATAGTGGCCTTGGGCGTGGTGCATACCCGCGCCCAGCACAAGAGGCCGGCGACCAGCGCCCCGGCCAGCAGCGAGACCCACAGGGCCCCGGAGAAGCTGAGGACCGTGGCCGGCAACAGACCCTGGCCGTACAGCAACACCAGCACGCCGCAGAGCAGCAGCAGGCTGCAGCCGTTGCCCACCAGGCCCCAGGAGACCATCTGCGAATCGGGGAGTACGCCCGGGGTAGTGAAGGGCCCCCATAGACTGGAGAGGGCGCCGATGAGCAGGGCCAGGTCCCAGGGGATGCCCACCAGCAGGGCGAGCGCGGCGGCCACGGCCAGGAACACCCCCAGGGTGGAGAGGGCGATGACGGCGGTGGGCCGCCAGCTCATCTCTGGCCGGGGCAGATCCAGGCCGGCACAAAAGCCGACCCAGATGGCGGCGAAGGAGTGGATCAGGTGGAGGGTGGGGTCAGGCGGCACCAGCTTGAGCAGCGCCGGGCCCAGCAACAGGCCTGCGGCCACCCAGCCGCTAAGGGCGGGCAGCCGCAGGCTGGCGGCTGCCCGCTGGGCCAGAAAGGCCACCAGCATCAGCGCCCCCAGGGCCCAGGCCGTATCGAAGAGACCGTGCTGGGACCGCTGCGGTCCCAGCGCCGCCAGCAGCAGGGCCAGGCTGCAGATGGCGAAGTTTTTCACAAGCCCAGGCTAGGAGCGCCGGCTCTGCCTGGCCTCTTCGAACTTGCTCAACACCAGCAGGATGGGGCTGGCCACGAAGATGGAGGAGTAGGTGCCCACCACCAGGCCGAAGAGCAGCACGGTGACGAAATCGCGGTTGACCTCTCCGCCCCAGATCATCAGCACGATCAGCGACATCAAGGTAGTCATACCGGTGATGGTGGTGCGGCTGAAGGTCTGGTTGACGGCCAGGTTGAGCAACTCGATGAAGTTCTCCCGGGTGAAGAAGTTCTCGCGGCCCCGGCTCTGCAACATCTCGCGGATGCGGTCGAAAACGACGATGGTGTCGTTGAGG
>SXGS01031782.1_pt1 | contig 15322 bp, 11 predicted proteins | sample 3174681 | NCBI WGS metagenome assembly SXGS01 (sample SAMN11356861, study PRJNA531348) | freshwater metagenome | isolation source: freshwater sample F1-80 | place: China: Fuxian Lake, Yuxi | collected 2017-12-25 | reverse complement strand
TGGCCACCAAGATTGCCGGCATGCCCTGGCAGGTGATGGAGGAGGCGGTGGCCCAGGCGCGCCAGGGGCGGCTCCACATCATGGAGCGGATGCTCGCTACGCTGAAAGCACCTCGGGGTGATCTCTCCACACACGCGCCCCGCATCCTGACGCTGGAGATCAGCCCGGACAAGATCGGCGAACTGATCGGTCCCGGCGGCAAGAACATCAAGAAGATCCAGTCCGATACGCAGACGAAGATTGATATCCAGCAGGACGGCAAAGTCTTCGTGGCGGCGCAGGACGGCGAGAGCGGCGCCCGCGCCGTACAGATGATCGAGGCCATCACCAAAGAGGTTTCGGTCGGCCAGGTGTTCACCGGCAAGATCACCCGCCTCATGGGCAAGGGTGCGATGCTGGAAATCTCGCCCGGCAAGGAAGGCCTGATTCCGACCCACGAGCTCAGCCATCACCCCATCGGCCGCCCGGACGATGTCGTGAAGGTGGGTGACGACGTCGAGGCGAAGGTCATCTCGATTGACAGCCAGGGACGCGTGGACCTGTCCCGCAAGGCGTGTCTGGATCCGGAGACCGAGCCGGAACCGGAGACGATGTCACCGCAACGGCCCGGTGGACGCGGCGGCTTCAACGGAGGCAGTCGCGGGGATCGTGGGGACCGCGGCGGCGGACGCGGCGGCCTCGGCGGCGGCGGCGGATTTAGCGGTGGTCGCGAGGACCGCGGCGACCGCGGCGATCGGCCTCCCCCGCGTGGTGATCGTCCCCCTCGGGGCGAACTGGGCACCCGCGGCGACATTCCCCCGCGGCCTGCAGCCACCCCAGCGCCTGCAGCCACCCCAGCGCCTGCGCCCACACCGGCGCCCGCGCCGTCCCAGAATGTCGGACCGGATACCGGCGTCGGAGCGCGGTTCCGCCCGCCCCGTCGCGAGTCGTAGGGCGCTTCCCGTATGGCAGGCCCCGTGGGCTCCCGCTTGTTCGATACGCCCGTTCGAGAGACGACCCTCTCGAACGGGCTTCGCATTGTCACCGAAACAGTTCCCCACGTCTACAGCGTGGCGCTTGGGATCCGTGTGGATTCCGGCTCGCGCGACGAGACGGACGACCAGGCGGGTATCTCCCACCTGCTGGAGCACATGCTCTTCAAGGGAACGGATCGGCGCACCGCCCGCCAGATTGCCGAGGAACTGGACGGGGTGGGCGGGCAGATGGACGCATTTACCAGTAAGGAGTACGCGGGCTACAGCGCCCGGGTGCTCTCCGAGCACGTTCCGCTTGCCCTGGACGTGATTGCGGACATGCTCCGCAACTCGATCCTGGACGAGGACGAGCTGGAGCTGGAGAAGAGCGTTATCCTGGAAGAATACAAGAGCATGGAGGACGCCGCCGAGGACTACGTCCACGAGGTGTTCCAACAACTGCTCTGGCCGGAACATCCATTGGGACGTCCGGTGATCGGCGTCCCGGCGGTGATCGAACGCCTGAGCCGGGATGACTTGCGGCGGCACCTCAATGAGAACTACGTGCCGGCGCGGCTCATCTGTGTCGCATCCGGGGCGGTACAACACGATGAGTTCGTCGCAGCGGTGGCCCGGCAGTTCGGCGATCTGCGGGGAAACTCGCTGCCGCGGGTGCTGGTCCCGCCGGTCGCGGGGCGCGAGTCCCGGCTCATCCACCGGCCGCTGGAACAGGCACACTTCTGTATGGGCACTGTCTCAGTGAGCGAACAGGACCCGGATCGCTGGCCTTTGCGCGTGTTGAATCTGCTTCTGGGGGGCGGGATGAGCAGCCGACTCTTCCAGGAGATCCGCGAAAGCCGGGGGCTTTGCTACAGCATCGGTTCGGAGTTTGCCACCTTCCGGGAGGGGGGCTGCTTCAACGTCTACGCCGACACGAGCCCGGAACACCTGCCTGAAGTGCGCCGGCTCGTGGGAGAAGAGCTCATCAAGGTCGCGGACCATGGCCTGACCGCAGCCGAATTGGAGCGCGCCAAGGCTCAAGTGCGCGCCGGAACCCTCCTGTCGCTGGAGGACACCGGCAGCCGAATGAACCGCATCGCCCGCTCGATGCTCTACTACGGCAAGGTGATTCCGTTGTCGGAGCTGGTAGGCTTCGTGGAAGCGGTCACTCTGGATGATTGCCGACGGGTGGCGGCCGACCTGATCGCGGGCGGCGAATTTGCCTTTGCCGCCATCGGGCCGTTTGGAGAGGGAGGCAAATGAGCATCGCGGTGGCGGTAGCCGGGGCGGCCGGACGGATGGGGCGCACAGTGGTGAAGGCCGTGCACGGTGACCCCGAACTGGCGCTGGTGGGGGCGGTGGACGTGGCTTGCCTGGGCCAGGATGCGGGGGATCTCGCCGGCGTGGGCGCCACCGGAGTCGCGCTCACCAGCGATCTGGGCAGCACCCTGCGCGCAGGGAACGCGGCCGTGCTGGTGGACTTCACCCGCGCGGCCGTTGCCTTCGAGAACGCAAAGACTGCGCTGAGCTTCGGTGTCTCGCCTGTGATCGGCACTACGGGCATGACGCCGGCACAAGTCGAAGAGGTGCGCGCCCTCGCTGCTCGGCAGGGCGTGGGGGCCTTCATGGCGCCGAACTTCGCCATCGGTGCGGTGCTGATGATGCTCTTCGCCCGGCAGGCTGCCAGATACATGCCCGAGGTCGAGATCATCGAATTCCACGGTGAGCAGAAGGTGGACGCCCCCAGCGGCACCGCCATGCGGACACTGGATTTCATCCTCGCGGGCCGGGCGGCTCGCACTGCCGTCCGACCCGAACGAGAGGAGTTCAAGCTCGAAGGCGCCCGCGGCGGCGATCAGGACGGCGTGAAGGTCCACAGCGTTCGCCTGCCCGGCTACGTCGCGCACCAGGAATGCCTCTTCGGCGGGCTGGGTCAGACCCTCACGCTCCGTCACGACAGCACCGATCGGATCTCCTTCATGCCCGGCGTGGTGCTTGCCTGCAAGCAAGTGCGCAGCCTGGACGGCCTGGTGGTGGGTCTCGAACATCTGCTGGAGTTGTAGGGGCCATTCATGTCTCAGGCTGATCTGGTATTCGTGGCGTTGCTGGGGGCAGATCTCCTCGCTCTCGTGGTCATCGGCGTTGCGGGCGTGCGTTTCGCCCGCACTGCCGGCGAGGCCCGTCGGCGCGCCGAGCCTGCCTTGACGCGTGCCCTCGCCCTCCAGGCGCGCGGGCAGGAACTCGCGCTCCGCAGTCGCACGGTCCTCCTCCCCGTCGTAAACCGGGTGGCCCAGGTGGCGACTCGGGTGCGCGGCCGCTCCACCCGACTGGCCCGGTTCAGTCGTGAAGTCGCCGGTCCGGGCCGCGAAATCGTTCAGCTACTCCGCGGGACCGCGGTAACGCAGGACGCCCGCACGGTCGTCCGAAATGGGCGGAGTTTGGTGGAACTGGGTCGGAGCCTGAACCGCATGCGTGTTGCCGCCGGTCGGGCCGCCGCGGCGCGGCGAAACTGATTTCCGATGCACACCGCCTGGCGTCTCCGGTCGGCGTCGGATTCCATGCCCCGCTGACTCTGCCGCACCGTCCAACTTCCCGTGCGGATCCCGCAGAGTGACCTCCCATTCAACACCGGCAAACCAGCCCGATGGAGGGTGAAGTTCCTGGCGCCCATCGCACAAGACGCGGGAACCGTACCTGGATGCGCGGGGTCCAATGCATCAGGCTCCGAGGGCGTCATTGCCCGGGGCCACTGTCTGGAGGAGACAAGCAGATGCACCGGAAACTACGAGTCGCGATGCTCGTCACGATGGTCGCGAGCACGTTACTCTCGCCGATGGCCGCACTGGCCGGGTCCAAGGGGAAGCGCAATACAGCGATCGGCCTGGGAGCGGTGGCGGCGTACGGGATCGTCAAGAAGAAGCCTTTGATCGCGGGGTTGGCTGGAGGCGGCGCGATCTACTCCTACATGCAATCGCGCAAGGATCGGCGGAAAGAGCGTGATCGCGACAGGCGCGCTTCCCAACGGCGCGCGCAAAGGCGCGCAGCGGATCGCTGGCGCCAGGACCGGGGTCGCCGAGTAGGTTGGAGCAGGGGACGCGGGAATCCGCACCGGTAGGCATGCGGCGGCGGACTTCGCCGGGAATCTCCCTTCGCGTTATCATTGTACAGGCGCTGATCGGGGCCGTAGCTGACCACGAACCGGACGGATCCGCCCCCGAGGCGGATCCGTTTGCCTGTTGGGTCGGCCGCGGGCGCTTCCGGCCGCAGCTTCGCTCCGCCCGATCAGTACCCGAACGCCCTGACCGCGATGAAGGACCCACCGCGCTACTCCCTCACTGACGCCTTTGCGGCGGATGCGTACGTGAACTGGGCGTCCCGGCTCATGGCCGGGCTCTATCCCGAGTGTGACTGGAGTTGCCCGCACGCTGCGTACCTGGACGCCGGGATCCTGAACTACGTCTGGCGGGTGGACGTACCGGGGCGTGCTTTCTACTTGAAGCAGGCATTGGGACGGGTCAAGGAGCACCACCGCATCGGAGCCGACCTGGCGGCAGTCTCCCCTGCCCGGATCCAGGCCGAGACACGCGCGCTCTACTTTCTGGAAGAGGTGCTGCCTTTCTGCTGCGGCACCCTGGTTCCACGCGTCGCGTGGCACGATGTCTCCAACAACGTCCTCTGGACTGAGGCGGTTTCCGGGGAGACCACATCGCTCCAGTGCGAGTTGCTCGCGGGTCGGTGCGACCCCGGATCTGCGGAGGCGATGGGAGAGCTTCTGGCACTCATGCACCAGGCGAGCAACGCACCCTGCCTCTGGCCGTCCGAGCAGGAGGACGAGGAGAACTGGGAGCGCTTCCTGCGGATGCGCACAACCGGGGTGGTCGGCAGTCACCCGGCCGGGCAGGAGTTCGACCCCGCCGTGCTGAAGGCTGCGCGCGCACTGGCTCGCGAGGCGCGCCGGCACGCGCGGCGGGGCATGCTCTCGCATCTGGATGCGGCGCCCAAGAACGTGCTGCTTCATCCCAGCGGGGCGGTCACCCTGCTTGATTTCGAGCTCGGCGCGAACATCTCGGATCCCGCCTACGATGTCGGCTTCCTCGCCGGTCACTATCTCCTCATGGGCGAGAATCGTCCGGAGATGCGACCTGCTGCCCGACGCGCCGCCACTGCGCTTGAGGGCGCCTACCGGGCCGCCGCCGGGGTAGACGATGGGTGGCCCGATCGCGTACGTCGCTACTCCGGCCTGGTCCTCCTCTACCGCCTGTGCGGCAGCAGTCCCGCGCCGTGCCTGGATCCGGGCCGCTACGACAGCATCCGGAGCGAGGGAATTCGGCTACTCCTGCAGTAGCTCGCGAAGGGGTTCGCGGCCCGTAGACCACCGGGCCTGTTGCTCCCCGGCGCCCCCGCACATGCACCGTGCTGGGAACCGTCCGGCGCCGACGACGCATCCGTTTCATCCAAGCAGGGGTCGTCTCGATCCCCGCAGGCCCGGCCGGGATGACCAGGCGGAACCGCGTGCAATGACGTGCGGGTGGTGAACCACGGACTTGCCGCGATCATACCCGACCCATGCCGCAGCGAAACGAGCCTGGCGAGGGCGCTTCCTTCGTGCGCCCTCCTGTTGGTAGGGTCGCGAGCCATCCTTTCGATGGACCTCCCTGGTGCAGACCCCGCGCTTCTCCGATACAGCAGCGGGAGTACCCGTAGTGGGTCCTCTGCACTCAGCGCTACGTCTCGGGGAATGCACCCTGCTCCATGTCACACCTGGTCTCGCCGTCCGGAGTGAATCGCACCCTCCTACCCGTGATCGGAACGGTGGTCGCCGTGTGCCTCGTGGCCGGCGCCGCCGCCCAGCCGGACTCCAGGTCCGGCGGCCCCCCGCCGACCGCGTCGCCCGCTGTCCGCCTCTTGTTGGATGAGTCAGCGCGCCTCTCGGATCGGCCCGCAGACGCGCTCGCGGCGGCAGATCGCGCCGTCACCGCCGCCCGAGAAGCCGGGGATCGAGCCGGAGAGGCCGGAGCGCATGCCCGGCGGGGGACACTGCTGGAAACGCTCCGGCGACGGGATGAAGCGCTGAACGCCTGGAAGCAGGCGGAAGCGGCAGCCGAGACGCTGGGCGATGGTCCGGCGCGGGTGGAGGCCCTCTGCCGCCAGGCTGTACTGAGCGCGCCGCCGGAACGAGCGCGCCCCCTGCTGGATGCGGCAATCCGTACTGCGCTCTCAGAACAGCAGAGTGTGCGGGCCGTTGCCGCTTCCCTCTACCGCGCTGGAGTCACACTGTTCCGTGCCAGCCGCGCCCGTGAAGCAAACGATCTGTTTCTGGCTGCGCTTACCCTGCACGAACGGGCAGTTCCCGACTCCCTGCACGTGGCTGCGAGCCTGAACAGTCTGGGAAACACCGCCTGGCAGTTGGGGGAATCGGAGTCGGCCCGCACCTACCACCTTCGCGCGCTCTCCATCCAGGAGCGGCTTGCCCCAGACTCGTCGCAGGTCGCCAATAGTCTCAACAGCCTCTCGGTAGCAGCGCGTGCTCTGGGTGATCTTCCGTGCGCCGCTGCCTTTGCGCGGCGTTCGCTCGCGGTACTTGAGAAGCTCGTTGAGGCGGAAAGTCCCGGAACGCGCCAGGCTGCGTACAGCCAGGAACTCGCCAACAGTCTCAACAATCTGGGCACAGTGCTGCGGGATCAGGGGGATCTCGCCGGCGCCCGGCAGCAGTACTCGCGCTCCCTCGAGATCAGCGAACGCCTGGCGCCGGACTCGCGGGATGTAGCCACTGCCTTGAGCAATCTATCGGGTGCAGTACAGAACCAGGGCGATCTCGAGACCGCAGGCGAGTACCTGAAGCGGGCCATCGGCATCCTGGAGACGGTCGAGCCGGAATCGCCCACGCTGGCGTCTGTGCTGAACAATTTCGGCACTGTGCAACGCGAGTTGGGCAACCTGGCCGCTGCGCGCGACCTGTACACCCGCGCGCTCGAAATCCAGGACCGGTGGTATCCCAACTCACAGGTCGTCGCGATCTGTCTGGGCAACCTGGGTGGGATCGCAAATCAACTGGGAGACCGGATGGGAGCGCGGGAGCTGTACCGGCGCGGGCTGGAGATTCACGAACGCCTGGCGCCGAGGGGTTCGCCCGGCGCCGCCAACACCCTGAACAACCTCGGCAGTGTCGCCTTCGCAGAGGGCGACCTCGCCGGTGCCCGGGATTTCTTCGCGCGCGCACTGGCCATGCACAGCAGGTTGGCTCCCGACTCGCTTCCGGTAGCGAGTTCGCTGAACAACCTCGGCAGCATCGCGCAGTCGCAGGGCGATCTGGACGGTGCACAACGGTTCCACGAGCGGGCCCTCGACCTGCGCGAAAAGCGGGCGCCCGGTTCACTGAACGTCGCCTGGAGTCTCCACAATCTGGGTATCGTCGCGCATACGCGCAAGGACCTGAACCGAGCCGCTGACTTCTATCGGCGGGCCCTGACAATTCGACAGCGGGTGGCCCCTGGATCATCGGAAGTGGCGCTCAGCCTGAGCGCGTTGGGGAACATCGCGCACGAACAGGGAGATCTTACCACCGCCGAAGCGTTGTATCGTCGGGCATGGAGCCTGGTGCGCATCCAGGCGGATGCCGCCAGCGGAGACGAATCTCGCCAGCTATTCAGCGGGACAATCACCACCTACGCGACTCGCCTCATCGAGGTACAGGTTGCCCTCGGGAAGCCGGAAGCGGCGCTGACAACCCTGGAGGAGGGGCGCGCGCAGGCGTTGCTCCAGGTGCTCCGGGAACGCAATGTGGTGGGCGGAGATCCGGGGAAGCGACGCCTCTGGGAGATGGCGGCACGGGCGCAGCAACAGGCCCAGGTGATTCTGGCGCGGATCGCACAAGATCCTTCGCGAAGCAGCGCGGACCTCGATGCTGCCCGCTCCACCTGCGCCGCGCTGCGTGTGCGCACGGAGCGTGCGTGGGCGGCAGTTCGAGCCTCTGCACCTCGCATCTATCTCGCCCCGCTGCCGGCGCATCGCCTGCGTACCACCCTGCGGCGCGGGGATCTGTTCCTGGCCACGATGGTGGGGAAAGAATCCGTCCTGCTGCTCACACTGCTCGGCCCGCGTGGCCGCATCCGAGTGCACCGGGTCGAGGGAGCAATCTCCGACCTGAAAACACGGCTCACGGCGCTGGCGGCTGAGGTAGGACAGCCCTGGCTCGGCACGGCCTCGGTGCATCGGCGGGCCGAGGCGCTGGCGGGCGCCCTACTCCCGCGGACAGTCCGCCGGGAACTGGCAGCAGCGAACCGCGTCATCATCGCGCCGGATCGCTTTCTGTGGAATGTGCCCTGGGCAGCGCTTCCTCTGGGACAATCATCGTTGGGTCTCGAGAAGCCGGTCGTCATCACGCCGTCCCTGACCGTCTTTGCGACGGGACGACGGGAACCCCGCGTGCCCGCAAGCCCGCACAGCAGTGTGGTTGCGGTCGGCGGCTGCCTCTTCGAGCCCGATCAGATCACTACACTACTCCGGAAGCCACAAGATGCCGAGCACACCGCCTCCGGTGTGCCGGGTGGGATGAAGGTCGCCGCTGCGTTTCGGGCGGCGTCTGCGAGACCGTCCGGCGACCGCTCGGCGCTCCGCAGCGGTCTTGGCCGCGGCAGTCTGGAACTACTCCCGGCGACCGCTCCGGAGGCTGCCCAGATTGCCGCGATCTACGGCGCCAAACCAGTCCTGGGTCTGGCGGCCACCGAAGCCCGGGTGCGCACGCAACTGGCGTCGGCGACAATCATCCACCTGGCCACCCACGGCGTCTTCCATCCGACGGTGGCTGCCAGCAGCGGGGTGGCGTTGACCTGCGACCCGGATGGGAGCAGCACCCGCGAGGACGGCGCCCTCCAGGCCTGGGAGTGCTACGGGGCGGACGCGCTCAGACTCCGAGCCGAGGTGCTGGTGCTCTCAGCCTGTGAGACGGGAAAAGGAGAACTGAAACCGGGGGAGGGCGCGATCGGTCTGACCCGCGCCCTGCAGGTGGCGGGGGCACGCAGTGTGGTGGCAAGCCGGTGGTCCGTGGCGGATGAGAGCACGGCAGCGCTGATGACAGCGTTCCATCGCGGACTGCAGGCGGGCCTCGCAAAGGATGAAGCCATGCGCCGGGCGATGCGCACGCTGAAGGCGGTGCCGAAGTGGGAGCACCCTTTCTACTGGGCGCCTTTCTTTGTCACTGGTGACCCGGACCCACTGCCGGCTTCGATCCGCCACCGCAGGTGAGTCGCCGGCGCGCTCCGTCAACCGGGACGGCAGCCCCTCACCCCGGGCGGGACGCGGCATGGGCCTCGCTCACCCCTCCTTGCGCACACGCAGCACTACCGCGTGCGGGCTCGGGGGAGTGTCCGGCATCCGAACCCGGAGACCGTCGTCTGCCTGTGTCCATGCGAGAGCACCTTCGTGCCCCAGCAGAGAGACTTCCCGGATGGCGTCCGGCGCAGTGGCGGCAGCGCGACCCAGGGCCGCGACCATCGCTTCGGGTCCCGGCCAGGCAAGGAGGATCGCGTAGATGGCGTTGTCCCCCGCGGTGAACCGGATGTCGCGGCCGGTGAACGGCAACTGCTCGGGACCGTTGGGTGCAGCGCCGACGACCGGCGTGGGCCCCTCGGCCGGGATCACCCAGGGCCGCGTGCCGTAGATCGCCTCGCCGTTGACCCGCAGCCACTCCCCCATCGCTCGCAGGCGCTCCACGCTGGGTGACGGGATTTCTCCCAGAGCCGTGGGGCCCACATTGAGCAGGTAGTTTCCCCCCTTGGCGGTGATGTCGGCGAGTTTCGCGATGAGATCCGGCGCGGACTTCCAGTGGTGATCGTCCCGTTTGAAGCCCCACGTATCATTCAGAGTAGCGGGAGTCTCCCATGGCAGAGCGATACCCCCCTCGGGGATCCGGTTGTCCGGCATGGACACATAGTCGTAGCCGACACGGTCGAGACGGAGCCGCCCGTTGATGAGACAGTCCGGCTGCAGTTCCCGCACGAGGTGGAGCAGCCGGTTGGCCCGCTCGTCCGTCATCAATTGCGGTGTATCGAACCAGATCAGCGCCACGGGGCCATACTGGGTCAGGATCTCCCGCACCTGGGGTTCGGCCAGATCGCGGAGGTACTGATCAAAGTCCTTTTCTTCGTTCGGGGGGAAGTCCCAATCGTTCCCGGCGCCGTTGGGCTCGTGCCAGTCCTGCGCCTGGGAATAATAGAAGCCGAGCCGCATGTCGTGCCGCGCGCAAGCCTCTGCCAGTTCCGCCAGAATGTCTCTCCCAAACGGGGTAGCGTCCACCACGTTGTACTTACCCGCTGCGGAGTGAAACAGTGCGAAACCATCGTGGTGCTTGCTGGTGATGACCACGTAGCGCATCCCCGCGTCCTTCGCCAGGCGCACCCAGGCGTCGGCGTCGAAACGCACCGGATTGAATTCCTGCGCCAGCGTTTCGTATTCCGCCACCGGAATTCGCGCCCGCTGCATGATCCACTCCCCGATCCCCGGCACGGCTTCGCCTTTCCAGACGCCGGCAGGGATGGCATAAAGACCCCAGTGGATAAACAGGCCGAACTTTGCGTCTCGGAACCAGCCCACTCGCTGTTCAGTACGGCCGTCGGGAAGGGCGCGCGGATCACGGCTGGGATCGGGGATGGGGTTGGCCATAACTTGCCTTGTGGAGCGGAATGCAGTTCATTCGGCAGGCGGTCTGTTCCGCGATCGCCTGCCTGCGGATGTGCCGGTACCGTTCGAGTCTCCGGTTTCGAAGTCCTGCGACCCGGCCGGTGCGAATTCCCATACCGCGGGCGCCTCGCATTCGGAAAATTGGACACTTGGCAACGTTCGGATGACTGGAGCCGGACCGGACGCTCAGGGCGTAGCCGATTCCGGTCCGTCATCCGGGGACGACTCTTCTTCCCGGCGCCGCACGGCTTCGCCGGTCCCCACAATGCGGGCCGCAGCAGCAGCTACCTCCTGCAGGTCCACCCCCGAGGGGAACACGTGGAACTCCTCCCAGCAGACCTTCAGAATGGCACAGACCGGCACTGCGAGAATGGCTCCGAGCAGGCCGAAGGATGCCCCCATCACCAGCACGGTGAAGGTCACGGAGAGCGGGTGCAGATTGAGGCTCTGTCCCATCACCATCGGGACGATCAGGTTGTTCTCCAGTTGCTGAATGAGGATGAACAGGACGAGTACGAGCACCGCCAGCACGGGATCAATGGTGAGGGCGATGAGCGCGGGGGGTACGGCGGAGAGGATCGGTCCGAGGTTCGGAATCAGTTCCCCGATACCGGCTATCAGACTGAACAGCAGGATGTACGGAAAGGGATGGTGGGTCGCCAGGCCCACAGCCCAGAGCCCGACCGCGGTCATCATCCCCACAATCAGGCCCAGCAAGAGCGACCCAAACGCCCAGTTCTGAAGCTGGATCAGGCTCCGGCGCAACGCCCTCTCCGCGTGCGGCCGCATCTCGTCGGGAACTGCCGCCAGGAAGCCCGCGACCAACGGCGCCGGGTGCGCAACCGTGTAGATCACCAGTACCAGAAGAAGGAAGACGGACGCCACGCCCACGACGACATTGGCCGTATATCGGCCCACCTGCCCCACCAACCGGCTGAATGTGGGTGTGAGGTTTTTCAGCGCGTCTCCGGGATCGGGCAACTGCGCTACCAACTGCGGATACCGCCGAAGCATGTCCTGATACAACTCATCCAGGCGTCCTCTCCGGTTGCTGAGGCTGCCGACGAAGCGTCCCACCTCATCCACCAGGGGAGGGAACAGCAGCGCCCCCAGCAACACAACCGCACCGAGGAAGACCAGCGCCAGCCCCACCGCACTGACCACGCGGGACACGCCCCGCTGTTCTAGTCGCGCAACTACCGGGTTCAGCGCCGCAGCGAGAATGAACACCAGGAGAAAGAAGAGCAGGAGGGTGGTCAGCGGCTCCGCGAGATGCCAGAGAGCGAATAACGCTGCCGCTAGAAAGACGGTACGTTGGAGATCGCGATAGGTGAGTCCGGAATGCGTCATGGAGTTATCGGGGCTGGGGAGCAGTTGCAGAACGGTGGGGTGTGGATGATGCCGGCGGCAGAGAAGGAAAGAGGAACGCTGCGGGGACTGGTGCTGCGTCTCCTGGTGTTGGTGCTCAGTTCATTCCTGACTCTGGGGTTGTTCGAGGCGGGACTTCGACTTTTCCATCCGGTACCCCTCCATTTTACCGAGACATTTCTGGCGGACGGCTGGCAAACGGGCCGGGAAGGCGCCATGGGTCACGTGCCGAACGCCGTCGGCCACGTGAAACGCGCGGAGTTCGACGTCGCCGTACGCATCAATGCGCACGGGCTGCGGGACCGGGAGATCCCGTATGAGAAGCCGCCGGATGTGTATCGGATCCTGGTCCTGGGTGACTCGCAGACGTTTGGTTTCGGGGTGGAAGCGGAGCAAACGTACGCGAAGCTGCTGGAACAGCGCCTCAAGCCCCTTCCCGGCAGCCCGTACCGCCGGACTGAGACTCTGAACGCGGGGGTGATTGGAACGGGTACGGCTCACCAGCTCTATTTCCTGCAGGAACAGGGGTGGAAGTACCGCCCCGACGCGGTGGTCGTCGGGTTCTTCTTCAACGACGTGGTGGAGAACACCCAGTGCCGGCTGTTCACCCTCCGGGGTGAACACCTCGAGCAGGCGGCGCGCGCCGCGGGGAAGACAGTGCTCATTCACGAGGGCTACCGCCGGGCCCGCTCCCACGAGGATGTGCAGACATTCACGGCGCCGGCGCCGGTTCGGGCGGCGAGGCCCTCGTTCTGGGCGCGTCACTTCCATCTTGTGCGCTTCGTGCGGGAGCGTGTCTCGAACCTCGTCCAGGCATTGCGCCGGCCGGACACGCCCAACACTCCCCGGCCCTCGACCGAATTGGGCGCCCGCCTCTACGAAGAAATGGCCCGCCAGTGCCGGGCCCACGACGCGGCGCTGCTGGTCGCTCTCATCCCGTCGCCGCACCAGTGCCGCGACGCAGCACTCACCAGCCTGTCCACTCACTACGCGAGTCTGCTGCGTTTTCTGAAGCCCTCCCCGGACGGCAAGCCCCCCGTAGCGATCCTCGATCTGCTTCCCCAGATTCGTGCTGCCGGAGCGTCCTCGCTCTACTTTCCCATAGACGGCCACCTGAACCGGGCCGGACACCGGCGCGTCGCCGGCGCGCTCGCGCCCGAACTGCTGCGGCTGGATTCCCGCCTCGGACGTACCGATGCGCCTCCTCCGACCCCTTCGGGCCGTTAACGAAACCCGGGATCGTCTCCCACTGAAAGGCTCATTGCGTGTCGGAACGCGATGCACAGAGCCTCGCGGCTTTGGAGCCTCCGAAACGGAGTTCGGAGACTCCCTCCATCCGAAAGTGATGGTTGAGCAGGACCCCGAACGCGCCGCGGCGAAGTGACCCTGAACCGAACACGTCCTATGCCGGGAGTGCCCGCGCGGACGCCGGGGATCCCAGCGGCGCGGCGGACGCAGCCCGGGTGGGTGCCGGCTTGCCATCGCACGAGTGGCAGCGTCCCACGGACTCCCGGCGGGCGCATCGCATTTCCCGCCCGGGGGTGACGCCGTTCCGGGGGACCCTGACTGGTCGCGCACGCGCGGAACACTGCCTTTCACACTCACATGAATCTCCTCACCACACTGCCCGGATCCCTGCTTGAGACCTTCTTTCCCGCCGGGTGGGATCTGGCCAAGATTGATGCCCTGATCTCCGACCAGCCGGCGGACATGACCCGCCGCGAAGCGTGGTGGAACCCCGCGTTCACACCCGTGCCATGCGCCTCCCTGGCCGACTTCGAGGTATACCTGGGCCACGCCATCGCCCGGGAGATCCAGTCGGCGGGCGCTGCAGGACGGCCGCTGGCGCTGATCCTGCCCGTCGGACCGATGGGGATGTACCGGTGGGCGATCTACTTCCTGCAGGAATGGGGAGTGGACTGCAGGCACGTGCACGGGTTCAACATGGACGAGTGGTCTGATGCAAAAGGGAACACATTGCCGCCGGATGATCCGGGAGCTTTCCAGAACGCGATGGAGCAGGCGTTCTACGGGCCGCTGGGATCGCGCACCGTCCCGAGCGCCCAGCGGCACTATGCGCTGCCGGGGATGCTGCCTGAGTATGCGCAGCGGATCGCGGCGGTCAAGCAGCAGGGCGGGCGATTGGTAACGGTGTTCGGCGTGGGGCGAGTGTGCCACATCGCCTTCTGGGAGCCGCACTTCGCCGCCGAGTTTGCCACCGAGGCAGAGTGGCGCGCGCAGACCCACCGCCTGGGCGCCCGGCTGCACCCGCTCACCATCGAGCAGAACGCCATCACCAGTTTCAAGAGCCGCACCACGCTGGTGCCCGCCTACGCCAACACCGTCGGGCCGGGATTGTTCCTCCAGTCGGACGGGATTCTGGGCGGCTGTGACGGCACGTTGGGACGCGGCATGCTGTGGCAGGGCCTTCCCCTCTGGATGACGCTGCACCACGACCCGACCCCCTGGATTCCCAGCACCTACATGGCCACCCTCCCGGGCCGCCTCTTCTATCTGGAGGAACTGGCGGGACCGCTGCTCCCGGAGTGCAACTGACATGGCGAACGTGGTTCTGAGTCTGATGGCGCACCCGGACGACTGCGAGTTCCTCTGCGCCGGTACGGTAGCCCGCCTGGTGCAGGAACGTGGCTGGGAAGCACACATCGCGACGATGACGCCGGGCGACTGCGGCTCGGCGGAACTCGACGCAGCGGATATCGCCCGCATCCGCCGCGCAGAGGGCCGTGCCGCCGCGTCGCGCATCGGGGCCACGTATCACTGCCAGGAAGAGCGCGACCTGCTCGTGTTCTACAACGAGTCCACGCTGGAGAAGGCGATCCGGCTCTTCCGCACCGTGCGGCCGAACGTGGTCATCACCCACAGCCCGTCGGATTACATGCTCGACCACGAGCAAACCAGCGTGGTTGCCCGCGCTGCCTGCTTCGGCGCCCCCATCCGCAACATGTGCGCCGGGATGGGCCACGCGCCGCATCTCGATACCATTCCCCATCTTTACTACGCCGATCCGATTGAAGGAAAAGATCCGTTCGGCCAACCAATCCCCGCCGGCTTCTGTGTAGACATCACCCGTACGCTGGATGTGAAGCGCACCATGCTCTGCGACCATGCCAGCCAGCGTGAGTGGCTCTTGAAGCACCACGGCCTGGACGAGTACGTCGCCGCGATGGAGCACTGGGCGGCCGAGCGCGGCCGGTTGCTGGGCGTTCCCGCTGCAGAAGGCTTCCGACAGCATCTCGGCCACAGCTACCCGCAGGGGAACCTGCTGGCGGAACTGCTGGGCGGGTAGGGAGAGGCGCCTGCGA
>SXGS01390426.1_pt1 | contig 15323 bp, 7 predicted proteins | sample 3174681 | NCBI WGS metagenome assembly SXGS01 (sample SAMN11356861, study PRJNA531348) | freshwater metagenome | isolation source: freshwater sample F1-80 | place: China: Fuxian Lake, Yuxi | collected 2017-12-25 | reverse complement strand
GTGACTGTCGTTGTGCCCAACGGAAAGAGGCTTCCCGAAGGCGGCGTGCAGACCAGGTCCACGTCGGTGTCACAGGCGTCGGTGACCGGCACGGAGTAATTGACGACGGCGAAGTTGCTGCAACTCCAGACCGTCATGTTCGTCGGGCAGGTGATGACCGGCGGCGTAGTATCGTAGTTGAAGGTCACCGTGAACGAGCAACTGCTGCTGTTTCCGCAGCGATCCGTAGCGGTGCAGGTAACGACGTGAGCGCCCGGCGAGGAAACGAGCGAGGGGGGATTGCAGACGATCGTTGGATTCGGATCGCGGTCATCGGTCGCGGTCGCCTGGAAGAAATCGACGTTGAAGACCGTGCCGGGACACAGGCAGTTGAAAACCATGTTGCTGGGGCAGGTGATGACCGGCGGCGTGATGTCGCGCAGGACTGTGACTGTGAAACTGCACGAGCTTGTGTTGCGGCAATCGTCCGTGGCGGTGCAGACGACGGTGTTCGTACCCGGCGGAAACGAACTGCCGGAGGCGGGCACGCAGGTGACCGTCGGGTTGGGATCGAGCGTGTCGAAAACGGTCGGCGGCGGGAAGTTCACCGGGATGGTGGCCGCCGTGCCGCAGAGGATGACGACGCGGTTGGTCGGACAGGAGATCGTGGGAGGCGTGGTGTCGCGCGTAACGCGGACCAGGAACGTGCAAGTGGTTCGGTTCGTGCAATCATCTGTCGCGGTGCAAGTCACCGTGGTGTTGCCCACCGGGAACACGCTGCCCGAGGCCGGCGAGCAGACGACCGACACGTTGGCGTCCGCGTTGTCTGTCGCGATCGGCGTTGGGTAGGTCACCACCGCTCCGGTGGAGGCGCACGCGGTGACGTTCATGTTCGGCGGGCAGGCGATGGTCGGCGGCTGCGTGTCGCGGGCGACGGTCACGGTGAATGTGCAAGTCGTGCGGTTGGTGCAATTATCCGTGGCGGTGCAGGTCACGGTCGTGGTGCCGAGCGGGAAGATGCTTCCGGAAGTCGGCGAGCACGTGACCGCCACGCTTGTGTCTGCGTTGTCAGTGGCCACCGGCGGGGGCCAGGTTACGACCGCGCTGGAAGCCGCCGTGCCGCAGAGCCAGACGATGCGGTTCGTCGGGCACTGAATTACTGGCGGGATCGTGTCGCGCGCGACCGTGACGGTAAAGGTGCAGACAGCGGATTCGCGGCAAGAGTTGGTCGCGCGGCAGGTCACCGTCGTCGTGCCGATCGGGAACAGCGCGCCCGAGGGCGGCGAGCAGGTGACGACGGCGTTCGTCGGACAACCGGCCGTGGTGGTAGGCGGCGGGTAGAACACCGTCGCGGTGCTGGCCACGCCGCAGACCCAGTTGGTCAGGTTTGCCGGGCAGTTGATGCGCAGGGGATTGGTGCCCTGGCCCAGCGCGGCGTCTGCGAGCGCGAGGAGAATCAGGACGGGAAGGAACAGGAGCTTTTTCATAAACGATCCATCTGTTTGCGGTGTGCCGAGGTCATGGCGATGCCTCATCGCCGGAACCCAGCCTGCGCAACGGGCGGTGAAAGGAGCATGAAACCAGGATGAAAAAGATTTCATGTTCGGGAGGGATCGTGGTGCTGATGGGGCGGGTGCTGGAAAACGGTGACGGGGACTTTAACACAGAGAATCGCAGAGCGGCGCAACGGATGGCGAGGGGCGTGACACTCGCGTCGTTCGGACCGCCCGCTGGACGCGGCGCGACAAAACCCACCATGTCCTCCGCGTCTCCGCGTTACGAAAGGAAGCCCGCTTACGCGACGGGCAGGCGGACACTGAAGGTGCTGCCCTGTCCGATTTCGCTCCGCACTTCCACCGTTCCACCGTGCGCCTCGACGAGCGTCTTCACGATGGACAGCCCGAGGCCCGCGCCACCGAACTCGCGCGAGCGCGCCTTGTCCACGCGATAGAATCGATCAAAGAGGTGAGGCAAATGCTCGGCGGCGATCCCGCTGCCGTGATCCGAAACTTCCACGACAACCTCGGTGTCGGCCTGGGCCACTCGCACGCTGGCGCTTTCGCCCGCTGGTGTGTAACGCAGGGCGTTCTCGACGAGATTGAGGAGGATCTGTTCCAACGCCACGGAATCGCCCGGCACGATCGCAACCTCCTTCACCGTGCATTCGATCGGCACCTTTCGCTGCGCGGATAGCGGCGCGAGCTTGCGGCAAACTTCGTGTGCGACGCCCGTGACATCCACGCGCTCCCGTCGGACCAGCGCTTCGTTGGCGTCGGCACGGGCCAGCGTCAGTAGATTCTCAGTGAGCCGTGAGAGACGTTCGATCTCCTCGCGGCTGCTGTTGAGGACTTCCGCATACTCCGCGGGAGAACGTTCCCGACGCAGCGCGACATCGATCTCGCCGCGCAGAATGGTCAACGGTGTCCGCAGTTCGTGCGAGGCATCCGCCACGAAACGAAACTGGCTCGTGTGCGCTGCCTCGACGCGGTCCAGCAGCGCGTTGAACGAGTCGGCCAATTTCGCGAGTTCCGGCGCGTCAGCCGGAGCAAAGAGCCGCTGTCGGCCCAGCGTTCCGAGGTTGAGTTTGTTCGCCGTGTCGCTCAATGCCTTCAGCGGCGCTCCCCATTGGCGGACGAGAAACGCCAAAACGATGCCTGCAACGGCCAGCGCCCCTGCTGAACCGCCTGCCAGCCAGACGGCTAAGGACCGCAACGGAGCGTCTCGGTCCGAGAGCTTCACTGCGACCTGAGCGTAGCAAAGGAATTTCTTCTGTTGATCGATGCGCATCGTCGCCATCCGATAACGAGTGCCGTCCATTCCCACGGCGTCGTGCGCTACCATGCCTATCGAGTGGCTGGCGGCACGTTTTACCTCGTCGGTCACGGGAATTGGCGCGTCGAGCCGAGCGCTCTTGTAGAGCACGTTCCAATCGAAGTCATGGGTCTGACCGAAGGCCAGGAAGCGATCGGAACGCCACACCCGGTCATCGCCGCCCACAGCGGTGCGGTTGTAGGGATTCACTTGGCTGCCAAGCAGGAACGCCTTGTCGCGGAGGAACTGGTCGAGATCCGCGCGGAGGTTGTCGCGCACCACGAGAAATGTGGCCACGCTGAACATCGCCAGCACCAGTCCCAGCCAGGTGAGCAGCGTCCACAGCAGGCGTTGGTGGAGCGAGCGCATGAGATCAACTCCTGATCGCACAGGCGGCGTCGGCGTCGTCGGGAACACGACGCGAGGATCGCAGGACGTTCGTGAAACTGGGATGAACGGCGGATGAAAAAGTTTTCATGTCCGCGTTCAGGGTCGAGGGCCGCCCGGGGTCTTCAGCGTGTATCCGACGCCGCGCAAGGTGTGGATCAGTGTGGGTTTGAAGTCCCGGTCCACCTTCTCGCGCAGGTGATACACGGTCACATCGATGACGTTGCTGAAGGAGTCGAAGTTCTCGTCCCAGACATGTTCGGCGAGTTGGGTGCGTGTGACGACTTCGTCAGGATGACGGAGCAGGTATTCGAGCACGCCAAATTCCTTGGCCGAGAGCGTCACCGGCTGGCCGGCCCGCGTGACCTTGCGGGCCTTGAGGTCCATCGCCAAGTCGCCGGCGGTCAACGTCACCGGATCAGCACCGAGATTCCGGCGGAGGAGTACGCGCACGCGCGCGAGAAACTCCGCGAACGCGAAGGGTTTGATGAGGTAATCGTCCGCGCCGGACTCCAACCCGCGCACGCGATCCTCCACGCTGTCGCGCGCGGTAAGCATGAGGATGCGGGCGCGACACTTCGCGGCGCGCAGTTCGCGCAGCACTTGGAAGCCGTCCTTCTTTGGCATCAGCACATCGAGAACGATCAAGTCGTAATCATTCGACTGTGCACGGAACAAGCCCTCCTCGCCATCCGCCGCGACATCCACGGCGAAGCGCTCCTCCTTCAGTCCGCGCTCAATGAAGCGCGCGACCTTCCGCTCGTCTTCGATCACAAGGATGCGCATGAGCGGGGATTGTAGGCGGCTCGGGCGCAATTGGGAAGCGCGGGCGCTGAACGAAGCGTTACGAAAATCGGGCCGCCCGACATGGAGATCGGGCGGCCCGTTGTAAGGCGAACGTTGTGAATCGGTTTCGTTACCGACCGAGCCCGCGCTCGACGCAGATCTGTTGGAGGAACGCCTTGTCCGATCCGGACTCGATGATGACGCGCGCGATGCCGGGACCGCGCACGATGACCTCCTGCGGAGTGGCGCTGCCGGTGAGCGGCCCCGCTTGATCCACCAGTTCGTTCGCGAGGTTGAAGGCCTTCACCGTCACGCCGCCCTCGAAGTCGCGCACGCGCAGGCGCACTCGATCTGCCGGAGCGGCAGGAGGATTTAGGAGGAGTTCAACCGTGCCGGTGAGCTTCAACCAGTTGCCGCCGAGGCCGGACACCGGGCTGATGACCACAGGCGTGGCGCTGATCTGAACCGGCCCGAGCGGGTATGGGCTCGCGAACTGCCCGGGGTTGGCGTTGGAGACGCTCTGGCATTCCGAGTAGCCCGGCGGGGTGTTCTGCGGCGGCGTGCGTTCGCAGCAGATGTTGGCGATGAGACAGAGCGCGTTCGGCGAGATGACGCGGACGTATTGAATGAGGCTGCGGAAGGCGCGCAGCGTCACGCGTTGCAGGCCGGCGCCGGGGCCGATGAGTTCCTGCCGGGCGACCACCGCACCGAGCGGACCGACGGCCTCGATGATCACGTAGCCGGAGGTTTGTCGGATATCGATGTGCATCGTGTCGCAATCCGCCTGCGGGTGGATGCGCATCGTGTGAACGACATCGAGACCGGTCGCGCCGCTGCGGGTAAGGATGGTGTTCTGCGGCTGCATCGCGCCGGAGGCGTTGAACGCCTCGAACTTGAAGCCGCCAACGGTCCACGGGTTCGGTTTCGCGCCGGGTGATTGCGCGGCGAGCGAGAAGCAGTTCGAGGTTGCGGGGATCACGCGATAGAACTGGTGCGGCCCGGTTAACGGCAGGCGCGTCACTCGATCCGCGCCTTCGGTGCTGACCGTCGCGCCGACGGGCGACCAGGTAGGCGAATTGAGGTTGGTGTTGCACAGGAGCGTGTCGCCAGTGGTGAGCGGACGCCAGCGGAGCGCGAGGAGTCCGGACTCCTTCGAGGCGCGCAGCGCGCCGCGAGCGGGGAGAATCTCCGTCGTCTCGGGCGTGCCGTCGTTGTTCACGTCGAGTTCGCGGACGATGCCGCGTGGTGTGCCGAGTAGCGGCTTGAGAAGGATAGTCGAGTTCGCGGGCTGCGTGATGGAGTCTACCGAGAATTCGAACACGGCGGGGCCGCTCTCCGGTTCGGTGCCGCTGAGGTTGACGCGGTAGGTGAAGGGTTGCGGGGAGTTGTTGCGAATCTTCAATGAAGCGAATCCGTCCCGTTCCAGATGCACGTCGGGCGTCATTGTGCCCGCGCCGCTGTCGAGCTGCCAGACGAGCGAGCGACGGCTGAGGTCGCGGCTGGAGATGCTGGCGCTGAATCCCTGCACGGGTGCGCCAGCGCGGACGCCGACGCCCTTGAGATCCGGAGCGGAGTCGCCCGGCGGCATCATGACTCCATAGACGGAGTTGTTTGCGTTGGTGTTTGGCGCGACGAATCCGAAGGCGAAGTCGCCGCCCCCAAGCGCGTAGTGCAGGACGATGTTCGATCCGCCCGAGACGAAGTCCACCGAGACAGGCGGGTTCGTGGTCGGGAGGAGGAACATCGTGGAGTCGAGCCGCTGTTCTCGGTTCGGGAGCGCACCGGGCAGGACGAAGGCGAACGCACCCTCGAAGGCATTGACGATGTTGGTGCCCGTCCAACCGGCGACACGGCCGGCGGCGCTGCGCATGGCAGTGGTGACGGTGCCCATGGTGAGCATGCGGATTAGCCGTTCGAGATTCACGGCGACATCCACGGGGCCGAGCGCATGGCGGCCATTGCGATAGACGCTCATCGGCATGTGATAGATCCCTGCGCCGTCGATGATGTTCGTCGTGCCGTCGACGCGGAAGCCCATCAGGTAACGGAAAGTGTTCTGGGTACGGTTGACTTCGATCATCCGCTCCGTGTTCGGCCAGTTGCTGTCGTAGATTTTGATGAGGCTGAAGCCCGCGCGCGGCACAGGTGTGAACAGGTCGTCTTGCAGACCTTGGTCGTCGATGACTCCGTACGGCGTGACGGTGTGGAGCGCCTCGAAGTGGCGTCCGCCGAAGACGATCAGGTTCTCACGCGCATCAGTGCGGATGCGGTTGAGCACTTGAACGGGATTGCCGACCGAGATGCCGCGTTGCGGCCCGACTGCGATCGGCGGGTTCAGTTGCGAGAGCCAGGTGTTGAGGAACTCGGCGGAAGTTTGGCCGCCTTGGAGGGAGGTCAGTCGCGCCCAGACGTTCAGTGGCTCGAAAGGCCGGAAGAGGTCGAAGCCGCTCCAGACCGCCGGCATCCGACCGCACGGATCGCAGACGAAATTTGTGTCGGGCAGGTAGTAGGAAGGCGGTACGCTCGTGTAGCCGTTGGGATACAGCACGCCGTGAACACCTTCGCCGTTGTCGGCGCGATCGTAGGCGGCGTTCGGGATGTTGCCATTAGCCATGAGGCGCGAGGTGGCGGCGAAGCCGGAGCAGGTGCCTTGGGCGATCTCCATCCAGGTCAGATACACGGGCAGGTAGAACGCGAAGTAATACGGATCGCGCAGGCCGGGGATACCGACATCCGTGAAGGGGAGATCAACGAAGATGTTGTCGCCGAAGCACGCCTCGAATTCCTCCCAGCTCGGGCCGTCGTCGTTGTTGGCGAACTCAAAGCCGTAGAGATGCGGGAAGAGCGGCGGCGTGACGGTGATGCTCGGGCCGTAGTTCCAGCGGTTGCCGCCGGTCGAGGGGGAGATGGGATTCTCGATGACGATGCGGAAGTTGCGGCCGTTCCCGGAGACACTGGAGAGATTCGACGGGACAGTAGTGGTCAGCGAAAGCCCGTCCGGCGCGACGATGACCGCCGTGGACTGCACGAAGTCGCTTTCGCAAAAGCTCGGCGGATCGAAGACGCAGCCGGAGCCTTGGAAGTAAACCCGGACGCCGTTGTGGAAGTTTGCTCCGTTTACGGTGATGACTGGGGACGGAGTGAACTTCACCGGGCTGGTCCGAACCATGACGGGCAGGGGGGCGTTGAGTGGAGTCGCGCCACTGATGCTTAGCGGTCCGAGCACGCGGTAGCGGAAGTGAACGGACTCGTAGGTGCAGCCGATAGGGCAGGGCGGATACGCCACCGAGAACGGGCTGTTAATCGCAACGGCGTCCGGGCGGGCCGCAAAGCGCGATTCGATCAAAGGGTCGAGATGGATGAGGCTGCCTCCTGGTGCCGAATACGTGACGGTCACACGGCGATCAATTGGCGCGGGAATGTTGACGAAGGAAAACACGCCGTTCGCGTCCGTCATGGTGCTCGCCAGCAGGAAGCCCCCGAGTTCGGAGTTGCCTGAGTAGAGCGACACCGGTCGGCCAGCGACTCCTGCGCCGGCGCTGATGTTCGACACACTGCCGGAAACGCTCACGGGCATGAGGTCGGTGTCAGCGCGGCCGCACCAATCGGCGCGGGCATACGTCGCCGGGAGATTCGTGACACCTGTCTTGGGCGCGACGAATTGATTCCCGACCGAGGGGTAATCGTAGTAGCGCACGAGGAGTCCCACATCGTTGGAGAAGAAGTTCAAGTGCCGGCCGTGGATGCGGAACTCGTAGTTCTGATCGAACTCGAAATCCACGGCCGTGGCCGCCTGCCATGCGGAAGTGCTCTGCCCCCAGCTCAACCACTGAGGTGTGGGAAAGAACGGCGGATTCACGCCGAAGATACGACCGCCTTGGAAGCCTTCCTGATCGAGGCTGAACTGCCAGTCGCCGAGCGCGATGTTCGTGCCATCATTCACGTTCACGTCGGCCATCACTTGAACGGCCGGAGCCGGCGACAGTCCGCCCGAGGGCACCGCCGGCACGCCGACGTAGAGGTGGAAGTTCGTCGTGTTGGTCGAGACCATCAGATAAGCGATCTTGTCCGGGGCAGGCGTGGCAGCCGGCGAGCGCAGCACGATCGTTTCCGCGCCGCGATACTCGTTGAGCATGTCGATGTTTGCGTCCACCCGCAGCGCGCCAGACGAGAAAGGAATGCAAAGGTTCGCGGGTAGAATGCCGAAACCGCTGGCCCGATCGGCAGGCGGAATCCCGGCGGTGGCTCCAGAGATCCAGCGAATGTCTTCGACCCGACCGCCGGACCCAAACGCCGCGAGAAGCCCGAGGCCGTTGCGGAGTTCGGCGTTCATGTTCGATGCAATCTGGCTTTGGGAACGTGCCAGGCCCCAGATCCGGATTTCGTCGAGGAAGCCGTTGAAGGCATAAAACCCGAGCGCATTCTGCTCGCGTTGCCCGCCAATGCTCAGGCCGTTGGTGGAGTTGTTGCCGCGATTGGCGAGCGCTGCCGAGCCCGCCGCCACGCCATCAATGTAGAATCGCGCGGTCGTTCCATCGTAGCTCACGGCGACGTGCGTCCAGCGCCCGGGGATGAGTGTGCCGGTCGAGTCCACCGTCGTTCCGCCGCTACGATAGAAGCGGAGGCGGTTCCCGTTCAGGCCGAAGTAGAGGTTAGTGTTGAAGCTGCGGGCCACAAGCGCCTGATGACCGCTGAGGACGTTCGCGTGAACCCACGCCTCGACGGTGATGTTCGGCGTGTTGGTGTTCATCCACGGCTGCACGGCGTGGTGGATGACGTTGGAGTGCGCGCCGTCGAAGCTGGTGCTCCGGGTGACGGGCGGAGTGACAGCGCGGGCGGTACCGGCCATCGCGCACCACAACAGTGCGGTGAGGAAGGCGGTTCGAATGAGATGGATGGAGTTCATGGATCGGTTTCTCGTGTGTGTGAGCCAAAGCTAGGCGCGTGCGTATCCGGGCGCGATGGGCTTGTTGCGCCCATGCGAATTCGACCGGTGGTCGATACGTCGCAAACTTGTCATCCGACGCGAGCACATTAGCGTGTGGGCGGCCTGCCTCCGTGGCTCAAATGGATAGAGCAGCCGTTTCCTAATTCAAGACAGTCAAAATCATTCTGAGTCGTCGTGAATCAACGTGGACTGCCTTCGTTTCGCTCTGGTCTCAAAGTTTGTATTCCTCGCCTGATCGCCGGTTACATTTCGTGTAGGCTTGGGAATTCAATTCCCCCCCAACCCGCGGGGCTTGTCGCGGTTGACGCGGGCGTTGATCTGTATCGTCGAGATGGCGCGGTTTGCCCAAAGGGGCAGGCATGTGCGGCGCCGTTTGCGCTAGAATTCGGCGGTGTGGTGATTGGCAATTTGGGGGAACAGGTTGACAAGTTCAGGCTTTACCGGTGAATGAATTGGCAGTGAGTATGCGCCAATGAAATCGATCCTGTTTGCTTCCGTTGCTCTCGCCTTTGTCCTCACGCTGGGGCAAGCCCTTGCCGCTGATCCGGCGGTCAGCATCCCCACCCAGGGCAAGCCCAACACGATCTGCCCCATCAGCGGCAAGCCGGTCAATCCGGCGATCACGATGGAGTATGAAGGACTGACCTATGCCTTCGCCGAGGATGTCTGCCGCACCAAGTTCAAGACAGCGCGAGAGAACAGCCTCTATCAGAAGCTCGGCGGCAAGGCGGCCATCGACGCGGCCGTCGAGGCTTTCTACGTCAAGATCCTGGCGGACAAGCGCGTGAAACATTTCTTCGATGACATCAACATGAACAAGCAGCGCCGGAAGCAGAAGGAATTCCTCTCCGCTGCGTTCGGCGGGCCGATCCCCTGGACCGGAAAAGACATGCGCAAGGCGCACGCCAATCTGCCGGGCCTGAATGAAACGCACTTCAACGCCATCGCGGAGAACCTCAAAGCCACCCTCGTGGATCTGAAGATCAAGCCGGAGTTGATCGATCAGGTGATGGCCATCGCCGGCTCGGTTAAGGACGACGTGCTCAATCGTCCGAAGCCGGCCAAGTAAACCCACGCGCCAAAGGTCGTGGTGTGGAGGGCGAAGGCGCGGGCGAAAGTTCCGCTACCAACCCGCACCCAGCGCTTCTTGCCGTCTTCTTGTTCGAGGATGTGCTCCTGTCCCGCGGGGATGGGGGAGTTCGAATGCTCATGTGCGAATTGCGAAGGCGCTCCACCTCTCCGTCTCGAACGGGGACTTGAGGAGCGCGGGAAGCGACGAAAGGAATTCACTCGGAGTGAAGGTCCGCTGTGGGCCGAGCAAGCGGGCGCGAGCGAGTCGTTTGGCAGGGCGAGGTATCGAATCGGGGGTGGAGTTCAGTCAGTTCGTCATTTCGAATTCTTCATTCGCCATTCCACCGTGGACACCCGGCACGAGGCTGCGCAAAATGCCGCGATGAATCCCAAGTTCCATTTCGCTCCGCTGACGAGTTTTGCCGCCACCCTCTGCGCCATCCTGGCCTTCGTGCTTTCCACGCCTGGCGCGTCCTCCGGTGTCGACCCCGCATCCGACTGGCCTGCGTGGCGGGGGCCCACCCGTGATGGCATTGCCGCTCCTGGGCAGGAGCCTCCGCTGCGCTGGAGTGAAACGGAAAACGTCCTGTGGAAATCGCCAATTCCGGGCCGCGGCCACGGCTCGCCGACCGTGGTGGGCGACCGCATCTACCTCGCCACGGCTGACGGCACGAAGCGGAACCAATCCGTCCTGTGCCTGGACCGGCACTCGGGCAAACTGGTGTGGCAAACCGAGGTGCACGGCGACAAGGCCGACCCTGGCAATCATGCCAATTCATCTGCGGCGTCCTCTACGCTGGCCTGTGATGGCCAGCGGCTGTTCATTAATTTTCTGAACGCTGGTGCCGTCTGGACCACGGCGCTGGATATGGCAGGCAAAATTCTCTGGCAGCAGAAAGTCTCCGGTTTCGTCACGCATCAGGGATACGCCGCGTCGCCGGTCCTGCACGGATCGCTGGTGCTGGTTTCCGCCGACCACAAGGGCGGCGGCGTGGTGGCGGCGCTCGAGCAGGCGACCGGACGCATGGTATGGAGTGAACCGCGTCCCAAGCACCACAACTACACCACGCCGGCGATCCTTCAGGTGGGCGGCCGCACGCAAATGGTGCTGGCGGGTGGCAACGTGATCACGAGCTTGGACCCCGCCACCGGCAAGAAGCTCTGGGAAGTGGACGGCTCGACCGAGGAATGCGTCGTCACCGCCGTGACTGACGGCACGCGCATTTTCGTCAGTGGCGGCTATCCCAGGAACCACACCGTGGCGGTGCGGGCAGACGGCACCACCGCCTGGCAGAACAGCGTCCGCGTTTACGTCCCGTCGATGATTCAGAAGGACGGGCATCTCTACGCCACGACAGATGCCGGCATGGCGGTTTGCTGGAAGTCGGACACGGGGCAGGAAGTTTGGAAGGAGCGTTTGGGCGGCGATTTTTATGCGTCGCCGGTGATGGTGGGAGATCGGATTTATGCATCAAACCTGCGCGCGAAGACGTTTGTGTTCGAGGCCACGCCCAAGGGGTTCAAGCTGCTCGCGGAGAATCAGGTTGGCAACGAGGCGTATGCGTCACCCGTGATTTGCGGCAGCCGCATTTACCTCCGCGTGGCCGACCGTGGCGAAAGCCGGCAGGAACTCCTCTACTGCATTGGCAAACCTAACGCAGCGAAACGCTAAGAGCCATCGTCGCGCGTGTGCGGATGAGCTGTGGATGCGCGCTAGAATCGAAGCCGCTTCATGGCGTGGCCACACCTGTCCTTCGGCGGGAAATCTGTGCTGGCAAGCGACCGTCCCTCACACCCAATCCGCGCACAGCAGTTCCGCCTGTGCCAGCACGGTCTTCACAGCTTCCTCCTGAAGGTCAGGCGGGTACGATTCGCGCTTCCGCGGGTTGCGGTGTCGGCGGTGAGGTCCTGCCGGGCAGGTACGCTGGCCGCAAAAACGGCAGGCGATTGCGCCAGCGAGAAAGCGCCATCCGCGAGAAACGTGCATTGAGCAAGGTGGTGACAACGACCGCAGCGACAACGCGATGGTTGCATATGCCCGTTCCGCCGAGGTGGCAAAGCCTTGTCAAAGCAGCCGGGCGCGCTAGCCTCCGGCTTAGATTTGCCTCCGTAGCTCAAATGGATAGAGCAGCGGTTTCCTAAACCGTTGATCCCGGTTCAATTCCGGGCGGGGGTACCAATTCGCGGGGCGCGACGGAGTTTCCTCCGCCCCCCGAACAGCGCAGACTCAATCCAACTCGTGATGCATCAAGTAAAGTTCTTCAAGGGCCTCGAATCGAACCTCCCGGCGCTTGAGAAGGAGATGAACACCTGGCTGGCCGAGGGCGGGGTCAAGGTCGTCCAAATCTTCGGCAACCTTGCGTCCGCCAGCGGCGATCGCAACGAGCAGAACAGCCTCGCGGCGTACCCGTATGTCGCGTCGGACGTGTTGCTCGTCGTGGTGTACGAAGCGCCGAGAGTAGGTTGAAGGATTAATCTCGCTCACACACCAGCGGCGCAAGAGAAAGCTTTTCTCAGCGGGAGGTTCCGGCTATTTCCATCCGCGCTGACGGCGTGAAAGGTTCGCGCTGCAGCGGAATTTCTGTTGAACCATGAGTGACTCTAAGACGAACGGGAACGGTCCGGAGATGACACCGCCAGCGCCGCGCGGAGTGACGCCCAAGACATCCAAGGGCGATAGCGCACCGCCGGAATCTCACGTGCAGGCCGAGGAAGTGGCTGCCATCGCGCATGTGCCGTTCGCGCCGGGCAAGATCGATCTCCCGTTGCATCGCCGCGTCGATACAAACTTCCTCCAATACGCCTCCTACGTCATTCGCGACCGCGCGATTCCAAATCTCGAGGATGGCTTGAAGCCGGTGCAACGCCGCATTCTCTGGGCGTTGAAGGAGAAGGATGACGGGCGCTTCATCAAGGTCGCCAATATCGTAGGTCACGCCATGCAGTATCATCCGCACGGCGACGCTTCGATCAGCGATGCGCTCGTGGTGCTGGCGAACAAGCGTTACCTCATCGAGGGCCAGGGCAATTACGGCAACATCTTCACCGGCGATCCGGCGGCGGCGTCCCGTTACATCGAGTGCCGGCTCACAGAGCTGGCGCGGAACGAAATCTTCAACGACGAGTTGACCGAGTTCGTCCCGAGCTACGACGGGCGCAACAAGGAACCAGTGACGCTGCCGGCGAAGCTCCCGGTGTTGCTCATGCTGGGCACGGAAGGCATCGCGGTCGGCATGTCGTCCCGTATTCTGCCGCACAATTTCCCGGAGCTATTGGAAGCGCAGATTGCGATTCTCAAGAAGCAGCCGTTCAAGTGCCTGCCGGACTTCGAGACCGGCGGCCTGATGGACGCCCGCGAATACGCTGACGGCAAGGGCAGCATCAAGGTGCGTGCGAAGATCAAGGTGAAGGACGAGTCCACGGTCGTCATCAAGGAGATCCCGCCAACCACCACCACCGAGTCGCTCATCGCTTCCATCGAGGACGCCTCGCGCAAGGGCAAGATCAAGGTGAAGTCGATCAACGACTTCACGTCCGAGGAAGTCGAGATCGAGATCAAGACCCCGAGCGGCGTCAGTGCAGAGAAGCTCGTCGATGCGCTCTACGCCTTCACCGACTGCGAGGTCAGCATCTCCAGCCGCATCATCGTCATCAAAAACAACCGCCCGGTCGAGATGACCGTGAGCGAAGTCTTGCGCGAGAACACGGCGAAGCTCGTGGAACTCATCAAACGCGAACTGGAGCTGAAGGAAGGCAAGCTCCAGGACGAGCTGCACTTCAAGACGCTGGTCCGCATCTTCATCGAGGAACGCATCTACAAGAAGATCGAGCAGTGCAAAACCGCAGAGGCTGTTCACGCCGCCGTGGTCGATGGCTTCACGCCGTTCCGCAAGCAGATGTATCGCGACCTTGCGGAGACGGACGTGCCAATGCTGCTCGAGGTGCGCATCCGCCGCATCTCGCTCTTCGACATCAACAAGCACCGCGAAGAGATGGACCGAGTGAAGGCGGAGCTCGAAGAGACGCGCAAGAACCTCAAGAACCTCACGAAGTATGTGATTGGCCGGCTCGAAGCATTGCTCGCGAAGTACGGGCCGATCTACCCGCGCCTCACGAAGAGCAGCCGCTATGAGGAAGTCGAGGCCAAGGAAGTCGCGCACAAGGGCTTCAAGGTCGCCTACGATCGCGAGAGCGGCTACGTCGGCTACAAGGTCTCGGGCGAGGAATTCAAGATGGAGTGTACGAAGTTCGACAAGATGCTCCTCATCTTCAAGGACGGCCACTACAAGGTCACCGAGCTGCAGGAGAAACTCTTCGTCGGGCCGGACCTCGTCTATTGCAGCCTGCCGGACCGCGAGCGCGTGTACACCTGCGCCTACACCGACCGCAACGCCACCTACCTGAAGCGCTTCACATTCGGCGGCATCATCATGAACAAGGAATACTTCTGCATCCCGGAGAAGTCGCGCATCCTGATGCTGGAAGAAGGCACGCCAAAGGACCTCTACATCCGCTACAAGCCCGCGCCGCACCAGAAAATCACGCAGCAGACGTGCGACCCGAAGGAAGTGGAAGTGAAGAGCCCGAAGACGCGCGGCCGGCAGATTTCAATCAAGGACGTGGCGTCCATCACCAGCAAGCCCACGCGCGGCTGGGACGCGGACGCCACGACGACGAAGCTGCAGTTTGTGTGAGACGAGCGGAGTGCCGGGAGGTTGCCCGGCCATGCCCTTCAGCATGGCATGAGGCTGAGGTTTTGTAGTGGTAAGTGACTTGTGGACGGCTTGTGGACTGGAGGGTTCACAATTTGTCCACGCGTATAGAGTGGGGGAAGTTGAGGGGGAAAGATGTGCAGCGCCGTGCAAATCAATAGAACAAGTCAATGAAACCAATCCTAATTTCGTTCGGCATCCTGGCGCTCTGGTTGGGGGCACACATCATCCCGCTGCCGGGCGTTCAACCAACTGGTCAAAATGGTGGAGTGCTGCGGATGTACAATGTAATGACTTTGGGCATCACCCCCTTCGTGACGGCATTCATGTTGGTGGAATGGGCTGCCTTGCTTATACCGCGATGGAGGCCCTTGCGGATAGGGGCACCGGAAGATCGCGCCAAACTGAAACGAGTGGCGGTGATCATCGGTCTTGTCCTGACTCTCGGACAGGCTGTGGTGCTGCTCGTTGGTCTGGCTGGCATGGGCATGATTTATCCCCAGGAGCGCGGGGCGCAAGTGCTGGCGGTGATAACATTGCTGTTTGTTGCGGTCGTGCAATTGAAGCTGGTACAGACAGTCGACCAGAGTGGTTCGGGCAACGGCATTGCCATTCTCCTGTTGGGCGAG
>SXGS01667490.1_pt1 | contig 15329 bp, 14 predicted proteins | sample 3174681 | NCBI WGS metagenome assembly SXGS01 (sample SAMN11356861, study PRJNA531348) | freshwater metagenome | isolation source: freshwater sample F1-80 | place: China: Fuxian Lake, Yuxi | collected 2017-12-25 | reverse complement strand
GCTACCCGTGCGGCAGTAGAAGAAGGCGTGGTGCCTGGCGGTGGTACTGCACTGTTGCGCGCTGTTGAGGCCATCAAAGATTTGAAAGGCGACAATGAAGACCAAAACGCAGGTATCGCAATTGCACGTCGTGCGATGGAAGCACCATTGCGTCAAATCGTTGCTAACGCTGGCGATGAGCCATCAGTAGTTGCCGATCAAGTGAAGAAAGGCACTGGGAACTTCGGTTACAACGCTGCTACTTCTGTATACGGCGACATGATTGAAATGGGTATTCTGGACCCCACCAAAGTGACCCGCACCGCACTGCAAAACGCAGCATCGGTGGCCTCCCTGATGCTGACCACCGAGTGCATGGTGGCTGAGGCACCGAAGGACGAACCAGCCGGCGGCGGCATGGGCGGAATGGGTGGCATGGGCGATATGGGCATGTAATCTGCCCTACCCCCCAAAAAAGCCCTGCAGGCGTCAAGTCTGCGGGGCTTTTTTTATGCTGCTGCTATTTGGCGATGCCCAGAAACACCGCCAGGCTGCGCTCGACTTCGATCATCGCGGCGGCACCGGCCACGCCAAAGACCGGGCCGAGTTGTTCACGTTTGACGGTCATGGCCTTGTCCACCATCACCTGAGATGGCTTGTTGAGCCCGCTGCCTTCGTCGGGTGCAACGCTGACCCGAATCAGGGGGGCCTCAAGCAAAAGACTCGACACCAGCCATCGGCGCCCGCGGTTGGCGCCGTCACAAGGTCAAACCTTGTGGTCAACAGCCACTGGTTTTTTCAAGCCAAAAATCGCCTCGAAGTCGGTGGCTGTATCCACCTCATGCATGGCCTTGATGCCCGCTTCAACATGGCGCAAATGGTCTTGCATCAGGCGGGCCGCCTGTTCAGACTGACCCTGCTCGATGGCGCGCACGATGTACTCATGCTCCTGGTCGGTGAAGACCGAGCTGTCTTGCGAGCCGTGTTGCGTGATGATCAGGCCGGTCAGTGCCACCAGACGGCGCAGGTTGTCGGCAAACAGGCGGTTGCCGGTGGCCTCGGCCAGCCGCAGATGAAACTCGCCCGTCAGCTTGGCCAGGGCCGCGCTGTCGCCGCCTGAGCGTGCCTGTGCCTCAAGCAGCAGATGCGACTGCAGACTTGGCACGCTGGGGTGCGGGCAGGTCTGGCAGAGGTGCACCACCACCCCGCGCTCCAGCGCCTAGCGCACCTGGAAAACATCTTGCATGTCCGCCTGCGTGGGGCTGGCAATGAAGGCGCCGCGGTTAGGGTGCAGGTCGACGATCAGCTCCTGGCTCAAGCGAAACAGCACCTCACGAATGCGCGTGCGGCTGACATGGAACACGGTGGCGAGCCGCTCCTCGCTGAGCTTGGTGCCAGGCTGCAGCCTGCGCTCGCTGATGGCGGCGTAAATCCGCTCGTAAATGTCTTGGTTGGTCAGGCGATCGGTCACGCCAAACATTCTACGGGGCACGCAAACGCTGCAGCAGGCCAGCGGTGGAGCCGTCCAGACCCGCGGTGTCGCCCGAGACCAAGCGGGCCTCGGCATCGCGCGCCAGCACCTTGCCCAGCTCCACCCCCCACTGGTCAAAGCTGTTGATACCCCACAGCGAACCGCTGACAAACACCCGGTGCTCCTGCAACGCAATCAGCGCGCCCAGACTGGCCGGGCTGAGCTCGTCGAGCAGCAGCAGTGTGCTGGGCCGGTTGCCTGTGAAATGCCGGTGCCCGCCCGCATCAGCCTTGCCCAGCATCAGCGCCTGCGCCTGCGCCAGCACATTGGCCAGCAGCAGCCGATGGTGGCCGGGCAGCGCATGGCGCGGGCGCTTGACCGCCACAAACTCCACCGGAACCACCGCCGTGCCCTGGTGCAGCATCTGAAAATAAGCGTGCTGCCCGTTGGTGCCGGGCTCACCCCAGAGCACCAGCGCAGTGGCAAAGGGCAGGGTCTCACCCGCTGCGTCAACCCGCTTGCCATTGCTCTCCAGCTCGAGCTGCTGCAAGTAGGCCGGCAGGCGGCGCAAGGCACTGTGGTAGGGCGCAATGCTGCGGCTGGCAAAGCCATGAAAATTGCGGTACCAGACATCGAGCAGGCCCAAGCGCACCGGCAAATTGTGTTCGAGCTCGGCCTGGCGAAAGTGCTGGTCCATGGCGTGCGCACCGACCAAAAAATCACGAAACCTCTGGGCGCCTATGGCGATGGCCAGTGGCAGCCCAATCGCCGACCAGATCGAATAGCGGCCACCCACCCAATCCCAAAAGCCAAACGTGGTGCGGATGCCAAATTCCTGGGCAGCTGCCACATTGGTCGTGAGCGCCGCAAAATGGCGCGCGGTATCGGTGCCGCCCTGCGCCGCAAACCAGGCCTTGGCCGAGGCGGCGTTGGTCATGGTCTCGATGGTGGTAAAGGTTTTGCTGGCAATCAAAAACAGCGTGCTTGGCGCTTGCAGCTGCTGCAACACGGCGTCAAGCTCATGCCCGTCAACATTCGAGACGAAGTGAAAGCGCCGGCCCAGAGCCGCAAACGCACCCAGCGCCAGCACCGCCATCTGCGGCCCGAGGTCAGAGCCGCCAATGCCAATAGTCACCACATCGGTGATTGCCATGTCCTGGCGCACCGCCTCGGCGTAGGCCAGCATGGCATCTAGAGTGGTATGTAGCGGGGCCAACTCAGCCACCAGGTTTGGTGGGGCAGACTCAGCGGTTGTTTCAAGTCCCTGCGCCGGGTGGCGCAGCAGGGTGTGCAGCACCTGACGCTGCTCGCTGTGGTTGATCACCGCACCAGCAAACATGGCGTCGCGGTGCTGTGCCACCCCGCACTGGCGGGCCAAGGCCAGCAGCAGACCCTGGGTGGCGTCGTCGATCAGGTTTTTGGACAGGTCGGCGAACACATGAGGCGCACTCAGGCTAAAGCGCTCAAAGCGGCCGGCGTCGCTGGCAAAAGCCGAGCGCAGGTCAAACGCCCGGCCAGTGGCGGCAAATGCAGCCTGCAAATCGGCCCAGGCGGGCGTTCGGTCGCAGCGGGTTCGGTGCATTGGTGCGCTCCCGGCGGGTTGACTCAGGCGGCCAGCAAGAGTTGGTCCAGCCGGGCGGCATCGGCGCAGAAAGCGCGAATGCCTTCGGCGAGTTTGTCGGTGGCCATGGCGTCCTCGTTCAGGGCCAGCCGAAAGCCGGCCTCGTCGTAATGCAGCTGCGCCTGGTCAGACCCGCCTGGGTTTGAGGCGTCGAGCGCGCGCGTCAAGGGCGCCTCACTGGCTGCTAAGCCGGCCAGCAAATCGGGGCTGATGGTCAGCAAGTCGCAACCCGCCAGCGCGGTGATTTGGCCCAGGTTGCGAAAACTCGCGCCCATCACCTCGGTGGCAATGCCAAATTTTTTATAGTAGTGGTAGATCTGGCGAACCGACTGCACGCCAGGGTCCGCCGCGCCGGCGTGATCGGCCTCAACCCAGGCCGCACCGGCGGCTTTTTTGTACCAGTCGTAAATGCGGCCTACAAAGGGAGAAATCAGCTGTACCCGGGCCTGACCGCAGGCCACCGCCTGGCAAAACGAGAACAGCAGCGTCAAGTTGGTGCGAATGCCGAGGCGCTGCAACTGCTCGGCCGCCGCAATCCCCTCCCAGGTGGCCGCCACCTTGATCAACACCCGGTCGCTGTGGATGCCCTCGGCCCGGTAAAGCTCGATCAAGCGTTGCGCCCGCGCCAGGCTTGATGCCGTGTCAAAGCTTAGCCGGGCATCGACCTCAGTGGACACCCGCCCCGGAATGATGGACAAAATCTCGCAGCCAAAGCGCACCAGCAGCCGATCCATCTGCTCATCGAGCGGGCGCCCTCGAAAGCGCGTCACGGTGTCTTTGAGCAGCGGCATGTAATCAGGTTTTTGCACCGCCTTGAGAATCAGCGATGGGTTGGTGGTGGCGTCGCGTGGTTGATAAGCCGCCATCTGCTTGAAGTCGCCGGTGTCGGCCACCACCGTGGTGTACTGCTTGAGTGCGTCGAGCTGGTTCATGGTTATTTTCTCGCTGTAAATTTCTGCAGGGCATTATTTTTGAGCCACCCGTGAAACAAAGTTACATTAGAACGACCTTTTAATGTAACTTCTGACCATGTCCTTTGACCTCGTTTTGTTTGGCGGCACCGGCGATCTGGTTTGGCGCAAACTGATGCCGGCCCTGTTCCAGGCTTTTCGCCACGGCACCTTGCCCGCAGGTGGGCGAATCTTGGGCGTTGGCCGCGACGACCACAGCCACGAAGCATACCGCGAGTTGATCCGTACCCGTTTTGACAAGGTGGAGCTGGCCAAACGCCCCACCCTGGAAGAATTCACCCGCTTTGCATCGATGCTCGAATTTGTGCGCATGGAACTGTCGCGCCCGCAAGACTATGCCCGGCTCGGCGCTGCGCTGTCCGAGCGAGCGGCCGACACCGTACTCATGTATGTGGCCACCGCGCCTAGCCTGTTCACGGTGGTCTGCGAGCAACTCGCTGCTGCCGGCTTGAACACCGCCCAAACCCGGGTGGTGCTGGAGAAACCCCTGGGCCATGATTTGGCCAGCAACCGCACGATCAATGACACGGTGCGGCGGGTCTTCAGCGAGCGCCAGGTGTTTCGCATCGACCACTACCTGGGCAAGCCAGCGGTCCAAAATCTGTTTGCGCTGCGCTTTGGCAACGCCCTGTTTGAGCCCCTGTGGCGGCGCGAGCACATTGCCAACATCCAGATCACCATTGCCGAGGAGCTTGGCGTGGAAAAGCGGGGCGCCTTCTACGAGACCACCGGCGCCCTGCGCGACATGGTGCAAAACCATGCGCTGCAAATGCTTTGCGCGATCGGCATGGAGCCGCCCATCAACGCCCATGCAGATGCCATTCGCGATGAAAAGCTCAAGGTGCTGCGCTCGCTCAAGCCGTGGACAGCGCAGACACTGGCGCAAGACATCATCCGTGGCCAGTATGGGGCCGGCACCGTGGCCGGCACGCCAGTGAGCGCCTACCGCGATGAGCTCGGCGTTCAAGCCAACAGCCCGACCGAGACCTTTGTGGCGCTGCGCACCGAGATCGCCAACTGGCGCTGGGCCGGCGTGCCCTGTTATATTCGCACCGGCAAGCGCCTGGCCGGGCGGGACGCGCACATTGTGGTGAACTTTAGGCCCACGCCGCATGCCATCTTCAGCTCGCGCCCAGGCCTGGCCAACCGGCTGGTCATCAACCTGCAGCCGCGCGACGGGTTGGAGTTGCATCTGCTGGCCCAGGGCCAAGACAACCGGCGCAACGCCTCCAGCCTGGCGCCGGTACAGCTCGACCTGGACTTTGACAAACGCTTTGGCTCCGAGCGGGTGGGCGCCTATGAGCGCCTGCTGCTCGACGTGATTGACGGCCGCTTGAACCTGTTTGTGCGCAGCGACGAGCAAGAGGAGGCCTGGCGCTGGGTCGAGCCGATTCTGGAGCACTGGAAAAACGACGCCCAGGGCCCGCGCGTCTACAGCGCCGGCACCTGGGGCCCCAGCACCGCCAGCGCCATGATTGCCCGCGACGGCTTTTGCTGGGCCGAAGAAGCATGAACACCCACCCAGTCTTTGCCCGGGACAAGTGCGGCAAGCACGCGGCCGGCCATGCTTGACCGCATCAAAGCTTCACTGCCCTCCCTGGCGCCGGCCGAACAGCGGGTGGGCCGCCTGGTGTTGAGCGATCCACGGGCGTTCGCCAGCTTGCCGGTGAGCGAGTTGGCCAACCGCGCCCATGTCAGCAAACCCACGGTGGTGCGCTTTTGCCGCAGTGTGGGCTACGACGGGCTGTCGGACTTCAAGCGCAAGCTGGCCGGCAACGTCAGTGAGGGCGTACCCTTTATTCACCGCAGTGTGGACGCTGACGACAAAACCGGCGACATCATGGTCAAGGTCATCGACAACACGGTTGCTGCCTTTTTGAAGTACCGCAACGATGCGAGCAACACCGCCATCGAGCAGGCAGTCAATGCGCTGGTGGCCGCCTACCATGACAGCCGGCGCATCGAATTCTTTGGCGTTGGCAACTCCGGCGTGGTGGCGCAGGACGCACAGCACAAATTTTTCCGGCTCGGTGTGCATGCCATTGCTTACAGCGACGGGCACATGCAGGTGATGAGCGCCTCGGTGCTCGGCCCGGGCGACTGCGTGGTGGTGATCTCGAACTCGGGGCGCACCCGCGACCTGATGGACGCCTGCGATATTGCCCGCAAAAACGGCGCCACCACCATCGTCATCACCGCCAGCGGCTCACCCCTGGCCAGCGCCGGCCACATCCACCTGGCGGCCGACCACCCCGAAGGCTTTGACCGCTACAGCCCCATGGTCTCGCGCCTGCTGCACCTGATGATCATCGACATTTTGGCCACCTGCGTAGCCCTGCGCATTGGCGCCGACACCCTGCAGCCACTGCTGCGCGAGATGAAAAACAACCTGCGCAGAAAGCGCTACGCCTGAGGTCGCCAGAACTCCGTCATCCTCACCACCCCTTGTCACCCTCGCGCATGTGGGGATTTACGGGCCCCTGGATCCCTGGTCAAGACGGGGGTGACGACGCTGCCGCCAGCGGCATGCCCTGCTCGGCCAGGCTGGCATGCAACGCGGCGCCCAGGGGCAGCACGGCGTCGTTGAAATCGTAGCGGCTGTTGTGCAAAAAGCAGCTGCCCACACCGTTCGCCTCGCCCTGACCCAGCCGCATGTAGGCGCCGGGCTTGGCCTGTAGCATGAAAGAAAAGTCTTCTGCCCCCATGCTCGGCTCCAAGTCGCGCACCACCTGCCCATGCCCCACCAGGCTTTGCGCCACATCGCCGGCAAACCGGGCCTCGGCCGGGCTGTTGATGGTGGCCGGGTAGCTGCGCTCGTAAGTCACCTGCGCGGTCGCACCAAAGCCGATGGCCACCGCCTCGCAGAGCTCACTGAGGCGGCGCTCCACCAGCGCCTGCACCACCGGGTTGAAGCTGCGCACCGTGCCAACCAGGGTGGCACCGCCCGGCACCACGCTCATGGCGGCCGGGTCGCCGGCGCGCACCGCGCAGATGCTGATCACCGCGCTGTCTACCGCCTTGACATTGCGCGAAACAATGCTCTGCACCGCCGTGATGATGTGCGCGGCCACCAGCACCGGGTCGACCGTGGCGTAGGGGTGGCCGCCATGGCCGCCCTTGCCGGTCACCTCGATGGTGATGCGGTCGGCCGCGGCCATCATGGGCCCCGGGTTGATGCCCACGGTGCCCGGACGCATGGCCGGCCAGTTGTGCATACCAAACACCGACTGCACGGGAAAACGCTCAAACAAACCGTCCTCGATCATCGCCCTGGCGCCCGCGTAGCCCTCTTCGCCGGGCTGAAAAATCAGCACCGCTGTGCCATCAAACTGCCGTGTCTCGGCCAGGTAACGCGCCGCGGCCACCAGCATGGCGGTGTGCCCGTCGTGGCCGCAACCGTGCATCAAGCCGGGCTTGGTCGATTTATGGGCAAAGTCGTTATGCTCGGTCATGGGCAGGGCATCCATGTCGGCGCGCAGGCCCATCATCTTGCCGCTCGCCGTGCTGCGCCCACGCACCACGGCCACCAGGCCGGTCTTGCCAATGCCAGTGTGGATTTCGTCAACGCCACACACCTGCAGCGCCTGCCGCACCCGAGCCACCGTGTAGTGCTCCTCAAAGCCGAGTTCCGGGTGGGCATGCAAGTCACGCCGCAAAGCGGTGATCTCGGGGTGAAAAGCTGCAATATGCGCAAACGCGCGGCCCTGAACACTCAACCTGCTTGCCTGCATCTGTATCCTCCAGCCTGAGCCACACCTGGGCTCTTCAATGACGAATTGAGCCCAACCCTGTTTTGCAAAAAAACAGCCCGCATTCTCGCTTGTGAAACCGCCTTTTATTTGGATTCATGGTTGGTCGTCCCATCCCAGTGAGCCACTGGCGGGTGAGCCTGAAAATTTGCAATCCGCTTGGCATACAACGCGTAGAGCTCGCTCAGGGGCTGTTGCGCCTGAAGGCTCGCCAGTAGCAACTGCGCCGCCCCCCAGTCTTGCGCCCGGTAAGCCAGCAGCACCTGCTGCCACTGCGCCAACTCCGCTGCCAGGGTCTCGGGCAACTCCGCATCCGGCCCCAAAGGCTCGAAGATGGCCACAGGCCGGTTTTTGCCTTTCACCCGCACCCGGTCAACCTCTCGGCAGGCCCAGCCGGGCAAGCGTTTTTGGGTCTCTTCGCCAATCAAAATACCAACCCCATAGTGCTTGGTCAGCCCCTCCAGACGCGCACCCAGATTAACCGCATCACCCATGACGGTGTAAGCCCGGCGAATTTTTGAGCCCATGTCGCCAACCCGCATCGGGCCCGAGTTCAGGCCAATGCCAATGCGCAGCTCGGGCCAGCCTTTTTTTAAAAACTGCTGGCTCAGTCGGCGCGCCTGCGCTTGCATGCCCAGGGCTGCGCGAACCGCGTTTTGCGCATGCAGCGGGTCTTCCACCGGCGCGCCCCAAAAGGCCATCACGGCGTCGCCAATGTATTTGTCCAGCGTGCCCTGGTTGGCTTCGCGTATCACCTCACTCATGGCGGTCAGGTAGGTGTTGATCAGGTCCGACAGGTCATGCGGGCTCAGGCCCTCGGAGATCGAGGTAAACCCCCGCACATCGGCAAACAAAACTGTCAACTCGCGCTGCACCGGCACCATCGTGAAAGCGCCCGGGTTCTCGGCCATCTTCTCGACCAATTCAGGCGGAACATAGTAGCCAAACAGGTCCGAGATTTGCCGCATACCACGGCTTTGCACAAAAAACCCATAGGCCATTTGGTAGGCAAACAGGCTGAGCAAACAGGCCAGCGGCGTGGCCAGTGGCAGTAGCAGTTGCTGCTGCCACAGCAGGGCGCTGCTGGTGGCGAGCAGTGCGGCCAAAGCCAGCACGCCCACGCCTATGGTGTAACGGGCTTTGCGCCACAGGCCCCCAAACACCAGCAAGCCGCCCAGCAGCAGCACCGTGAGCAGCTCCAGACCCTGGGTGTAGGCCGGGCGGTACAACACCCGGGCGTCCAGCATGCCCGAGATCAGGTTGGCATGCACCTCCACGCCCGGAAAACTCACCCCGAAGGGCGTTGCCACCAAATCGGCCAGTCCGCTGGCTGAGGTACCGATCAGCACGATGCGGTTTTTCAGGGCATCGGCAGGCAGCCGGCCCTGCAACACATCAAGCGCAGAATAATAGGTAAAGCTCCCCTGCGCACCCCGAAACGGCACCAAGGCGTTGAGTGCGTCATCCACCGGTATCTCAATGGGCCCGACGCTGATGGATTCAACCCGGGGTTCGGCATTGCTGCCGTAAGTCGAGCGCGACAGCCCGAGTTCAGACACGCCGGTAAAGGCCTGCAAAACCGCCAGCGAAAGGGCCGGGTAATAGCGCCCTTGGTGCTCTACCAGCAGGGGCACGCGCCGCCTCACACCGTCCTCATCCACCAGTGGGTTCAGGTGGCCGGCGCCGGCTGCAGCGTCCACAAACTCAGGCAGCATGCCAGTGTAGCCCGGGTAGGACTGGGCGCGCAGGGCACTCAAACCCCATTCGGCGGCGGCCACGCCCTCGGGCAAGCGGGTATCTACCGCTGCAATGCCATTGTGAAAAGCAAAACCCAGCACCACCGGGCCGGCTTGCATGGCCTGGGCAAACAGCTGGTCAAAAGACAGACGCGGGCGCCATTTTTCCAGCGCCTGCTTGAACTGCGCATCAGCCTTGAGCTCGTCTTTGGCCAGGGCCTCCAACACCGCCAGGCCAGAGGACTGGTCTTTTTCAGACAAAATCAAATCCACTGCCACCAACGACGCCTGCTGCTCGAGCAGCAGCGTCACCAAGCGGGCCAAGCGGTCGCGCGGCCAGGGCCAGCGGCCCTCGCCACCACGGTCTCGCTCGAGCAGGCTTTTCTCATCGATGTCCACCACCACGATGCGATCATCTAGAGTTTGCGGTGCCAGGGCCCGTACCCGCAAGTCATAGAGCATCGACTCCAGCCTAGGCAGCAGCGGCAGGCGGTACCACTGTGCCGCATGGCCAGCGAACAAGGCCACCAGCCCCAGCCCGAGCAGCACACGCCAAACCCACAATTTGCCAAAGCGGCTGGCCATGGCAGTCAGCGCCGGACCTCGTCAACCTTCAGGTAAATCCGGCTGGCCTCGGGCGTGCTGCGCGATGAGGCGGTGACGGTGTTGCCGCTGCTCCACGGCCCCTTGCCGCTGACCTCGGTCCAAACCCCCACCGGCACACTCAGGGTGGTCTCCACTTTGCTGGCATCGCTGGCGCGCGCGCCCTGGGTCTGCTGTTGCGCAAAAAACTGCACTACCGCCCGACCACCCGTGATTTCAGCCACCACGGTCAACACGCTGCTGGTTTCAGCCCGGGTGCCACCCTGCCCAACCTGACGCGAGCCGGTGGCTTGGTACAGGGTCAAAGAGGCGCGCTCGCCTTCTATGGCCTGCACCCGCTGCTCGGAATTGTTGTCGCGCTGGCTGGAGTTGGTCTGGGCAACACTGGCATCACCATAGCGCACCGAGATCAGCAACTGCCGCGAGCCGGTGGCCGCTACAGCCGGGCTTGGCGGGGCGGCTGGCGTGGGGTTGCTGCTGGCCAGAGTATTCAAAAAGTTGGGGATGCTGGGCAACACCCGCGGCGTGTCGCTTGGCTGCAGGCCCATGAAGCCGGCCTCGTCTTTGTTGAGAACAATCCGCCCCGAGGGCCCCTCCAAGGCGGTCGAGCCCGCATACACCCGGTTGTAGGTGCCAGGCGGCGTGTTCAGGTCCAGCGCAATTTGAGGGGTGGCATACAGGGCATCAAACTCGGTGCCACGAATGCCGATGGTGGCATTCGGTGTGCTCAGCCGGTAGTCAGCGCTGTCCGATTTTCCTATCGCGCCGGTCACCGTGCGAAGGCTGCCACCGAGTAGGCGCAGCGCGGCCTGGTTTTTTGGTGCGCCATGCTGGTCTGAGCGGTATTTTTCAATTTTGAGCCGGGTATTGGGCCGCACCCAAACCATGGCCTCGTCAATCATACGAATCTGCACATTGGCATTGGCCTCTGTGGACACGGTGTCGCCCTCATACAAATTTTGGCCCTTGATGGCCGGCGACTGCTGCCCGGTGTGCTTGGACACCCGCGCCACGCCCAGCACATTTTGAATGCTGCCAACAATCGCCAAAGCCGGTTGCGCGGCCAAGAGCAGCAGCAAGCCCAGCGCACCCAACAAAAGCCCAGGCTTGGCAGCAGCAAAACAAAGACGAACATTCATGAGTTTTCCTCAAAAAATCTCCCTCAAGCGATGGTACACCTGGGCGGCTGGGCGGGCTGCAGCATCAACTTCGCCAACTCTGCTGGGCCAACTTCGCTGGGCAAAACTTCGCTCGAAAGCTGCGCTCAATGGGGCCTGTGCCAAGCAGCCCCCGGGCTGTCCAAAGAGCAACTGCACGTGCGGCACCAAAAATTGTCTTGCGTCTGACCCGGGGCCGGTTTAGGGCTTGACCAGTGTCACCGGCCCGTACCAGGCCTGGGCACTTGAGCGGGTGTTGTCGGTGTCGGTCATGATGCCAATGCCCAGCAGCGCGCCGGGCGGCTCGCCAAAGGCGGCTTCAAAATCGGTGGCGATATGTCGCTCGTAATCGCGCCACTGGTTCAAGTGGACCGAGCCTGACTCGAGCACCAGTTTACGAATTCGGTCGGTGCGCGGGTTGATGATCACACTGCCCGGCGCACGTGTGTTGCACCACACGTACATCAGCGTGGCATAGGGCATGGGCTCGCCAGTAAGCGTTTGCGCCAGTTCGGACAGCATAGCGTCCTTCATTGAAAACCGGCTGCGGTCCCCGTCAAACACCAGCAGCAGGCGCACAGGTGAATCATCGGCATCGCGCAGCGACATGTCGGCATTGGCAATCAGGGCGGGCACTTTCCAGGAAAAACGCACCTGGCCCAATTGAGATGCTGGCACCTGGAATTTTTGGCGCAGCAGGCTGGCCGACGAGTCGGCCTGGGCCAGCAAAGCATGGCGGGCGTCGATGTAGGCATAACGGTAGCGGCTAGGCGCCTTGCCAGGCAGGTGCTGCGTCTCCCAAGGCAGCGCCCGCTCAGCGCCTTGCGAGAACCGGGCCCAGGGGCGCTCTGGCCAGAGTGGCGCGATCTCTGGGGCGGCAGGCGGCGACAGTGGCAGGGCACATGCCGACAACAGCAGTGCAAGCATTGTGCAACACGGAGCACGTGCACGGGGCAAATCTAAACAAAGGTAACCTGGGCTCATATGTTCCGGGAATGTCAAACAAGCAGCAGGCTAAACATCGACATCACTGACGGGGCCAAAACACAGGCCGTTAAAAAACCCCGCCAAGTTACCAAGGCGAGGTTTCAAGCTTTCAAACTCCCACACCGGCCTCAGGCCGGCGCTGGAATCAGAACCTGTGGCGCAGGCCAGTAGCCAGAAATGTTCGCTTGGAACTAACGTTTGCAGCGCTGACATCTTCTCTGTTCAGGTAGGACGCATACACATCTGTGCGCTTGCTCAGGCTGTAGGCCACGTTGCCTCCAAAGCCAGAGGTCACGATATCTGCAGTTGCGTTGTTAACCCTGGAAGTCTCACGAGCATAGGCCAACTGGATCAACGTGGCGCCCATAGGGATGCCAGTGCCCAGCGCCCAGCCTGAGTCGGCCTGGTTTGCAGCACTCGTGCCGCCGCTGAAGATCGCGCTGACCTTAGCTGCGCCAAGGTTGTAGTTAATGCCAGCAATCCAGCCAGTGTCGGATGCAGCTGCATTGGTCGCGGTGACCTGGTCGCTGCCAAGTTGCAGGGCCAGATTACCGGCAGAGTAACCGACGTTGAAGCCAACATATTTTCGCGGCTGCTGGATAGTTGTGCTTGATTCATCTAAACCAACCATCACGTTACCGACCACGCCGCCCATTGCAGGCAGGCTGTAGTTGATGGAGTTGTCCTGACGGCCAGTTCCAACAGTGTCGATTTGGGCGTAGTTGGCAGTATGGACCGAGTAAAACGTACCACCACCTCCAATGCCCTGGGCGCCAGCAGCATCAATACCAAGGGTTTTATCGGTGGGTGTGTACTGGCGGCCAACGGTCAGACTACCAAAAGGACCTGCGATGGTCGCATTGGCTTCGCGGCCAAAAATCTTGGGTAACAAGGCAGCGGTGCTTTGGCCCATCTCAGCAGTAGAGGAATCGATACCGCCTTCAAGAACGAACCTTGCCGTCAAGCCGCCGCCCAGGTCTTCAGTTCCCCTCAAACCCCAACGGGAACCTTGCATGGCGCCAGAGTTCATCGTGACGGTGCTCACACCAGCAACATCATTGAACGCCACCGAAGTGTCGATCAAACCATACATGGTGACCTGGGCTGAGGCCCCGCCGACCGCAGCAATCGCTGCCAATGCTACGAGAGTTTTTTTCATTTCAAATTTCTCCAAAGTTAAACATGAGGCTCAGCAACCAACAATTTGGCTATCCGGCCAACCCCCAAAGTGGAAGTTGACTTAATTCAACCAGAGGCCCGGGGGCTTGGCAAAGAAAACCCGCACGCCGCCCCCACAAACCCCTTATTTGTGTGGCAAAGCAGCAACATGGGAACTTAATTGGGGTCAGATTCAAATTAATTTGCCACTCTAAAATCTCGGGATGGATAAATTGATCATCGCCGCAGACGCCGCCCTGCGCACCCTGTTTGCCACGCCCCGGGCGGCGCGGGCCTGCCCGACGCTGCCGCAGCAGGGCACCGAGTTGTCAGCGGCGGAAAAGGCGCAGGCGGGGGCCTTGATGCGGGTGAACCATGTGGGCGAGGTGTGCGCCCAAGCGCTCTACACGGCGCAGGCGCTGGTGACCGGCAATGAGGCGCTGCGCGCGCAGTTCAAGCAGGCCAGCCTAGAAGAAACCGACCACCTGGCCTGGACCAGGCAGCGCCTGGCCGAGCTGGGCGCGCGGCCCTCGCTGCTTAACCCGCTGTGGTATGCCGGCGCTTTTGGCCTGGGCCTGCTGGCCGGGCGGCTGGGCGACCGGGTCAGCCTGGGCTTTGTGGTGGAGACCGAAAACCAGGTGGAGGCACATTTGCAAAGCCACATGAGCCACCTGCCCGCGCATGACCATGCCTCACGCGCCATCGTGGCGCAAATGAAAGACGACGAGGCGCGCCATGCGGTGGATGCCCGCCGCGCCGGCGCGCAAGAGCTGCCGGCCCCGGTCAAAATGCTCATGGCTGCTGCGGCCAAAGTGATGACGACGGTGGCGCAGCGGGTTTAAGGCTGGCACTGGCCAGGGCATAGGCTCCCGATCGGGTCGGGCACGACGAGGAAATTGGGGCAGCCCTGAAGCCAGTCTGGCTGGGTTGACGCGTCAATTGACGAGTCAAGCCAGCATTTCCATCAGCACACCGTGCCAAACCTTCTCGTCGATTTTTCCCATTTTTTTGTCCAACCTGAATTTGTCGACGCACCGCAGTTGGTCGAGCAGGATTCGGGCACTTTTGCCCTGAAAAATTACCTCTGGGCGACATCCCATGGGCCTGCCGGCGCTGGTCAGGGGCGCAATGATGACCCGCGGCAAGGCTTGATTCAGATCATCAGGTGAGACAACCAACGCCGGGCGGGTTTTCTGGATCTCGCTGCCAACGACTGGGTCAAGATTGACCCAATAGACCTCGCCACGAGTGATCGCCCGGTTCACCACACCCACTCGCTGTCGTCCTCGCTGGGGATGGCCAGCCAGTCCTGCGCTTCGGCCTGCTCCTGCGCCAAAGCAGCTGGCGATGCGCCACCAGCGTCCGCAAACCAGCCTTCACGCAGTTGTCGCCGCGCCGGCTTGATGACAATTTGTCCATCTTGCAGTTGCATGTCCACTTGGTCCTCAATCTGGCAAGACGCCAGAAATGCCGCCGGAATCAAGACACCGCGGGAGTTGCCGATTCGGCGCATGGTGGTCAGCATGATGGCGCTCCTGAAAATAATAACAAAATTATAACAATGCAACGCGATTAGGCTCAAAACTCCAGCACCTCAAAACTGGTGCTGATCTGCGCGGTTTTGCCCAGCATGATGCTGGCGGAGCAGTATTTGTCTTGGCTCATGGCAATGGCGCGTTCCACGGCGGCCGCCGGCACGGCTTTGCCGGTGACGGTGAAGTGCATGTTGATGCGGTTAAACACCCTTGGGTCGGCTTCAGCCCGCTCGGCGCTGAGTTTGACGGTGCAGCCGGCCACGGCGTGGCGGCCGCGTTTGAGGATCAGCACCACGTCATAAGCCGTGCAGCCGCCGGCACCTGCCAACAACAGCTCCAGCGGGCGCGGCGCCAGGTTCTGG
>SXGS01195720.1_pt1 | contig 15331 bp, 13 predicted proteins | sample 3174681 | NCBI WGS metagenome assembly SXGS01 (sample SAMN11356861, study PRJNA531348) | freshwater metagenome | isolation source: freshwater sample F1-80 | place: China: Fuxian Lake, Yuxi | collected 2017-12-25 | reverse complement strand
TCAACTCCGGCCCCCTACGATGGAATTGGATGCGAGGCTCAATCCCCATATGAGACCTGAACGGATTCCTCGAAATGTGTGGGTGGCCGGATGGGTTAGCTTTCTCATGGACGTCAGCTCCGAGATGGTCTATCCCCTGGTCCCCCTCTTTCTCTCCTCTACCTTCGGCGCGAACAAATCGGTCATCGGGCTGATCGAAGGAATCGCGGAAGCCTCGGCCAGTGTCCTGAAACTTTTTTCCGGCGTCCTGGCAGACCGGTTCGTCCGGCACAAACTCTTGATGGGTCTTGGCTACGGGATCTCGACCCTCTCCCGCTCCGCCTTGGCCCTGGCTGGCGGCTGGGGACTCGTCCTGGCCTCCAGGTTTGTCGACCGAGTCGGAAAGGGCATCCGCACCGCGCCCCGCGACGCCATCATTGCCTCTTCCATTCCTCCCGCGCAGCTCGGCGCAGCCTTCGGCTTGCATCGAGCCATGGACACGGCAGGAGCGGTCGTGGGACCTGCGATCGCCATCATCATCCTGGCCCTCTGGGAGGCCAACTATCGGCTGGTCTTCTGGCTCTCCATTCTGCCGGGGGTCGCAGCGGTCCTCTTAATCGCCCTCTGCATCAGGCCAGACAACCGGGAACAGAAAATCGGAAAGACTCTTTCCTGGTCCCTGGAAGGATTCGACCGGCGCTTCCTGCAATTCCTTTTCGTCATCGGCCTCTTCTCGCTCGGCAATTCCAGCAACGCCTTTTTGATCCTCAAGGCTCAGGCTGGGGGCATGAGTCCCGCCTGGATCTCCGTCGTCTATCTCTTGTTCAATGTGGCCTATGCCATCCTTTCGATTCCCGGCGGCCTGCTCAGCGATCGATTCGGCAAACCCTGGATCATCGTCGGAGGGTTTAGCCTCTCAGCCCTGGTCTATGCTGGATTCGCCATGGCAGATAATCCCTGGCCCATCGCGGCTCTGTTCATACTCTATGGCTGTTATATGGGCGTGACGGATGGAGTGCAGCGGGCCTACCTGGCCACACTGGTCGCGGAGCAGCGCATGGCCACAGGCTTCGGCCTCTACCATATGGTGGTGGGACTTGCGATTCTCCCGGCCAGCCTGCTGGCAGGGCTCCTCTGGGACCATATCAGTCCCGCGGCCCCCTTCTGGTTCGGCTCAGGGACCGCAGCCCTCGCGCTGCTATTGTTCGTCAAATTTTCCTGGCAGGATCTGAGGACAGACAGGATCACTCGCAGCAACACATAACAAGCCGGCCCTTCAGCAACAAGCCGGGTCGGCGGAGGCTGGGTCGAAGGATTCCTCACGGACGTCCAAGATCAGTTCATAGGGAGCCATGGGCGAGAAATTCGAGCGGAGGTTCACGCACTTCCCGACCACATTGGCTTGCACGCTCCGCTCAATGAACGTCGCGAGGCGGAGCAGATCCGCCAGCGGACCGCCGATCCATTGCTCGGTGATTTCCGTTTGATGCGAGGTGCCGATTTCAAGATTCATGGCAGGTCCAAGCTGGGTATATTCCGACAGCCGATCGTTCGCCGGGTTGGAGGCATAGGCACGGATCTCCGCCGCGAACTTCCGCAAGCCCGCCACAGATCCGATAATGCGCCACTCCTTCGCCGCATCATTCTTTCCGCAATAAAACCCCAACTCGCGCCAAGCCTTGCGCGCAACTTCCTTCGCTGTCTCGGTCGCCATGCCTTACTCCTTTAACTAACTGGATGCTGAAAAATATGGGAGATGGCTCTCTCCCTTGGCGGACACATAAAGACTCAAGGGGTCATCACCACTTGCATCCCCCCCCCAGTTAATTTTCTCAATCACTCATTTGCCACGGGCATACTCTTTGTGAAACGGTTGTCCATCCAGACCACCGATCCAGGCCCTCCGAACATAGCCGGAACCAGTGCCGTTGGTAAATACAAATCCTCGCAGCCTCCGCGAAATCTGTCTTGGCCAATACGCTGGCCTAGCATGCATCGTCTGCACGTGGATCATAGCTTCCTCAACGTCTCCAGCTTCAGCACGATTGATAACTCGGTATCTAACAAATTCACCTTCATGGCGATCCAAAACTGCATAATGGAGCTTATGTCTTCTCTCTGGGCGGCGTGGCGCGGCCTTCAAGAAAGACTCATGAACCTGCTTGAAATTGGCAGAATCTTGAACAAAGACATTTGCGCGGCAATTCAGAAACTGACGTTGATTAAATGCCTCCACATCTGCATCTCGTCGAACATCTGTCCACCCATTCCTATCCGGAACACTGTAGACATCACCATCGAATCCAATGCATAGAATCTTTGGACTTACTGGAAGCAGTAGGATGTCCCCAGCAGAGTGGAGGCCAAAAGAATGCCCCTCGGCTCGCGTACTTTCCAAATGCCAGCGATTGGTCAGAACGGCCGGATCATCTGAGGTGACGAAAGGAGTACCGGTTCGATTTCTCAGGAGACAAATCTTCATATCAGCAATACTGTCCATTGATACTGCGAAGGTCTTCATCGCCATTTGAACAGCTTCGCGAATTTCACAACGAAAACTGAAACCGGTTTGGCCGATAACATCCTGAACTGCCTCAGTCATTTCTACAGACCGCTGTGACGCAGCCTCCGTTCTCAAATACTGTAGTAGCCAAAACACCCTCAGTACATAGCGATGCTCATCGGTCAAGATATAGCCTGGTTTTAGAAGCTCGCGCGAACTATTGGCATATCTATCTTCTATCCCCTTGATAGCTCTTTCCAAGAAAGGATCTTTCCCGTAAAAGTAATCACCGGAGCATTGATGTTTCAGCGCTGCCCGTTCAATAAACTTCTGCCGATCAATGTTATATAGGTTAATCGCGGAGCTGGAGCCATCAATTGTGAAAGGACGTAAATAACACCTGGGAACAAAGTGCTGATTCTTATTTGAGGCCATTTAATAGTATGAATGCTGCACGCACTGCCTTCAATCAGTATTAGGACAGTCAATGGCAGCTCATGGCCCACCATTGGCCTAGTTCAATCGATTCCGTGACAACAAAACCCCTATGATGGGCAACAAGTCTACTGCAACTTCCAACTGATCTCCAGGCTTGCGGAACTAGCAAATTACGCCTCTTGCTACTAGAGTGGCCAGATTGGCTCCGCTGCGCGCGTCCATTCATGGACACTGCTCTTTACTCAGCCGAGTAAGGGGATGAGGAGCTTTCAACTGCGGCCGTCGAGCGAGGCTACAGATAACCTGCCAAGCTCGCTCGCTATCTTTTCAAGGATGGGGGCTGATTGATCTTCCATTGCGCGCGTCCAACGAGGGCCTTCTGAGGCCGCGCGTTGCGCGAGCTCAGAAGATCATCAGCACCCATCCCTCTCTCTGCTCCAGGAGCAAAGAAAGCTCCTCATACCCTTGAGCCTCACCTCTTGAGAGGGCCGCGCACGCTGAAGCAAGCTATAGGTGATAACAGGGGGAAAGATGATTGGATGGCACTTGCGAGGTGTGGAGCCGGCGATCCGGATTGAACGGACGACCTGCTGTTTACGAAACAGCTGCTCTACCAACTGAGCTACGCCGGCCCTCGCAAGGACCCCACAACTTACACAGGTTTTTCCCCAGCCTCAAGAGGTTTTTCGTTCCATGACGGGACAGAAGCCGGAAACCCAACTCTTCAACGATTATTTAAGCTTAGCGACCGGTTGCAGCCTGGCCAGAGACCCCTGGCCCGCCCCTGGAAGACAAAGAGGCTCCTGCTCCTTGCCATACTGCTCACGAGCCACCTTCAGCACCTGCCCCCTCGTATAGGTGCAGAGTTCGCCGGCCAGGATCGTTCCGTTCCGATCGAGGTCTGCCGCCCCCCCCATCCCCTTGAGCAATTGATAGGCAAAGAGACCATGCTGGCCCGGATCGTAACTGTACGACTCCTGGATCGACCGGTTGCCGACCATCCAGAGAATCCTTTCCTTCCCGCCCCCCTGCTGCTCCCACAAAGGCCCAATCGTGCTGGCCTCCTCCTTGCCTGGCGCCAGTTCAAGCGAGAGGTCGAGCATCACGATGGCCTGCTGAATCGGCAAGCCCATCAAAGACTCCTGCAACCGACGCAACGAATAGAGTCTCGCGCTGGAGGTCGGCGTGCTGTCGAACAGCAACAGCGACACGGCCCCGGTCGTGGGGTCCACGACTCCTCTGCCCGTAATCGAGACATAGACCACCGTGGTCGGGTCCAGATGCATCGGCAGCCACTCGTCCAAGACCTCGACCAAGTCGCTCTTGAGGGCATGGGCATCCAGGAGGGTGCGTACTCGCTCGTGAGGAATGCCTCCGACCGATTTGAGATAGCTGGCCATGACCTCCGCATCCCGCGTGGCATACTTGACCCTGGCTAGGCTGCTCTCCCGGAACTGCCCCACGCCGATGACGATGCCGACGGCCTTCGGCTGTTTGAGCAGGCCAGTCCACTTCGGCAGTTGATCGACATCCACCGGCTGCGCCTGGGCTTCCTTCGCGGACTCAGGCTTCATGGCCACCAGAAACTTCTTCGCGTTGGGCAGCTGGACGGACGAGGACCCGGCCCGCAAGACCAGCGTCAACTCCGCCTGCACCGCCTCCTTGACCAGGCCGACCTTGCCGTCCACAGTCACACGCTTGACCTCGCCTGGCTGGAAATCGCCGATGGAAACCAGGCCGGGGATCTGCTCGATCAAGGGAGGCATGGCGGTCACAGACAATTCGACCGCCTTGGCAATGCCCGGCCCTTCATTTTTAACTTCCAGTTCGATCGCGAGGGCTTCTCCGCTATGAACCACCTGATTACGGTTCTCGTCACGGACGATCGCCCGGAAGATCACCTTGGCGGATTCGTCCACTGAAGCCGGCGCAGAGACTGATACGGCCGATGGCGGCGCGGCCGGCTTGGGCGCCAGAGCGGAAACTCCGCTGCCTGCCACAGGAGAGGGAGGAGGAACGGATGCCGCAGCAGCCTGGGCGCGTCCGGCCTTCCTGGCGTCTGCCGCATTGAGGATCTTACTCGATGTCCCCAGTTGCTTGGCCATGCCGTCCGTCACGAGACCGAAGACCTCCTGAGCAATCTTGTCCAGTCCCTTCACTTCGCAGGAAACGGCTGTGACCTCGACCTCGCCGCGGCCGATGCTTTGGATTTTTTTGCTGTGCAGGACCGTGCCATCGGCAGCCGTGTAGGCGAAATCCAATCCCACCGTGACGGTGGCGGGATAACTTCTATTGGCCTGCCGCACGACCGCCAGATCGAGATGGATGATGCCCAGCGCGACATCGACATAGCCGTCCGGCACAGACGAGGGGCCCGCCTCGCCGGTCAGGACCTTTTCGAAGACGCGGCCGGTTTTATGTTTGAGCGCGTCCTGTAATGGAACGGAGAGCGGCAGAGATTGCTGCTGGCCGCAGGCATCCTGATAGGAGATCTGCGCCCCTGCGATGCTGGCATCCGCGCGAAGCTGGACGGTGAGAGGGAGATAATAACCAATGGTCGCGCCATTGCGGCCGGAAAAGAGCGAGCAGCCAGTCAATGCCACGATACAGAGCCCCGCGCTCACCCATGAGGTTGCGCGAAGGAGAACGGACGGTCTTGCTGAATCAATCACATGCACCACATTCTTATACAGAAAATCAGTCAGCCAGCACAACCAGCGGAATTATTTCCCCAAGGCCGCAACGAGCCGCGACGAAATAGCCTCCACGTCCCTCAACATTCAGGGACGGGAACTGATCGATCTTCCACTGCGCGCGTCCAACGAGGGCCTTCTGAGGCCGCGCGCAGTGGAAGATCATCAGCTTCCATCCCATCCTCTGTTCTGCGAGCAAGAAGGGCACCTGGCAGCGCCCTCCACAATTGACAGCCCCTCACCCCTCGGCTAAGTTCAGGCCATGACTAAACCTTCTTTCCAGCTACAGGGGCCGAAACTATCCTGGTCTGCCATCAGCCGGCTCATTCGCCTGCAGAGCCAGACCGGAACATGGCTCCTCCTGCTCCCGACCCTCTGGTCCCTGGTCTTGGCGGCTCGCGGCCTGCCGCCCCTCCACTTGCTGGCCATCTTCATCACCGGGTCTTTCGTGATGCGTAGCGCGGGAGTCGTGCTGAACGATTTGGCGGATCGCTCGTTCGACCGCCATGTGACCCGCACGCTGGCGAGGCCCCTCGCCTCAGGCGAACTCAGCGTGGCCCATGCCCTGCTGATCCTCGGAGTCTTTCTCGCTGTGGCCTGCCTGCTCGTGTTGCAGTTAAACGCGCAGACGATCCTCCTGAGTCCAATCGCCATCCTCCTGGCGGCCCTCTATCCTTTTGCGAAACGGGTCATCCATATCCCGCAAGCCATGCTGGGGATCGCCTTTGGCTGGGGCACCATCATGACCTGGACCGCCTCGCGAGGCACCATTGGCGCGCCTGCCTGGTGCCTCTTTGCTGCGACGGTCTGCTGGGCGATTGGCTACGATACGATCTATGCCCTGCAAGACAGGGAGGACGACCGCCGGATCGGCGTGAAATCTTCGGCTCTGCTGTTCGGCCCATCCACCTGGATCGCCGTCGGCACGGCCCTCTGCGCGATGTTACTGCTGCTGGGACTGGCTGGCTGGCTGAGCCAAATCGGCTGGGTCTACTATGCAGTGCTTGCTGCCGTGGGAGGCTGGGGTCTGAAACAGGCCGGACAGATCAGGGGAGTTGTCTCGGCCCCTACCGCCTTCCACATGTTTCAACAACATGTGTGGGTAGGAGCCGTCATTCTGCTGGGAATGGTCGCGGGATTTCTCTTCTAGCAAGAATGCTGAGACAGTCCGCTCACGTCGTTCTCGCTTCGCTCAGCCCATCAACGTACCATCCGGGTACGCCTCAGGGCTTCACTCGCTGCGGCCTTGCTAGACGGCCTTTTTGAGCATCTTGCGGTTGGCGGCGATCAGCCGGCTGGCTTTTCGATCGGGGCATCAGGCTTCGGCGCGCGCAACGTACCCAAGTACATCGTAACGGCCTTCGCATCGGCATCGCTGAGCCCGAGCGCCGGCATTCTGGTCTCCGGCTTCATCGCCTGAGGGTTCTTCACCCAGCGATAGATCCAGGTCCCGTTCAAGCGGAATCCTGCCCGGTCGAGCGCCGGTCCGACCTTTCCGCCATCTGCGCCGATGCTGTGGCAGCCGTTGCAGCCGTACTTGTTCGAGTAGAGCCGCTTACCGAGTTCCACCATCTCCGCCACCTGCTCCGGCTTCACGGTCAGATCGGGACGGGCAACGTTCACGCCTTTGCCTGGCCTGGTCGCGAAATTGGTCACAGCAGCCTGGGCGACGTCGAGCTCTTTTTTCGCCTGGATCATGGCCGCCAGTTCCTTGGCGTAGATGGACTCGTCGACCTCGACGTCCTTCTTCAACTCTTCGCTCTTCTTCTCCGCTTCGTCGCTCGCCTTCTTTTCGGCCGCCTCGTAGGCCTGCTTAGCCTGGTCCGACTTGCTCTGCGCCGCTTGGAGCGCCGCCGCCAGTTCCTTCTTCCGTTCCTCGACCTTAAACTCCAGCTTCATGCCGTGAAGGCCGCGAACATAGCCGACGATCGCCCAGATTTCATCCTCCGACAAGGTGTACTTGAAGGTCGGCATGGTGGGCACGGCGAAATCGTCGTCGCCGATCTTGTCGCCGCCGGGACTCGTGTCCTTCATGTCGCGGGAAATCGTACTGAAAATGTCTTCGTCCTTGAAGGTGCCCATCTCCGACTTATTCGAGAGATCTTTGGGCTTCGGATCCGGCATCGACGACCAATTGAAGCCTTCGTTCTGGCGTCCGTTCTCACCGTGACAATGCATGCAGTAGTGGCTGTAGAGTTCGTGCCCCTTCTGCTGCTGCTCGTTGGCGCAGCCGCCGGCCACCATGGCCCAGAGGCCGATCAGTCCACCTACCGTTCCTAGTGCAAAGAGCCGAGCCGCCTTCATGCTGATTGCCCTTTCTTTAGCTTGCGGATCAGAATGAACTGAAATCCGAGAGCCAGGCCCACGGCGAGAGCCGCGTAATAATAGCCGGAGTAGTCCGGTGGCGCTTCTGCGCGGAAATACCACCAGGAGGAGACCGCTTTTTGCGACCCCTTCTCTTTCAGCTCGCCGCTTGCGTCCTTCTTCCCGTCCCAGACGGCGAAGGCGATGTTCATGAAACTACCGGTCGTGATCTGGGTATCTTCCTCCGGATGTCCGGTGGCGAGCGGCCTGGTAAAGACCACTTTCCAGGCACCGTTGGCGTAGGCGCCCTTGGCTTTGACGTCCTGGTGCGGCTGCACGCTGAGGGTGCCGAAGCCCTTGGCATTCATGTCCACGCCTTTGGCATCTTTGTTCTTCCAATACCAGATGTTGACTGGTCCGCCTTCCACCTGCGCCATTGGCTGACCATGTGCAAAGTGGGCCTTCTTGTCGCCCACCATGAATTCAATGGCGGCGGCATCGTCCTGATCTTCCGAGGGATCGGCATATTCCAAAAGGATGGCGACATTCGTCCCGTCATGCAAGGCGCGCACGTTCAGGTCACGAACCGTCGCTTCCAGAATGCGGTTCGGCCAATGGACTTGCGGCGACATCGGAAAGGTGGCCGGGATCACGCTACTCCAGACTGCCGCATTCGGGTCATCGGCCGGCAAGGATTCTTTCACCATCGAGGCGCGAACCGCGATGCCCTCTTGAGCCGCAACAGGCTCTGTAACAAGGAATCCCATGGCCAGCAATACACCGGCAACGACGCCCGTAGCGATTTTACTCAGTCTATGCTTCATAAATTTCGTCCTCTCTCTACTCACTTCTCAGAGGGTGGGGCCTTGCACCTTCCACTGCGCGCGTCCACCGAGCACCTTCCGAGCGTGCGCGGTGCGCGAGCACAGAAGGCATAGAGGCCTACCCTCGTCTACTCCCACGTTCTGGGAGATTGATGCGCGCCATCATACTCGCCCATGATGATTTTCCAGATCCACTCGTCAGGCAACTCAACTTCCCAGCGCGGCATCGCAGACTTCCACGGCATGCCCTCGATCGGGAGGCCGACGCCGCCCTTCTTGATGCGCCAGAAAAGATAACTTTCCTGAAGCATGGCGATCGTCGTGGGATCGGAGAAGTTGGCTGGAGGAGGATTGAATCCTCTGGCGGCTGGCCCCTTCCCGTCGAAATTTCCTCCATGGCAGGGGGAACAGAATGCAGCATAGAAGCCCTTCCCCTGCTGAATCGTATCGGGCGTCTTGGCAACAGGATTTGAGAGACCGGTATATTCACCTGGAGGAGCTGGATGGATCGTCCGGTTTTCGGCAGGCGGCGCATCGCTGGTCGCTGTGCTGTTATACGTCTGCCAGCCGACGATCAGGGGGAACAGCAAGAGCACTCCGTACCGAAGCACGTGCAACCCGCCGATGTTCTCTCCGGTCAGGAACTGCTGAATCGGTCCCCAGAACGCGTCTTTGGACTCTCCGCTCAAGGTGGCGAAGATCACAATGCCCGACGTCGTCAGCATCAGATACAGGAAAATCAGGCTGGCTGGCAGCGGCGCCGAGCCAGGGATATTTGGCACAACGAACTTCAAGATCATATAGACGATCCCGATCAAGATGACCGGCTTAAGCAACGAGCCCCCCATACGTTCCTCCTAGTGCGCTTGCGCCACGTCGACTGGGCCGGACTGAGCTACCTTCACCGGAGCGGCAGACGCCTGTCCCGGCACTTCAAGTTCAGCGACATTGACAGAAATCGGCTCCCCGCTCATTTGCTGCAGGAAGGCGATGACCGACAGAATCTCATTCTTGGACAGCCCGATCGGGTTCTTATTGATGTAGGGCATCCGAGCCGGATATTCCTTCGGCTGGCCTTCATGGCGGTAGTCGAGATAGATGTAGGCCTGAGGCTGCGTCAAACTTTCAAACAGAAATTCGCGGCTCAGCTTAGCGCCGATCCCTTTCAGGTCCGGGCAACGGGCTGACTCACTGGGGCCGATCGTATGGCAAAGGGCGCATTGGCCCTTGCTGAAGAAAATCTTCTGTCCGATGGTCGCCATGTCGGTCGGCGTTTTCACCGTGGCAATGTCAAACTTTTCCTCGACCGGCGGCAAGGATGCCATCTGCGGCACCGACAGCGCGACGAGCGTGAAAAGACCGAGGACCATGGCGACGAATCCGATGACCCGGGCAAACTGGGCTCGAATTAGAAGCAGGATCAGGGCTCCGCTTCCCACAATCATCAGACCGATCAACTGTAATTTAGCAACTTCGCTCATAGGACTCCTCTTGCCAAATCGATCGCCTCAGCTATGCGACGCCTTCGCCTTATCGCTCATCGTGGCCACCCAGAATATGAACGCGACAATCATGCAGAAAATAAATGTGTTCAAAGCCATGATCGCAGCCGCAAACCCGAGCGCTGGCGAAAATGCGTATTGCGACGAATCTCGAAGCACACCATAGACGTGCCAATGAACGCGCGAGGACGACCTGGCGTAACCCATCAGGGTCATAAGCAGGATAACCATGGTCGCATTGAGGACGAGGGCATAACCGGCACGAGGCGGCATCTTGCCCCAGACCATCTCCGTCGTCGTCTTAGCGCTCTTTAGCAGTAGAGCCGTCAGCGGCGTGATCGTCAGCATGACGAAGAGCACGATCAGCACCTGCGACGTCGAGAAGTAGTTGATACGGACGATGGCTGGCACGAAGTAGCCCCAGACGCCCAAGACAACGACGGCGATTCCAGCGAGGACTAGAAGCGAGCTCATAACCGCTTTTGCGGCCTTCGCCCATCCGGCGGTTTCCTCCTTGCCCGCGCGCCAATACATGATAAAGCTCATGAAGGTGACCAGAATCATCAAGTTTGATACGGTCATTTTCGCCGACATAACGCCAAAGACTCCCAACAGCGGATGGTGGGTGCCCCCCATCTTTCTCGCTTCCTCCAAGCTCGCCACGAGGGAGTGCGGCGTCATCCAGACACCGAGACACAGGAGCAGAATGATCAGCATCGACAACATCGGCTTGCGGTACTTCAACTCAGAACCGGGAATGCGATAAGTGATCCCCAGCCAGAAGTAATAATTCGAGCCGAGAAAGAGTACGCCGATGAGCATGGCCTGCAGAATGAAGAGCCAGGACAGGAAGCCGCCCATGAGCGTAATGCCCATCTGCTGATTGTACTGATAAATTTCACGCATGAGCCAGTAACCGGCAAAGGGGAGGGGCAAAAGACCGAATACCCCGATGAAGTTCCCGACGTACCCCATCCAATCGTAGTGGTCTCGCTCTTCCGCATTTCTGGCAGACAGGTAGCGAATCCCGGCGTAAGCGCCGCAGATGTAACCGCCCAGCACCACGTTCGCGATTAGACGGTGAATGTTCACCGGCCACCAGGTGGGATTCCAGGTCGCAGCCCAGGCCCGCGCGAGATCCGATCCCTCGGCCAGCACGACCGGGCTGGCCTGGAACGTGGCCCAGGAGTTCGGCACGATCATGATGAAGAAGGCGAAAAAGTTCAGCATGAAGCCGAGGAAAATATGGAACTTCTTCTTACCGCCATCCTGCATCGCGTCCCAGCCGTACCAATAGAGGTACAGCGTCGCCGTCTCAACCAGGAACAGAAGACAATAAACAATGAACGACGGAAAGAAGATATCGGTCAAATAGTTCATCAACTTGGGATAGAAAGAAATTAGCAGGAACAGCAGAATACCGCCAAAGAGCGCCGTCGTGGCATAGGCCGAGGTCAGGAGCTTGGTAAACTCTTTGGCGAGTTTGTCGTAGCGTTTTTCGCCGGTCTTCCAGGCGACGACTTCGCACAGCCAAGCGAAAATCGGCACGCCCAACACGAACCCCGCCAGCAGCAAGTGGAGCTGCGCGACCACCCAGACGAGGTTGCGGCTGCCGACGTAGGGAATATCGCGATATTCGGTCGCGGCGGCCGGTGCGGCATCGGCCCCGAAGGCCAGCGCGGGAAGACTGAGGAGGCCAACGGCCCACAACAGCCCTGAGAGCATCCCCCCCTGGCCTTTGACAGCCCGGAGAAATCTCTGAATCCATCCACCCTGTTGTTGCATGGCCCTCACCTCATCATCTCCCACGTTACGGTTTCTTGGCGGCAGACGGAACCGGCACGGTTGCCGCCGGCGTTTTCACTACAGCTGTGCCTGCCGCCGCACTGCCCTTACTCTTCTTCGTATTGGCCGCGTCGGCTTCCGCCTTCTGCTTTTCCAACGCCTCGACTTGCGCACTGAGCTGCGCCAACATCTTCTCGTCTTTATTCAGCGTCTCGACCGGTTTGAAAGGCTGCGCCGCCTTCACTTCCGGCTTCTTACAACATTCATGCGGATGAGGCGTAAAGACCGGCAAGGACGACCAGAGCAGGAGCGACAAGACCACCGCCACGCCGGTCAATGCCGTCAGCATCAACCCCTGGTCCGCCGGCACCCGCATCAGATCCCAGCGGGTAATCAGCTTTTGATAATTCTCCGACGCAGGCGCGGCCGACTCCACTGTGCCGCGGATGATCCGCCCCACGAGCCACAGCCCGGCGGTCAACAAGCCCAGCAACATCCCCGTGGCCACCGTGCCCCAGAGGACCAGCTCAATACTGATTTTTTCCGCGACCGGCACGAACTTGAGAAAGTCCAGCTCGAACATCGAATGGGACGCCGCAATCGCGGTGTCCGTCGTGAAACTCACCACCACCCAGAGGACCGGGAGAAAGAGCCCTCCGACCAGCGCACATTTCCACCAGAGCGTCAGCCCCAACCCCTCTTGCGGCTCACGCTTCAGCTGCTCGAGGAAAAATGTGCGGCCCACGACCCCGAGCGCCCAGATATCGATGGGAATGGACAAGAGGAACAGCAACGGAATGCCAGCCCCTTCGCCGAGGTGCGACTCCAGCCCGACTGTAATCGTGGGAAGCGCGAACACGGTGACAGGGCTCGTCAGGAGCATCAAAAAGGCAAGACCGATTCTCGTCTCAAAATGCACCATTCCGAGCGAGAGAAACAGGAGCACGAATGCCAGCTTGATCGGCAAGCCGGTCCAAAAGGCGGGCCAGAGAATACCGAGCCCGAGCTGCGTGGGACACATTGAATCGCGTTCGTTGCTCATAGCAGGCCGAGTCCGTTCTGCGAGATCGCCACTAATCCAAAAACTCTCGGTTGATAATGGCGGAGATCGTGAAAATCAGGATCGCAGCCATGACCACCATCCATCCGATAAGCGCAACAGGCCGTTTGAAAATATTCCGCTCGGGATCCCGGTCGATGAAGGGCAACGCGGCCAGCAGGGCCATGAAGGCGCCGGGCAAGGCCATCGCCCCGACAAACTGCCCGAACTCGCCGGAGAACATCTTCAACCGCAGCAATTGAAACAAGAAGAGGAAATACCACTCCGGCTCCGGATGATAATCGCCCGGGTCCGGCGTCGCCTCTTCCAGCAAGACCACCGGCTCCCAGAAGGCCAGAGCGCAGATGCAGGCAAACACGGTCGCCATCCCGACGATGTCTTTCCAGATCTGCCGCGGAAAGAAATAATCGGTCTTCGCCTTCAGCTCTGCCGGCGTGCCACGGAATGGACCGGCTGGTCCGGCCGTCCTGAAGAGGAAGAGATGCAACCCGGCCAACCCCATCAGGGCGGCGGGAAGCACCATCACGTGAATGACAAAGAACCGGCTCAGCGTCATTTGGCCTGGCGTCGCGCCTCCCTTGAGGAACCGCGCCATGAAGTCGCCCAGCAACGGCGTCTTGTCCATGATCTCGACGCCGACGGTCGTGGCCCAATAGGCCCGCTGGTCCCACGGAAGCAGATAGCCCGTGAAGCCGAATCCCATGACGATGCCGAAGAGCGCCAAGCCCACCAACCAGATCAATTCGCGGGGCTTCTTGTAGGCGCCCCAGAGAAAGACTTGGGACATGTGGGCAAAGACACAGACCACCATGGCCGTGGAGCCCCAGAAATGGTAGCTCAGCAAGAACCAGCCATAATCGACGTCATGCAGAATGTACTGTGTGCTGGCGTAGGCATGGTCGGCGGTGGGCACATAGTAGAACATCAGCAGCACGCCCGTGATGGCCTGCATGATGAAGATAAACAACAGCACCGACCCGAAGACATAGGCCCAGCGAGAGCCTCCGGGAACCGGCTCATTGAGCATCTTGGCGGCGAGCAGCTTCAGCCCGACTCGCTCATCGACAAAGTCGATGATTTTTTCGACGATCGTTGCCTGCGCGTTAGGAGAAGGGGTGTGGCTCATCTAGACGATCCGCGTTTGGGACTTAGTCCCGGCCTTGAATTCCATATCGATAATTTGCACTTCTCCGCTCGCGGACACCTGGATCGGCAGCGGGTCGAGAGGGCGCGGGGCGGGACCGTCCAAGACCTTGCCCGCCGCATCGTAGATGCTCAGGTGGCAGGGACAGAGAAATACTTGCCCAAGGACTTTATGCTGGCGCCATTTAAATCCGCAACCAAGATGGGGACATTTGCCGGAAAAAGCAACGTAGGGCACGTCCTTCTTATTGGTCCAGATGGTCTTCCCCATGGCATCACGGAATTCCATATCTTTGCCCTGGTACATCTTTTCGAGGACCGCAGGCGTCGCCTTTAACACCCACACGTTCTTTTCAATCTCGGCTTCCGGCAGATAGGCCTCCTTGACCTTGCGCTTATACTTGAACTGGGTGCCGGCGTCTTCTGCCTTGATCTTCCCGACGTTGCCGATCTTCAGCCAGCCGTTGTCGAACGGGGCATACATCGGCTTCATCAAATACTTCAACACGGGGAAAGCCAGCGGCAATCCGATAAAAAGCCCGATCACATGGGTCAAGTTTGCGAAAAACGTCCGCCGCTTGACGTTGCGCTCCAGCTCAGGGAACGGCACGAGCACTTCCCCCGGCGTGACCTGCAGATGGTCCTCCAGGTGAGGAATCTCCACTTCATGCGTCGTGACATAGTCGTCGCGCTTGAACGGCGCGAACTCCAGGAAGTCCGCCTTGGACATCCGCAACTGCACCAAGCCGTCCGTCACGGACGCCACCGCGCACATCGGCACCTGCCGATCCTCCGTGCCGCTCACCGACACAACAAGGTCGCTGATCTCGTGAGACAACGGGTCGACGATGACCTTGCTCACTTCTCCGATTTCTTGATCCGCGCCGCGGACTTTTGATTTCAGTTTGGGCTGCATGCTACTTCTTCTTAATCGGCTTCGGCGTGGCCACCGATGTATTCTTGAATGTCCCCAGCCAGGAGGCGAGCGCCACGACGTCCTTCTCCTCCATGAGATCCTTGTACTTGTCCGGCATCTTGCCCTTCTCGTACTCTTTCTCGAAGCCCTCGGCCATGAAGCTCTTGGGGTCGAGAATCTTCTG
>SXGS01479266.1_pt1 | contig 15333 bp, 8 predicted proteins | sample 3174681 | NCBI WGS metagenome assembly SXGS01 (sample SAMN11356861, study PRJNA531348) | freshwater metagenome | isolation source: freshwater sample F1-80 | place: China: Fuxian Lake, Yuxi | collected 2017-12-25 | reverse complement strand
TGGCGGATCGGAATTTGAATCCGAAACGGTATGAGTGGAAAGCGGACGGGAAAACGATTCTGGAGAAGATTCAGCGGGCCCGTGAAACTCTGGCACGCCAAGTCGGACTTAGTAAAGACAGTTCAGAGACACTACACTAGCACTCATTCATTTATTCATTCATGCCATCTATCAGTATCATTATCGGTATCAGTTGTTGACTCTTCAAGCGATGGGGCTAGTTTCAAAACTATGCCGTTGGGTGATCGAACTGGGTCCCGATGCAGGGGGCCGCTTTCTCGCCGTAGCTTTCTTCAGGCGGGTGGAATCAGTGTGCTGGGACTTGGGCTGAGTGATTTTCTTAAGCTCCGCGCCATCGCGCAGACCTCGGGGGCGCTTCTCAAAGATAATGCGGTCATCTTCGTATGGCTGCCGGGTGGTCCTGCGCACATGGACACCTACGACATGAAGCCGGAAGCGCCGAGCGAATATCGTGGCGACTTTCAGCCCATCCGCACCAATGTTCCCGGCATCGAGATCTGCGAACTCTTCCCTCGGCAAGCCAAGATTGCGGACAAGTTCACCATCGTGCGGTCGGTCTGCCATGACTTCGCGGATCACGGAGGGGCGCACAAGCGTTTCATGACGGGGCGCATTCCGGCGACCCCCACAGAATTTGTCAATGATGCCCCTTCGGTCACGTCGATCGTGACGAAGATGCTGGAGCCGCGTCAGAAAAATGCCTTGCCGCCATGCATTGCTGGGGTGGACTCCGGCCGAAATCATATTGATGTGTTCAGCCTGGGCACCGCGTATCTGGGAGCGGCTTATTCTCCTTTCATCGTTGCGGGGGATCCAAGTCAAAAAGACTTTCAGGTGCAGAACCTGGAGTTGACGCCGAGCATGGCAACCCGGCTTGAGGATCGCACTTCGTTGCTCCGAGGCATGGATTTGCTGAGGCGCGATATCGATGCCAGCGGCATGATGGCTGCCATGGATCATTTCAGCCAGCGCGCCGTGGGCATGCTGACCAGCTCGGCGGTGCGTGAGGCCTTTGATTTGAGCCACGAACCGATCGGCGTGCGCGAGCGTTACGGCTGGAGCGCGTACGGCCAGCGTGGACTCTTGGCGCGGCGTTTGGTGGAGGCGGGATGCCCTTTCGTCACGATGGTTTGGGAGAATCCTTTCCCGAGCTCGAAAATCCCTCTGGGCTGCACTTACAACTGGGATTCGCACGCGGTGAACTGCCATATCTTCGAGGATTCTCGCTGGCGTTTTCCCGTGTACGACCAAGCGGTGAGCGCGTTGATCGAGGATCTCTATTCCCGGGGCCTTGACCGCAAGGTGCTCTTAGTCGTCACGGGTGAGTTTGGCCGAACTCCGCGACTCGAACGTAATCGAGGAACCGAAACCAAGGTCACCCAGCCAGGGCGTGATCACTGGCCCCAAGCGATGAGCTTCATCGTGTCTGGCGGAGGCATGCGCACCGGGCAGATCGTGGGCGCGACCAACCGCAAGGGTGAGCATCCCGTTGAAAGGTTGCTCTCCCCCAATGATCTTTGGGCCACCGTCTACCGCCATTTGGGCATCGACTTCGACCTTGCCATTCCGGACCTGTCGGGGCGCCCCATGCCAATCCTGCCCTTTGGACAGCCCATCGATGAGCTGCTGCCTTCGAGCGTTTAGCCTTAAGGTTTAGGGGTCCCTATCTTCTGTTTGTGAGCCACTAACTCCATCAGACACGACGTGATTAATAATTTTACACGTCGTGGCATCGGGGAGCGCTTGCCGGCAACGTGGATGAGGTCTCAGCGACCCTCGGATTCACGAGTGGCAAGCTCCGCTTCGCTCGTCAGAAGTTCTGCTCTCTGGCAATGACTTCCAGAAGCTTTTCAATTTCCTCAACGGAATTGTAACCGTGGATTGCGATTCGAATACGTCCCGCATGATGCATGACGTGAATGTTTTCCCGTTCCAAGGCGGCGTGCAGCTGTTCGATTTTGGGATGTCGAAACGCGACAATGCCCGTGGGCCGATCCTTTCTCAGGGGTGCCATCGGGGGCAAACCGAGCTCAAGCAAGCGGCGGTGGAGCCGTTCCACCAGAGGGTCGGCATGCTGCGAGATGGCGTGGACGCCGACCTGCTCCAACTAGCGCAGCGAAGCGTTCAAGGCATAGAGCGCTGGAAAGTTCGGCATTCCCACCGAGAAGCTTGCAGCGCCAGCTTTGGGCTGGGCGCGCTCGAAACGGTCCGCATCGAACGGGTTCACGAGATGAAACCATCCGCCCGCCATCGTCGTTAGTGCTTCAGACCGGTTTTGAGGAACAGCCACGATGCACCCTCCATGGATGCCCAAAGTCCATTTATGGGTGCTGGAGATGAGGCAATCCGCGCCCGGGCATTGGAGAGGGACGCGTCCCAGGGCTTGGGTGATATCGACCGAAATCAAAGCCTTGGGTGACTCTCGGCGGATGGCTGCCTGCATGGGCGCCCAGTCCAAGCGAAAACCGTTGTAGAAACTGACCAGGGAAACCTGCACGAGCCTTGTGTTCGCGTTGAGAAGCGGGACCAAGTCTTCAAGGTGGAGCTCGCCTTCGCGCGACTTCCAGTGCTGAACGCGAGGCGGTGTTTTGGCGCGCAACCAGGGCGTGGCCCCTGCCGGGAAATCCAGGTCGGTGATCACCACCTCGTCGGACCTGCCCAGGCATAGCGCAGTGGCCAGCAGATTGTAGGCCTCCGAGCTGCAGGAACAAAAGGAGACCTCCTCCGATTTCAGCTCGAGCATCCGGGCCGCCGCCTCCCGGCAATCACGGAGACGGGCGAAGTGCGCTTCGCGTCCGCGCATGCCTTGAAGCTTGTCACGCCAATACTCTTGGAGGGCTTCGCCGACGCAAAGCGGAGGGATGCTTTCGGCAGCGGTGTTGAGATAGGTCATCGACGCGAGCCCGGGAAAATCGCGAGCTCTGGCTTGAGGGGTCAGCATAGAGTTAGCTTCGAGTGCCGTGGCCGCGGCCGGGGAAGCAGGCGATTCGGCCTTGGGCGATCAGCGCGAGGCTATCCAAGGTGAACAGGCTTCATCGTAGCGGCGGCAAATTCCGACATGGGATTGCGGCTTCACAATACCCAGCGCCCGAGTGAACGACAAGCAGATCCATGGTCATGGGCGCGCTGCCGCAGCGCAACCCTATCCGAATATTGCATAGTCACGGCCAAGTGGGGACCGGCTGCCACAGCTACGCGGAACCAAGCCCCGCCAATTTGTCGGGGAGCATGCTTCGAGAGGTTGCCCGGCGCGCGGGACCGAGCCCGCCCGCGCGATGCCCGCCAACGAATGCCGCCATTCTCCGAGCTCACGGCGACGCCAACACGGCTTGCAGAGCCCGCAATTCCTCAGCGACTTGCGCGGGATCGGAGAGTGTCTGCGCGATTTCATCGCGGAGCAACTCACGATAGCGCTTGCGCAATCGATGCACGGCCACGCGCACCGCGCCTTCCTCTAGACCGAGCGCCCGTGCGGCGTCTGCGTAAGGAATCGCCGTCTCGCCCACCATCAGATAGCCTTTGGCTTGCTCGAAGAGTTTGGCTTTGCCTTCCGCCCCGCAATCTTCCCCGAGTCTCGCGATGACGCGCTCCAGCAACGCCAGCGCCCATTCACGGTCGAAGGCACGTTCGGGACTCGAGGCGTCAGCCGGATCGAGATGAAAACGTTCGTCCGCGCTCTGCCAGTCGAGGGAGAGATGCTGCGCGCCGAAGCCGCGTTTCTGGCGTTGCGACTTATCCCATTCGTTGGCGAGAAAATGCTTCAGCGAGGCGAGGAGGAACGCGCGAAACTTCCCGCGCTTGGCGCTGAGTCCTTCGAGGTAATTCTTTTCCAGGAACCGAGCGAAAAATGCCTGCACCAGGTCTTCCGCGTCTTCCTTGGTCTTGCCCTGGCGACGGACGTAGGCGTAGAGCGGATACCAGTAGGTCTGGCAGAGCTCGCCGAGGGCACGGTCGGATTGCGGAGAGGATTTGCGTCCGGCGTGCAGCACGACCGTCCACCGCGTGGTGGCGAAGTAATCGCCGCGCGGCAGTTGGGGATTTGAGGAGAAAGCTTCAGTGGTCACGGCTGAATGGCTTTTCTTGATTGTATCGCCCCCGTCTCGGGCTTCGTCTCTGTATGCGTCCCGCCCAGTTCCATCATTCCCCCGCGAGTGGAACGATCCTCGGAAGCAGCCCCGGCGCTCCCTAAATGGGCGGCTGGATTCTCGACAAGCTTGTAGCGCACCGTCGCTCCGATGCCGGGCTTGTTGAAGGCGACGAGCTGGAGCAGGCCCATGCCGCGCTCGCGGGTGCGGAAGGCGAAGGTCGAGGGCAGCAAGCCGGGCTCGGCCGGCCTGAGATCCCGAGGCGCGAAGCGACTGCCGTTGTGAAGCCGATCGATTAATTGCGGGACCGTCAACGTTTCCCAGTCCCCGTTCTCCAAGGCCACGAATTCCATGTTGGCGACCTGGAGTTCGCCCACGCCGGCTGCGGCGTCGAATCCGTTCTCCTTCATCCAAAGGACCGCTTCACCAATGCCTGCCAACGGATTGCCCCCCGGATGGGCGGTCGGAAATCCCGAGGTCTTGCCGGTGTCGAAGTCGATCAACTCGTCGAACGCTCGGGTGACAACTTCCGCGAAGCGCGCCGGCCTGGGCGCGGGCAGGGGAGCCGTGGGTTCCAGCAACACGTTCCGAAACGCGACCCAATGAACTGGCCGCACCTCGACTCGGAACTGCTTTATCCGTGCCTTGGTGATGTCTTCAAAGGTCAGGGTCCATGTGCTGGAGGACTCAGCCGGAGTTCCCATGCCTCGGCGATGCTCATGGTCCCGGCCCTCGGTGTCGACCGCGACCACCCGCATCGCCCAGTTCTTGTCGTCCGGCCCGAGGACCATCGTTAAAATCGTGTCGGCGCCGACATCGGCGACATGGTTGAAGCCCGCGATCCATTTCGGGTCCCCGTTGAGGATTACGTAACTGTTGCCGCCGTTGTCCAGGTCGTGAGTGGCGACCGTCCGCCACGTAGTGCCCGTGTAACCGAGCCGGACGGTGGCTCTGCTTTGAAAGGACGCCCAGGCCACCCGCATGGGCCAACCGTCCGGGATCGGCCGGCCCGCCTCCAACACTTGTCCGCCTGCTGACATGCTGGCCGGTGGATCGAAGTCGTGGACGAGCGAACCGGAACCGCCCGGCACGCCGGCGATCCGGAAGGCCAACTGGTTCTTATGTGAATTGGGCGCGGTGATTGCCCCTGGACCCTGGATCTCCAACGTTGAATTGCTGATGGGCCTGCCGTCCGGCCGCCACCATTGGTTGGGTGCCGGGTCCGAGCCCCCGAGGCCGAGGAGTTCCATGGTGCCGCCGCCGGGGAGTGCGGCGATCATTGTTCCAGTGGACTTGTTCAATACCGCGCTTTGGGCGGTCGTGGGCCACCCGATTCCCCGCATCGGATTCAGAACATTGAGCTTCAGAAAGTGGATGCCGATGACAAAGGCCGCCAGTCCCGCCATCATGAGCGTGTCCCAAGCGTAGCGGCGACGCGGTGTGGGTGGCGTGATGACTGTCCCATCGTCGTTGCGAGCCAATGGCTCATCGCCCCACGGTTGGTTCATCGTCCGCCGTATGGCCCAAATCCCCATCATCACACCGGCGATATTGGCGGACGATGCCATCGAGTATTCGTCGCCTGTTCCCCAGCGCACCGCCAGTTGGGCAAGGCCGCTGGTCATCATCGTCACGAAAAACACGCCGAGAGCGCCTTGGAAGTGCACCTCACGCTCGCCGTCGCGTTCCACCACGGCGGGGATGCCTGCCCAGCGCAGATAGCGCACGCCAGGCTTGGCCGGGTCCATGCGGGGTTCGCCGCCGCCCAGTGTCGATGCCTTCGTCGGTTCTGGCGTTTCCGCGATGGTTTCCACGCGGGACTTCACTTCGCTCACCTGCTGGTAGCGGCGGGCGGGATCGTTCTCCAAGGCGCGGAGCACTACTTCGTCGAAGCGCACATCCACCTCGATCTTGCGCGAGGGCGGGGAGAATTTTCCCAGCGGCAAATCGCCTGTGAGCATTTCGTAAAGCACCACACCCAGTGAGTAGATGTCCGCGCGATGATCCACCGTGAGCGGCCGTTCGACCTGCTCCGGCGCCATGTAATGCGGAGTGCCCATGATCTGCCCCTCCGCAGTCAGGCGAAGGGATTCGGGGTTCACACCCAGGATTTTCGCAAGACCGAAGTCCGCGATTCTTACGCGACCCTTGCGGTCCACAAGCACGTTCTCCGGCTTAATGTCACGGTGGACGACACCTTCATCGTGCGCGTACTGAAGCGCGTCGCAAATTTGTGGAATGAGCTGCAACGCTTCTCGTGGTGAAAGTCGTCCAGTTTTTTCGAGCTGCCGGAGATTCGCTCCATCCACGAATTCCATGATGAAGAAGTGCAGTCCCTTCACTTCCCCGAACTCATGCACCGCCACGATGTTAGGATGACGAAGGCGGGCCAGGGCTCGGGCCTCCCTATTGAAACGCTCAGCGAAATTTCCACCGCCCGCACCGCCCGCAGGCAGGATTTTCAGCGCGATCATCCGATCCAGCGCCGGTTGGCGCGCCTTGTAAACCGCCCCCATGCCGCCCACGCCGAGCAGGCTGAGGAATTCCAACTGTGGAAAAAGTTCACCCACTTCGGCCAACGACCATGGTTGGAATTGCGTCTTCGCCGGCGGTTCCCCCGGCACCGTATCGGCATCGGCGCCTTGCGCCAGCAAACACGCGGGACACAGCCCTTTCAGAGCCCCAACCGGCAGCGGTCTTCCGCAACTCGGACAATCATCGGCTTTTTTCACGGTGGTCTTCATAAGTTGTAGTGGCACTCTACCCAACTCAGAAGCATTTTCAGGAAGCTGTTACAGAAAAACTAATTCGTATGAATGGGGCTCCAGAGAGGCAGTTTAGCCCGATCCAATCTTCGCAAGATCCTGGCGATAAAGTCCTTCCTAATCACTCACCAGATCCGCAAGGGATAGTCCTCCTTCTTCGTCAAGCCTTTCTCATCCAGGCTTTTGCAAATCTCCACGAGGTTCAACTGCCGTTTTTAGGTGTGCCTCACCATCACGAGAGCGTCATAGGAGTAGGAGCGGTGAGAACACAATCTCATGGCTTAAATCCATGCCTGACTCAGCGGCATCTCCCCCTCCACCACTAGAACTCCGCGGTCCGCTAATGGTTTATTTCGCCTGTCCGTGCCGCGCTCCCGTCAACCGTCGACTGTCAATTGTCAATTCTTAGCGTTTCCTCGGACATCGTAGCAGTAAATAAGATCCTGATCCCTTAGAAAAAGCTTCCCCCCCGAAACCACGGGGTGAGTCCAGATGCGCCCGTCGGGGCTGCGAATCGAAGTCTGGGGACTGAGTTTGAAACGGCCTTTTTCGTTCCATCCTTTGGGGGAGGCCTCGACCAATGCGACCGTGCCGGAATTTTCCTCCAGACAATAAAGCATTCCATCGACGCAGGCGACGGCGCCTTTGCCGAGATTTTTTGAAGCCCAAACTTGTTCTCCGGTTTTAAAATCCTGACAGACCCAACCTGGACCTGGATTGTCCGAGTGGCCGTATATGTGGCCATTCAAGTAAATCACGCCGCCATGGTGATTCTGCATGACCTTGTTCTGGTCATAAATCACGGTCACTTCGTTGTTGGCCCCCACTTTGACGAGTTTGCATCCCGCCCGGTACCCAGACGTCACGTAAACATGTCCTTCGGCAAAAATCGGAGTCGGGATGACGGCGACAGTGCCGTGCCAGCCGGATTTCCAGAGGGTTTTCCCCTCGGAGGCGCCGATGCCTACGATGCTTTTGGAAGTCAGCTGGATGTACTGGCGTGCGCCGTTGTGATCCACGGGAATGATCGACGAGTAATGGGCATCGTCCGTGAAATCCTTCGACTGCCAGAGCAGGGCGCCAGTGGACGCGTCCAAGGCGGCCATGGCCCCTTCACTTCCACCCGGCGTGCAGACCACACGGTTTCCGTCCACCAACACCGATTCAGTGTAACCCCAGTTCGGCACCTTGCCGCCCAGTTCCCGCATCGTTTTCTTCCACACGACGCTGCCGTCCTTCGCCTTAACGCAAACCAGGTCCCCTTTGCCACCCATGGCATAGACATTGTCTCCAGCCACGGAAGGGGTTCCTCGCGGCCCGTCACCCCATTTGTTGCCGAGGATGCTCCCGAGGTTCGAAGTCCAAAGCTCCTTGCCGGTCGAGGCATCGAGGGCCACCAGGATCTCGTAGTCCCCGCGCGTTCCCAGGGTGTAAAGCACTCCCTTGACGACCGAAGGTCCGGAGTAGCCTTTACCGGCGTTCCGATAAAGCCAAACTTGTTTTGGCCCTTCGGCCGGCCACGATTTCAGCAATCCTTTTTCCGTGCTGACATCTGTCCGGTCGGCGCCTCGCCATCCTGGCCAATCAATCGCCCGGAGTGGGCTGCCGCATGGTAAAAGACCGGCAGCACATGTCACCGCTAACAGCACTTTGATGCATCTCATGCCGGAACTGTTATGTCTTCCATCAAAACCTTCAAGTCTGTTTCGACGCGAAACCAGGCGGGAGGCTCGGCACCTCGGAGAAGCGCCATGGCTGGGTCGGCTCCTTCATGAAAGACATTCCGCACTCGTCGATTGCCAGCCGCGGTTACAAACTCTATAACCTCCTGACATTTTTTATGAACGCAGCCCGAGATTTGGACGAAACGGTTAGTTCTCACAACTCCCTGGACACTCCCCAACCGGCGTGGCGCAAGATCCTCGTCGCCAACCGCAGCGAAATTGCGATCCGAGTCTTTCGCGCGGCGACCGAGCTCGGGCTGAGAACGGTCGCTGTCTACGCCCAGGAAGATCGTTTTGGCGTTCACCGTTTCAAGGCGGATGAAGCCTATCTGGTGGGCAAGGGAAAGGGTCCGGTGGCCGCGTATCTCGACATTCCCGGCATCATCACTTGCGCCAAGGAATCCGGCGTGGACGCCATTCACCCTGGTTACGGCTTTCTCTCGGAAAACGCCGAGTTCGCGCGCGCATGCCGTGACGCGGGGATTGCCTTCGTCGGGCCCAGGCCGGAACTGCTGGATCTGATGGGGGACAAGGTCGCCGCCCGCGCCGCCGCGCAAAAGCTCAACATCCCAACCCTCCCCGGCACGGAGGAACCTGTGGAGGACCGAGCCGCCGCCTTGCGGGTGGCCAAGGAGATCGGTTTCCCGCTCATCATCAAAGCGGCTTTCGGCGGCGGCGGACGCGGGATGCGGGTCGTGGAGAAATCCGCGGACCTGGCGCATCTCGTCGATGAAGCCCGTAATGAGGCGGAACGCGCCTTTGGAAATCCGGCCGTTTTTTTGGAGAAATACATCCCACGGGCGAAGCACATTGAGGTGCAGGTGCTGGGGGATCAGCACGGGAATGTGTTGCATCTCCACGAACGCGATTGTTCCGTTCAACGGCGCCACCAGAAAGTGATCGAAATCGCGCCTTCGGTCGCGCTGGATCCAGCCGTGCGCCTGGAGCTCTGCGAGGCAGCGGCCCGCCTCGCACGCGAGGTTCGTTACGACAATGCGGGCACGGTCGAGTTCTTGTATGACATCGACCGCAAGGAATGGTTCTTCATCGAGATGAATCCACGCATCCAAGTGGAGCACACCGTCACCGAGGTGATCACGGGGATAGACCTCGTGCGCTCCCAAATCTTGATCGCCCAAGGAGAGTCCTTGTTCGGCCCAAAAATCGATCTCCCGCCTCAAGGCGACATCCCCAGAAATGGATTCGCCGTGCAATGCCGCGTCACCACGGAGGATCCGGAGAATAAATTCACGCCGGATTACGGAAAGATCCTCACCTACAGGTCGGCAGGCGGATTTGGCGTGCGGCTCGATGGCGGCATGGGCAACGCCGGAACCGTCATCACTCCTTTCTACGACTCGCTGCTGGTGAAGATCACGGCGTCAGGCCGCAACTTTCCGATGGCCCTCGAACGGATGGACCGGGCGCTGCGCGAGTTCCGCATTCGAGGGGTCAAAACCAACATCCCTTTCCTGGAAAACGTGATCCACAACCCGACGTTCAAGTCGGGCATGGCTACGACGACGCTCATCGACACCACTCCCGAACTATTCACGTTCAAGCACCGCCGCGATCGGGCGTCCAAACTGATGTCGTTTCTCGGAAACGTCGTCGTCAACGGGAACCCCCAAGCGAAAGGGCACGCGACGAAGCACAGCCCCGCTCCCGCGTCGGCCGTGCCCTGCGATCACAAAGCCCCGGCTCCCCCCGGAACACGTCAGAAGCTTCTCGAACTGGGCGCGAAAAAATTCGCGGAATGGACCGCCAGCCAAAAACCCCTGCTCGTCACGGACACCACATTCAGAGATGCCCATCAATCGCTGCTGGCGACACGGGTTCGCACTTACGACATGGTCGCCACAGCCGATGCCGTGGCTCGCCGCGCCTCCAAGTTGTTTAGCATCGAAATGTGGGGCGGGGCGACTTTTGACGCGGCCATGCGCTTCCTCCACGAGGATCCCTGGGACCGCCTCCGGCAGCTCCGGGCGCGCATTCCGAACATCTGTTTTCAGATGCTGTTTCGCGGATCCAACGCGGTCGGATACAGCAACTATCCCGATAATGTGGTCGAGGGATTCGTGAAACAAGCGGCCGCGGAGGGCATGGACATATTCAGGATTTTCGATTCACTCAACTATCTTCCGAACCTGAAAGTGGCGATGGAAGCCGTGAACGACACGCACGCGGTGTGCGAGGCCGCCCTCTGTTACACGGGCAACATTCTGGATCCTAAACATGACAAATATTCCCTGGAGTACTACGTCAAGATGGCCAAGGAGCTGGAGCGGATGGGCGCGCATTTTCTGGCCATCAAGGACATGGCGGGGCTTTGCCGGCCCTATGCCGCGTACAAATTGGTCAAAGCGTTGAAGGACGAGATCGGCATCCCCATACATTTCCATACCCACGACACCAGCGGCGTGAACGCCGCCTCCATTCTCCGCGCCAGCGACGCCGGGGTGGATGTTGTGGATCTGGCCCTCGCCTCCATGTCCGGCTCCACGAGCCAGCCCAACATGAACTCGTTGGTCGCCGCGCTGCAACACACTCCGCGCGACACGAAATTAGATCTGGAAACCTTGAATGAGTTGTCGGCCTATTGGGAGCAAGTTCGCGGCTTTTACGCGCCCTTCGACACCTCCCCAAAAACAGGCGGCGCCGACGTCTACGAGCACGAGATGCCGGGTGGCCAGTTCACGAATTTGAAAGAGCAGGCCGCCAGCATGGGACTCACGAACCGTTGGCCCGAAATTGCGCGCTGCTATGCTCAAGTCAACGACCTGTTTGGGGACATCGTCAAAGTCACGCCCAGCAGCAAGGTGGTCGGAGACATGACGATGTTCTTAATCACCAGGGGCATCAAACCCGCCGATGTCGTCAACCTGGAGCCAGGCTCCACGCCGTTTCCGGAGTCCGTGATCGACATGCTCGCGGGGGGGTTGGGCCAGCCCATGGGAGGCTGGCCGAAGCAGGTCCAGGAGGTTGTTCTTGGCAAGCGCAAACCTCTCAAGGGCCGGCCTGGCGCCTCGTTGCCACCAGCCAACCTCCCCAAGACAAAGGTCGAACTGGCGTCCAGGCTCCGACGCGAAATCACCGACAGCGACCTCTACAGCCATTTCATGTATCCCGAGGTGTTCGCTGAATTCGCCAAGTTCACGCGCGAATTTGGCGATGTGTCGGCCCTGCCGACCCCCGCATTTTTCTATGGCTTAAAACCCGGCGACGAAATCTCCGTGGAAATAGAGCAGGGGAAGACTCTCTTTTTCAGGTTGATCAACGTGGGGGCCGTGGACAAGGACGGCCGGCGGCCGGTGACGTTCGAGCTGAATGGCATGACCCGGGAAACCAGCATCGTCGACCGCTCCGTCCAAGCAAAGGTGAAGAGCAGGGAAAAGGCCGATCCGGCCAATCTGTTTCATGTCGGCGCTCCCATACCCGGAATCGTCACCTCCGTCGCGGTCGGAGTCGGCGCGCGCGTCGCCAAAGGGGACAAACTCATCACCATGGAAGCCATGAAAATGCAAACCACGCTTTATGCGAATGAGGACGGAGTGGTGGACGAAATTCGCGTGCAGGTCGGCGACTCCGTTGAAAGCAAGGATTTGCTGCTTAGAATTCGTGCCTGAACACGCCTTCCAGGACTCTCCATGAAAGCATCAGTCGATCTCGCGCTCGTGGCGATGCTGAGACCCTCTCAAGCCCCGATCGTCCTCATGCTTGTCCTCCGGTTGAGCGCCGTGATGATTCCTCTTGGAACGCTCGGTCAAAACGCCGAGATCCGCTTCCCGGTGGCCCTTGAAGCAGGGCTTGCAGTTTCCCTGGTCGCGGCGGAACCCGAAATCGTCACGCCGATTGGCGTGGCCGTCGACCACACCAACCGGGTCTTTGTCGTGGAATCGCACACCCACTTTCCACCGAAGGAGTATCCAGGACCCAGGAACGACCGGATCCTGGTTTTCGACGACACGGATGGGGATGGCAAGCCGGAGAGGCGCCGGGTTTTCTTTGAAGGCCTGACATTCTCAATGAATCTCGCGTTTCATACGAACGGGGCCCTTTATTTGACCCACCGAAACGGTGTCGTTGCTTTCCCGCCGCGAGAGGGAGCGTCCACTCTTGAGATCCCGAGCCCGGCGCCGCCGCGCGCGGTCTTGAATCTCGAAACAGCCGGGAATTATCCCCACAACGGCCTCGGCGGCCTCGCTTTCTCGGACGACGGTTGGCTTTACGTCGCGATCGGCGAAAACGAAGGTCTTCCTTATACAATCCGCGGCGCCGACGGATCCTCGCAATCGGGCGCTGGAGAAGGTGGCCGAGTGTTCCGTTGCCGTCCCGACGGCAGTCATGTGGAGATTTTCGCGACCGGGTTCTGGAACCCATTTGGCCTCGCTTTCTTGAATGAGCACTATTTGCTCGGGATCGACAACGACGCCGACTCGCGGCCGCCGTGCCGGTTGTTGGATGTCGTTCAAGGAGGCGATTATGGTTATCAGTACCGGCATGGCCGAAGCGGCTTGCACCCATTCAGTTGCTGGAACGGCGAACTCCCAGGCACTCTCCCCATGATCTCGGGGACGGGGGAAGGTCCTTCGGGTATTTTGACCGCATTCAAGAAAAACGTTCCCTCCGTCCTCGGGCCTTCAACCGCCTGGGTGACGAGCTGGGGAGATCACCAAATCGAGGCGTTCTCGCTTCAGCCTGTCGGATCGAGCCTTCGTTCCGAAGCCCGCCCCATCATCAAGGGCGATGACACGTTCCGTCCTGTTGGCATCGGGGCGGCTTCCGACGGGTCGGTTTTCGTCACCGATTGGGTTAGCCGCGATTACACGCTGCACGGGAAGGGCCGCCTTTGGCAACTCACCTCGCCGGCCAAATCGCCAGCCCGGGCGCGCTCTAAAGCCCTCAGTCCTGGCCCGCCAACGGTCACGGCAGCTCGCGTGCAGCTGGAGCAAATTCAGAACGGCAACCCTGATTATCGAAGCTTGTTGAGGAGCCTCCAAGCGAGCGATCCTTTCATCACGGCGGCGGCCCTTCGTCGATTGGCGGAGCCTGTTTTCCAGCAACAATTGCGCGACGACCTCACGAATCCCTCTCCTCGGACCCGGCTCGGCGCGCTCATCGCCCTCAGAAGGCTGGGCGATTCAAGGGTGCGGCAGGAACTCGGCGCCTTGCTCACGGATCCCTCGGAAGAAGTCAGGCTGATCGCCGTGATCGCCGCCGCGGAAACCGGGGACGCCTCCAGCCTGCCATTGTTATCCCGAGCCCTGTCAGGAGGACGTGTGTCCCCACGATTGCTCGAGGCGTATCACGCGGCGAATCTTCAACTCTCAAAAGGGAGTTCGATCGATGCCCGGAACCAAGCCCGCACCTCCAGGAGTTCGCCCAACGCGGCGCGGAAGATTCATCTCATCGATCTGGACAACCAACAGGGTCAAGAGGAATCCGCCGCGTTGGAGTTGGTCACGAGCGCCACGCCACTTTCACCTGTTGCCACCGTCAGCCAGGCAATCCGCGTTTTGGCTTTCAGCCGCAACCCAGCCGCGACGACCGCTCTCTTCAAAACCGTTCTGAATCGGGATCTTCCAGCCGATCTTCGGGGCGACGCCGTGGTGGCGTTCTCTGGACGAGGTCTCGACTCGCTTCCGCGGCTGCTTCCCCTGCTCAGAGACGACGACGCGATCCTGCGCCGGGAATCCACCCACGCGCTGGCGCCACTCGCATCCCCCAGCACCGCCGTCGCCGCTTCGCTCGCCAAAAGCCTTGAGCGCGAGCTCGCGGCTCCCAAAGCTCTCGCGGTCCGAGAGCAACTGGAGCTGGCTTTGGTTCGCGGAGACTTGACGAAATTGCCCCATCGACCGGCGTCACCTGGGGAATGGGCTTCTGCCGTTGAATTGCCAGGGGATCCCAGATCGGGAATGCGGGTGTTCCACAGGCCGTCGGCCAGTTGCTCGAAGTGTCATCGAATCGAAGGAATCGGCGGGCAAATCGGCCCCGATCTTTCCACCATTGCCAGAGGTTCAAACCAGGAAAAACTCGTCCGTTCCATCCTCCAGCCCTCCGCTGAAATCGCCCCTCAATTCACCACGCACCTCGTGACCACCGCCGATGGAGAACAGTTCAGCGGACTCCTGGCAGCCCAAGATGCCGATGGCAGCCTGGTGCTCACTTTGGCGGACAATCGAGCCGCGTGGATTCCGGCGGAACTTATCAAAGAGAGACGGGTTTCCGGCGTTTCTCTCATGCCCGAAGGGCTCGAAGCTGGCATGACCGTCCAGGACCTTCGGGATCTTCTGGCCTTTCTACTCTCCAGAAGATGAGTCCGACAGGACGACACGGTTCCGCGCCATGCTCAACGAAACGTCCATAGCCAAAAACGAGCTGGAATGACGCCCGGACGGGTGAACTCCAGGGATCCAAACTCAGACCTCAGAATCTCTGAGCCGATTTGTGAAAAAGAATTGGGCGCCAGTTTCCCTCAACACAACCCCTCTGCCCATCGGATGGGGCGGGGGATCTGGTTGCCGTGAGGATTTCAAGGAAATGGAAAGCGATTTCTTGCCAACGAATCCGCCCTTCTTTCCTGAGGTCTGAAACTTCGAAAACAATCGGGACAAAATCGAAAAGTACACGCGCTCGACGAGGGTATCCTCGGGCTCTCGATTGGGTTTCTTTCAAGATTGAGTGATTGAGTACCGCGAAGAGATTTCATACGATCATCCGATCCAATTAATCGAGCAC
>SXGS01474251.1_pt1 | contig 15341 bp, 10 predicted proteins | sample 3174681 | NCBI WGS metagenome assembly SXGS01 (sample SAMN11356861, study PRJNA531348) | freshwater metagenome | isolation source: freshwater sample F1-80 | place: China: Fuxian Lake, Yuxi | collected 2017-12-25 | reverse complement strand
GGCCATCCTGGCGGGACACCTGAAGCCGTCCGGGGGCACAGTGGAACGGCATGGCTTGATGCGGACCGTCTACCAGCAAGATGGGCTCTTCCCCTGGTTGACGGTGGTAGACAACATTCGCCTGGGTCTCATCAGCGCTGCGGACCCGGCTCGGCGGGAGCAGGATCTGTCCGATCTTGTTCGGCTGATTCGGCTGCAGGGATTTGAGAAACACTATCCGCATCAACTGTCAGGTGGCATGCGTCAGCGGGTGGAGTTGGCGCGGGCGCTGGCGGGGAGTTCTGACGTGCTGTTGATGGACGAGCCGATGTCTGCGCTGGACTACCAGACCCGGCTGCGCCTGCGCGGGGAGTTGATCCGCATGCTACGGGAGCGGCCGCGTACTGTCGTGTTCGTCACGCATGACATCGAAGAGGCGGCGCAGCTCGCGGACCGCATAGTGGTGCTCTCCCCCCGCCCGGCGCGCATCATCCGCGAACTGCGGCTGGATCTGCCCCACCCCCGCCCTCCCACCCATCCGGTGGTGGTGTCCGCGGTTGAGCAGATTTTGCACGAACTCGGTCTCCAGGATGCCCCGCCGGTAGAGGCGGAACAAGATCCCGGCAGTGTTGTGCACCTGACCCCATCCCGCGCCGTACCGGTCACGGCCCTGCCCGAAGGAATCGCTGAGTCATGAAGCCGTCTGCGCTTGCCTACGTTCTGGGTGGATTGACCGCCGCGGTGGTCGCGCTCGGACTACTCCGAGCCGGTTCTCTCGGAAGGCGACCCCCGGTCGAGCCGGACGCGGCAGCCGGAGGAGTGCGCGCCCCTGCAGACCGCGCGCGGTTGACGATCGGCTTCTTGCCGGTTACGTGACACCTGACGTGCCCGGTCACGGACTTCGCGTCCCGGACCAGCACGACGACTCGGTTCGAGTCGCAGAGGTTTCAGAGTTTTCCGGAGATCGTGGAGTCCATCAAGGCCGGAAGGCTGCAGGCGGCTTTTCTCAACATGCCGTTTGCGTTCAAGCTGCGCGAACAGGGGGTCGGCGTCAAGGTTTGCTACCTGGGGCACCGGGACGGCAGCACCCTCATGGTCAGGAAGGACTCGCCGGCCCGCTCCCTCAAAGACCTGCGAGGGAAACGCATTGCGATACCAAGCAAGCTGAGTAACCAGAACCTCATCCTGCGGCGCCTCATGGAGAAGGAAGGCGTGTCGCCGGACGAGATTGAGTGGGTGGAGCTCACTCCGCCCGACATGCCGGGAGCACTGGCGGTCGGGGCGGTGGATGGGTTCTTCGTGGGTGAGCCGCACCCGGCGCGATCTGAGCTGGACGGCACCGGTCGGGTGCTGTACCACGTGAAGGACATCTGGCCCCGGTTCATCTCCTGTTGTCTGGTGGTCACCGATAAGCTGATCGCCGAACGCCGGCCGATCGTCGCGGACCTCGTGCGCGGGATCGCAGAGTCCGGCGAGTGGGCCGAGACCCATCGGCTGGATGCCGCGCGGATCGGCGCCGCCTTCTTCCGGCAGGACGAGCGGGTGGTCCGACATGTGCTGACGCGGCCGCCGGATCGGGTATCCTACCGTCGCCTCACTCCCGAAGACAGCGACCTGGACACGATCCAGGATCTGGGCGTGCGGATGGGACTGTTTGCCCGGAAGATACCGCTTTCCGAGATTCTCGATCGCTCGTTCGCTCCGACCACCATCCGCGCCGCTGACATCCAGCTCGGCCCCGAGCCGATCGAGCCGTAGGAGAGTGCATCATGGCCCCCCCCGTCCGAGGAGAGCGTGAACAGCGGAGAGGAAAGAGTGGACCGGCCAACGGACTTCGCAATTTCCCCGGTGCTGCAGAACGAATAAAGAACGGAGAGGAGAGACTACACCGAGCGGCACGCCTCTCACTTCCGTCCTCTCGTCTCCCGATACGAATCGCGGCGGTTGGCCTCGGGCTGCTGGCGGGCTGCACTACCGAGGACGTTTCCCAGCCCATCCCCGCGACGAAGGTGCCCTATGCGGAGGTGGTCCGCACCTTCATGACCGGCACCGTGGCCCTCCAGGTTGGGGACAATGCACGCGCGCGGCAGGAGTTGAGCCGCGCCAGTGAACTCGCGCCCGGAGAGCCTGCCATCTGGGCCAATCTCGCTCTGGTGTCCCTCAAGACCCAGGACTACGCCGGCGCGCGGCGTGCAGCCGAAAAGGCGCTGGCGCTCGCACCGCGGCGCAGCGTCGTGTACCTGCTCAAGGCGCAGATCGAGGTGCATGGGGGAAATCCGGACGCAGCGTTCCAGGCCCTGGAAACCGGACTGAAGCTCGACCCGCAAGATGTGCAGGTGCGTTTCGCCCGGATCGAGCAACTTCAGCGCCGGGCCGGCTTGAGCGAAGAGCCGGATACCCGGCCCGAGTGGGAGGCAATCCTCCGGGCTCTGCCCGGGAATCGCTATGCGCTGCTGGAACTGCTTCGCGCCGCGGCGAAAGCGGGGGACGCCAACCGGTTCCGAACCGGCTGGGCCGAGTTGAAACCGCGTATTCACGCGTGGCCGCCGGTGGCGCGAGAGTGGGTAGGCGCTGTGGAGAAGGGGATCGGAGGCGACGTCAAGCCGCTCTGGAGCGCAGTGACGCGGGTTGCGAACACGCTGCGGGACCACCCGGAAGTGCAGAAGGACTACATCGCACTCAAGGGTCCGGACGAATTTCGTGTTCGCCCGTTCACCACTTTTTTGCGTCTCCCGGGGGTGATCCCCGGTGCAGCTCCGCCGGATACGAACCTCCAATTTGTGTCCAGGCCCGTCCCCGCCGGCCTGCCTGCTCGAGTGCCCTGGCTGCGGGCAGAGTTTCTGCGGCCCTCACCGCCACCGGATGCGCGGGTGGCGCACGACAGCACCGGCGGAGGTGTGCCGACCCCTGCGCCCTCTGAGGGCAAAGCTGCCGCACTTCCTCCCGAGACGCCCGCGCTGCTCGCCATTACGGGCAGTTCCCTCGTTGCGAGCGCCCCTCATCTGGGCACGTTGGCACTTCCGGTGACGCCCGAGTCGGCTACCGGTTGCCGTCTCGCGGACTGGAACTACGACTTCCTGCCGGACCTGGCCGTGGCGGGCGCAAAGGGGCTGCGGCTGTTTGTCCAGCAGTCCGCCGGAAAGTGGAAGGACATCACTGCGTCCACGGGACTCCCTCCCGCGGTGACTGCCGGGGCGTGGACCGGGGTCTGGCTGGTAGACATTGAGCTGGATGGCGACCTCGATCTGATCCTGGGCACGAAGCAGGGCGCCCCGGTTGGAGTGCGCAATAACGCCGATGGGACCTGGGCGGTCCTGCGACCCTTTCCAGCGCTGAACGGGATGACCACCTTCATCTGGGCGGATTTCGATGGTGACGGTGATCCGGATGGGGCTGCGCTGGATGGCGCCGGTCACCCGGTCCTGTTGCTCAATGGGCGACTGGGCGTATACCAAATAGTGCCGCTCCCGGGCGGGGTGAAGCAGGCGACTGCGCTGGTGGCGGCGGATGCCAATCGGGACGGTACGTTGGACCTGGTTCTGCTGGAACCGACCGGCTCCGTTCGGGTCGTGCGGCAGAGCGGAGACGGCGCTGGGTGGCAGGCGGAAGACCTGGTGACCGGGGCGGGGCAGGGAGGCGCGGGCCTCTTCTGGGCGGACTTCGATAACAACGGCGCGCTGGACCTGCTGGTCTCGGGGGCGCAGGAGAGTCGGATCTGGCTGGCCGACGGCGCGGGGAAACTGACGGCGCCGGCGGCGCCGCTTGCACTGCGGGTGGATGCGGTCGGGGACCTCGATCAGGACGGGCGCCTGGACGTGGCCGGCGTGGCGCCGGGCGGGAATGCAGTCGTCCTGAAGAACCAGGGGACCAGCGCGTACGGGTGGATAGCGCTTCGCCCGCGTGGCCTTCAGACGGTGAAGGACAATAAGAGCAAGATCAACTCGTTCGCGCTCGGAGGCGAAGCTGAGATCCGTGCGGGCCTGGTGGTCGAGAAGCAGCCCATCACCGGTCCGTGGCTGCACTTCGGGTTGGGTGCCGCGCAGACTGCCGAGTACGCCCGGGTCCTCTGGCCGAACGGGCAGCCGCAGGGGGAGTTCACGCTGGATGCCGGACAGGGTCCGGTGGCGCTTCAGCGCCTCACCGGGTCCTGTCCCTGGCTTTTCGCCCACAACGGGCGCACAATGGAGTTCGTGACCGACATCCTCTGGAAGTCGCCGCTAGGATTGCGGATCAACGCTCAGGCCACCGCCGGGGTGTCGCAGACGCTGGATTGGGTGCGGGTGCGAGGAGATCAGCTTGCGGTTCGGGACGGCCACTACGATCTGAGCGTCACCGCCGAACTCTGGGAAACGGACTTCTTCGATACCGTCGCGCTCATGACGGTGGACCATCCGGCGGGCACGGAGTTGTTGCTGGACGAACGCTTCAGTATCCCGCAGCCGCCGCACCAGTTGCACCTGATGCGGGCGGCCCTGCCCGTCGCTCGGGCGACGGATGAACGGGGCCAGGACCAGACTGAGACAGTGCGCACGGAGGACGAGCGGTATGTAGATTCCTTCCCTCTCGGGATGTTCCAGGGGGTCGCGCAGGACCACTTCCTGGAAATTGAACTGCCGGCCACAGCGCCGCGCACCGGCCCGCTCTGGCTGGCGGCATCCGGCTGGGTGTTTCCCACCGACAGTTCGCTGAACGTCGCGCTGAGCCAGGGGCGGCATGCGCCGCCGCGCAGCCTCAGCCTGGAGGCGCCGGCGCCGGGCGGTGGGTGGACCACGGTGCGGAGCGGTCTGGGTTTCCCCGCCGGGAAGAAGAAGACCGTGCTGCTCGATCTGGCCGATCTGTATCGGCCCGGTGCAATTGCTGCGGCCTGGGACCCTCAGGCGAAGGGTTCGGCGCCGCGCCGGCTCCGGCTGCGCACAAACCTCGAGATTTACTGGGACGCGGTGAAAGTGGTGTCGCCCGCCGTCGGCGCCCGCCCGCGCACGCAGGTGCTGGCGCCCACGGTGGCCGACCTCCGGTATCGTGGGTACTCTCGCGTGCGGCAGGCTTCGCGGCGCGCCCCCGAACTGCCTGAGTACGGAGTTGTGGCACAGTCCGGGCAGCAATGGCTTGATCAGGTGGGGTTCTTCACGCGCTTTGGGGACGTGCGGGAACTGCTGGCGCGAGTGGAGGATCGCTATGTCATTATGAATGCGGGAGATGAACTGCGGCTCCGCTTCGCCGCCCCACCGCCGCCTCCGGCCGGGTGGGTGCGCGATTTCGTCTTCGTGAGCGACGGCTGGGACAAAGACGGCAATCTGAACACCACCCACTCCCGTACCGTGCTGCCGTTGCCTTCTCACGCAGACGCCGAGTACCGGTCGCCTCTCCGGCCACTGGATCAGGACCCGGTCTATCGTCGCTTCCCCGCTGACTGGCAGAACTACCACACGCGCTACGTCACGCCGGAGTCATTTCGGAATGCGCTGCGCTGAAGCGCCGCGGTTGCGTATCTCCTGATATACGAACCATCCCATGAAACTCCGACTTCAGATGCTCTTCGGTGTGCTGCTGGCCGGCTTACTGGCGGCGCCGTTCCTCCTTACCCGCGGCGCGAAGGCTCCACGCAGCCTGGAGCCTTCGCCCGGCGTGGTGGCTCGCTATGGGTTCCGCCTGCAGGAAGTGGCCCATTCCTCCGGCGTGGATTTTCGCCATCAAGCGCCGACTCTTGATCCGCGTCTCAACAACATCATGCCGCTCATCGCCTCAATGGGGGCGGGGGTGGCGGTGGCGGACTTCGACCGCGACGGCTGGCAGGACTTCTACGTCACGAACAGCGGCGAAGGGACCAACAACGCGCTGTACCGGAATCTGGGAAACGGGAAGTTCCAGGATGTGGCTGCCGCGCTCGGAGTGGCGGCGGTCAATGAGCGGAGCACCGGTGTCTCGATGGGCGCGGTCTGGGGTGACTTCGACAACGATGGCTACGAGGACCTCTTCGTCTTCAAGTGGGGCCGGCCGGAGCTCTTTCGCAACGACGCCGGCAAGCGATTTGTGTGCGTCTCCGATCACGCGGGCTTCCCGGGCTGGGTCAACGCAAATACCGCCATCTGGCTTGATTACGACCGCGATGGGCTGCTCGACCTGTTTCTCGGCGGGTACTATGACGAGAGCCTGAACCTCTGGCAGTTGTCCACCACGCGCATCATGCCGGAGAGTTTTGAATATGCTCGCAACGGTGGACGGAAGTACCTGCTGCGCAACCTGGGGGAAGGTCGGTTCGAGGACGTGACGGCGAGAACCGGCCTGCTCACCCGGCGGTGGGCGCTGGCCGTGGCCGCCGCCGACCTGCGGGGAACCGGATACCCGGACCTGGTGATTGCCAATGACTATGGGGTGGCGGAGTTTTTTGCCAACGTATCGGATGGGCGCGGCGGGCGCATGTTTCGCGAGATCGGTGCAAGAACGAAAATCGGCGCGCAGCCGAAGAGCGGCATGAACGTCGCCTTCGGCGATATTCGCAACGACGGCAGCCTGGCAATCTACGTCTCCAACATTACGGAACCCGCCGTACTGGTGCAGGGCAATAACCTGTGGGTGCCGAAGGTCGGCTCCGGTGCAGAGGACCTGACCTACGAAAACGTGGCCAACGTGATGGGGGTGGAGAACGGCGGGTGGAGCTTCGGGGCGCAATTCGGCGATCTGAATAACGATGGGCTGGTGGATCTCTTCCTGACCAATGGAAACGTCTCGGGAGCGCGGGAGAAGTCCTATTGGTACCCCTACTCGGAGATCGCCGGCGCCAACACCGCCATCATTTCCGACGCGAAGAACTGGCCCGCCATGCAGGAAGCGAGCCTTTCCGGGTATCAACAGAAGCGTGTCTGGCTGAATCGGGGCGGTGAGGAGTTTCTGGAGGTCGCCCCCCTGGTCGGGGTCACCGAGACCTACGACGGGCGGGCGGTGGCCCAGGCGGACCTGTGGAACCGGGGCGCCCTGGACGTGCTGGTGGCCAATCAGAAAGCTCCGCTGTTGCTTTACCGCAACGAGGCCAAACCGGACCATCGGTGGATTCAGTTTGAGCTCGAGGGGACCCGGAGCAATCGAAGCGCGATCGGAGCGTCGGTGGTTCTGTTCTGGGACGGAAAGCAACAGCGCCAGGAGGTGCTGGGAGGGTGCGGGTTCTGCGCCCAAAACCAGCGTCGTCTGCATTTCGGCCTGGGAACTGCCTCACAGGTGGAAAAAGTCATGATCCGCTGGCCTTCTGGCCAGTCGCAGACCGTGACCGCGCCCGCTGTCGGGCAATTGCATCGGATCAAGGAGCCGGCGTGAGCGGGGAAAGAGTGAAGAGAAGTGCGGAGTGAGTCGGCGTCTTCGCCCTTCTCAGCGCACTCTTCACTCTTTCCCCGGCAGGGAATCCGCGGGCGGGTGGGAGCGAGGAGAGCGCAGTGAGCAGCCTGGAAGAAGTAGAGAGAAGCACTGATCGGGTGGACAGAAGAGCAACACATGCGGATCGTGCCCCTCGTCCGGTAACCGGGATGGGTGCGCCATTCGCCGCGTTCTCGGTGCGGAAACTGGTCCCGGATCCCCGCTACTATGCGCCGTTGTTCATCACGGGGGTCCTGCTGGCGGCGCACTTGAGCGTGGGGCTGCTGGAGAGTCCCTGGCAGACGGGTCTGGCGATTGTCACCTCCCTGGTGACTGAGCTGATTCTGGGCCGTTTGTACTTCGGGAAATGGCCGCATCTGGCGAGTGCCTATGTGTCCGGGATCAGTGTCGGCATTCTGGTCCGCTCCTCCTACTACTGGCCGTTTGCACTCTGTGCAGCCATCTCCATCGCGTCCAAGTACGTCTTTCGCATTCGCGACCGGCACCTCTGGAATCCGTCCAACTTCGGTATTGCGGCACTGCTGCTGGTGGCCCATGCGATGCCGCATGGGGATGCCGAGTGGATGTCCACCCTGAGCGTCCAGTTCGGCAATTCGGTTGGCCCGATGGTGGTGATCTGGATGCTCGGATCCTTCATCGTGTCTCGGCTCCGACGCTTTCACATCTGCGCCACTTACGTGGTGTCGTTCTTCGCGTTCGCGCTCCTGCGGGCTCTCATCACCGGAAAGTCGTTCGAGTCCCAGTACGCGCCGATCACGGGACCGATGTATCAACTCTTCACGTTCTTCATGATCACCGATCCGAAGACGACCGTGCGCACACAGAAAGGGCAGATGCTGGTGGCCTTCCTGGTGGCTGCGATGGAGGCCGTTCTCCGGCTGGCGCAGAACATCCACGCGCCGTATTTTGCGCTGTTCACGGTCGGACCGGTGGCCAACGGGGTGGAGATCTGGCTGGACGCGCGCCGGGCGCGACGGAAGCAGGGACTCCAACCCTGAAAGCGTTGCTCCCCGCGCTTCGCTGGGCCGCACTCGTCGCTGCCGCACTTCTTCCCTGGCTGCGGTACGGCCCCCGCCACCCATTGGAGACACCGCTGCTGCTGGCGCACGGCGTGCTGCCGGCGCTGGCGGTTGTCCTGTGCCTGTGGCGTGGCGCCGTCGCGGGAGGCAAGGAGGCCGGGAACACCAGAGGACGGGATGATTGTCCCCTGCCCGGTGCCGCCGGTCTTTTGAGGCGCGGGCCGCTGCTGTTTCTCGTCCCCTGGATCGGGCTGGTCGTCATCGTGTCGCCCTGGCTGCCCGCATCCTCCGCGGGCGCGCGCACCGCGTGGCTGGTCCTGCACCTCGCCGGAGGAGCGGCCCTCCTCTGGGGGCTCGGCGCCTGGGCTTTCCCCGCACAGCGGAATGAGGATGGACGCACAGGAGGGACGGGCTCTTCCCTCTTCTCACCGTCCGCTCTCCTCGCACCGCTGGCTCTGATTGTGTCCTGGGGCGGCGCCTGCCTCCTGGCGCCCGGGGGAACAGGACCGAACTACGATCCTGCCGCCTGCTATCGTTTCCTGACCGCCACCACCATCGCCCAATCGGGGGAAGCAGCGTTTCCGTCAGCGCTGCGCGTGCGGCCCGGGACCGCGCCGGACTGTACGGAATCCGGGTGCCACCGGGAGCAGCAGCGCGAATGGGCACAGAGCGCGCACGCGGCGGCGGCCGGCGCCGCGTATTCCACGAGTGTGGCGGCCTTCGTGCAGCGGCGCGGCGCGGAGGCCGGACGATGGTGCCAGGGCTGCCATGAGTCGGCCCGAGCGCTCCACACGACGGCGCCTGGATCGGCGAATCGCGGCGTGGATTGCCAATCGTGTCACGGCGTGCGCGCTGTGCATTCCCTGATCGGCTGCGCGGCGCTTGACGTGGCGCCCGCCGGCGAGCCCGGGCGGATGCCCTGGCCGGGTCTGATCGAACCGGTTCGACACCGGCGCGAAACCCTGGTTCGTAGCCTTCACCGTGAGGCGAGCCTCTGCGCCGCCTGTCACCGCAAGCACACAAACCTGCCCCAGAACCAGTTCCGGTGGATCGCTGGAACCGATCCCTACCGGGAGTGGCTTGACAGCGGGTATTCCGGAGCGCTGTTCGTCCGTGCGGGGATGCGCGTCACCCCGAAGAGTTGTGTTGACTGCCACTCGTTTCATCAGAAGGCCCCTGTGCCGGCGCTGCCGCGCTTCCGCCTGAGGGCATTCTTCCGTCCCAACACGGCGCCCGGCATCGGGGCCCGTGCCCCGTACCTGCTTACCCCGGGGCGGGCCCCGGCGTTCGAGGGGGGCTACCTGGACGTGATCGTTACGACTCCCGGTCTCGGGCACGATCTCGGCGGCGACCTGCCTGGGCTGCGCGAGACGTGGCTGCGCGTGCGGATCCAGCACGGCTCAGCGCACACGCACCTCACCAGTGGAGACCCCGGTGGGTCTGGAAGACTCTCCAGAGACATCCACGGGTACGGGAGCGTCCCGCTCGACCGGTCCGGCCTAACGGTTTCCCCGCACGCCGCAGATCAGATCGTGGGGCACTCGCCGCGACGGGTGATCCCGTCCGGCGGCGCCGACATCGCGCGCTACCGGCTCCCCAGGGGCATCGTCGCACCATGCCGCCTGAGCGTGGAGCTGCTGCGAAGACGGGCGGGTGTCGCCGCAGCGCCGCGGGTTCTCGCACTGATGGAGCTGGAGTGGCCAGGCCCCGACCTCCCGCGTGCACCCGAGGTGCGTGGGGCTCGGACGCGGGCTCCGGGGACTCTCGGGACCAGAGAACCGGAGCCCGCGTCTCGATTCGCCGTCGAGGCAATTCCGGAACGCGACGCGCTACACGCAGCGGACTGGAGAGCGTACGGGATCGCGCTGGCTTCGGTGCGCGCGTACCCGGCCGCACTGGCGGCGCTGAAGCGGGCCGGGAAACTGTTGCCCGCCGATCCCGAAACGGAGCTTTGCCTTGGGCAGGTACACCTGGAGGAGGGCGATCTGCTGGCAGCACGCAGCGCGTTTGGAACACTTGCCGCTCGGGGGAACCGGTCCGCTGCCGCGTGGGAAGCAATTGTACTGCGTCGGATGGGACTTCATGAGGAAGCGCTCATTCGCTTCCGAGCGCTGGCGCCCCGGTTCCCTCGCGACCGCCGCCTCCGTTTCGAACACGGCCTGGCGCTTCTTGCGGTATTGCGCAGTCGCGAGGCGCTGGAAGAGTTCGATGCCGCGCTGGCCCTGGATCCGCTGGATTCGGGCGCGCACTACAACCGGATGGTGGCGCTCCAACGGCTGAACCGCCAGCCGGAAGCCCGGCGAGAGGAGGCGATTTACCGTCTGCTCGGCGGCGCCGCCGCCCGGTCCAGTTCCGGGTTTTCGGGCGCCCCGGGCACAGCAACCTCCCGAGATCCCTTGCGCATCCACGAGTTGCGGCTCGTCCAAGGCCCGGCGGCGCCGCAGGGATCGAAGCGGGTGAGAAGTACGGGGCAGGGAGTGGCCTCCCCGCGCTGAGGTACCCACGCGGCTGTTGGGGAGCGCCTGCGCTGAGGCCCACTCCCGCACCACCCGATGGCGCACCTCGAACAACCGCCGACCGACGTTGAGGAATGCCGTAGTCCTCACCCTGGGGCTCCTCCCGGGTTACTTGGGGACCGCCACGGTCAAACAAGCCTACGCGTTGCCGCCGGGAACCTCCGTAGGGCCTTCCCCCACCTGCCCAGCCATGCGCAGTGGCTCGCCCGGCACGCCCTGTCCGGCGTCTGATGCACCAGACGGTCCGTGTCCTCTGCCCGTGCGGTTCCCAAGCATCTCTCGCGGGCGAGGCACCACAGGAGCGCCCACACGATCACCGTGAGAACTGCGCCTCTTCGTGATGGAAGCAGAAGGGGGAGAGAGGATCTCTGACGACCTCGCCCCGCGCCGGACCGGCACGGGGCGAGGCTACTCCGGATCCCAGACGATCTCGTTTGACCACGGGTTATACTCCGTCGGAGGATTCGTCGTGTTGTCCCGGATAGAGGGAGGTTTGCCAAAAAGGTGCTCGCTGATTCTGCTGGGTACGTCCTCTTCGTTGGGTGAACTGAGTACCCTCCGGGGCTGGTACCGGTGACCCCTGTGCCTGGAAGCGGTGCGATGTGCTGGCCTCCCCCTCACAAAAGAGATTCCCTTCGTCCCTTCGGTCGGTCTCCGCCTCTTCAGAACCCTGTGTCCGCAAGTTGGCCAGACCCGCTGCCAGGCGGCGTCGCGAGGTCGCCTCGGACACGCCCAACTTCGCAGCGGCTTCAGCGTTCGCATAGCCCAGTGCTTTGACGAGCCACACAGCCTCTCGCTGGGTAGGGGGAAGTCGTGCGAGGAGAGTTCGAAGCCAGAGACGATAGAACTCGGTGGAGGCGTGAGGAAGTGGTTCAGCAAGATCGTCCGCCAGCGGTTGGACATCTCTCCAGCAGAAGGCCCGATACGGGCGGCAGTATTGGCAGGCGATCCGAAAGAGCCACGTTCCAAGGCGGCACTGACTTCTGAACGTGCGCCGATACTTGGTCAGCGTGAGGAGCACGTCTTGTGTTGCGTCGGCGGCGTCTTCAGTATTGTGGCACAGGCGACAACACCACCGATAGATGGTGGGGCGCCATTCCTCGACTTCGTGATTCAGGCGTACATCCGGCATGACACTTACCTCCCGTTACGGCAGGAGAGGCGCCAGACTCTCTGTGTGGAGCCCGCGGGCCGGAGGAGTGTTGCGCTCCCCCAGCCGGTGTTTAGTCCAGTTCTCCCAGTACCTCTCCGTTTCGATCCCGCAGTTCCAGGAGGGCCCGCGAACGCAGGGCTTCGGCCCGAATGCGCAACACGGCGGTCTCAGCCCACTCCTCCTCCAGCGCCTCCCGTTGCACGATCCGGCCCACTGCCTGCCGTTGTTGCAGCGACAAGACCCGGGTCGCCAGTCCTTGACCCAGGAGTGCCTCCTGTTGCTCGGGCCGCAACATTGCGGCGAACCGCCACAGGTCCCAACTGCGTCCCAGCCCCTCGGCAATGCTCCGACGCTGCTCTTCTTTCTCGGCCCGGCGCAGTCCGAGCACCTGTCGGCGGTTCATGCGGGGCGTCAGCGCCAGCCAGTGGCGGGGCGTCACCGCCAGGAACTGCTCTTTGTGCCAGGCCTCGACCAGGTCCAGCACCGTCGCTACCGGTTCCTCTTCCACGCGCGCCTCCCACTCCCGGGAGCGCAGCAGGAGGATCCCTTCTGACCAGCGATGCTCTACCCCGAAGCGGGCTTCCACATGGCCCAGAACATCCGCCAGCGTGGCCTGCGGTTGCTCCGCCAGGGTCAGGCGTTCCCCTACCGAAACACCATCTGCCACCACCGGGCGGCCCAGGGCGCGGGAAAGGGCGGCACACACCTCAGCATAGGACGCTCCGCGAAAGCCCAGGCGGAGCGGTTTCCGGTCCAGCGGGTCCAGGATCCGAGCCGGGGCGGGAGGCGGGACGGGTTGCTGGGGCGGGGGCTTGGGGTCCTCACCAGCACCGAAGAGGAAAAAATCAGGTGACCAATCCGAACCTCGGAACTGAACCGTGCCCACAAGCATCCAGGATCGAGACGACTTATGCATGCGGACACGGACTCGCGCCCGACCCAGATGGGGAAGGTGCTCCTCCCATCGCTGCGCACCGCGGGAACCTTCACGCTTTTGAGGGTCTCCGGCTCGACCCCGCTGGGGAGCATTGAGCACCTTCCGGAGACGCTCCTGTTGCCCAGGCGTCATCCGGCGTACGGGGAGGGCAACGGATGTGTGCCCCATAAAGCCGACTGTGTCCACGAATTCCGGCACAGTGGTGAGGGCGACGAAGAGAGGCGGGCCCAGGCTATCGACGAACTCGTGAACCGTGTCATCCCAGGGGGGCAACTTGGCACGGTCGTAGCGATCCGGGTGGGTCCGCCACTCCCTGATGTTGCGAAAGACCGCCTGGAGGCGCGCGGCACCGTCTGCGGCGGCCTTCCGGCGAGCGCGTTCCCGCTTGGCCGCTTCGGCCCGGAGGCGTTGCTTCTCCTCTTCCGACAGGCGCAACTGCCAGCGCCGTGGGCCGGTGGGAGGAGGGCTCTCTTCGGTGAGTTGGAGGTGGAACTGCAGGCTGAGAGCACGCAGCACGGGAGGTAGCGGCCCGGTGTAGTGAACGGTGCTTTTCCACTCCGCGGCTTCGGGCGCTACCTCGACGCGGTCACCGCCCTCCTTCGTCAGCTTCTCCGCACTCTCTTGCAGCGGGCGAGAACGCAGGGCCAGCGTGACATTCGGTTCCGCGGACTGCGTGCCAGCAGGCCGCGGAGACAACAGCAGAGGGACCACGGAGAGGGCGAGACTTACTCGCACGAGAGCGGCCGATCTTGCGTGTGGTCTGCCCGTCTCACATTCTTGTCCTGAACGCATTGAAGTGCTCCCAAAGGCCAAACGGCCCCCAGAGATGGGAAACCTCCGAGGGCCGGAATTCGGCAGCCCGGTCCCATTCAGGATCCCAGGTCAACACGTCGGAGTCATCACAGTACGGGGTGGGCGGATTGGTCGTGTTGTCAGCCATTTCCACCCACGTATACACATCGTGCTGAAATTCGTCGCACCAGGCGTCGCCGTGGCCGCTGTAGTCCCAGATCGTGGGATCCCCCTGTCGGGCTTCGAGATGGGTGACGTGTGTGTCTTGCTCCTCGTCGTCGACGTACAGAAGCAGGTCCTCGACGGTCGACGTTGCCAGAGCCATGTCGACGTTGCCCTGGAAGGAAGGGCTACAGAAGGTCATCGCACCGACCTGCTGAGAATCGTAGGTGCCAACCGAGGTGAGGTTGTTCACTCCGGCGAGGGCTGTGCAGACGAGGAGAAGGGTTGCCGTCACGCTCGCGAGGAGCAGGGACGCAGGGGACCGCTTGGCAAGACGGGTCATTGGGTGGCTCACTCTCCCCCCGGATCGAGAAGTGCTCCGTCCGGTGGAAGAAGCACTTCTCGATCCGGGGCCTTTCTACTCCCTGCTGAGAGTGTTTGTCATTCGGAGGTGCTCACCGATTTTTGGGGTTGGTCTGCTCCGGATTTTATCTACCTGGTGCAGGGTGCGTCCAAATATCGACCGGCGACGCGCCGCAGCCAGGACCTTGGGGGAAGCGCGATGCGTCGTTGGCGGACGGCGGAGGTGCGTTTCCAGGCAGGGCCGTGGAGATCGGGGACGGGGAGGGCCGCCCTGCGTTCCGTGCTGCGCGAGGTAGGCGGAGATCGTGAACTGCGGTGATGCTGCGCGCGGCACTGTACTTCGGGCGGCGCCGCGCTTGGAAGACGCGGCACTCCCAGAGTCACTCGCGGTACCGCAGTACGGGAATTGGGGAGGGAGGAGGAGGCCAACGACCCCAAGGACCTCCCGCGAGCACCCACCCTGCCGGTTTCCGTACAGCGTTCCCAAGGGATACTCGGGGAGTGCGCCTTTTCCAAAAGGCGCGCCGCCCGGAGCGGAGTGAGAGCAGCGAACGGAGCGCAGGGCGGCCCCCACCTTTCTGGTGTCCGCCCACGTTTCGGGAGACGGGCCACACCCGGTGCGCCAGGGGTTGCGGCAGCCGCTACCGACGGCCGGCGGCGGAGGTGCGTTGCCGGATGGGGTCATGGAGATCGGGAACGAGGGGGGCTGACCGGGAGGAGGACGCGCGGCTCCCCCGGGGAGCCGTACTGGAAGTGGCAACGGGGTGTGGCTTTGTCACGGGGACGCCGGCGGAATTGGTAACGGGAGGGCCGCCCTGCGTTCCGTGCCGCGCGAGGTAGGCGGAGATCGTGAACTGCGGTGATGCTGCGCGCGGCACTGCACTTCGGGCGGCGCCGCGCTTGGAAGACGTGGCACTCCCAGAGTCACTCGCCGTATCGCAGTACGGGAATTGGGGAGGGTGGAGGAGGCCAATGACCCCAGTGACCTCCCGCGAGCGCCACCCTGCCGATTTCCGTACAGCGTTCCCAGGGGATACTCGGGGAGTGCGCCTTTT
>SXGS01208777.1_pt1 | contig 15342 bp, 11 predicted proteins | sample 3174681 | NCBI WGS metagenome assembly SXGS01 (sample SAMN11356861, study PRJNA531348) | freshwater metagenome | isolation source: freshwater sample F1-80 | place: China: Fuxian Lake, Yuxi | collected 2017-12-25 | reverse complement strand
GTGGTTGCCACTGCGGAGCCCGGTGCTGACACTCTGCCGCAGTCCTCTGTATTCGATTCCGTTCGACCACGCACGCATCTCCCGTGATGGCCTATGAAAACATGTCAGTTAGCTGGCGAATTTTGCGCCGGAAAGTAACTAGAGAATTTTCATATAAAGTAGGTTCGCAGTCTGATTGCCGGCAATAGTCGATGAACTTCGGAGCAGCCTCAATTTATATGAAAATGCTCTAGTTAGATCAGACCAAAATAATCGAGGGCTGCGGTAGAGTAGGGTGCAGGCGCGTTAGTCAGCCCCGCAGCCTGCACACCCACCCAACTCCGATACCACCTTCGCAAGCTGAAAGCCCATGGTCTCCTCGAACGTTTCGGCCGCAGCTACCGCTATCGTCTCACCGGAAAGGGAGCCAAGGCGGCACTCGTCCGCGCGCCCCTTGCCAATTCGCGGTCCACCACCGTCCCGACGAGCCATTGAAGCCCGCCAGCAAGATCGAGGCCGCGTACCAAAAAGCCGATCACGCCATCCAACAAGTACTTGATCAACTCGCGGCTTGACGATTTTTCAGAGATAAAATCTCAAATCGCCCTGTGCTGGAAAGTAACTAAGAGGAATAGCCAAGTTGAGGCGGGAAGACCTCAACGTGGTCTGTGTTGAATTCGTCTCGGGCTGAGCCGCCAGCCCGCCTTCACCTTTCCGCGCCAAGGAAAAACGTTCGCCGTTTCATTGCGCGGGCTTCGCCGCGCGCGCCGCCCCACGCAGCATCCGCATGAACTCGGCCATGTACAAATGATTGTCGTGCCAAGTTCGGCCGCTCACCATGTTGCCGTCGCGAACGCAGCCTTCGTTGACGAAGATTCCCCCGCAGACTTCGACATCGAACTGGCACTTCGCGACCGTGGCAATGCGCCTCCCCTGGATCACGCCGGCGGTGGCCACGATTTCCGCCCCGTGGCAGACCACCGCCACGGGCTTCGCCGTCTCGAAGAAGTGGCGGACGATTCGTATCAGATCCTTGTCGTAGCGCAGATACTCCGGCGCGCGCCCGCCGGTGAGGAAGATGCCGGCGTATTCCTCCGGCTGCACGTCGCGAAAAGCGATCTCCGCGGCCAGGTGATAGCTGGGCGATTCGCGGGTAATGTCCCACCCTGGCGGGATCTCGTGCATGACGAGCGGATAGACGCGTTTGTCGGGGCCGGCAACCACGGCGCGGTAGCCATCCTCCTTCACGCGAAAGAGGGGATACATGGTATCGAGCGCCTCGGCGGCGTCACCGATTACGATGAGGACTTTGGAACCGGTCTGTTCTGACATTTACTGATGTTACTACGGCTGCTTGAGCGATTCGTCAATGCGCTCGGACAGCATTTCGACAAAACGGTCGGGCAGGAAACCGTTCAGCCTGCTTACGATTTCGCCATTCCGGCCTACTACGATCGTGGTCGGAATCGACGAGATCTGGAGATTGCGTGAAAGGCCGTCTTCGAAATAGACCCGATGCTTCCAGTTGTTCTCTTTCAGAAACGGCGCAACCCTTTCGCGCTCTTCATCCGTACTGATCGCAAGGAAGACGACGTCGGGCTGGTCTTTGAATCGCTCCTTCACTTTCTCGTAAAGCGGATGCTGCACGCGGCACGGACCACACCACGTGGCCCAGAAATCCAGAACAAGGGTCTTCCCTTTGAACGACGAAAGCGCGATCTTTTCGCCGCCAAGACCGCCGAGGGTGAAGTCGTGAATCTTCGCCGCTCTGACGTTGGGGTCCTTCCTGGCGAAGCTCGATCGGCGCTCTTCCACCAGCGCGGTGTTGCGGTCGTATGCCTGAAGGATTGCGTCGCCCAGGCCCGTCTCGGAGCCTTGGTGGAGCTGGCGGTGGAGTTCGCCCAGCCAGAAGCGATCGTTCGCGCGCTCGGCATCGGTCGAGCGGGCGTCGGGAATCGTGAAGGCGTCGGCGAAGCGCCGGATGGCTTCCTCGCGGCGGCCGGTCTTCGCGAGCCACTTGCCGGCCTCGCGAGCCGAGTCGGCGTTGGGATAGGTCGCGAAGCTCTTTTCGGCAAGCGCGATAGCATCGCCGTACTGTTCGAGAATACCGCTCGCCCGCGCCTGAAACCGCAAGGCATTGCCGACGCCGCGCTCGACCCCGTCCTGCCAGGTTGCCTCGGAAACACGGCCAGGCGCCTTCTCCGTGCGCAATCCGGCCACCAGTTTCTCGTAGTGACGCGCCTGCTTCAACGCTTTGGCCGCGAATTCTTTCGATGGATCGCGAGACAGCAGCGCGCGCACCAGACCTTCCACTACCACAACGTCGTCCGGGTTGCGCTCGACCACACGCTCGCCATAGATCACGAGACGGCGGTCGTCGCTGTTGTCGAGCGCGGCTTTGGCGAGGGCACGCTCGAGTTCGGCGGTTTTCGCAGATTTGGGATACTTCGCAAGGTGCGATTCAAGGGCTCGGATGAATTCGAGAGGGCTGTTGTTGGTCTGGCTCAGCGCGTCGTTGAGATCGTTCTGCTCCGCATCCGCAGGGCCCGGCTGGGCGAATGCGAAAGCGGTGAAAACGGCGAGCAGAAGCAGCGTCTTCATTTCGGCGCCCGAAAGGCTTCGGCGAGGCCCGCCGCCCGCGACCGGGCCATATTCAGGTAACTGTCGTTCCGCGCCACCCTGTCGAGCAGCGGGAGAAACTGGGCGGGCGCGACCAGGCGCTTGCGGTCGATCGTCACCTGAAGATGAAGAATCGCCGCGTTGACGCCGAGCTTGTCGTACTTCACCGCGCGCTCCAGATTGATATAGTGCTGTTCGGTTTCCGAGATGCGCTCGAACCATTCCTGAAGCGCTTTCGCGTCCTCGTCTTCCGAATAATTGAACTTGACTTCCCGGCCGCCGTCGCCATCTTCGATACGGAACGTCTTGATGCCCATCATGGCGACCTTCAATCCGGATTCGAGGGGACGTTTGAAGTGATCGAGCTTCGCCGCCAGCGCAAACATCTCCGCCGCTTCGGGCTCGGCCAACTGGAACCGCAGCGGGTTCTCATCGTTCGGCTCTTCCTTGTATTCCGACGCGCCATTCTTCTCGACCGTGATGCCACACCACGCTGGCTTGCTCCCCGGGAAGGACTTCGAATAGATGAGCCGCGGTTCCGCGGCGGCAGAGAGCGCGAAGGCGGCGAGCAGCGGCAGGGCGAATCTCATGCGATAGACCTCGCAAGCAGACGGGCGGTGGAAGCGCGATTCGCGTGACAGACGGCCACGGCCAGAGCGTCGCTTGCGTCCTCGGAATGCCGTTCAGGGCCATCAAGCGAGAGTAGCGAACGGATCATGGCCTGCACCTGGAATTTTTCCGCTCGTCCGAAGCCCACAACGCTCATCTTAACCTCAAGCGGCGAATACTCGCCAAATTCAAGGCCCGCCTCGGCGACGGTCAACAGGGCCACACCCCGTGCATGGGCGAGTTTCAGCGACGATTTCACGTTCGCGGCGTGGAACACTTCCTCGACCGCCGCAGCCTCCGGGTGGTGCTCCCCGATTACCGCCCGCAGCCCGTTCGCTATTTCGAGCAGGCGGCTTTCCAACGGCGATTTCGGGGATGTCGAGATCACGCCCGCCGTCACCAGCCGATGCTTTCTTCCATCACTGTCGATTACGCCATAGCCTGTGCGTTGCGTGCCGCAATCGATCCCGAGAACGCGCATGGGACTACGCCATCGCTTCCATTTCGTCTTCGTCGACGTCGAAGTTGGAAAACACATTCTGCACGTCGTCGTGCTCTTCGAGAGCGTCGGTCAGGCGGATCATGGCGCTGGCATTCTTGCCCTCGACCTTGACGAGATTCTTCGGAATCATACCCACCTCGGCCGAAATCGTTTCGATAGAGGCCTTGGCAAGCGCTTCGACTACTTTCTCATGAGCTTCGGGCGCCGAGAGCACTTCCCAGTTTGTGCCGTCGTTCCGCAGGTCGTCCGCCCCGGCGTCAAGCACCAAAGCCATCAGGTCGTCTTCGTTCGATTTATCGAGTGCGATCAGGATGTGGCTCTTGCGCTCGAACATCCACGCCACGCTGCCCTGCTCACCGAGGTTGCCGCCGTTTTTCGAGAACATGTGCCGGATTTCGGCGACGGTGCGGTTGCGGTTATCGGTTGCCACGTTGACCAGCACCGCGGCGCCGCCAGGACCGTAACCTTCAAACATGACCTCTTCAATCTGCCCACCTTCAAGTTCGCCCGTACCGCGGAGGATTGCTTTTTTGATGTTGTCGGCGGGCATGCTCACGCCCTTGGCGGCGAGGATGGCGGTCCGAAGCCGGGGGTTCATGTCCGGGTCACCGCCGTTGCGGGCCGCGATCATGATTTCCTTGATAAGGCGCGTAAACGATTTCCCGCGCTTGGCGTCCAGGGCGGCTTTCTTGTGCTTAATCGTCGCCCATTTTGAATGTCCTGACATTTCAACCTCTTAGGTAGGCAGCCCGACCATAAAACCGGGGTTCGCTGCTCGCGGATTCCAATCAACGAGGATAACACAGCGTGCTCCGGACGAGAGCGGGTACTGACGTGGGGGATGTGGCTGGGAGACCGTGCGCTCGTGAGCGATGTGCCGCCCATTCCAAGGCTTGTCCGGCACCTCACCAAAACCTGCCGTCTGTCCGCACCTCGCACCGCAGAGAGGTAACGCATCCGTCCTGTAAGCTTTGTTTTATCATGTACTTGAAGGGGGGGGTGACGCAGAAAAATTATTTCCGCTTTTTCCGCTGGCGTGCGCGGAGTCCTGTCACGGGCTTCTCCTAACGCGGAGCTCTGAGTTTCAGACCGTGTCGAAGGCCCGCTTGAAGACGGTCCTGATGCGCCCCTGAGGTTCCGTCCCCTCGCGACACCTAAATCAGGCGCCGGAAGAGGTTGTTCTGCCCGCCCACATCGGTGAGGCGAAACTCACGGCCCTGGAAGGGATACGTGAGCCTGGTGTGCTCGATGCCTAACAGACTCAGCAGCGTGGCATGCAGATCGTGCATCGAGACCTTGTCCTGCGCAGCACGCAGGCCGATCTCATCGGTCGCGCCAATCACCTTGCCGCCCTTTATGCCTCCGCCGGCCATCCACACCGTAAAGCCGTACGGATTGTGATCGCGGCCGTTGCGATTGCCGCCGCCGCCCGCCGCGCCATCGGTGAATGGCGTTCGGCCGAAGTCGCCGCCCCACAGCACCACGGTGCTTTCAAGCAAGCCACGAGATTTGAGATCTGCCAGCAGTCCGGCTATCGGCCGGTCCACTTTGCCCGCCATGAACGCGTGGTTTTGATCGCACTCGTTATGGCCGTCCCAGCCGACCTCCGCGCCCTTTTTCCCGCCGGAATAAAGTTGCACAAATCGGACGCCCCGCTCCACCAGCCGCCTCGCCATCAGGCACTGCATGCCGAACTCGTTCGTTTGCGTCTCGCCTATGCCATAGAGCCTGCGCGTCGCATCGGTCTCCTTCGACAAATCCGCCACATCCGGCACCGACATCTGCATCTTGAAGGCAAGCTCGTAGCTCGCCATCCGCGCGGCCAACTCCGTATCGGCGGCGCGCTGTCCGCGATGCTGCTCGTTGTACTGGCGGAGCGTTTCGAACATCTGGCGCTGCTGATTCTCCGAGATATCCGACGGCCGGTTGATGTTGAGAATCGGCGGGCCCTCGCTGCGCAAGACCGTGCCCTGATACATCGCCGGCAAAAACCCCGAAGCATAAGCGGGCGAGCCGGCCTTAATGCCGCCATCCAGCATCACCACGAATGCCGGTAGATTCTCGCTCTCGTTGCCCAGTCCATAGACAACCCACGAGCCGATGCTCGGGCGGCCGATGCGTCCCCACCCGGTGTTCATCCAAGTCTGCCCGGTGACGTGCGTAAAGCCGTCGTGATAGCAGGAACGGATCACGGCGAGATCGTCGGCGTGCCCGGCGATGTTCTCGAACAGATCGGAGATTTCGATCCCCGATTGTCCGCGTTTCCTGAAGACCCGCGGTGACGCCATCAACGGCACCTGGTCCACTTTGGTGAACTGGAAATCGGCGCTGCCGAAGCTGGAGGGCACGGGCTGGCCGTGGAGCCTGGAGAGTAGCGGCTTGGGGTCAAAGGTATCGAGGTGGCTCGGCCCGCCGTGCATGAAAAGAAAAATGACGCTCTTGCCTTTGGCATCGAAGTGCCGGGGCTTGGCGGCGAACGGATTCGTCGAAGCGGCCGGCAGCAGTGTCGATGCCGCCAGCCCGCCAAAACCCAGAGCGCTCCTGGACAGAAACTCGCGACGGCTGGCCGCGCGAAGAGTTTTAGAGCAGAATTTCATCGCGTGCTCCTAGTCGATGTAGAGGAACTCATTCATGTTGAAGATGACCAGCGCCAACCGCTGCAGGCCCCGGACGCCGCCGTGAACGACGGTTTGCGCCCGCGCCTTCTCTTCGGCGGTGGGCAGGCGCGCAAACGCGAGCCGCCACAACCCTGTCACCGGATCGGCTGCGTCCATCGCCCGCGCCCGTTGCGCCAGCAGTCCAGCCTGTTTCAAGGAGAACTCGCCGTTGATCAACGTCAGCGCCTGCGGGGCAACGGTCGTACTGTCGCGGCGTGAGCAGCTTTGCGAGGTATCTGGAACGTCGAAGGTCGAGAGCATGGGCAACGGGAACGTCCGCTTCACATAGAGGTAAACGCTGCGCCGCGCGTGCTCCGTCGGGTCCAGCGCTTCGGGCCACTGATTCCGCGCCCACATGACCGTGTACTCTTCCCGGCTGAGCGGCGGAATCACCGGCCGGCCGCCTGTCTTCAAATTCAGCGCGCCGCTGGTGGCGAGCATGGAATCCCGCAATGTCTCGCCATCGATCCGCTGGCGGTTCATCCGCCACAGAAACCGGTTGTTGGCATCCACTTGCTGATTGGCTTCCGGCCCTTCGCTCGAACGCTGGTAGGCGGCCGAGAGCATGATCTGGCGATGGAGCTTCTTCACGCTCCAGCCCTGGGCGACAAACTCGCTCGTCAGCCAGTCGAGTAGCTCGGGATGGGTGGGTGGCTCGCCCTGCCGGCCGAAATCGCCGGGCGACGCCACGATGCCGCGGCCAAAGTGCCAGTGCCAGATGCGGTTCACCATCACGCGCGCCGTCAGCGGATGCTCCGGATCGGTGAGCCACCGCGCCAGCGTTGCACGGCGGCGCTGATCATCCACCCTTACATTGGCGCCGAGCACGGCCGGCAGCGCGGGCTCCACCTTCTCGCCGCGCGCTCGCCAATCGCCGCGATGGGTTATGTAGGTGTCCATCACCTTGGCGGCCGGCCCTAATACGGTGGCCGTCTGCGCCACCGGATTCGCCTTCAACGCCGCCTCCCCCAACTGCACAATCAGGCGCTTCTTTTCGGCGTCTTCTTCCGCCGTGTAAGGAATATCGGCGACTTTGCCTTCGGCGTTCTCCTGCAGACCGGCCTGCGTCATGGCGCTCTCGAGCATTGCGGCCAGCGCGCGCTGTTCGGGCGTTCGTTTCTGCGGCGTATCGTAGGCCGCCAGCACTTCGGAGCTGAATCGGGTCCGCACGTTGTCCACCACGCGTTTGCGCGCCGTTTGCTCGATCCGCCGGACCGCGTCTTTCAGCTCTTCCACCTTCAGCCAATTCGGAAAGCCCGACTTGAATCCGAAAATGCTGAACTGGCTCACCACCGGAATCTCGCGCTCCTCGCTCGCCGCAAACACCGCCATCATCGAGTGATAGTCACGCTGTGTGAGGGGATCGAACTTGTGATTGTGACAACGCGAACAGCCGAGCGTCAGGCCCAGGAACGCTTCGCCCGTGGTGTCCACCACGTCGGTCAACCACTCATAACGCACCTGGCCGCCGAATAGCGCTGCCTCATGATAGGCCGGGCCGATTGTATAGAGGCCGGTCGCAATGCGAGCCTGCAAGTGTTCGAGTCTTTCGCGCGGAATATCGAAGCCGCCGTCAAGATCGAGATTGTCCGGCCACAACTCGTCGCCGGCCACCCGCTCCTGCACAAACCGGTTGTAAGGCTTGTCGTCGTTAAACGCGCCGATCACGTAGTCGCGGTAGCGCCACGCATTCGGAAAATAGACATCGGTCTCGAAGCCGCCCGTGTCGGCATAGCGGACCACGTCGAGCCAGTGACGGCCCCAGCGTTCGCCATAGCGCTTCGACTCTAGCAGTCGATCCACGACTTTCGCAAAGGCGTCCGTGCTCGTATCGGCGAGAAAGGCATCCGCCTCCGCTGGTGTGGGCGGGAGGCCGTGAAGATCGAATGTGGCCCGGCGAATCAGGGTGCGCTTATCGGCCGCGCCGGCCGGCTTCAGTCTCTTCTCATCGAGTTTCGCCTGGACAAACCCGTCGATCGGGTTAGCCTGACCGGCAGGCGGCGCCGGCCGACGAACCCTCTTAAATGACCACCAGCCAGGTTCAGCCGACGCAGCGGCTTTCGACCACGGCGCACCCGTGTCCACCCAGCGGACCAGCGCGTCGATCTCCGCCGGTTTCAAGCCGGTTTTGCCCGGCGGCATTTGCAGAGCGCCTGTCCTGCGGACAGCTTGTATGAGGAGGCTGGCGGCGGAGTTGCCGGGAACCAACGCCGGCCCGCGTGAGCCGCCTTTGACCAGGCCGGCGCGCTCGCGCAAGTCCAGGCCTGCCATCGCGGCCGCGCCATGGCAGGAGCCGCACTGTTCCTGAAGGATTCCAACGGCGTCCTGGGCAGCCAGCGACGAAGCCAGAAGAAACCAAAACGCTTTCATCCGGAATTTCCAATTTGGCCTCATGGGCTCCTCCAGTATAAATCACCCCCCCTCCGCTGACGCCGGAGTTCTTTGAACTTCTCCATTCCGAGAGCGTGCCGGAGTCCGTGGATGGCCGCGACGGGCGTTGCCCCGCAAACAAAACGCGCGAACCGCCCATTTTCAATGGCTCCCTCGACACCGCTCCGTCCCAGCCTCCTTTCTCTCAAGATTTCCCCTGTCCGAGCCGATCCTCACCCCGCCGGCGCCGGCAGGACCTCGATCCTGCGCACAATGTTTCCGAACAACCGGAGCGTCAGGTGGCTCCCGGCGAGCATCAGCCAGTAGCATCGGGCGTGCCTGGCCAGCCTGCCGCAGGTCTTCACGAGCCGTTGTTGCAGGCTGGTCAGCGACCGGTTCCGATCTTTCCCGGCAGAACCAACAGCCGCCACTGGCTCCGCAGGTTGCAGGCGATCAGGCTCAACCGGAGCGGCACTTCGCTGGAGCGGGCCGAAGGCAATTCAGCCGCGTCATCCTGACCGCCTGCTTGTCTTGCTTGATCCACTGCTCTGCCGTTCCCCGCTTTCAAAGAATGCCCACGCGCGGCACAATCCTAGAAATCGACGGTATGCGCCTACCAGGTGGCTTTCACAAAGCCACGAGACCCGCGACCTTGGAACCTGATGCTCCCCGAACAGGTTGAGAGTTGCAGCCTACCCGCGCGCGGAGAGCAATTCGGAAGCGCCCAGTTAGCGAGTCCGAAACGCATTCACCGATGCTACAATAGCCAGTTGCTGCAAGCGTCCATAGAACTCGCCGCGCAATGGTTTCGGGGATCAGGAATTCAGGAGCCGGGAGGGGGCGTGGCGCGGTATTACCTGACGGAAAAGAAACGGAATCTGCCGGTTTCGACCGAAATTACGGGCTACGCCGTTAGCTCCATGGTTTATCTCCATTCGCTTACGGGCGATGCGGCGACGCTCGAATCCGCGGTCCTTTCGGCCCGTTTTCTCACGCGCTCGGCCTGGGTCGCGCCGATCTCTATTTTCCCGTTCGAACTCGATCAACCCTTCGCATACTTCTTCGACTGCGGAATCATCGTTCGCGGCTTGCTCGCCATTTACCGTGCCACGAGGAACCAGGAATACCTGAATGTCGCCGCCGCCTGCGGCCGCGCCATGGCCAGAGATTTTGTGGCGCCGGACGGCTGCATTCATGCGGTCCTCAACCTGCCTTCGAAGCAGCCGCTGGCCCCCGAGCCCCGCTGGTCGCGCTCGCCCGGATGCTACCAGCTCAAGGCCGCGCTCGCCTGGCACGAGTTGTTCGAGGAAACCGGCGATCCGGACTTCGAGGCGCACTACGCGAGGGCGCTTGAACACGCCTTGGCGACCCACGAATCGTTCCTTCCCGGCGCGGATCGGGAAGGCGTCATGGACAGGCTTCACGCGTATTCGTATTTCCTGGAGGGGCTGCTTCCTCGCCTGGAGGAGCCGCGATGCGCGGAAGCGCTTCGGATGGGGCTTGATCGCGCGAACGCCTTGCTCCTTGGAACCGCGCCCATTTTCGACCGCTCCGACGTCCGCGCCCAGTTACTCCGGGTGCGTCTGTTCGGCCACGGGCTCGGCGCGCTTCCCCTGGATGCCTCGGCGGCGTCCGCCGAGGCGGCCTTGATTTCCGACTATCAGCGGGAAGATTCCGACCGCGCGATTCACGGGGGGTTCTTCTTCGGAAAGAAGGGGCAAATCCTGCTTCCCTACGTGAATCCAGTTTCGACAGGCTTCTGCGCGCAGGCTCTGGCCATGTGGCGCGAGCATCAGGGCGGCGGCGTCAAGACATGCAGGCGGATGTTGGTCTGAGCGTTGCCCAAGCCCTCATCCGGGGCGCCGGGATTTGCGCGCTGAAGACGGCCGTCCGGGCCGAGCCTCCACGACTTGATCCCAATGCGGTTCTGCCCAAGGGCGTCTCAGTCGTGATTCCGTCCCGCAATGGCAAGGCGCTGCTGGCCCGTCTGCTGCCGGGTGTTTTCGCGGACCTGCGAGAGCTTCGTTCGCAAGGCTGCAATTCGCAAGTGATCGTTTCGGACAATGGCTCGGACGACGGCACGAGTGCCTTCCTAAGCGCGGAGCACCCCGATTGTACCGTCGAAGCGCACACGCAGCCCCTATCGTTCGCGGCGGCCGTGAACCGCGGCCTCGCCCGCGCCCGATACTCGCACGTCTGCCTGCTGAATAACGACATGGCCATCGAACCCGGATTCTTCGCCGCTCTGCTCGCCGCCTTCGAGGCCATCCCCGGTTTGTTCTCGTCCACCGCGCAGATTTTCCTTCCCGCGGGGTTGCGCCGCGAAGAGACGGGAAAGGCCGTGATGTCCGCGACCGATCCGAGGGATTTTCCCATCCGCTGCGAGCTGCCACTAGAAGGAGAGGATCTGAGCTACGTGCTCTATGGCAGCGGCGGGTGTTCGCTTTATGACGCGGCGAAGCTGCGAGCTCTGGGCCTGGTCGATGAGGCCTACGCACCCGCATACGTCGAGGATCTGGACCTGGGGTATCGCGCCTGGGCGCTCGGCTGGCCCACTGTATTCGCTGCGAAGGCGCGCGTGGAACACCAGCACCGCTCAACCACCTCGCGCTATTACTCGGAAGAGGAACTGGAGACGGTGCTCGAAATCAACTACCTCCGATTCCTCGCTCGAGCCGTGTCGTCGCCCCGGGTTTTCTGGCGGCTGTGGCGGCGGGCGATCGGCCGTCTGAGGCTGCTGGCATCGGACGGCAGGCCGGCGGCCCTCGCGGCGCTGAAAGCCGGCATTGAGGCCCGTTCGGCGCCGGCGACGGTCCGGGAGGATGGGTTCCTCGCGCTGACAGCGGGAAAGGTCGCGGTCTTTCCAGGCGAAGGCACTGAGCCGGCGTTGGTAGAATGGTGCGATCGTCTCCACACACCTGCGCGGGGGCTTCTGGAACGGCATCGGGAAGTGGTTCTGGTGGAGCGCTCCGCGCCGGAGGGAGCCTTCGAAGCCGCTCTCGATTTGACCCGGCGGAAACGCGGTTAGTTTAGGTGGCTATGCGTGGTTCACGCAGGCACGGCAGGATACGGTGCAAGGATCCAGCCGCTGTCTCCCTCAGCGTTATCCCGGCGGGCAGTGACTCTTCGACCCGGCATCCTCACGGAGGTCTTCCTCTCACTTTTTGGAATTAGAGCATTTTCATATAAAGTAGGTTCGCAGTCTGATTGCCGACAATAGTCGATGAACTTCGGAGCAGCCTCAATTTATATGAAAATGCTCTATTTGCCGCCGAACTCCACTCAGTAGCGGGCGGGTCAGCACCGCCCCGTCAACACCATCCGGCATGTTTGGCCTTCCTCTCTGACGGCAGCCAACGGGCAAGAAGCCTATTGACAGTCGCCGGATGGTTTTGAACAGCCTTACGGCGCCGGCGGCCGCCTTGTCGCTTTTCGACACCATCCTGCAAACTTCAACCTGCTGCTGAGGCGCCAACCTTGGGCGGCGTCCGCCGATCCGTCGCTCTTCGCGGGCAGCGCCCAGACCCGCGCTGGTTCGTTCCTTGAGCATTGCCCTTTCGAACTCCGCATATTGCGGTTCTTCGCAATACGCGGAGTTCGAACGAGAAATTTTGCGGGAACGAACTCGGGCTGGCCTGGCGCACGCCCGGGAGAACGGGAAACGGCTGGGTCGGCCGGCAACCGCGGCCGTACACGCCGCGGAAATCCGGAAACTGCATCGTGCCGGTGTTAGCAAATCCGAGATCGCTTGTCGAGTGCAGATCGGGCGCACGTCCGTGCGTCGCATCCTGGCCGCAAAGAAATCTTGAATCCGGCGGCTCTACGCACGCTCACCGAAAGGACACAATGCTTTGATCGTTTTCGATCTCTAGTTGCGGAATGCGCGACCACTTCGCACGACATTGGCGCGCAAGCGATAAACGCGTTTCTTACGAGGTTGGCAGACGATCCCGAGCCGTCGCCCACTCCTCGAGTTTGATCTCGACGCGTTCTCCTGGAAATGCTTTTTCATACTGCGACGCGAGATCGCGGTAGTACTCTTCCTGTCCAGGAAAGTTGTATCGCCATACGACGATTCGCAGCAGGTCGTCTGCGGCTAAGGAGAGTGCGCCCGCAAGAAGGATGAACCCCGCAAGCAGGATGAACAAGGTACAGCGCAATTGAATCACCGCTGCCGGTAATTCGCGCGGCTCGCGACTTCGATCGACAGCTTGGCGAGCCGGCTGCGTCGAATAGGATCGTCTTCCCTCGCCAACAAGCTCTGTACAGTCTGGGTGGAGTTGCGTAGTATGCTCCCAAATTCTGGCAAGCGCTCCTTTGACACAACCAACTTGTGATCGTCAATATACACGATGCCATCCAGCGTTTCGAGCGCTTCGAACACCGCGCCTACCTCGGGCCGACCAAAGTAACGGCTGGCAAACTCCTTCATCGTCCTGGCGACATCGGAATCGATGTTCCAGAGTAATTGCGGATACAGAAACATTGCTGGAGGCGCCTTCGAAAAGAACGTGTCCCAATATGCAAACAGACCGAAGGTTGTCACATCGGGAACGCCCGCCCGATGGTAGAAGCGTAAGTCGCTTGTCAGTGCGCCCGGCCGGTAAGGGACGTTGCCGTATCCAATGCGGTTGAATAAGGTGTCGTCTAACCAATAGCCCAAGACATGAGTATCTTGGGGTCGAAATAGTTTGAGATATGCCTCAAACTGACCTCGCAGCCGCCGATTTACGGCCGACCGGGGATCGTCCAACGAGTGCGCTAGGGACTGATTCATCGGAGCCCATTCCAGAATCACACCGGGTCCCGGCTTGGCGAGGACCGGCGGGGTCCATGTGCGCAGATAAGAAATGAACGCGAACTCGCCCTCTGGCCGCGTCTTACGAACCTGCCGCGCCATTTCGTTCGAGAAGTTCATCGTCAGGTCCGAGATTCGCCAATCCTTGTACTTCTCCGAAGCGCAGGGCGGCAGATTCTTATCGTCGGGCCATAGAAAGAACCGCTTCATGCCGGGCGACGCCTGGGCCAGATACTTGTCCATCCGCTCCCGTTCGTGCGTCAGCGCCCGCGTGTCATCGGGACAGAATCGCTCGCCGAAATAGTGAATCTCATGTTCGGCGGTCAACCCATGTTCGCGAATGACGGCGGCCGCCTGTTCAAAGCTATGTTCATGATGGATCGCGATCGTGTTGATCTTTTTGCGGGCCGCGAATGCCACGAACTCGCGGAACCCGGTTAGTTGGTGATTGCGCTCCGAGATCGTCCATAACACGTTGTGGGTGAACACGACCATCCCGCGCTTGCGGAAGGACGGCACGCGAGTCGCGTCATAGCCCGCCGTGCGCAGGATCGTCTGCGGGACAACTTCGTTATCTGTCCCCGGAAAGTACCAGCGAACGCCATGGCTCTCCAGATACTCGTAAACGCCAAATAAGACGGCGCGAGAAGAATTACCGGCAACAATTAGATTCTTCCCGATACTGAGGAGCCGGAAGCTATCGGAATCTTTGCCTTGGAGCGGCAGGGTCAGCGCGTCGCGGTCGGTTGCACTGAGCCTGGCAGGAAGAACTCCGAGAAAGATATCGCCGTCCGCCGGTTCAACAACAATCCTCGGAGCGGGGTTGCCCATCCGCGCCGCGTAAGTCACCAGTTCCTCAATCGCTCGTTTTGCCGCCGGGTCAGGACTTGCCGGAGTTACGACGACTAAAGACTGAGCGCCCGCCGCGGCGACGCCGGCGATCAGGATCGACAGAAAGCGAAGAGTGTTTCGCACTTAGAATCGAACCTTCAGCCCAAACTGGACGATGCGGGGAGGGCTTGCCGAGAATATCTGCCCAAACAGCGGGGTTAGGGCTTGCGTGTTCGGCGTTCCGAAGTTCGTGATATTTAGCACGTTGAAACATTCGGCGCGAAACTCAACGGCGAACCTTTCGCCGATCGCTGTGTCTTTGAGTAAAGAGAAGTCCCAGTTGTTTTGTCCAGGGCCCATTAGGAAGTTACGACCGGCGTTCCCGAAGGAGTTCTGCGCGGGCGCGGAAAACGCCGTTGGGTCCCACCAACGAGCTACGGACTGGGAGGAAAGCGTTCCATTCCCGATGCGGTTCGGCCGGGGCGTATAGTTGCCGAGACCAACGTTGGCGACGTCGAACGTGAGCGATGGCGTAAATGCGAAACCGGTGCTGTGAACGCCAATCGCGGCGACGCGCCAGCCCTCAGCCAGCTTTTTGACGACGCCTTTGGAGTTGCCGAGTAAGGCCTTTCCTGGACCGATCGGCAGTTCGTAGAGCGCCGAAACAACCAGCCGATGACGCGTGTCGAAATCCGCTAGCCCGCGATTGGCGCGCCGATCGCGGGGATCCTGCGGGCGGGACCAGGCCACGCCGTTGTCGTCGATTGCCTTCCCGAAGGTATAGGCTGCCAATACCGAGAAGCCTGACGAGAAGCGGCGTTCCAGCTTGGTTTGCAGGCCATGATAAATCGAACTAGTACCTAGTTGCATAAGTCAGAGTACTTGGCTTTGGGGCCGGAAGGGAACACGACTGCCTTCTTCCATTCAAACGGCGCTGCCTTTTCGTTGTAGACTTCAACAAAGTCGTCGATCGCTTG
>SXGS01486547.1_pt1 | contig 15343 bp, 13 predicted proteins | sample 3174681 | NCBI WGS metagenome assembly SXGS01 (sample SAMN11356861, study PRJNA531348) | freshwater metagenome | isolation source: freshwater sample F1-80 | place: China: Fuxian Lake, Yuxi | collected 2017-12-25 | reverse complement strand
GGCTGCCGAGGATGTGCCGGCCGATGCCCCACGCGTGCGTGTAGCCGCGGTCCCGCAACACACGCTGACCCATGCCGACGGCGTCGGCGTCCACCACCTCGAACGCGGTGTGGTTGAGCTCCGGCATGAAGCCCTGCACGAGCGCGAGCGGGTGATGATCGGCCGGACGCTCGCCGAGGTCCATCCGCATGAAGGCCACCGCGGGCGAGCCGTCCGGCAGGACTTGGACGTCGCTCGGGATGAACCCCAGGTGCTGGGTGTAGAAGGCCGCCGTCGCCTGGTAGTCCGCCACCGCGATCGCGACGTGACCCAGCCCGATCACCTCGGGGGGCGCCACGGGCGGACGCTGGCCGCCGTTGACGCGGTGCCGGATCGGGCCGACGTTGAGCGCGAGCGGCTCCCGCGTGGGCAGGGCGGCGGCGTCCTCGCGTCCGTGGACCACCTCGACGGTGAACCCGGAGGGGTCGTTCAACACGACCCGCTCCCCGCCCCCGAGGGGCTCGCCTGCGGCGATCGGGCTGGCGCCCGGAACGCGGGACAGGCGCTCCAGCTCGTCCCGCGTGCGCACGGCGAAGCCGACGCCGACGAAGCGGGCGCGGGGTGCCCGGTGCACGCGGTAGCAGAACGGTGACGGGGCGGTCCCTCGCAGGTGGAGCACCTCCGCCGTCCGCGCCACCCTCGAGAGCCCGAAGTCCGCGAGGAAGGCCTCGGCGCGATCGAGGTCGGGTCGCTCGAACACGACGTGGGTCAGCTCCACGGCGCGCGCGGTGGGATGCGGGTGTCGAGCGGGCTGGAGGGTGGTCAAGGCGTGCACGAGGGGCTCCACGGGGTCGGGTGGGCGCGGGAGTTCATGATGACCAGTATGTCATAGTGATCACATTCGTCAAGTTGACATTTTAGTTCAGGACGCTATCTTGTCGGACGATGTCGACGAACCACCAAGACGAGACGAACCACCGGACCCGGGTGGGGCGGGAGCGCAGCGCCCGCACCGAGGCGCGCATCCTGGAGGCGGCGATGGGCGTGTTCGCGAAGATGGGGCCCGACGCCCCGAAGATCGACGACTTCGTCGCGGCCGCCGGGATCGCCCGCGGAACGTTCTACAACCACTTCGACAGCGTGGACGCGCTGCTCGTGGCCACTTCGGAGTGGACGACGCGGGAGCTGCTCTCCGGCATCGAGGACGCGCTCGCGGGCATCGAGGGGCCGGCCCTGCGCTTCGGCGTAGGGCTCCGGCTCTTCTTCGCGAGGGCGCAGGCCGACCGCGTGTGGTCCCTGTTCGTCGGACGGGTGTGGAGCGTGGGGGGGATGGAGCTTCCCCTCCGCGACCTCGAAGAGGGCAGCCGGCTCGGCGTGTTCCGCGCGCCCAGCCACGTTGCGACGCGCGACATGCTCATGGGTGGCGTGCGCGAGGCGCTCCTGCGCATCGGCAACGAGGACGTGCCCGAAGACTACGGCACCGAGTTGACCCGGCTCTGCCTGCAGGCGCTCGGGGTGGATGCCCGGCGCATCGCTGCCGTTCTGCGGCACGAACTGCCGATCCTCGGGTCCAAGGAGGAAACCCCGTGATGGACAAGGCGCTCTGGGCTGCGCAGATCTTCGTGGCCATGGTGTTCACCGTGACGGGTGGCCTGAAGGTGCTCGTGCCACGCGAGAAGCTCGCGACGAAGATGCACTGGGCGAGCGAGTGGACCGACGCCCGCGTCAAGCTCCTCGGTGTGGCGGAGGTCCTCGGCGCGGTGGGGCTGATCGCACCACTGGCGAGCGGCGTCGCGCCCTTTCTCACTCCCCTCGCGGCGCTCTGCCTCGCGCTCTTGCTGGTCGGTGCCGTCTACACCCACCGGCGCCTGGGCGAGGGGTACGCGCCGGCGGTCCTCGTCCTCGCGCTCTGCCTCGTGATCGCGGTGGGCCGGGCCCCCTGATCGCGGGTGCGGGAGGCGCTCAGCGGACGACCTTGATGCTGAAGTTCGGGTTCTGCAGCGCGCCGTAGAGGCGCACCCACAACGGCAGGTACATCTCCGTGCCCCGGGCCATGGCGATGCCGCCGAGGTCGAGGACGTCGCGCCAGCCGAACCCGTCCCGGAGGAGCGTGGTCACCCACGCCTTGGCGCCGGCATCGTCGCCGCAGACGAACATGGTGTGGTCGCCGCCCGCGAGCTGCCCCGGTGCCACCATCAGGTACGCGTTGACGGTGTTGAGCGTCTTGACGACCTTGACCCCCGGGAAGGCGCGCTGGACGCGCTCGCCGAGGGAGTCGTCGTTGCAGACGGTCAGGGACGGCGGCATCCCACGCGAGAAGTCGAGCGGGTTGGAGAGGTCGACGAGCACCTTCCCGTCCAGGTTCGCCGCGCCGGCCAGGGCGAGCGCCTCGAGGGTGGCCTGGCCGGAGGTGGCGTTGAATACCACCTCGCCGTGCGCTGCGGCCTCGGCGAAGGTGCCGAGCGTCACCGACGGGTGGTCAGCGAGGAACGCCGACAGCGGCGGCTCGCCGAAGCTGCCCGGGGCGGTGCGCGCACGGGTCGCGACAGGGTCGCGCGTGCCGATCTTCACGTCGTGGCCGAGGGACGAGAGCTTGCCGGCGAGGGTCTTGCCGACGATCGAGGTGCCGAGGATGCCGATTTTCATGAGAACCTCCGTTTGGTTGGGGTGACAGGAAGGTAGGTCGCGGCGCGCAGAGATACAATGGGCCTCCGCTTCACTCCATCGGTGAGAAAAAGTTCACGATGTCCACGGTCGCCCGGGTCGAGCCCTTCGTGCACGTCGCCGAAAAGCGAAGCTTTCGCGCCGCGGCCAGCCACCTCGGCGTCACGCCCGCGGCGGTGAGCAAAGCCGTCGCCGCCCTCGAGACCGAGCTCGGGGTGCGCTTGTTGAACCGGACGTCCCGACACGTGGCGCTCACGCCCGAAGGCGAGGTCTACCTTCGGTATTGCCGCGAAGCGCTCGACCGGATGCAGGCGGGGCGCGACTTCGTGATGCACACCGCGCGGGTGGCCGAAGGCAGGATCAAGGTGTCCGCTTCGTTCGTGCTCGGCCGCCCGCTCGTCGCGGCGTTGCCGCGGCTGTTGGCGCGCTACCCCGGCATCCAGGTGCAGCTCTCGTTCAGCGACGTCGCGACCAACCTCGTGGAAGCCGACGTCGACGTGGCGCTGCGAACGGGCGAGCTCGCCGACTCTTCGCTCATCAGCCGTCGCCTCCGCACGCCGGCGTGGGTCACGGTGGCGTCGCCGAACTACGTCGCGCGCGCAGGCGAGCCGCGGGGGCCGGCCGACCTCGCGGCGCACCGGTGCCTCCAGTTCGTGCTCCCCTCGGGCCAGGTGGCGGGGTGGCGCTTCGGCCCGGCCGACCGCACCGCACCGCCGTTTTTCGCCGAGCGCCCCATCCTGCTCGACCACGGCGACCTGCTGGTCGACGCGGCGGTGGCCGGTCTCGGGCTGGCGCAGGTCTTCGACTTCATGGTCCGCGATCAGGTCCGTCGCGGCGAGCTCGTGGAGCTGTTCCCCGACCTCGGCGTGCCGGGCCCGCCCGTTCACGCGCTGTGCGTGGCCGGGCGCCAACGGGTCCCGAAGATCCGGGCGTTCGTCGACTTCGCGGTCGAGGTCTTCGGGGCGGCGCCCGCCGATTGAGTCGCGCCCCCGCGACGCGCGCCGGCCCCCGTCGAGCTCGGGACGGTCGCGGCGCGTCGCCCTCGGGCGCCTCGTCGGCGACTCACTCGGGGCAGGCCACGTCGACCCGCGTGCGGTCGTTGTTGTCCTCGTGGCACTCGACGATCACGCCGCCACCGCCGCCGTCGTCGTCGACGCGCACGCGCAGCTCGCCGGCGGGCAGGTCCTCGACCGGCACACTGAGCTCCCACTGCGCCGAGGCCTCGCCGGGCGCGAGCGCGGCCGGGCTCCGGAACGTGGCCAACACCCGGTCCCCGGTGGGCTCGACCGCGTACACGGTGATCGGGACACCCTCGCGCAGCGTGGCCATGCCGCCGTTGTAGAGCCGCACCTGCAGGCCGATGCGCCCCTCCAGGCAGCGGTCGGTGCACGCCTGCACGTCGCCCCAGGCGTCGGGGAGGAACCCGCCGGCCATCGCCGCGAGATCGCCGCTGCGGAAGGTGTTGGAGTACGGCCAGTTGGAGACCGCCGGCCACGGCGGGACCAGGTCGTCCGCGACGTTGGTGAGCGTCCACGCGTGCTGGTTCCACACCTGGCGGTCGCCGAGCCACGGCGCCCCCGCTGAGCCCAGGACATAGAGCCCGCCTTGTTCGTTGCCGTAGTGGCCGCCGCCTTGCGGGACCACGATCTCCATCTCGCCGTCACCGTCGACGTCGGCGACCGTCGGGAGCGCGTGCAGGGTCCGCGAGGTGTGGGAGGTGTCCTGCAGGCGCACCGCACCGGTGGCGCCGTCGAAGACCCACAGCGTGACCTCGTCGGCGTAGATCACCTCCGACTGGCCGTCGCCGTCGAAGTCGAAGACGCTCGAGCCCGTCGCGTGCGACGACGCGTCGGTGCACGGTTGGCTCCACAACAGCGTGCCGTCCACCTCGTAGACCGCGTACACCTCGGCGTTGGCCAGGCCGATCTCCGGTTTGCCGTCGCCGTCGAAGTCGGCGATCGTGGGCGGGCCGCCGTTCCCCGAGCCGAGCGGGGCCCACGCCGCCTTCGGCGTACAGTCGTCGTCGTAGACGTGCAGTTGCCCGTCGCCGGCGAGGACGAACTCGCCCAGGCCGTCGCCGTCGAGGTCGGCGGCAGCGGGGAACCCGTCGGGGCGGTCGTCGGGGATGCGGCAGCGCTCGGTGCCGTCGGCCTGGTACACCACGCGCCCGGACAGGACCTCGGGCACCCCGTCCACGTCCAGATCGATCGCGACCGGGTCGGTTCCCACGTCGGCGTACGCGGAGAACCGGGCTTCGCCCTCCATGCTCCACTTCAACAGGCCGGTGGAGTCGAGCACCGCGTCGCCGACCAGCACCTCGGCCTGGCCGTCGCCGTCGAGCTCGGCCAGCGCGACGAGGTGGCCGGCGCACTCGACCAGGTGGGAGGACACCCAGACCACGCTCCCATCGGCATGGTAGGCGGCGACCGTGCAGAAGTTGTTCGGGTCGCTCGGGGCTTCGGGCGGCGCCGGCCCGATCGTGCCGTCGTCGGGCCCGCCCTCGCCGGTGTCGCCTGGGGGGCCGCCGCCGTCGCCGGTGTCGGGGATGTCGCCGCCGCCCACGCCGCCCCCGCCGCCGCCGCCGCCGGAGTACCCCACGCGGACCACGGTCACGATCTCGGGGACCCCGTCGCTGTCGAGGTCGCCGAGGGCCGGCGTGGCGTACCGGTAGGGGTGGAGCTCGGCGTCGCCGACCGTGCTGCTGCTGATCGCGGTGTGCACGCTCCCGTCGAGCCCGGAGAGGACCACCAGGAGGCCGAACCGGTCGGCCTCGCTGCCGTCGTCGTCGGCGACGACCACGATGTCCGGGACGTCGGCGCGCGTGATGCGCCCGTCGCCGTCGTCGTCGGTGAGCTGCCCGACCATGGGCGCGGTCACGACCTGCGTGTACTCGGGCATCTGCAGGAAGTCGCTGCGGCTCCACTCCACCTGGGTCAGGAGCGGGCCGGTCTGGAGCTCGGCGTCGCACGACTCGTCGATGGGCGAGCTGGCCTCGAGCGGAGCCAGGGACGGGCACGCCGACAGCGTCACCCCGTCAGACTCCGGGTTGTACCGCCACTCGTGGGTCAGGCGGACCGCCTCGTCGGCCATCGCGTACAACGAGTAGTCGGTGCAGCCCGCGAGCGCCCCGCACGCGCACACGCGGAGCAGAGCGGCGACGCGCGCGGGTGGCCTCGGCACCTGTGGAGTGTACGGTGGGCCCGGCCGAGGGTCAACCGGTTCGGGCGCCGCGCCGTGACCGTCCCGACCTCGATCGGGGCGGGCGCGCGGCGCGCTCCGGCCGGGCATCGACCGCTCCCCGAGGGTTGCGGTAGATAATAATTCTCATTATCATTATCGGCATGATCGTCTCCCTCCTCGTCGCCTGCGTCCCGGCCCCGACGCCGACCGACCCGCTCGACGGGCTCACGCTCGTGGCGGAGGACCCCTCCGACGGCCCCATCCGTGGCCTCGCCGATGCGTGGATGGCCCGCTTCGACGAAGGCGACGTCGAGTTCGAAGCGGCCCGCCGCGAGGCCGACGGGCTCGGCCCCGCCTACATCCGCAGCGCGTGCGCGAGCTGCCATGGCGACGACGCGCGGGGGCCGGGCGTGGTGCGAAAGATGGTGGTGCCCGACGACACCACGCTCGACGGCGAGCTGCTCCCGTTCGGTCACACCGAGCGCCCCTACGTCGCGGGCGGCGCCACGACGCCGCTCACGATCCCCGACGACGGGCGGGTGTTGGTCAGCACCCGCGCGCCGCCGGCCGTCTTCGGACGGGGGTACATGGAGGCGGTCGCCGATGCGACGATCGAGGCGCTCGCGGCCGAGCAGGCCGCGCTCGGCGTCGTCAGCGGGCGCCCGAACCACGTCCGGTGTGACTTCGAGGCCAACGACGAGCCGGCGTTCTTCCCGTGCACGCCCGGCGCCACGGTGGTCGGCCGCTTCGGCCTGAAGGCGCGCGTGCCCACGCTCGATGGGTTCGCCGCCGACGCCTACCAGGGCGACATGGCCATCACCTCGCCGATGCGCCCGGTCGAGCTGCCGAACCCCGACGGCCTCGACGACGACCTCGCGCCCGGGGTCGACCTGGGCCTCGAGGTGGTCAACCGCACCGCCGACTACATGCGACTGCTCGCGATTCCCGCCCGCGAAACGCTCGACGCCAGCGCGCTCTTCGTCGACGTGGGCTGCGCGGACTGCCACGTGCCTTCGCTCCCGACGCGGGCCGACTGGCCCGTGCCCGAGCTCGCCGGCGTCGACGCCGAGCTGTACACCGACCTGCTCTTGCACGACATGGGGCCGGCCTTCTCCGACGGGTTGTCCGACTACGAGGCCGGGCCGCGCGAGTGGCGCACGCCCCCGCTGGTGGGCCTCCGGTTCATGCGCAGCTTCCTCCACGACGGGCGCGCCGCGACGGTCGAGGAGGCCACCGTGCTGCACGGCGCCGAGGGCTCCGAGGCGGCGCCTTCGGTCGCTGCGTTCCAAGCCCTCTCCGACACCGATCGCGCCGAGCTGATCGTGTGGATCGAGTCCCTCTGAACCCCAACGCCCCGGACCCCCGATGTTCCTGACCCTCTTCTTCGCCTGCTCCACGGACAACGACGCCACGGTCGACCCCGAAACCCAGAGCATCCTCGACGTGAAGGCGTACGTCGACGACGAACTCCACGCGCTCGCCGACGCCGCGCTCGCGGTGCAGGCGGCGGCGCCCACCCCCGACGCCGACGGCTGGGGCCCCGGGGAGACCGCCGGCATGGAGACGAGCTGGCGGTCGGCGCGCGTGGGCTACGAACGGGTCGAAGGCGCCATCGCCGTGCTCTTCCCCGAGCTCGACGCCGCCACCGACGAGCGGTACGACGGCTTCCTCGCGGAGGGGCCGGACGACGACCTGTTCGACGGGGAGCACGTCACCGGCGTGCACGCCATCGAGCGCATCGTCTGGGCCGACCGGCACCCGGCGCACGTGGTCGCGTTCGAAGCGGCGCTCCCGGACTACACGGTCGCGGCGTTCCCGGCCGACGAGACGCAGGCCGCCGCCTTCCGCGACGGGCTGTGCCAACGCCTGGTCGACGACACCGAGACGATGCACGAAGACTTCGAGCCGCTCGCGCTCGACTCGGCGGCCGCGTTCCGCGGGGTCATCGGGTCGATGGCCGAACAATACGAGAAGGTCGCGCTCGCGCAGACCGGCGAGGACGAGTCCCGCTACGCGCAGCACACCCTCGGCGACATGCGCGCCAACCTCGAAGGAGGGCTCGCGATCTACACCGCCTTCCAGCCGTGGCTCGGCGAGCAGGACGGCGGCGACGCCGTCGACGCCGAGATCCTCGCCGGCTTCGACCGTGTGCAGGCCGGCTACGACGCGCTCGGCGGCGACGCCATCCCCGAGGTGCCCGCGACGTGGGACGCCGACAACCCCTCCGCGGCCGATCTGGCCACGCCGTACGGTGTCCTGTTCACCCTCCTGGCCACCGAGGCCGATCCCACCGTCGCCGGTTCGCTCGTCGAGCGCATGGGCGCGGCCGCCGACCTGCTCGGCATCCCGCAGCTCCCCGAGTAGCGGGGTGGTGTGGCTCTTGGCGGCGTGCCTGGACCACGACCCGGTCCCGGGCGCCGCGATGGACGAGTTCATCGCGCTGCAGTCGGACTTCGCCGCGTTCCGCACGTGGTCGTCCGCCGAGGTCGCGGCCGGCGACACCGGGCACGCGGCCGGCGACCGCGTCGTGTACGTGTCGGCGGCCCCCCCGCCGTCCGCGGTGAGCTTTCCGGTCGGGACGATCCTGGTCAAGACGATCACGACCGACTCCGGCGAGGACCTCCACGCCATGGTCAAGCGCGGCGGGGGCTACAACGCCGACGGGGCGCCCGGGTGGGAGTGGTTCGAGCTCGTGAGCGCGACCGACGGCACGCCGGTGATCAAGTGGCGCGGCCTGGCCGCCCCCGAGGGCGAAGCCTACGGGGCGCTGCCCGGCAGCGAAGGCGACACCGCCGACCGCATCACCGGCGACTGCAACGTGTGTCACGCGGTTCGCGCCGACAACGACTTCGTCCACACGGTGGCGTTGTGAACGGCGCGGAAGCGGCCGAGGCCGCGCCGGCCCCGGCCCCGGTGGCAGCGGTCGCGGCGGCCACGACCGTCGGCGGGTACGCACAGCTCCAGGCGACGTGGCGGTTCACGGGGCCCGAGCCCGTCGGCGAGGGGACGGCCACGGTGCGGCGCCTCGTCCTCTTCGTCGGCCACGACTTCTCGCGCTGGGGCGCCCCGCTGCGCGCCGACTTCGAGCTCGAGTGGGAGAACACGGTCACCACCACCGGCCGCCCGGGGAGCGTGGAGGTCGAGCAGGCGGTCGTGACGTGGACGCCGCTCGGGGACGCGATCCAGGTCCGCGCCGGGCTGCTCCTGGTGCCGATGGGCATCGTCAACGAGCACCACGATCCGCCGTCGTTCCTCGGGGTCGACCGGCCCACCTTCGACCAGCTCGTGATCCCGAGCACGTGGCGCGAACTGGGCGTGGCCCTCGGCGGTCGCCACGGGGTGCTCCGGTGGCAGGCCGCGCTCTTGTCGCCGCTCGACCCGACCGGCTTCGACGACGCGGGCATCGTCAACGGCCGGACGCTCGGGGCGGTCGCGCCGGTCGACGCCGCCGCGTTCGCCGCGCGCGTGGAGGTGCAGCCGCGCGCGGGGCTGGTGGTCGGCGCGTCGGGGTACGGCTCGGACGTCGGGCCGACGCACGCGTGGGCCAACGCCGCGGGGGAGTCGCTCACGCTCTCGTTGCCCGTGCTCGGGGCGGAGGTCGACGCAAGGTTCCGCGGCCACGGCGTCGAGGCGCGCGCGGTGGGCGCGTACTGGGCGCTCCCCGAGTCCGACGACCTGATGGAGGCGCTCCGCCCCGACGGGAGCCCCTACTTCCTCGCGGGCGCGGCGCCGGTCCCCACCGCGATGCTCGGCGGCTACGTGGAGCTCGGCTGGAACGTGCTCCAGTTCGCCGACACCGACCACGCGCTCGTGCCGTTCGTGCGCCTGGAGCACGTGGACACCCAGCACGCGGTGCCGGACGGCGAAGCAGCGAACCCCCAGCGCACGCTGGACGAGGGCACCTTCGGCCTGTGCTGGCGCCCGATCCCCAACCTCGCCGTCAAGGCCGACGCGCAGCTCAGCGACCGGAAGTACGGCGACGACGCATGGGGGGTGGACGTCGGCGTGGGGTACCTGTACTGATCACCGCCGCGGCACGCGCCCCACGTGCTCGACGAACTTGCGGATGATGCTCTGCGCGAGCTCGGTGTCCGGCGCTTCGGCCATGATGCGGTCGATGCGCTCGGCCTCGGCGGGGTTCCCGGCGTAGTGGGCGCGGTAGTAGTTCCAGCGCTCGGTGGTGGTGGCCTTGCGCAGCTCGGGGTGGAACTGCGCGGCCCAGAACGGGGCGCCGTCGACCTTGAAGGCCTGGTTGCGCACGACGCGGCCCGTCGCGTACAGCGTGACCCCCGCGGGCAGGCCGTCGACGTGGTCGTGGTGGCCGAGCTGCACGTCGATGGTGGCGGGGAGGTGGGCGAAGAGCGGATCGGTGAGCGCCGCGGCGGTCAGCTCGACCGGGAACGCGCCGAGCTCCTGGCGCGCGTCGTCGCGGTTGACCTCGCCGCCCAGCGCGAGCGCGAGACCCTGGAAGCCAAAACAGCTCGCCCACGCGGGGATCTTGCGGTCCACACACTCCACGAGCCGGTCGAGCATGTTTCGCACCCACGGGTGCGTGTCCAGCACGCTGTACGCGCCGCTCCCGCCGAAGAAGAGCATCCCCGCTTCGTCCATCAGCCGGTCGTCGAGCTGGCCGGCCGAAGCGTACGCGATCTCGAGGTCGGGCAGGCCGGCCGAGTCGGCGAAGCAGCGGAGCTCCTGCCGGGACATGGGGTCGTCGGGGTCGCGGAGCGAGACGAGGACGGCGCGCGGGGTCATGGCGCGGCCGCTATCACGATACGCTGCGACCCCATGCGCGCGACCGACCCGATCGACCCGACCGTGATCGCCCGGGTGGAGCGGGTGTTGCGGCCGCTCGCCCGCTACCACCGCTTCACGCTGGTGGGCGCCGAGCACGTGCCCCGGAGCGGAGCGTGCCTGCTCGTCGTGCACCACAGCCTCGCGACGTACGACGGCTTCCTGCTCGGCGGCGCCATCTGGGAGCAGACCGGTCGCCTGCCTCGCGGGCTCGGCGACGACGCCATCTTCCACATCCCGGGCATCGCGCGTGTGGCCCGGAACATCGGCCTGGTGCCCGCGTCACCGCAGGCCGGCGAAGCGCTTTTGGCGCAGGGGCACGTGCTCGGCGTCGCGCCCGGCGGCATGTGGGAGTCTCTGCGGCCCCGGGGCGAGCGGCGCCGCTCACGGTGGGGCGCCCGCCGCGGCTTCGTCCGCCTCGCGTTGCGCGCGGGCGCGCCGATCGTCTGCGCGGCGGTGCCGCGGGCGGACGAGGTGTTCACCGTGTACCCGAGCCGCGTCACCGACGCGATCTACGAGAGGTTCCACCTTCCGCTTCCGCTGTTGCGCGGCCTCGGTCCGAGCCTCGTGCCGCGCCCGCTCGCCCTCACCGGCCACCTCGCGCCGCCCATCGTCCCCCCGTCGCACGACCCGACCCGCGAAGACGAGCAGGCCGAGGCCCTCTTCCAGGCGGCGAGCGCCGCCATGGCGGACCTGCTCCAGCGGTAGGGGGGCGCCCCGCGACCGTCCCGATGGCGGCAACCGCGCCGGGCGCCCCGCGGCGCCGTCGGGACATTCCGCGCCTCCAACGTGGCTCCAGGCGCCGCCCACAGAAACTTCGTCCCGAAGTGTAAGCGCGGACGAGAGCCTGCCGTTGTCCCGGCGAACCAGGAGTGGTCGTGCTCATCTCCCTCGTCCTCTGGGCCTGTGCCTCCAAGTCTGTCCCCGCCGAAGTCGAAGACCCCGCGCTCGACGCCAAGGCGGGCACCTCGATGGTGCCCGAGGCCGCCGAGGCCGCGCCGGCGCGCCGTGCTTCGGTGAAGATGCCCGGCGACGAGGTCGTCGTGCGTCAGTGTTACGCCGGCAGCCGCGGTGGGCGTGCGTATTCGCCGCCGCCGGCCGCGAAGTCGAGCTCCGGTCGCTCCGCCGGGCAGTCGCCCACGCCGCGGCCAACCACGACCGCCTCGGCCCCGCCGCCCGCGCCGGTCAGCGCACCCTCGGGCACCGCCGGCGTCGGCTCCACCTCCAAGTCCGTGAGCACCGGTGACGCCGGTGGTGCCGGCACGCTCGCGTACTCGGGGCCGTCGCCGGCCGACGAAGTGGCGATGCCTGCGCCGCAGAAGGCCAAGAAGGCGCCTGCGGCGCCGCCGGCGGAGCCCGCCATGCCCGACGCGGAAGAGGCCACGGCCGTCGCCTGGGCCGGCGAGGCGGAGCTCGACGACGCGGACGACTCGGCCGACAAGCCGATGGCCGGCGCCGAGAAGAAGGACAGCTCGGAGCGGGCCCGCCGCGAGGAGTCCCGCGGCAAGGGCGGCTACAGCATGAACGAGCCGAAGCCCCGCGACCCGAGCTTCGACTGGGGCGGGGTCACCTACCTCAGCAACGACGACTCGATGTCGTTGGCGTCGGCGCAGCGCCTCTTGTGGGCGGTGCAGAAGCGCGGGCCGGTCAAGACCAGCGAGATCCGGCCCCACGAGCTGCTCAACTACTTCAGCTTCGACACCGTCCCCGTCACGGGCGACGACACCTTCAGCGTGAGCGCGTCCGCCGAGCAGACCGACGGCGACACGCTCTCGATGGCCTTCGCGGTGAAGGGGGTCACCCCCGAGCGCAAGCCGATGGACCTCACGATGGTGCTCGACCGGTCGGGCTCGATGGAGGCCGAGGGCCGCATGGACTACCTCAAGCGCGGCCTGACCAAGATGTCCGGGCAGCTCCAGCGCGGCGACCGCGTCGACATCGTGCTCTTCGACGACGAGCTGTGCACCCCGCTCGAGAACTTCGTCGTCGGGCGCGACGATCCGGCCCTGCTCGCCGACGTGATCGACGGCCTGCAGCCGCGGGGGTCGACCGACCTGAACCTCGGCCTGCGCGAGGGGTACCGCATCGCCAAGGCGCACGCCGACGTGCAGGGCCGCAACCGCCGGATGATGCTCATCAGCGACGCGCTCCTGAACACCGGCGAGGTCGACACCGACGTCGTCTCGGAGATCGGGAAGTCCTACGAGAGCGCCGGCATCCGGCTCACGGCGGTGGGGGTGGGCCGCGACTTCAACGACAAGGTGCTCGACCAGCTCAGCGAGAAGGGCAAGGGCGCCTACGTGTACCTGGGCTCCGAGGCGGTGGTGGACCGCATCTTCGGCGCGGGCTTCGATTCGCTGGTGCAGACCGTCGCCCACGACGTGCACTTCTCGATCGACCTGCCCGACTCGCTCGCCATCGAGAAGTTCTACGGCGAGGAGTCCAGCACGCGCAAAGAGGACGTGCAGCCCATCAACTACTACGCCGGCACCACGCAGCTCTTCGTGCAGGACCTCAAGATGTCGGGCTCGCGGCCGGTCCGCGGCGACGTGGTGAAGCTGACGGCCGAGTGGACGGACGTGGACTCCGGCGAGGCCCGCAGCCAGGTCTTCACCGCCTCGGTGGGTGACCTCGTGGACGCCGACCCGCGCAACCTGCACAAGGGGCGTGCGCTCTTGGCGTGGACCGACATGATCATGGCCCGCAGCCTCGGCAACGACCCCTGCGGCGCGCCGTACGCCACGTTCGCCGAGCGGGTCGACGAGCTCGGCGAGGACGCGGAGATCGCGTGGCTCGACGGCCTGACGAGCCCCTTGTGCGGGGCGCGCCCCACGGTGCCCAAGACCGTCGCGGTCAAGGGCGTGCCCTACAAGGTCAAGGTCGACGCCGACCAGGTGATTGCCGAGGTGGGGATGCAGTGTGGCAGCAAGGCGTTCAGCGAGGACCTCGTCCGCGGCAGCAACGTCGCGACCTTCGAGGTGCGGCCGGGCTCCTGTCAGCTCGTGCTGCAGGGGACCGTCCCGATGTACGCGAGCGTCGAGGTGCCCAAGACCGGGGGCGACGTGCGCTGCGTGGTCCGCGGCGGCCGGCTGAGCTGCGGGTAGACCGAGGGCGCCCGGGTGGGCGGCGCGGCGGGACCGGCCTCTTCGAGCGGCCGGGCCTGTCCGCGCCGCGGCGCGTGGGGGCGGCACGGCGGTTGCTACGTTGCGGCCTGTGCTGCTCGCCTTGACCCTCGCGTGTGCCCCGCCGGCCGGAGACTCGGCCGATCCGGTGCACGACCTCCCGTCGCACAACGAGTGCCTCGAGGAGGGGGAGCGATTCTCGCCGGAGGTGTGTGTCGCGGTGGTGGACGAGGACAACCGCCAACCGACGGTGAGCGAGAACAAGTCCGGCGACGAGCCGCTGGACGACGACCCGCGCGCCGCCGACCCCGAGTTGGCCTGGGTCACCTCCGAGGTGCAACGCTGCGCGTGTGCGTGTTGCCATACGCGCTCGTGGGGTGGGCCCGGCGTGTATTTCTACGACCTGGAGTGGGCCCCGGTGTGGACCGACTCGGCCAGCTCGTGGACCCTCGGGGTCTTCGCCGGGTTCACCGACGAGGAGCGGCAGACGCTCCCGACGAGCGACCTCGCCCGGCTGCAGGCGTGGGCCGAGGCGGAGCGCGAGCGGCGCTGGGCGCTGGACGACTGACGGGCGCAGCCGCACAGCGCGTGTGTCATACCCAACGCTCCTCGCGCAGTTCGTGATGACGCCGCGCGGTGGGCCCTCCGACGGGTGCGACGTGCCGCCCCGGCCCGTGCGATGGGCGGCCGCTGCGCCGCCCACCCCGATCCGCTCGAAGTTCGCCGCCGCCATGCTCATGCCCTCGATGGTGCCCGGCCCGCCGTGCGGTTCGCCGCCGTCGCCACGCCCACCCCTACCGTTCGAAGTTCGGCATCGCCATGCTCACCGACCTGGGCCGGTGCAGCCAGACCCTCGCGGTTCGGCGTGCTGCCGTTGTGCCCAACGCCGCCGTGGCTGGCCGGCTCGGTGACGTGGCGGGTGACGGGTCGGGTGGAATTGGCCGAGCGGAGCGCAGGGTCGCCGCTTGCGGCGAACCTGCGGGGGAGCGAGCGCCAAGTTCACCCGGCCCGGCAGGACCCGGGGCTGACTTCGTCCCTCCCCACGCCTCGCCAGGCGTTTGCCCCACCGAAGACGCCGACCCGCGCCCCGGGTCGCCGCGTCTTGCCCGGCCCACCGCCGACCTACACCAGGTCGTAGCTGTAGCGGAGCTCCTGGCCGTTGCGCATCAGGATCAGCTCAATGTGCTTCTCCGTGCGCAGCTTGAAGTATGCCCGGAGCGCGCCGATGAAGTCGTGCACCACGACGCCGTTCACGCTCTTGACCACGTCGCCGCTGCGCAGACCGGTCGCCCGCAACAGGTCGGACTTCACCTTCACGCGGAACCCGTCGGGCTTCTTGTTCGCGCCCACGTGCACCCGCACGCCGCCGAGCGACATCAGCTCGGGGATGTGGGTCGCGTAGTAGTCGAGCAGGTCGCGCTCGACCTCCCAGCTCGTGCGGCCGGTCCGCTTGATGCCGTCATCCGGGTCGGAGTCGCGGAACCCGCGCGGGCGCCCACCGCCGTAGTGCGGCCCGCGGCGGAGCGGCCCCCCGCGGCCGGTGTACCGGGCCTTGGGCGCGAGCTCGGCCACCGCCGCCTGGGCGGCCGCCACCTCGTCGGCGG
>SXGS01511543.1_pt1 | contig 15352 bp, 14 predicted proteins | sample 3174681 | NCBI WGS metagenome assembly SXGS01 (sample SAMN11356861, study PRJNA531348) | freshwater metagenome | isolation source: freshwater sample F1-80 | place: China: Fuxian Lake, Yuxi | collected 2017-12-25 | reverse complement strand
CACGGAAGGAAGGCCGTCGGTGACAGATTCTACTCTCAACGACGATCATCTCGCACTTGTCGCATCACTAGAGTCTTCCTCTGAGCATCCGCTTGCACACGCTGTCGTGCGATACGCCATGGACAAAGGTCTTGCCCTCAGACCAACCGAGCAGGTTCAGTCGATCACGGGAAAGGGGATTGAGGGAGTCGTTGGTAGAAAAAGAGTCACTGTGGGTTCTCCAAATTTTGTGAACGTAAGTGATCCGATCGGATCACATGTGACCATGATTGAAAGGTGGCAAGAAGAAGGAAAGACTGTTGTGATTGCTACGGCTGACGGCAAACTTCTTGGCCTCCTCGCGATCGCAGATACTCCCAAAACGACTGCTAAGGCGGCCATTGAGGAACTCAAACGGATGGGGCGCGAGGTGGTGATGGTCACGGGCGACAATCGTCGCACGGCTGAAGCCATCGCTAAGGAACTCGGCATCGAGCAGGTCGAGGCGGACGTTCTCCCTGGAACCAAACTCGAAGTCGTGAAGGCATGGCAGAGCAAAGGAAAACGCGTGGCCTACGTCGGCGATGGGATCAACGACGCACCGGCCCTTACCCAAGCCGACCTTGGTATTGCTGTGGGGAGTGGAACCGACGTGGCCATTGAGTCGGGGCAAATTGTCCTGGTTGGTGGAGGACCTGAGAAAGTTGTTTCAGGTCTCAAGTTAGCCGCGGCAACGTACCGAGGAATCAAACAAAATTTGTTCTGGGCCTTCTTCTATAACATCGCGGCGAGTCCTTTGGCAGCATTAGGACTCCTCAGTCCTATGATCGCAAGTGCTGCCATGGCATTCTCCAGTATATCGGTGGTTCTCAATTCACTACGGATTAAGCGAGCAAAAATTTAAATTTTTTGGGGAAAATAAGGCGACGAGGCCGGAAGGTCTCGTCTTTGCATTGACAGATCGCTGATTTTCCCACATATTTTAGTGTCCTTTTGCACCGTGTTGTGCGGTGCCAGAGGCCCCTTCTCAAAACCGGAGGATCCATGCCCAATCGCATCCTTGTCCCCAACCTGTATGGACGGGTAGGGGACGAAGTAGCTCAACTCGCACGAAGCTTTGGCGACATCACAGTTGTTTGTCCGACCAGGATAGAGACGATGGACGTCGACGGGCACACCCTGCTCGTCACCGACCAACTCCCGAAACGTAGGGACCTTCATGTCCTGCTGGCGCAGGGAGCGAGTGGGTTCAAAGCCATCCCAGCTCAGAGTCGGGAGGACGACAACCGATTGGTCATCCTCGTCCCATTCGGGAGTGGGGAGTCTGGGCGCAAAGCGATGCTCGTTGCTGTCCAGGTGGTCAAGCGACTCAAGATCAACAAGTACATCGGTACTGAACTCCTCTTCTATCACACCACCTGGCGCAAGCCGGGGGAGCACAGTGAGGATGGCTGGAAACACCTCAGTGACGATGCGCGAAACAGCGCATTGGCTCTGAAGCCTATCGCTGCGGGCAACGAACTGCCTTATCGGTATCAGATCGACATCTGTGCGCCCACCGTTCCTGGAGGCATCATCGCCTGCGCGTTGACTCACGCGGTAGGTCTGATCGTCATGGCTCGTGGAAGCGAAGTCCGCGTCGGCTCCTACGTCGACCAGATGATCGAGCTCTCGCCCGTCCCGCTCCTCATCGCTCAGCAGGAGGTCGCATGATCCGAAAGATTCTCGCCTCGCCCTACGGAGTGATGGCGGTCGTCCTGTGCATGTATGTGATGAAGGTCACGAGCAAGCTCACGATCGGTGACTGGGTCAACAGCCCCATGATTATCGGGGACGGCTGGCACAACGCCGCTGACATCTTCGAAGCCTGCGTGGTCATCGCGACCATCTGGTTCTCGCGGCGCCCGGCGTCGGAGGAGTACCCGCTGGGTCGGAAGAACGTTGAGAGCCTCTTCTCGGTGGCGGTCGGGACCTTCCTCATTGGGATGGGGGCCAAGATCGGCCTCACCTCGCTCTCTTCCCTGTGGAATGTCCTCAATGGTCAGCCAGTTGACCTGATTATGGGTTCGCATCTGGCTCCCTGGGTCATGAGCGTCACCGGTGGCTCGGCCCTGCTCTCGCTGGTCGTTTCGCGCTATCAGATCCGGGTCGGCAAGAAGACCGGTCACGAGGCCCTTGTGGCTGACGGCGAGGAGACGGCTTCCGACGGCCGTGTCGAACTCGCCACCTTCACGGGTGTCTGCGGGCAGTACCTGTTCCAGGCCCCCTGGATCGAGTATCCCTTCGCGCTCGTCGTGGCGGGGATCATGATCCACACGGGCCGTGAGATCTTGGACCGCGGCATGGGCGCGCTCTTGCAGCGGACCATCGGTCGCGAACAGGAGCAAGCCATCCGGAGAATCGTCGGGGGTATGTACGGCGTCAAAGGCGTCGCCCAGCTCAAAACGTTTCGTGTTGGCAACAAGGCCGTCATCATCCTGAAGGTGCTCACCCGCGCGCACCCGCAAGCTCAACGGTTTATGAAGGAGGTCATGGCCAGGCAGATCGCCGACTACCTGCGCACACAGGGATTTGGCGACGGCGAGTTCTTCATCCGCTTCGACCCCCCATCCAGCCACTTCCACCGACGCGCCGTCCTGTTGGATAGCCGTCGTCTCGTGGCAGGATCATCTGCGGTGGCTGCCACCGTTCTCATTTGTGACGTGGAGCACGATCGGGTGACCCGCGCTACAGAGCACATGGTCTCGGGCGACCTCACCCCAGATCAAGGCGGCGAGACGCTTCTCCGATTCCTCTTGGACAAGCAGGTTGCGGTGGTTATCATCCACGATCCCGAGTCCATAGGCGGCTGCGATCCCATCCGTAGTCGGCACGAACAGATGCAGGTCGTCAACGGGCAATGGGACCAGCCCGCCGTCTACGGCATGCCTGTCTGATCGTCGGCTGGTTCAACACACGATTCTCCTCGCTCATCACAGATGGTGAGCTTTTCTTTTTGACGATTCGTGTTACTCTGGTGAACGAGAAGACTTAGATCCCACCCCCTAGAGCACGCGCTTTAGGGGGCCGTTATGCATTTTTATGGATTTCAAACTTTATTCCGATTACAAACCAGCAGGCGATCAGCCAAAGGCCATCGAGCAACTCACGGCTGGTGTTAAGGCAGGTGAAAAATATCAAACACTTTTGGGGGTGACCGGCTCGGGGAAGACGTTCACGATGGCGAACGTCATTCAGAATACACAGAAGCCCACGCTCGTCATTGCGCACAACAAGACGCTTGCTGCACAGTTGTGTAATGAGTTTCGGGAGTTTTTTCCCGACAATGCCGTCGAGTACTTTGTGAGTTACTACGACTACTACCAGCCAGAGGCGTACATGCCTCGCTCGGACACCTACATCGAGAAGGAGTCACAGATCAATGAGGAGATCGATCGATTACGTCACTCCGCTACACAAGCCTTGTTATCTCGTCGTGATGTGATCATTGTCGCGAGTGTGTCCTGCATCTATGCGCTGGGAAGTCCGGATGAATACAAAGCGACGGTCATGCATATCGAGAAAGAAGGTGTGCTTAATCGCAACGAGATGTTACGTCGACTGACGGAGATGCAATTTGAGCGTACGACGGCGGACATTACGCGTGGTCATTTTCGAGCCCGCGGCGATATTGTCGAGGTCATGCCGATGAATGAAGAGGTTGTCTATCGGGTGGTTTTTGAAGAAGAGAAAGTTGTGGATCTCCAGTCACTCGATCCTGTTACACGAAAGCTGATCGACAAGCCCCACCGTGTTTGGATTTTTCCGGCTAAGCATTATGTTGTTTCCCAGCCCAGACAGAAAGATGCGATTCGAGAGATTCGAAGAGATTTGGAGGAGCGACTGGCGCTCTTCGACAAAGAAGGGAAGGTGCTTGAGGCAGAGCGACTCTCTCGTCGTACGAGATTTGATTTGGAGATGATTGAGAACGTCGGGTACTGCAACGGGATTGAAAACTATTCCCGCCACTTTGACGGACGGACTCCGGGACAGCCACCGTACACGCTCATCGACTATTTCCCTGATGACTTTTTGGCGATCATCGATGAAAGTCACGTCACCGTTTCTCAAGTCGGTGGGATGTATAACGGGGACAAGGCGCGAAAAGAAACGTTGATTGAACATGGATTCCGTCTTCCAAGCGCAAAGGACAATCGACCCCTACGCTTTGAAGAATTTGAGGAGCGCATGAAGCAGGTGGTGTTTGTGAGTGCGACGCCGGGGAAATACGAAGCGCAAAAATCATCCAAGGTTGTCGAGCAGATTATTCGACCAACCGGATTGGTTGATCCGATCGTGACGGTGCGACCCGTAACGGAAGCTGGAGCATTTCCAGGCCAGGTTGAGGATTTGATCGGAGAAATAGAGAAACGGGTGGCACAAAAAGAACGGGCGCTTGTCACGACACTCACCAAGAAAATGGCCGAGGACCTTACCGAGTTTTTGGTCGAGAAGGGGATCAAGGTGCAGTATCTTCATTCGGATGTGCAAACGCTTGATCGCATTACGATTCTGTCGGATCTGCGTAAAGGCGCGTACGACGTGGTTGTGGGAGTCAACCTATTGCGTGAAGGTCTTGATCTTCCGGAGGTGACACTCGTCGCGATTCTCGATGCGGATAAAGAAGGGTTCTTGCGCAGCGAGACGTCGATCATCCAAACGATCGGTCGTGCCGCTCGAAATGTAAAGGGAGAGGTCATTGTGTACGCGGACGAAATGACTGGTTCGCTCACGCGGGCTCTAAAAGAGACAGAACGTCGTCGAAAAATCCAACTCGCGTATAACAAAAAACATGGCATCACGCCCAAGTCGATTCAAAAACAAATCAAGGACATTCGGGCGATGCTGAGTGGGGAAGCATCAACAGCGGAGATTCTTAAACTTGAGATGACTGCTGAGCCTCACGAGATCGAACATGTTATTAAGGAGAAAGAATATGAGATGAGAGAGGCAGCTAAGAAACTCGACTTCGAGACCGCTGCGATTCTTAGAGACGAAATTGCTTTGCTTGCCAAAGAACTAAAGAAAAAGAAAACGTAATATGTCACGCCGACCAATCTATCCCATCCAATCCCTTATCTTGAACCGTTGGTCGCCGCGAGCCCTCAGCGGGGAAGCGATGACCGATGACGAACTGATGCCACTCTTTGAAGCCGCGCGATGGGCACCGTCTTCGTACAACAACCAGCCATGGAGATTCGTGTATGCTCGCCGTGACACACCCGCGTGGGTGACATTCGTTGAATTGCTCGGGGAATTCAACAAGGGATGGGCTCCACAGGCGGCTGCGCTTGTCGTCGTCGTGGCGAAGTCCGTGTTCGACTACAACGGGAAGCCAAGTGTCACCCATCAATTCGACACGGGGGCTGCATGGGAGAACCTGGCACTTGAAGCCAACGCTCGCGGCTTGGTCGCACATGGCATGGAAGGGTTCGATTACAAAACGGCGAAGCAGCGACTCGAGATTCCAGATGATCACGTCGTGCTCGCCATGATCGCGATTGGTAAGCCGGGGAAGAAAGAAGATCTATCGGAGGAACTTCAAGAGCGTGAAAGGCCTTCAGATCGCCGACCGCTATCAGAGATTGTTATGGAGGGAAGATTTAGAAGTTAACTTATGCCTACCTGGTTCACAAAATCCGTTCTCTATCTTATCGGCTTCTCGCGAGGCCTCTATCTTCACCTGCCGATCTTGACGTTGTATTTACTTGAGCAGAAGGTGACAGCGACCATGATCGTTTTTTCTGCGATGTTCTATTCTGTCGGACAGTTTCTCTTTGAGGTTCCGACGGGGTATTTTGCGGATCGGTACGGCCAGAAGACCTCCATGATCCTAGGTCAACTCATTGAAGCGGCTGGGATTATTTTGCTGATCACAAATCCGACAGCCTTTGGAGTCTCCCTCTCATATCTATTGGGTGGTGTCGCCGCTGCGTTTTTAAGTGGAAGTGAGGAGGCACTTATTTACGAGAATACAAAAGAACAAGGACAGAGCCACACGAAAGTGTATGGACGGTTCATGTCAGCGACGACCATCGGGATGATGGTTGCCACCACGCTTGGTGGACTCCTGTACTCACTTCGTGGCCTTGAGATAGCCGTCCTCCTGCTTGTATGCACGTTTGCGGGGCTGTTGCTTGCGACGGGACTCACATTTTTCCTTCACGAAGCCAAGTCGACGAAGGAAGGAAGAATCGAGGGGTCAGGATATTGGAAAAGCGTGCAGCAGGGGTTTCAGTTTATCTGGAAGGAACCGCTTCTGCGGACGGTCATGTGTGTTTCGATGTTGATCATTACGGGAGAATGGTTTTTGTACAACGTGTACCAGCCGATTTTTGAGTCAGCAAGCGTTCCACCAGTTTGGTTTGGTCTCTCTGTTTCATTAGGGATGATCGGCAATGCCGTCGTGATGTCTCAGATTTGGCGGATCGAGAAATTTTTAGTCCTCGAGTACATCTTGTTTGCGACATCGATTGTTCTGGTTCTGGGGTATGGTCTGGTCGCCCTGGTGCCGTCCGCTGTTTGGGCGGTCGTTGGTGTGATTCTCATTCTCACGTTTGCCGAGACGTACCGACCCGTCCTCTCCGACTATCTCAACGACCGTATTCCAACCGCACGTCGGGCCACGATTCTCTCGTCGATCTCGTTCACTCAACGCATTGCTTCGACAGTCCTACGTCTCCTACTTACGGGAGCCATCGTCCTGTGGGGATTTGAAGGAAGTGTCCTTGTCCAAGGGGGATACCTGTTGGTCGGATCTTTCCTCTCCCTGTATCTCTTGAAACGGTGTGGCTGTACTCACCGCATTCGATCGACGGCTGAAATCATAATCCCAGAAACACGATAATCGTATGCAAGACAAAATCACCATCAAGGGTGCTCGCGAACATAACCTCAAGAATATTTCGCTTGAGCTTCCGCGCAATAAACTCATCTGCTTTACCGGTGTGTCGGGATCCGGGAAGTCGAGTTTGGCATTCGACACCATCTTTGCCGAGGGACAACGTCGGTATGTCGAATCGCTCTCTGCCTACGCCCGGCAATTCTTGGGACAGATGGAGAAGCCAGACGTCGATGAGATCGAAGGTCTTTCGCCAGCTATTTCCATCGACCAGAAGGCCCATGGCAGCAACCCGCGTTCCACCGTCGCGACCATCACGGAGATCTATGATTATCTTCGCGTGTTGTACGCACGTGTGGGTGAGCCGCATTGTGTGACATGCGGGGAGAGGATTCAGAAGCTGACGAATGAGGAGATGGTGGATGTGGTGATGGGGAAGTTGGAAAGGTGGGAAGGTGGAAAGGTGGGGAGTGGATCAGTGAAAATTCTTGCGCCAGTTGTGAAGGGACGCAAAGGGGAGTACTACCAACTTCTGTACGATTTGTATAATTCTGGGTTCGCTCGTGTGCGAATTGATGGCAAGGAACATCGTCTCGATCAATCGATCAAACTTGCGCGGTATAAAGCGCACGTCATCGAGATCGTCGTGGATACGATTCCTGTTGCGGCATTTAAATCGAGTCCAAAGGATTCGCGTCAGCGTCTAGCTGATGCCCTTGAGATTGCGGTGGACCGGGGGGAAGATGTCGTCAATATCATTTATCCAGACGAAACCGAACAGTTGTTATCCGCCAAGTTTAGTTGTCCAAAAGACGGTTTTTCGTTTCCCGAGATCGAGCCACGACTGTTTTCATTCAACTCTCCCTATGGAGCGTGTCCGGAATGTACGGGTCTGGGAACGGCAGAGCTCTACTCGGAGGAGTTGTGTGGAAAATGTTCCGGCGCGAGATTGAGACAGGAGGCGTTGTTTGTGTGGTTGCCGACAAAGATTTCGATCGTCGATATTTCCAAGATGTCGATCGCGCTGGCTGTTGAGTACTTCAAGAATCTCGACCTCGATGAAAAGGAGGCACAGATTGCCGGCTCTGTTCTCAAAGAAATTCAGAATCGTTTGCAGTTCATGCTAGACGTCGGACTTCACTATCTCACACTTGATCGGATGGCCGGGACGCTTTCCGGCGGCGAGGCACAACGGATTCGACTTGCCTCGCAGGTCGGTTCTCGGCTTGTGGGTGCGATGTACGTACTCGACGAGCCGACCATTGGGTTGCACCAGCGCGATAACGATCGACTCATCGAAACGCTTGAAGACTTGCGCGATATCGGAAATACCGTGATCGTGGTGGAACATGATGAGGATACGATGCTTGCATCGGATTATTTTGTGGAGATTGGACCTGGGGCTGGCGTGAACGGTGGTCAAGTAATGGTTGCCGCGCCGACCGCCGAGGCTCTCAAAGATAAAAAATCCGTAACAGCCGCCTATTTGCGCGGTGATAAAAAGATTGAAGTCCCCGCGGAGAGACGTGCCCCTGGCCGTGATGCGATCAAGATCAAGGGAGCGCGACAGAATAATCTCAAGAACATCGACGTCGAGATTCCACTGCGACGCTTCGTGTGTGTCACGGGTGTTTCTGGTTCGGGGAAATCAACGCTTGCCTACGAGACGATGTACAAAGCGATTTCACAGAAGCTCTACGGCGGGAAACAGAATCCCGGCGCACATACGTCGGTCCTGGGAATCGAGTATCTCGACAAGGCGATCCTCATCGACCAAGGCGCCATCGGACGCACATCTCGCTCAAACCCCGCAACGTATACGGGAGCGTGGGATCCGATTCGCGATATCTTTGCATCCACAGCCGAAGCCCGATATCGCGGATACAAGAAAGGACGGTTTAGCTTCAACCGACCAGGCGGACGTTGTGAGAGCTGCGAGGGACATGGTGTTATCTCGATCGAGATGCACTTCTTGCCGACAGTGTATGTCACCTGTGATATCTGTAAGGGACGGCGATTTGATCGCGAGACGCTTGAAATTGTGTACAAGGAAAAGAACATCTATCAAATCCTGGAAATGGAAGTGGAGCAGGCCGCAGAATTTTTCAAGGATGTTCCGCCGGTTTCCGACCGACTCGAGACGCTCAAACGTGTCGGACTTGGCTATGTGAAGCTTGGTCAACCAGCGCCGACACTCTCGGGTGGAGAAGCGCAGCGTGTGAAACTCTCAACAGAACTTGCCAAACGACAGACAGGAAAGACCTTATATCTTCTCGATGAACCTACGACGGGATTGCACTTTGAAGACGTGAAGAAACTGCTTGAGGTTCTCCACGAGCTTGTGAGCAAGGGCAACACCGTCGTTGTGATCGAGCACAACCTGGACGTGATCAAAACAGCCGATTGGCTTATCGATCTTGGACCAGAAGGTGGTGACTTGGGTGGCGAGCTCGTTATTGCTGGAACACCAGAAGATGTAGCTCGACACGGAAGAAGCTACACGGGACAGTACTTAAAACGTGTCTTGAAGAAATAATATGCGTTATCTCATCGTCAGCTTGGTACTCGTGGGATTTGGATGTATCGATTCTGTCAGTGTTATACCGAGCGAATCGACTCCGACCCCCCTCCTTTTGAAGGAGGGGTTGGGGGTGGTTACGAGTGACCAGACACTCCCCCTCGACGGTCAGCTTACCTACAAAGGCTTCGGCGAATACGTTGAGGATCGTTTTACCGGTTATCACGTTGGGATTGATCTTGAGGCACCTGCCGATACGCCGGTATACGCGATCGCGGACGGAAAAGTCACATATGCGACAATTACGTCCGGCTACGGTGGAGTCATGGTTGTAAGACACGAGTTTAATGGTCGAATCATCAGCGCGATCTATGGCCACCTCGATCCAGAGTCGATGAAGCGTGTCGGTGACTCGGTCATGAAGGAAGAGCAAATCGCCGTACTTGGGGAGAAGGGAATCGAAACGGACGGTGAACGAGAGCACCTTCACTTTGCCATGTACGAGGGCGACGGGGTTCGAGTAAATGGGTATGAGACCAATGCTTCAGGGGTCGCGAATTGGCTCAACCCGGTCGATGAGCTTGGTGAAGCGTTTATCGAATCGGGTCGCCTGGCCTCGACTCTTGAGTATGCCCAGGGGGAGGGACTATTCTCCATCGACTTTGAACTCCGGGACGGATGGGATATCGAGTATATCCCATCGATTCAGTCACTCAGTCTGTATACGCATGAAGGATCAGGGACCGCGAGGCAACGTTCACAAATCTTCATCCGCTATTTCGACGCGAGTTCGTTCCTGACGCTTTCAACGGTGACGATCTACTCGATCGAAGATCTCACCATCGGCACGGGCGACTACATCGCTCGTCGATATGACATCCAAAAGAACGCTGGAGTTGCCGACTTTGCCGACCAGCCGTCTTGGCGAAATGAACGGCACATCGTCACAGACTTCCGTGCAACTGAGGGTCTGACGCGCTATTACGTTGTTGCAGCCAATCCTGAGTTGGATCCAAAAGTCTACGAGGAGTTTCTTGCGAGCCTGACCATTAGATAAACAAAAACAGAGAGGAGACTCTCTGTTTTTGTTGGAAGTTATTGAACGATCAGTGTTCCTTCCATGCCCTGTGCACGGTGTGAGCCGACGTCACAGAAGAAGAGATACTCTCCTGGCTCGTCTGGTGCGGTGAAGTTGAACTTCTCTCCTTCGGCAATCGCGAATTCTCCCACTCCGTCAATCACAAATGTGTGGAATCCTTCGTTCTTGGTAAAGGTGATGCTCACGCGATCTCCCGCTGAGGCATTGATGACGCTTGGAGAGAAAGCGAAGTTGGTGGCCTCCATATCTACCTCAACCTGAGACTCGGCACCTAGAATGATCTCCGTGACGGGAATCCCATCCTCACCAATCGTTGTTCCTCCTTGCTGCGTCACGACGGTTTCCCCATCGGCTGTAACTTCAATCGTTACTGGGGTCGCTTCCTCCGCGGTGTTCGTTCCTGCTTCCGTGTCGGTTTCTGGTGCTGTTGAGACTTGGGCACATCCAGCCCCGGCCAGGGCCACAATGGCTAAAAGAGATAGAAAATATTTCATAGGTTATACTTAACGGGTTATGGCCATAGCTTAACTGTGATTCCAACATCGATCAAGATCAAAGACCAAGAACTCCCGGACGCACCTGGTGTGTACTTTTATTTCGACGATTCTGGTCGACTCCTCTATGTCGGGAAGGCAACATCACTTAAACGGAGAGTTTCTTCGTATTGGTCTAGAGCCCATGATCGCCGGATTGAAGAGATGGTCGCCCAGATCGCGCGTATCGACTATATCGAAACGCCCACCGTGATCGAGGCGCTTGTCTTGGAAGCCAACAAGATCAAGGCGTTGTTGCCCAAGTACAACATTCTTGCGCGTGATGATAAGACGTTTTTATTTTTGGTGATCACGAGCGAACCGTTTCCCAAGCCTCTGCTTATTCGAGGCCATGAGCTTAGGCAGATGGGAGTCAACCCATTCCAGCTGGAGCTTACGGGAATCGCGAAGAAGAAATTTCTACGCGTATTTGGTCCCTACACAAGCGGGCATTCGCTCAAAATTGCGCTTGAAATGATCCGGCGGATTATTCCATGGTCAATCTGCGAGGCTCCGGAGGTGACAGGTCGTATGCGTGGGTGCTTTAACTCGCAAATAGGGAAGTGTCCAGGTGTCTGCACGGGAAAGATCTCGCAAAGGGAATACGTTCGATACATTCGGCAACTCATAACGTTTTTTGACGGAAAAAAGGTCAAACTCGAGCGTGAACTGGAGCGCGAAATGAAGAAAGCGGCTAAGGAACTCCGGTTCGAGGACGCGGCGCTGTATCGTCGACGTTTGGGCGCACTCCAACACATTCAGGACATAGCGCTTTTATCACGAGAAGATCACGATCTTCCGTTTTCGCCTGAGCCACAGGATGGGACGATCAATCTCGAAGGTCGGATTGAAGCGTATGACATCAGCAATATTTCTGGCACGTCGGCAACGGGATCGATGGTGGTGTTTGAGGAAGGGAAGCCTGCAAAGGACAAGTATCGAAAGTTCAAGATCAGATCGGTCGTGGGACCAAACGATGTGGCGATGATGGAGGAGATGATTCGTCGGAGGTTAAAAAGAGGACTCCCCCATGCCCGAGGGGGGATAAAGGGGGGTGGGAGCCGGAGCTGGGAGTTACCCGAGATCATGGTCATTGATGGCGGGCTCCCGCAGGTGAATCGCGTTCAGGCCGTCCTGGACGAACTTGGGGTAAAGGTACCGATTGTGGGACTCGCAAAAGGCTTTGATCGTAAGCAGGACCGGTTGGTGTTCGATCGTTCCAACGAGGAACTCGCCCGAGTTGCAGTGCGCGGCAAGGAGCTGTTCCAAAGGGCCCGCGACGAAGCGCATCGTTTTGCGGTAAAGTATCATCGAGTATTGCGTTCAAAGAAACTCATAACATAATCTATGACCAAGTTTAAGGAACAACTGAGCGAATCTGCTGGTTGGATCGGTGTCCTTTCGATCCTCATCGCGTACGCCGGCCTAACATTTGGTGTCCTCACAGCTGATGGATTGCCGTACCACATCTTGAACCTTGTGGGAGGCGCCGGAATTATCATCGATGCCTTGGCGGATAAGAATTATCAACCCGCGGTTCTCAACCTTATCTGGGCCGCGATCGCGGTGTATGCGATTGTGAAGGTTCTGATTTAAGGATGCACACATTTTGAAAACTGATCGTTTTGCCCCATGCATTGGGGCTTTTTTGGTACACAAGAGTGGATAACTTTGGTTGACCCGTGTCTAATGGTGGAATAGAATGGTTGTAGGTGGAGAAAAGTGGGGATCGACCGAGTAGTCATTCGGTTGGTGCTCACTTTTATTTAACTCCTGCCAAGCAACGGCCACATCGAATTATGTTTATAGGCGAGTATAAACATGCGATAGACGAAAAAGGACGTCTTGCGATACCCACAAAGTTTCGCAAGAGCCTCGCAAAGGGGGCCGTTGTGACGCGAGGCTTAGATGCGTCCCTTTTCCTGTTCCCCAAGGAGGAGTGGGGTAAGCTTGCCGAGAAATTAGCTAGTTTGCCCCTGGGGCAGTCCAATAGTCGCGCCTTCGCCCGACTCATGCTTGCGGGTGCTATGGATGTCGACTTGGACAAACAGGGAAGGATCGTCCTACCAGAGTACCTGCGTTCGTACGCAACACTTGCCAAGAGTGCGGTGATTGCCGGCCTCTACAATCGTCTCGAAATTTGGGACGAGGAGAAGTGGGAAACCTACAAGCGACAAGTAGAAACCGACGCCGATTCCGTCGCCGAAAAATTAGGCGAGCTTGGAATCTAGAATTGGTCGTCGGAGATTGAAGCACCGTTTCGGGGTTTAATTGAACCTTTTCCCTGCAATAGGGCTTCAATCTTCGGCAACCAATAGGAGGCTTTTTATGCAACATAAACCTGTCCTCCTCAACGAGGTAAGCAACTACCTCAAACCGGAGCCGAAGTCACTTTTGATAGACGGCACTGTGGGGCTGGGAGGGCACGCGGCGACCCTATTGCCGCGCGTCCTTCCTGGCGGCCGTCTCCTAGGCATCGACCGAGATGCCACGAATCTCGAAATGGCGCGTGAACGCCTTTCTGGATTCGGTGATGCTGTGGTGCTTGTGCACGACAGCTATGCCCAAGTTCAACGTCACGCCTATGCTCATGGATTTACTCACGTCCAAGGAATACTTCTGGATCTCGGCTTTTCTTCTGTTCATGTGGATCAGCCAGATCGTGGATTCTCGTTCCAAAGTGACGGACCGCTAGATATGCGGTACGACCAGACGCAGTCTCTGACAGCAGAAGAGATTGTGAATACCTGGTCTGAAGATGAGCTGGCGCGGATTTTTCGACAGTATGGCGAAGAAGTGAATGCACGTCCTATCTCTCGTTCCATCGTCCGCTCCCGAGAAAAGGAACCTCTTACTCGCACGACCCAACTTGCTGAGCTGATCGCGTCCCAGACGCGCCATCGTGGCAAGATCCATCCTGCGACAAAAGTATTCCAAGCTTTGCGAATAGCGGTTAACGATGAACTTGGTGAGTTAGAGCGTGTTCTACCTGAGTGTGTGAATTTGCTTGCTCCCGGTGGTCGATTGGCCATTATCAGCTTCCACTCCCTTGAGGACCGAATCATCAAATCGTTTTTCAAACGTACCCCGGCCCTCAAGGTGGTGACGAAGCGACCTATTACCGCCTCACGTGAAGAGCAGCTCGAAAACCCTCGAGCCCGCAGCGCAAAACTTCGTGTGGCAGAAAAATCTAATTAAAGGAGGATCCACAAGATCCGATAGAAACCCCACTTCTATCGTTATGTCCCCAGTTGCAGCACAAACGGCTGTCTTTTCGCCAACGCATGTCGTCTCCCAACGTGTGAACATTCGCACATGGATTGCACATCATGTCGTTGTCTTAAACCTCGCTTCCCTCGTGATTGTCGCTTTGTTGGTCGTTGCCTACATCGTCCAAGTGAATGCCTCAATTTCGCAGGGCTATCAAATTCGTGAACTTGAGACACAGCTCAATGAGCTGTCCATCATGAACCAAAATCTTGAACTTGAGACGCGCAAGAGCCAATCACTCGAACACGTTGAGCAATCCGTCAAAATGCTGGGCTTTGTGCAAGCCGAGATGCCAAACTATATTTCCGGTGTCGAACCCGCCTTCGCCATGGCGGAATAGCCATTGACGTCACCTGGTGACGTCAAACGTGACCGAGTGACGTCTCGAGTGACGTCTATTGTTGAAAGCAGCCTGAAGAGGGCTGCCCGCCCGCCGAAGCTCCGTATGGAGCAACGGCGGGTTTTTGTTTGAGTGGTCGTGTGCTAGTATTCGTTTGAGGCTAGTTAGGAAATATCTACGCTGTTGCTTCACATTCTTGGGAGACAGATATGCGGCGTATTAAAGACTCCTATCTCGAAGCGATACAGACACAGGTCTCGTTTAGTGGGAGAAAAGTACTCGAGATCGGGTGCGGGATTGGCACTCGCACATCGCAAATTTCGCAGATTGCTTCGCACGTCACAGCTATTGATCCCGATGATACCAACATCGTGCAGGCCAGGTTATCGTCTTCCTCAAATGTCGAGTTCCTCGTGGGGTCTGCGGAGTCGCTCCCATTTGTTGCAGAAGACTTCGACATTGTGTTCTTTACCCTGTCGTTCCATCACGTACCCGGGCATCTCATGAATGCTGCCCTGGATGAGGCCATTCGTGTTGTCCGGCGAGATGGCTACATCATCTTCCTTGAGCCTGCTTTCACCGGTTCCTTCTTCGAGAGCGAGTTGATGTTTAACGCCTGTGATGGTGACGAGCGTCTTGTAAAAAGTCGCGCGTACGCAGCCATGTTAGAACATCATGGACTGAAGGAGGTCTGTGAGCTCTTTGATGAAACCATCTTCACCTTTGAGTCTGT
>SXGS01031468.1_pt1 | contig 15352 bp, 9 predicted proteins | sample 3174681 | NCBI WGS metagenome assembly SXGS01 (sample SAMN11356861, study PRJNA531348) | freshwater metagenome | isolation source: freshwater sample F1-80 | place: China: Fuxian Lake, Yuxi | collected 2017-12-25 | reverse complement strand
GTGTCGGTCACCGAACGAACCAAGGAAATCGGCATCCGCAAGGCGATCGGCGCGCGCGGACGCGACATCGTCGCGCAGTTTCTGACCGAAGCGGTGGTACTCACCGCGTCGGGAGGCGTGGTGGGGATGGCGCTCGGTTGGAGCATCTCGACAGCGGCGCGACTGGCGTTTCCCTCGTTGCCCACCGCCGTTCCGTTGTGGGCCGCGGTGTCAGGCGTGGTGGTCTCCGTGGGCGTTGGCCTATTCTTCGGAATCTGGCCCGCGAGCAAGGCGGCGAGGCTCGATCCCGTGGTCGCCTTGCGCTACGAGTGACTACTTGCGAGCGGTGATTTTGATCGCCACCTGCTGGCCGCTGTTGACGTATCCGAGGTACTCGAAGGCGGCCGTTTCGCTGGCGAACTCCTCTAGCGCCTTGAACTCGCCATCGCGCCACCCGGGATAGTTGAAGTACTCGTCGAAGACGACGATGGTGCCGGGAACGAAGCGGTCGCGGAGAGCCTGGAAGACGTCGCGAGTCGACGAGTACAGATCGGCGTCGAGGTGCGCGAAGGCGAGCGGTCCGGGATGCGCTTGCGAAAAGCCCGGAAGCGACTTGCTGAACCAGCCCTTGTGCAGTTCGACGTTGGCGGGCACGAGCGGCAGCTTCTCCACGGCGAAGGTCCCTTTCTCGCGCGCGGTGATCCAGTCCTCTGGCAGGCCCTCGAACGAATCGAACCCGTGAATTTTGTCCTTCACGCGGCCGGCGATGTAGTTGATGCTTTCTCCCTTCCACACGCCGAACTCGCAGTAGAGGCCCTTGACGGTCACCTGCTGCAACGCGTGATCGAGGAGTTCGAACCGGTTGACGAAGAATTTGGTGGAGCCCATCCGCTTGTTGACGAAATCGGCCGTATCGGCGGTGGCCAGGCGCTGGCGCTGGCGCCACAGGTTGAGCGCGTCGTCGGACAGCTCCTCCTGGGCGGCCTGGCGCGCGATCTGGTAAAAGCGCGAACGCAATTCGGACTTGATCCGCGGCAGGGCGACCGCCGCGGCGGCGCCCAATCCGAGAAGCGCGATCCAACGAAGCATGGTGGCGGACATCATGCTCAGTGTATCTCCCACGCGCCTGGGCGCCATGAGCGCGGAGTCCCGGTACGGAGTCCGCTCAGTCCCGAACCACCGGCGGAAGGCAGAGGAAGTTCGCGCGATTCAATCGCCACTGGCGTGCGATCCGGCGGCCCCACGGGCGGGTCCCTTCCGCGTCAGCCAAGCGCGAGCGTCTTCCACCATCGAGTACGTCACTGGCACCACCAGCAGCGTCAGCCCGAGGCACAGCGCCTGGCCTCCGATGATCGTGATGGCGATCGCCGAACGTTGCGAAGCTCCGGCGCCGGAGCCCACCGCGGTGGGAATCAGGCCCGCGATGATGGCGAACGTCGTCATCAGGATGGGCCGCAGACGCACCCGGTTGGCCTCCATCACCGCCTCGTGCAAGGCCATGCCCTGCGCGCGCAGGTGGTTCATGTAATCGATCTGGAGAATTCCGTTCTTCTTCACGATTCCCAACAGCAGCAGCACGCCCAGCGCGCTGAACAGGTTCAACGTGCGGCCCGTGGCGATCACCGAGAGCAGCGCGAAGGGGATCGAAAGCGGCAGCGTCAGCAGAATGATGAACGGGTGGATCAGGCTCTCGAACTGCGCGGCCAGCACCATGTACATGAAGATCGAGGCGAGGCCGATCGCCAGCAACATGTTCGCCGTGGTCTCCTCGAGCACCTTCACCTGGCCCGAGAACAGCAGCTTGTAGCCGGGCGGAATGCCGACCCGCTCGATCGCCTCGGCAGCCTTGGCCGCCGCCTCCCCCAACCCGAAACCGGCGGCGACGTTGCCATAGATGCCCACCGCGAACTGCCGGTTGTAGCGGTCGATGCGGCTCGGTCCAAGGCCCCGGTCGAGCTTGGCGATCGAATCCAGCCGGATCAGTCCGAGCTTGGCCGACGGCACCAGCAGCCGGCTCAAAACTTCGGGATCGTCACGCTGTCCCGGCATCAGACGCATCGTCACCGGATACTGTTCGGAGTCTTCCTTGAAGGCGGAAATCTGATCGTCGCCCGACATCAGGAGCCGGACCGCGCCGGCGATGTCGGAGACGCGCACGCCCAGATCGGACGCGCGGGGCCGGTCGATCACCACCTGCCACTCGGGGTTGTTCAGGTTGAGGTTGGCTTTCAAGTCGGTGAGCGACGGCTCCTTCTGCAATTCCATCAGCGAGCCCTTGGCCAGCCCCACCAGCTTGTTCATGTCGGGTCCGAGCAACATCGCGCGAATCGGCGAGAACGTGTCGCGCCCGCCGAGAACGTTGGGGAAGTTGATGCGCGGCCGTAGGTCCTGCCACTCCTTGAGTTGCTCGCGCACCTTTTGCGCCATGGTGAGAATGTCGGCGCGCTGTTCGGGCGGATGGAGCAGGATCGTGGAGAACGCCATCGTGACGCGATCCATCATGGTGGAGCTTTTCGGCACCACCAGCTTGACTCCCGGAACCTTCTCGATGCGGCGGGCCATCTCGAGCGAAACACGTTCGGTCGCTTCGAGCGAGGACCCTTCGGGAAGCTCGACAAACAACCCGAGTTCGGACTGATCTTCCTGCGGCATCCAGTCGCGCCCGATGTAGTTGTTGATGATGAACGTGGAGCCGAACACCACGCCGCACACGGCCATGATCACCCAGCGATGGCCGAGCGACCATCCGAGCGTGCGCATGTACAACCGCTCGGTCCAATTCGGTTGGCCGTGTCCATGCGGCTTGACTCCGGTCTTCAGCTTCAACAGCCGGGCGCTGAGCGCGGGAGTGAGCGTGAACGCCACCAGCATCGAGACCAGAATGGAGACCGACATCGTCCAACCGAACTGGTTGAGGAACTTGCGCGCATAGCCGCTCATGAAGGCGATCGGCACGAAAATGATCACCAGCGATATGGTGGTCGCCATGACCGCGAGCGCGATTTCCTGGGTCGCCAGGATCGCAGCCTGCCGGGCTGGCAGCCCCTTCTCTTCCATGAACCGGTAGATATTCTCGAGCACGATGATCGCATCGTCGATCACGATGCCGACGGCAAGCGTCAGCGCGAGAAGCGTCATCGAGTTCAGCGTGAAGTCCATCACGCGCATCAACGTGAACGTGGTGACGATCGACGTCGGAATCGCGAGCGAACTGATCAGCACCGTGCGCCAGTCGCGGATGAAGATCCACACGATGAACGAAGCGAGCAGGCTCCCGAGCAGCAGGTGCTCCTCTAGCGCCGACACCGAATTGCGAATATAGGTCGCGGTTTCCTTGACGATCTCGATCTTGACGCCCGCGGGAAGCTGGGCCCGGATCGATTCCACCTTCGCCAACACGCCGTCGACGACCTTGACCGTGTTCATGCCGGTCTGGCGCTGGACATCCATGCCGACCGCGGGTTGATCCCGGAGGTAGGCGAAGTTGCGCTTCTCCGCCATGCCGTCCTCGACCGTGCCGATGTCGCGCAACCGGATCGGCGAACCACCGACGTTCCTGATGATGATGTCGTTGAAGTCGTGCACCGACTCCACGCGGCCCATCGTTCGGACGCCCGTTTCCGACAACCCCTGGATGATGCGGCCGCCCGGCATCTCGATATTCTCCGAGCGAACGGCCCGCTCCACGTCCTGCGCGGTGAGCATGTAACCGTTCAGCTTGTTCATATCCATGAAGATGTTGATCTGACGGGGACGCGAGCCGCTGATGTCGACGCCCGCGACGCCGTCCACCGTTTCAATGGCGCGGCGGATCTGCTTATCGGCGATTTCGGTCAACTCGCGGATCGGACGCGGACCGCTCACCACCATTTGGATGACCGGCTCGCGATCCATATCCGCCTTCAGCACCACCGGCGGCAGGATATTCGGCGGCAGACGGCGCATGGAGGCGCTGACCTTCTCGCGAACGTCCTCCACCGCCTCGCCGATGTCGCGCTCGAGCACGAAGGTGATCATCACGCTCGCCGAGCCCTCGAGCACATAGGCGCGAAGTTCCTCGATGCCGCTCACCGCCGCGACAGCCTCCTCGATTGGCAGCACGACTTGCGAGACCATCTCCTCCGGGCTCGCGCCGGGGAGCCGCAACCGCACATAAACGGTGGCGGGATCGCTCTGCGGGAACAGGTCGACGCCGAGCCCGCCGAAGCTGAACACGCCCATCACCACCAGGAACATGATGAGCATGAAGGCGAATACGGGCCGGTTGACGCAGATTTCGGATAGGCGCAAGAATTCCTCCGCGGCCGTTGGACCGCTCTCGATGCAAAGACGATTCTACATCCGCCAGCGGCCGCGCCGCGCGGTGGCCCCGAAAGACCGTGCCCCGCTATGATACGAACTAGTGCCCGTCGACCCCTCCGCCCAGGTGGCGCCCACCGCTCGAATCCATCCCGATGCCGTTGTCGGTCCCCAGTGCGTCGTCGGCGAGTATTGCGTGATCGAATCCGATGTCGTCCTCGGCGCGGGATGCCGGCTCGAACCCTACGTCTTCCTCAAACGGTGGACCACCCTCGGCTCCGGCAACCTGATTTCGGCGGGAGCTTGCCTCGGCACCGATCCGTTCGACAAATCCTTCACCGGCGAGCGCAGTTATCTGCGGATCGGCGGCGGCAACGTCATTCGCGAGCATTTCACCATCTCTCGCGGCACGCAGCCGGAATCGGCAACCGAGATCGGCGACGGCAACTACATCATGGGCAGCGGGCATATCGCGCACAACACACGCATGGGGTCCAACTGCACCATCGCCAGTTGCGTGCTGATCGCCGGCCACTGCGTCATCGAGGATCAGGTATTCATCTCGGGCGGGGTGGGCGTGCATCAGTTCACCCGCGTCGGGCGGCTCGCCATGATCGGCGGGAACATCCGCGTCAACCAGGATGTCCCGCCTTACTTCATCTACTCGAAGTTCGAAATCGAGCCGAGCGGGTTGAACCGGGTGGGTCTCAAACGCGCCGGACTCGGCCGCGCCGAAACGGACGCGTTGAAGCGGGCTTACAAGATTCTTTATCTGTCGGGGCTGAAACTCGCGGATGCCCTCGCGCGAATCGAAGCCGAGGTTCCGACCCCGGACACGCTCCACCTGGTGTCGTTCATCCGGCAGTGCAAGCGAACCATCGCCCGGCCCTCGCGGCGGGGATCAGCGCGGCACGTACTTCTCACGGACCAGGAAGGCGTAGGAGAGGATGCCGGTGACTAGAAAGATCCAGATGGCCCACATCGGCGCGTCGTAGCGTCCGGTGGTTTGCAGCAGCCAGCCGGTCAGGTACGACGCCACTACGCCGGGCACGTTGGCCGCGAAGTTCTGCACGCCCACGATCTTGCCCACCGCCGCGTTGGGCAGCAGCGTTTGCGTCAGCGCCCAATAGTTGGCGGTGACCAAGCCGAGTCCGCTCAAGGAGAAAATGGCGAAAAACAGCGCCGTGGATTGCGAATCGGACAGCGCGCCGATGATCTCGGTGGACCCGCACAGGAATCCGGCGTAGATGAAGCCCTTGCGAACGCGGACCGGGTTCCAGCCGCGATCGATCAACCGGTCCGCCACCCAGCCGGCGGCGGTGGCGACGATCGCCATGCCGAACAGGCTGAAGAACGCGTATTGGCCGGTCTTGCTCAGGTCCAACCCGCGGCGTTCGGCGAAGTAGGAGGGCAGCCAGGTCATCGAGAAGTAGACGAAGTACTGGTAGCAGAACGTGCCGATGAAGGTGCCAATGATGACCGGGCTCTTCAGCAGCCGTCCGAACGGAATCGCGGAGGCCGCGCCGCTCTCGCGGATCGCCTTCTTCTCCAACTCGCGATCGTCGTCGCGCACCAGCAGGATCCAGAACGGAATCCAGACCAGGCAGCCGAAGCCGAGAATCATGAACATCGTGCGCCAGCCGTGGTCCCTCAGCAGCCACGCCGCCAGGAAGCTGCCGATCGCCGGACCCAGCTTGGCCGCCGCCATGTAGATGCCGATCACGAATCCGCGCTGGTTCTCGGCGCAGTTGTAGCGGATCCAGCGCATGCCGGCCGGGGTGATGACGCTTTCGCCCAATCCGAGCAAGAGGCGGAGGGCGACCAACTGCCAGAATCCGGTCACCCACGCGGTCAGTCCGCTCAGCACGCTCCAGAAGGTGAATCCCCAGACCCAGGGCCACTTGACGCCGTATTTGTCGACCACCCAGCCGGCCGGGATCTGCACCAGCGCGTAGGTGATGAAGAACGCCGAATTCAGCAATCCGCGATCGGTGTTGGAGAGGTTGAAGTACTGCTGGAAGTCCTTCTGGCTGAGGGCGACCGAGAGGTTCACCCGGTCGAAGTAGGCGATCATGTAGCCCACGCAGAGCCAGGCGATGACCGCCCACCGGCGGCCGTTGGTGATGTGATCGAGGGCGGCCATACTACCTCGGAGTCCACCATCGATCGATCGCGGCGGTCAAATCGCGCACCAGTTCGGGGCGCGACGGAGCGAGGTCGTTCGCCTCGCGCGGATCGGCGGCGAGATCGAAGACCTCCGCGCGCGGCAGCATCCAGGGGATCTTCGGCGACGATTCCCAGATCGGAATCGCGCTGTTGGCCGAGTGCGGCGCGATGAGCTTGTAATTGCCGCGAATCATCCACCGGTACTTGAGGTTTGCGGCGGGGCGGTTGACGTCCTGGGAGGTGTGGACGAAGATCGCGCCATGGATGGAGTCGCGGCGGGCGCGCGCCTTGTCGTCCAGCAGGTCGATGCCGGGCATCTCGCGAGCGGGCTTGACGCCGCACATCGGCAGGACGGTGGTGGCAAGGTCGATGGTGGAGGCGAGGTTGCGGTCGTCGCGTCGCGGCGCGATGCGTTTCGGCGCCCACAGCAGGATGGGAGTGCGCACGCCCGCGTCGTAGGGCGACAGCTTGGCGCGGCTGTTCATGAAGGTCTCATTGCCGGGCAACTGCACCCAGCCGTTGTCGGCCACATAGGCGATCACCGTGTTCGACGCCTGGCCGGTTTTCTCGAGGTGCGCCATCAACTGGCCCACCGTCTCGTCGAGCCATTCGATCATCGCGTAGTACTTGGCCAGCGATTCGTCGAGCCCCGGCCGCGTGTACTTGGAAAGCAGCCTCGCCGGAGGATTGTGCGGCGTGTGGGGCAGGAACGGCGCGTACCAGAGGAAGAACGGCTTGCCGCTCTCCTTGGCGCGGTCGATGAAATCGAAGACAGGCTTCATCGTCTGGCGGCCGATCTTCAGACCCTCGTCGCCGTGACGTCCGCCACGTTCGACGTCGCCGTGCGTCATGCACTCGGTGAAGCCGCCGCACTTGCATTCTCCCTCCCACCACTTGCCCGATTGGTGGCTGACGTAGCCTTTGGCGCCGAGCATTCCGGCGATGGTTTTCGACTCCTGGAACACGTTCACCATCGACGCGCGATTGGCGGCATCCCTGGCGTTGCCCTTGGGATCGTTGCCGGTGATCCGGTGCTGGTGCGGATAGAGTCCCGTCATGATGGACGCCAGACTGGGACGGCACAAGCTGGTGGGCACGTAGCCGCGGGTGACGGCCAGTCCTTCGCGGGCCAGCCTGTCGATGTTCGGCGTATTGACGCCGGGATGGCCCATGAAACCGTAGTCGCTCCAGCCGTGATCGTCGGAGATGACGAACACGACATTGGGCGGCCGGTCAGCGGCCAGAAGGGGGAACAGCGCGAACAAAGCGCAAAGCGCGGTCTGCCGGAGCATCTGCCAATGATATGATGCTTTTTCATGAACCGCAGACAAGCTCTCTTCACCATCGCCGGCGCCGCGTTGCCCGCATGGGCGGCCAAGGCGCCCATGGCCAAGGAATACCTGGTCTACATCGGCGCCTACACGGCGGCCGGAAAGAACAAAGGCATCCACGCGTTTCGCATGGACGTCAAGAGCGGCAAGCTCACCGACATCGGCTTGGCGGGCGAGGTGGTCAATCCCTCCTTTCTCACCATCCATCCGAACGGGAAGAACCTGTACGCGGTGAGTGAAATCGCGGACTACCAGGGCCAGCGCAGCGGCGCCATCACCGGCTTCACGATCGACTACGCGACGGGCAAGCTGGCCAAGCTCAACACCGTCTCGACCAAGGGCGGCGGCGCCTGCCATCTGAACGTCGACAAGACGGGCAAGAACGTCGTGCTCGCCAACTATGGCAGCGGCAGCGTTGCCAGCGTGCCGGTCAAGGACGAAGCGGGCAACCTCGGCGAAGCGACCGCGTTCGTGCAGCACGAAGGCTCGTCGATCGATACCCGCCGCCAGGGCGGACCGCACGCGCACTCGGTGAACATCTCGGCGGACAACCGGTTCGTCATGGTCGCCGACCTGGGGTTGGATCAGATCAAGATCTACAAGCTGGATCCAGCGGCCGGGTCGCTGACGCCGCACAATCCAGCGTTCGCGAAGGTAACGCCCGGCGGCGGCCCGCGCCACTTCAACTTCCATCCGAACGGCAAGTTCGCCTACACCAATCAGGAGATGAAGTCGGCGGTGACCGCTTTCAAGTGGGACGCGGCCAACGGCGTGCTGACCGAGATCCAGGTGATCTCGACGCTGCCGGCGGACGCCCAGGGCTTCCCCAACAACTCGACCGCCGAGATTCTGGTTCACCCTAACGGCAAGTACCTGTACTGCTCCAATCGCGGCCACGATTCGCTGGCGATGTACAAGATCGGCAAGGACGGCTTGCTGACGCACTTCGGCAACACGCCGACGCAGGGCAAGACGCCGCGGAATTTCAATATCGATCCGACCGGGCAATGGCTGATCGCGGCCAATCAGCAGACGGACAATATCGTGGTGTTCCGCGTGAACAAGAACGGGACGCTCACGCCGACCGGCCAATCGCTGTCCGTCGGCGCGCCGGTCTGCATCAAGTTCGTCAAGGCCGCCTAGCGGCCTAGCGGCGCGACTTCGATTCGCGCGGCTCGACGCGGCGCCGTTCGGTTTCGACCTGGCGGGTCCGCTTTTCGGTCTCGCGCGTGGTGCGCTGCTCCCATTGCCGGTCACGGCGGCTTTCCTCGGCGGAGCGAGTCCGGGGCTCGGCTCTAGGCGCCGGCGCCGGTCTCGCCACCGGGCGCGGTTCCCTGGGCCGCGGTGGGGCGGCCGAGCCGGTGGGGCGCGCCGCGCGGGCTTCCCTTCCCTCGACTCGCACCGATTGGTTGCGGACGGGCCTCGCGCCGCGGAACGCTTCCTCGGGCATGGCCGTGAAGGCGGTCTCCCGGTGGGCGTACCGCTGCTTCGCCATGTCGATCCGGTGGATGTCCACGTCCCGGCGGATTACCGTGTTGCGGACATTGACGTTCGTGACATACACGCGGCTCGCCCGGTAAGGCGGATGCCACACCTCGCGTGGCCCCAGCGGGAACCACGCGACTCCGGGCCCGCCGCTCAACCGGAAATAGAAGTGAAAGCCCGGCCCCCCTCCGCCGGCGAAAACGACAAGGGCCGGTGCGTAGACCGGATGGCGGTGGAACGGACCGGGTATCCAGCACCAGCGGCCGCGCACGGTCACCCAGCGGCCGTAGTGAAAAGGCGCGAAACCCCACGGCGCGTCGTCGATCCACGTCCAGCCCCAAGGCGAGATCCAGACCCAATGTCCGAAGCGGTAGGGCGCCCAGTCGACGGCGACGGCGCGCGGAGCCCAGATCCAGCCGTAGCTCGGGTCTTGCGTCCACTCGCCATGCTCGTCGAGATCGTCGCGCCCGATGAGCCGGGGTGGCACGCGCTTGGCGGCGAGCGAGGGAGCCTCCCGCCGGTCGCGCGCCAAGGCGTACCGGTCGAGCGCATCCTCGGGTGGCAGTCCGTCCTTGATTTCAGCTTGCGCACCAGACGCGACACGCCCCTGCTGGCCCTGCCGAACGACGACACCCGCGATTTCCGCGGCGCCGGAGTTGACCGCAATCCGCGTAAACGAGGGCCAGGCGTCGATCCGGTACACACCGGTTCGCAGCAGAGACACCGTCGCGAAGGGCGCTTCGACGAAGAACTCCTCACCTTCGTCGAGATCGTAGATGTGGATCGACGCCGCTCCGCCGGTCAGCTTCAGCCGCGCCACCGCGGAAGACAGCATCGACAACGAGAGCCCCGTCTCCGCATCCAGCCGGATGGCCGCGCCGCCGGAGTGTAGCTCGGAGCGCGCTCCCACGCCCGTCCGGATCTCGTCACCCGTGGTGAGAGGGCGATTCAGCACCGCTTCGCTCCAATCGTCCGCTCCGAACGGGCGCATGGAAACGGGGCCGGTCAGTTGTCCGATGCGCGCGACGCGATCCGGCGGATCGGGCGCGTCGACTCCAACGGCAACCGGAGCGCGAGCCAAGGAGCGTCCGCAACCGGTGAAGTTCGCACCCACGAGAATAGCCGGCGCCAGCCAGGCGTGCAAGCATGTTCGTCTCATGCCTCGGGGAGAGCACGCGAAGGGCCGCCAACGGGCGTCTCCCGCGCTCGAAACCCTGTGAGAAGCGCGGACTAGAAGAGGAACTTGAGGCCGAGTTGCAGCCGCCGCGGTCCCTGGGCAGACGAGATACGGCCGAAAGTGGGCGAGTCCACGAATAGATCCGGCAGATCGAAATTGGCGCGGCCCGTGAGGTTGAATGCCTCCAGGCGGAACTGCAAGGCCCTCGTCTCCGTGAACGTGATGTTCTTGATGAGTGAGGCGTTGACGGTAGCGAGGCCCGGGCCGTCGAGGATGTTGCGGCCGGCATTGCCAAAGCTGCCCTGCGGTTGCGGCGCGAAGGAAGCGGTGTCGAACCAGCGTTCCGGAGTTGGATTGCTCAGGCGCGCGTTGCGCAAATAGTTGGGACGGTCATTGTTCCCGAAGCCGAGCGTGGAGCGTCCGGTGCCGCTGCGATCGGTATCCGGAAGAAACGCGACGGTGAACGGGCGCCCTGTCTGGAAGGTCCAGATACCGTTGGTCTGCCATCCGCCCCGAAGGCGTCCCTTGCCGAGCGGCAGGTCGTAAGAGTAGCTGACGTTGAGGCGTTGGCGGACATCGAAATTGGAGCGGGCGCGTTCGAGCCGCACATTGCGCGAGTCCTGCGGAAAGTTCGGATCGCCCGCGCTCGAGAAGAAACTGGACGCGTCGTCGATCGACTTGGCCCACGCATAGGTCGTGAGCATCGACAGGCCCTTGACGAGCCGTTGCTGATAGCGCGCCTGCAGCGCATGGTAGTTGGAGCTGGCGCGGGACTCCAGAACGTTCACGTCGCCGAAGAGCGGATTGGGACGGAGGTTGAACGGCGCGGCGCTCGGGCCAGGCTGATTGATGTCGCGCGCCGAAAGCAGCTTGGAGCCCTTCGAGCCCGTATAGCCCACTTCCAGAACCGCGCCGGCGCCTGCCTGCCGCTGGACGTTGTAATTCCAGTGCTGCATGTACGGAGTGCGAAGGTTGCGTTGAAACGCGGTGGCCGAAGGCGGGAAGGGAGCCGCGCCGCCGGCGGGGAATGGATTGTGCAGCAGCAACGGCGCCTGCTGGGAGAAGAAGAACAGGCGGAAGTCGAAGTACGGTGCGCTGAAGTAGAGTCCCTCACCGGGCGCAAGCGGCGATTGGTCGAAGTAGACACCGTAGCCGCCCCGCAGGACTGTCTTCGGTGTGGCCAGGTAGGCAAAGCCGAATCGGGGAGCGACGTTGTTGCGGTCCGAATCGTAGCCGGCGCGCGGGACGCCGTTCTTCCCCACCGCGACCAAACGGCCTTGCGCCGGATCGTAGATATTGGCGCGATCGAACCGGTCCGCTGGCGGCCGGTTGTATTCGAACCGCATGCCCAGATTGAGAGTAAGCCTGTGCGTGACGCGCCACGAATCGTTGATGAAGAGGTTGGAACTTGCGGTGCGCAGGTGCTGCGGATTGTCCAGCCTTGCCACGCCGGCGGCGGCCACCAACCCCTGCAGCATCTCCGCCAGCGGATTTCCCGCGGGCCCGAGGAAGCTGACGAAGGAGAGGAAGCCGCGCGATTGCACATCGCGGAACGCATTCTGCTGGAGGCGGCGGTAGTCGCCGCCTACTCTCATCAAATGCCGCCCCCGCGAGAGCGTCAGGGTATCGAGAACCTGGAACGTGTTGGTGATTCCCCGCTGCGGATTGTTGCCTTCGTCACCCAACGTCGAATAGCCGGGAATGGCGATCTGGGAGAGCCCGGCGTCGCGCGCGTTCGCGGAAATCACAGGGAGACCGAATTGCTGGTTGGTGGCTCCGTTGCGCCCCTGCACCAGAACCTGACTTGCCACGCGCGCGAAGGAGGCGCGGAACTCATTGAGCACGGTGGGCGAGAGGGCGTGGGTTTCGGCGATCATCGCGTTCTGCGCCCTGCGGGGCACGTCGTTCCCGAATCCGGGCACGGCCACGGCAGGACTGCCCGCGGCGAACGGCTCGAAGAAATCCCGGTCAGCCAGGCTGAAGCGCGCCGAGAGATCGCCTGATCCGCCGAGTTTGTGGTCCACGCGAACGTCGAACTGATCGTTGCGGTCGCGCTGCGTGGGGGACGACACATGGTTTTGCCGGGGCACGTTGCGGTTGGGCAGAGGGTACAGGGTCATGAGTCCCGCCGCGATGGGGTGAAGGCGCTGCCGCGGGATCCGGTTGGCCGGGAAGGGGGCTTGTGTGAACAGGTCAATCACCGGTACGCGCGATTCGGAGAAGTCGCCGGCACGTTCGAGCGCGCTAGGCACGTTGGTGACGCGCGTGATGCCTTCGGCGGCCCGCCGGCCTTCCCAATCGCCGAACAGAAATGTCTGGTTCCGTTTGACGGGCCCGCCGAGTGAGAATCCGAATTGATTGCGCTGGTTCTTGGGCGCCGTCACGCCGGCCGGCGCGAAGTAGTTCCGGCCGTCGAGCGCGGCATTGCGGAAGAATTCGTAGGCCGTGCCATGCAGTTGATTTGTGCCGGACTTCAGCACCACGTTGATCTGCGCGCCGCCGTTTCGCCCGAACGATGCGTCGTAGGTGGAAGCCACTACTTCGAACTCGCGGATGGCGTCCACCGCGGCGTTGACACCGAAGGAGTTCAGCTTTGGGTCGCCGTTATAGACACCATCGAGCAGGAAGTTGTTGCTGTCCTCACGGCTGCCGTTCACGCTGAGGGCGAAGTCGCCACGCGACGATCCGGCCGAGCCTTGCGCGGCGGGCGCCGCGCCGGGGGTCAGCAGCGACAGTTCCAGAAAGTTACGCCCATCCAGAGGCAAACTGGTGATGAGCCGGTTGTCGAGGGTGGTCCCCAGCGATGCCGAATCCTGTGCGAGAAGGCCTCGCGAGGCGGTGACTTCGGCAACGTCCTTTGTTTGCATATCGAGGTCGATGTCGAGCCGGACCTCCTGATTGATGAGCAACCGCAGGGTCTGCTGATAAGGCGTGTAGCCCGTGGCGGCGACCGAGATGCGATACTCGCCCGGCAACAGCAAGGCGAACTGGAATGTGCCTGCTTTGCCCGCGGTAAGGGTGCGCTCCGCGCCGGTTTCGAGGTGCAGTATCCGTACCTCCGCCCCCGGCACGACAGTGCCCGTAATGGCGCTCCGGATAGTCTGAGCACCGAGAACAGACGCGACGAGCAGAACCAGGAGAGCCGATGGCAGACGATTCATCTGAATATGATAGCCGAACCGGAACGCTTTCGCGCCCGTGATCTCGCCCGGCCCCTCGCGGCGGAGACACCGTCGCGAACGGTCGGCTGAAAAGACGAACGCCCCGGAACCCTGTGGGCTCCGGGGCGCTACGCGATCAAATCAGGTTCACACACGGGAGGCTGGCCGGTCCACGGGAACAGCGGCCACGTCACTTTCGCGACCTGAACGATTCAGAGCGGTCGACTCAGCAGTCGGCCACCTCCTGTGCGCGGGTCATCAATGATCTGTTACTACTGCTTGAATCCATTGTTGCTGGACCACCTCCTTTCTTAGTGATGCCTCCATGTTGCGGCAAACGGGGCCGGTTGTCAATAGGTGGTGTGCGGAATCGCCAAAAATTTTCACTCGTTCATTTTGGCGGCAGGAACATGTACGTGACCGTGGCGATCGCGCCTGGCTTCCTGCCATCGCCGATCTCCACCTGGATCACGCAAAGCGTCTTGCCGGCGCGCAGGATTCGCCCGCGCGCCACCGCTCGCTTGCCGGTCAGCGGCGCCAGGTACTTCACCTCCATGCTGGTGGTCGTGATGGGACGGGCGAGCCCGCATACCGCCAATGTCGCGAATCCGCCGGCCACGTCCGCCAGCGTCGCCGTGACTCCGCCGTGCAGCGTGCGATGGCTGTTCATCAGTTCCTCGCGGAACGCGCAGGAGATGGTGACGCCGTCCTTGTGAACGCGATCCACGCGGATGCCGACCAGATTGTTGAAGGGAAGGCCGCGCATCACTTCCCGCAGTTGTTTTAAGGTAAGGGGTTGGGACAAATTGGCATTATAGGAGACTTCGAGTGAGCGAGTTCGTCAGGTACGCGGTGGACGGCGATGTGGCCGTCGTCACCATCGACAATCCTCCAGTCAACGCGTTGAGCCCGGGAGTGCCGGAGGGCATCGCGGCGGGAATCGGACGCGCCGGGGCGGACGCAGCGGTACGCGCCATCGTTGTCATCGGCGCGGGACGAACCTTCATCGCCGGCGCCGACATCCGGGAGTTCGGCAAGATCACTTCCGGCGAGAAGGCGCGTGACGCAACGTCGCTGCACGCCGCCATCGACCGAATCGAGGACAGCGCCAAGCCCGTGGTCATGGCGCTCCACGGAACCGCGCTCGGCGGCGGACTCGAGATTGCGCAGGCCGGCCACTATCGCGTCGCCGTCGGATCGGCGCAGGTGGGACAGCCGGAAGTGAAGCTCGGAATCATCCCCGGAGCGGCGGGCACCCAGCGGCTTGCCCGATTGGCGGGCCCGGCGAAAGCGGCCGAGATGTGCGCGTTCGGCGAGCCGGTTCCCGCGGGCGAAGCGCTGCGATGCGGCATCGTCGACCGGATCATCGACGGCGACCTGCTGGCGGGCGCGGTGGCGTTCGCGCGCGAGATCGCGGACCGCCCGGCGCCGAAGACTCGCGATCGCGCGGACAAGCTTTCCGAGCCCTTCGACTTCGCCGCGCTGCGCGACGCCGCGCGCAAGAGAATGCGCGGACAGGAGGCGCCGCTCGCCGCCGTCGACGCCGTGGAAGCGGCCACGCGCCTGCCATTCGAGGAAGGCGTGCGGTTCGAGCAGGACATCTTCCAGAAGTGTCTGTTCTCGGCGCAGTCCAAGGCGATGATCCACGCCTTCTTCGGCGAGCGGACCGTGTCGAAGGTCCCCGGAATCGGCAAGGAGGCCGCGCCTCTGCCGGTGGCCAAGGCCGCGATCATCGGAGCGGGCACCATGGGCGG
>SXGS01517626.1_pt1 | contig 15356 bp, 13 predicted proteins | sample 3174681 | NCBI WGS metagenome assembly SXGS01 (sample SAMN11356861, study PRJNA531348) | freshwater metagenome | isolation source: freshwater sample F1-80 | place: China: Fuxian Lake, Yuxi | collected 2017-12-25 | reverse complement strand
TTGCGGAGCACCGAGTTCGGCTTCTTCGGGGTCACCGTCTTGACCTGCAGGCAGACGCCACGGCGCTGGGGGCACGCGTCAAGGTCACGCGTCTTGCTCTTGGCGGGCTTGTCCCGGCGGGGCTTGCGAACGAGCTGGTTGATGGTCGGCATGAGGTCGTTGGTCCGTGAATCCGCGCGGTGGCGGGGAATCGAGCAATCTAGCCGAATCCTGCATCCTCCGCAAGATGACGACAGCCGTCCACGATCCCCCACCGGGAGCCCACAGGTCAGTGAAGAGTTATCGGATGCTCAGTGCGCGACCACTGCGGCGCCAAGGCAGATTCTTGACACTGGCGACCGTCACGGTAGGATTCCCGGCTCGGCATTTTGCGCCGTCGCAGCGAGACCAGGATTCCACCATGCAACCTACCCATCGCGTATCCAAGGGCCGCAAGGGCCGCCGCCGCGCGCACCACGCCATCAGCCCGGTCCAGACCACCCAGTGCCCCAACTGCGGTTCCGCCCGTCGCCCGCACTCGGCCTGCGCCAGCTGCGGCTACGTCCGCCCAGGGCTCCAGGTGAAGGCTGTCCGCGGCGAACGCACGGCCTGAGTCGCCTGATCCCTCCTCGTTTCGGCCCTGGCGACCGTCGCCGAGGGCCTCGACCTGCACCAAGGAGACACTCGCACCGTGCGCATCGGCATCGACGTCATGGGTGGGGACAACGCCCCCGATGAGATCCTGAAGGGGTGCTTCGCGGCGCTCGAACGGATCGGGCCCGACGACACGCTGGTGTTGGTGGGAGACAGGGGGTGCATCGACGACGCCATCCGCGAACGCGGCGTCACCGACCCGAGGATCGAGCCGCTCTACACGACGCAGGTCATCGAGATGGGCGAGTCGCCCGTCGATGGCGTGCGGAACAAGCCCGATTCGTCCATCACCGTGATGAGCCGGCTGGGGAGCCCTTCCGCCGCTGAGGGACGGCTTGACGCCGTCTTGAGCGCTGGCAACACCGGCGCATGCGTCGCGGCGGCGCAGATGTACATGAAGCGGCTGCCCGGGGTCATTCGCCCGGGGATCGCCGTCACGATCCCGACCTTTGCCGGCCCTGTGGTCCTCATCGACGTCGGTGCCAACATCGAGCCGAAGCCGTCGCACCTGGCGCAGTACGGGGTGATGGGAGAGATCTACGCCCGGAAGATCCTGGGCATCGGGCAGCCTCGCGTGGCGCTGATGAACGTCGGCGGCGAGGCCGGCAAGGGAACCGCCGAGATGAAGGAGGCGCGCGAGCTCCTGGAGCGCGAAGAAGGGGCCAACTTCATCGGCTACGTCGAGGGTCGAGGCGTTTTCAATGGCGACGCCGACGTGGTCATCACCGACGGCGTGGTGGGCAATGTCATGATCAAGCTGGCCGAAGGGCTCTCGGCCGGCATCTTCCGGGCGCTCCTCCATGAGACGCTGGAAGTGGACGCCGAGCTCGTGACCCGGCTGGAGCCGGTCATCAAGAACCTCTACGCCAAGCACGATTACCACGAGTACGGCGGTGCACCGCTCCTGGGCGTGAATGGCGTCTGCCTGATCTCGCATGGTTCCAGCGTGGCCAGGACGATCACCAACGCGATTCTTCGCGCCAAGCAGTTCGTGGCGAGCGGCATCAACGACACGCTCTCCACGCGGCTCTCGGAATCGTCGATCGCCAAGCCTGGCCCGGCCAACGCATGAACACCGCGAGGACGATCGGCGTCCGAATCGCGGGGACGGGGTCGGCACTGCCGTCGTGCACGCTGACAAACGCCGACTTTGAGCGGATGGTCAACACCTCCGATGAATGGATCAAGCAGCGCACGGGGATTTCCGAGCGTCGAATCTGCGGCACGGGCGAGAATGTGGCGACCCTGGCGCACGATGCCCTCTCGCGGGCGCTGGAAGCCGCTGGAATCGACGGGGCTGCGCTGGACCTGGTGATCGTGGCCAGCGTCGGAAGCGAAATGCGATGTCCATCCGCGGCAGGCAGGCTGGCCGCCTCCGTGGGGAACACACACGCTGCGGCCTTTGACCTGGTCGCCGCCTGCAGCGGCTTCGTCTATGCGATGATCGTTGGTGACACGTTGATCCGCTCGGGCCGGTACAAGCGTGTGGCGATCGTCGGGGCCGAGCAGATGACCAAGTTCTCCGACTACACCGACCGGAGCGTCTCGATCCTCTTCGGGGATGGTGCCGGAGCCGCCGTCCTGGTGGCCGACGATGATCCTTCGCTCGGATGCGTGTGGGAAACAATGGGGGGCGACGGCACCAACTGGCAACACCTCTACATTCCCGAACGCCGGGAGGACGTGCCCGAGTCGGACGCCAAGTGCACGATGGCGCTCGGGTGCCTCCGCATGAACGGGCCCGAGGTCTACAAGTTCGCCGTCACGAAGTTCTGTGACGTGATGGGGCGCGCACTCTCGGAAAACGGCCTGTCGCCTGCCGATGTCAGCCAGTTCGTCTGCCACCAGTCCAACATTCGCATCATCGCCAGCGCCCGGGACAAGTTTGGCCTCCCCGCCGACAAGGTGTACGTCAACATCGACCGCTACGGGAATACCAGCGCCGCCAGCGTGGGCATCTGCGTCGACGAACTGTGGCGCGCCGGCAAGATCACCAAGGGCAAGCCATTCCTCATGGTCGCCTTCGGTGGCGGGCTCACGTGGGCCGCCTCCGTCTGGAACGCCTGATCGATCCTGCGACCCTTGGCCCGCGTCACTGCCGGAGCATCACATGACCGCACCATCGCACCACGTCCTCCTCTGCCCTGGCCAGGGTTCGCAAGCCATCGGAATGGGGATGGCCTGGGCGGACACCGTCCCAGCGGCCCGCGAGGTCTTTGACATCGCCGACGCAACGGTGACATTGCCAGCGTGTGCCGGCGGGCGATCGGTTTCACGCGTTTGCCGGGAAGGCCCCAAGGACGTCATCGACCGGACCGACGTGGCGCAAGTGGCCCTCTTCACCGCAGGCGTCGCCTGCGCCAGGGCCCTGGGGTTTGACTGCCAATCCACCGCTCCCCTGGCCACCGCCGGACTCTCGCTGGGCGAGTACACCGCCTTGCATCTGGCGGGTGCCTTCACGCTGGAGGCGGGCCTGCAGCTGGTCGCTGAGCGAGGTCGACTCATGCAAGCCGCGGCCGAGGCCGTTCCCAGCGGCATGGTCGCCCTCATCGGGGCCGATGAGGGACAGGCCAGCGCCCTTTGCGAGGCCGCCTCCCAAGGCGAGACACTGGTCTGCGCCAACCTCAACTGCCCAGGCCAAATCGTGATCTCAGGCTCGGCCGCCGCCTGTGACCGGGCCGTTGCAGAGGCTGGATCGAGGGGCCTCCGGGCCGCCAAGCTGGCCGTCGCCGGGGCATTCCACAGCGACTTGATGGCCCCGGCGGCGGACGGGATGCGAACCGCCCTGGCCGCCACGGAAATCACCCTGCCCAGGTGCCCCGTCTGGAGCAATGTCACAGCCTCCCCGCACCTTCCGGATCCAGCATCGATCCGCGAAATGTTGGTCCTCCAGCTGACCAGCCCGGTACGATGGGGTGACTCCTGCGTGCACATGCTGTCGGCCCTTCGAGCGTCCCACCCGGACGCTTCCTACTGGGAACTGGCGCCCGGCTCCGTGCTCAAGGGACTGATGCGGCGCATCGACCGAACCTGCGAGGTGACCCCCCATGACACGCCTACTCCAACGACTGCCTAGGACGCTCGCGCTGGCCGCCTGCGGGACATCGCTCCTGTGGGTCTTCGGGTGCGGCGAAGAAGAAGCACCGCCGCCGCCGCCAGCCGTCGTCCGCGAGGAAGCGCCACCTCCTCCGCCGCCGGAGCCGACGGTGACCAGCATCGAGGACCTCAAGAAGCAGCTGGGGATCAGCGACATGGTCATCCTCGAGGAGGATGACGCGCCTGACACCGACGAGGAGCGCATCGCCGTCCTCAAGTTCTTCGACGCCTTCGCCAAGGGGGACGACAAGGCGCTCGGTGGCATGCTCTCATCGGCCGACAAGCAGCAACTTGCCGCCCTGGTCAAGGATGGCTCGTGGAAGTCCGTGACCGCTGACCTCAACATGATCGAGATCAAGACGGGGGCCAGTCCCGAGAGCAAGCCATGCGCCTTTGGACTCTTCGCGTTTGAGGCCGGCGACGATGAAGCAGGCGTCTGGCTCTTCGACGTGGCTGGAGCCACGGCGAGCTTCGACGCCGAACTCACGCCACCGGACGTGATGGGACAGCTCTCGGGCGCCGACCCCATCGGCAAGTGGTACGAACTCATCGCGGCGTTCCTGGCGGTCGCCGAGGAACCTGACGTCGTCGTCGAGATCGTGCAGGAAGATCGCACGGTCGAGGGCGATTCCTCTGCCGCACCGGACAATGGCGGTGGTGGTGGGATGGGCGGCGGCGGTGCACCGATGCGGCGCAAGCCGGTCGACACGCCGATCAACCCGGGCGGGCCCCCAGGGCTCACGCCGGGCGGCTGAACGCCCGCGCCCCGTCGACTCGACCTCATCGTGATGAATCACTCGCGGCCGGCCCGATTGGGTCCTGCCGCTTGCATTCACATCGTCATGCCGCCGTCCACCACCAGCACGTGGCCGGTGAGAAATCCGCCCTCGTCAGAGGTGCAGTAGGCGACGGCCGCGGCAATGTCCGCCACGTTTCCGAACTTGCGCACGGGAATGGTGGCCATCGCCGCATCCTTGACCCCCTGCGGGAGCGCGGCGGTCATGTCAGTGTCAATGAAGCCGGGGGCGACGACGTTGGCCGTCACGCCCTTCGACCCGAGTTCCTTGGCGATCGACTTGGTGAGGCCGATGACGCCGGCCTTCGAGGCGGCGTAGTTGGCCTGGCCCGCGTTGCCGTTGATGCCCGAGACGCTGCTCAAGTTGCAGATGCGGCCAAACCGGCCGCGCATCATGTGTCGGCCGGCCACCCGGCACGCGACAAAGGTGCTCTTGAGGTTGGTCTGGATGACGAGGTCGAAATCCTCGTCCGACATGCGCAGCATCAGCCCATCCTTGGTGATGCCGGCGTTGTTGACCAGGATGTCAAGGCGTCCGTGCTGCTCGGCCACGGCCTCGACCAGTTCGCCAAAGGCCTTGGTGTCGCCGATGTCGCACGCACGGGGCTCAAACGAGCCCCCAGCGGCCGCGATGGCCTCTCCCACCCCTGCCAAGCCATCGATCGACCGGGCCACGCCGACCACGTGCCGCCCGTCGCGCGCGAGGCGCTCCGCGATGGCCCTGCCAATGCCTCGGCTTGCGCCCGTCACGATGGCGACTCGCTTCTCGTTCATGCTTGCTCCTGCCGCCCTGGGGGCGGGTGGCGAAGCATAACCGCATGCCACGACGAACCCCGAGGGTACAGCGGTCGGTCGGCGTGCCTGGAGTTGTTGCCCTATACTTCCCGATGCGGCGCTGATGCCGCTCATTGGAGACTCCCGTGACTGAATCCGAGATTGAAGCCAAGGTCCTCACGATCATCGCCGACCGCATCAAGGTCGACAAGAACGAGATCACCCGCGAAACGAACTTCGCCACCGACCTCAACGCCGACAGCCTCGACATGGTCGAGCTGGTGATGGCGCTTGAGGAGGGCTTCGGGACCAAGATCCCCGAGGGCGAGGTCGAGAAGCTCCAGACCGTGGGAGCGGCCGTCGACTACATCAAGTCGAAGATGGCTGCCGGCTCCACCAACTGAAGCCGTCTAGTTCACCCATTGGGGCGCGGTCTGCCCCGGGACCTCCCGGAGACCCGCGCCCCTTTTTGCTTCCGCAAGACGGCGGCTGGCCCACCCGGGGTCGCCGCACTCATTAGCCTCCACCCACCATGCGCACTGTCCAACTCCGCCGAGTCGTCGTCACCGGACTCGGTGCCCTCACGGACGTCGGGCATACGGTGTCCGCGACGTGGGACTCACTGCTGTCCGGCCGCTCGGGCGTGGCCAGGATCACGGGGTTTGACCAGAGTTCCGACTGGCCCTGCACCATCGGCGGCGAGGTCCGGGGGGTCAATCTGGATGCGGTCATCGACCCTCGCGAACAGAAGCGGATGGACCGCTACTGCCTCTTCGGCGTCTACGCCGCGAACGAGGCCGCCAAGGATTCTGGGATTGACTTCACGTCGGGCGATCCCTATCGGCGCGGCGTGGCCATCGGATCCGGCATCGGCGGCATCGACACCATCGAGCAGGGCCACCTGAAGCTCCTGCAGACTGGCCCCAGCCGGGTCAGCCCCTTCACGGTGCCCAAGCTCATGGCCAACTCGTGCGCCGGGCACGTCTCCATCCGATTCAATCTCAAGGGGAGCAATACCTGTACGGCGACGGCGTGCGCGTCGGGGTCGCACAGCATTGGTGCGGCATTTCGTGCCATCCAGTTGGGCGAAGCCGACGTGATGATCGCCGGTGGCGCGGAGGGGGCCTGCACGCCGCTGTGCATCTCCAGCTTCAGCGCGATGAAGGCGCTGTCCACCCGAAATGACGATCCCACCCGGGCCAGTCGCCCCTTCGACAAGGACCGCGACGGATTCGTGCTGTCAGAGGGGGCCGGAATCCTCGTGCTTGAGGAACTGGAGCATGCGAAGGCTCGTGGAGCCACGATGTACGCCGAGCTGGTGGGCTATGGGAGTTCCGGTGACGCCAACCACATTGCGGCCCCGGACGCCAAGGGTGCCGGCGCGCGCCACTCGATGGCGATGGCGCTCAGGGATGCACAGGTCAACCTGGACCAGATCGGCTATATCAATGCGCACGGCACCAGCACGCCGCTCGGCGACGCCGCGGAGGTGGCCGCGGTGAAGTCGCTGTTCGGCGATCACGCCATGAAGCTGTCGATGTCGAGCACCAAGTCATGCACCGGGCACGCCTTGGGAGCCGCCGGCGGCATCGAGAGTGTGGCCACGGTGATGGCGGTCCGCCAGGGGGTGATGCCGCCGACCATCAACTTGGACCATCCCGATGAGGGCTTTGACCTGGATTTCGTGCCCAACCAGCCGCGTGAGCGTCGGTTGACGCATGCGGTCAACAACTCATTCGGGTTTGGCGGCCACAACACGAGCCTCGTGTTCGCACGCTTCGAGGGCTAATCGGCCGATGCCGCGCGACCTCCCTATCGGGAACGGGGACATGCTGGTGGCGTACGACCACCAGTTCCAGCTGCGTGACCTGTATTGGCCTCACGTGGGGATGCCCAATCACACGCAGGGACACCCACAACGGTTCGGCGTCTGGGCCGATGGGGCCTTCGCGTGGATCGACGGGCCTGGGTGGACTCGCGAACTTCTCTATGCGGCCGACTCGCTCGTGACGCACGTCCGGCTCTGCCACGCTGGCTTGGGCCTGGAACTCACGTGCCGCGATACGGTGGACTACTACAGCCCCGTGCTCTTCCGCACCGTCGAAGCCAAGGACCTGTTCGACCGACCGCGTGACATCCGCGTCTTCTTCCACGTGGACCTCTCCATCGATGAGAGTGCCATCGGCGACACCGTCAACTACGACCCCAAGCTCTCGGCGCTCATCGCCTACAAGGATGATCGATACTTCCTGATCAACGGGACCGACGGCCGGACCTGGGGGATCACGCAGTGGGCCACGGGCGCGAAGCGGATCGGCGATGCCGAAGGCACGTGGCGCGATGCGGAAGATGGATTGCTCTCCCGCAACCCGATCGCCCAAGGGAGCGTGGACGCCGTCGTGGGATTCCACTTGGCCGTCCCGCCCCGCGGCGCGTCCCGCGCCTGCCTCTGGCTTTGTGCGGGGACCAGCTATCCCGCCGTCAAGGAACTGGACGACAAGGTCCGGACCAAGACGCCGGACCGGATGATGCACCGCTCGGAGGCGTATTGGAGGCTTTGGTGCCGGAAGGAACACGATTCCCTCGCCGGGCTCCCGGAGCGCCTTCAAGTCCTGGCCAGGCGCAGCGCGCTGACGATCCGGACCCAGTCCGACAATCGTGGCGCGATCATCGCCGCCAACGATTACGACATCACGTCCTTTGCCGGCGATACCTACTCCTACATGTGGCCCCGCGACGGGGCACTCGTCGCGCACTCGCTGGCCTTGGCGGGGCAGAGTGACCTCTGTCGGCGTTTCTTCACCTTTTGCGCGAAGGTCATCAGCCCCGACGGCTACTTCCTCCACAAGTACAACCCGACCGGAACGCTGGCTTCGAGCTGGCACCCCTGGGTGGCCGATTCACGGCGAACCCTCCCTGTCCAGCAAGACGAGACGGCACTGGTCATCTGGAGCTTTCGCCAGCACTTCCAGCTCTTCCGCGACGTGGAGTTCCTCCGAGACCTCTACACGCCGCTCGTCGTGGAGCCAGCCAACTGGATGATGAGCTACCGGGACGCCAATGGGCTCCCGCTCCCGTCGTGGGATCTCTGGGAGGAACGACGCGGCGTGCACCTCTTCACGGTGGCGTCCGTCATCGGCGCACTGGAGGCGGCGGCGGCGTTCTCCTCCGACCTCGGCGCGCTGGACCGTGCGGCGGAGTTCACGCACGGCGCGGGCCAGATGCGGGAGGCACTCCTCCAACACTTCTGGAGCGACGAACGCGGCCAGTTTGCTCGGATGGTGACACCGGTCGGCGGCGGGTCGTACCGCCACGACTGGACATTTGACTCCTCCGCCGCGGGGCTCTTCAAGTTTGGCGCCTTGGCGGCGACCGATGAGCGGGTGGCCCGGCACATGCGGGCCCTGCGAGAGGCCCTGTGGTGCCAGACGCCCATCGGCGGCATCGCTCGGTACCAGAACGACTACTACCACCAGGTGGAGCGGCACGACATTCGTCGCGTGCCGGGGAATCCCTGGGTCATCTGCACGATGTGGCTGGCCCAGTGGCACATCGAGCGCGCCGCATCGCGGGAGGAGCTGGACGAGGCCCTGCCGCTCATGCACTGGGCGGCGGACCGTGCCTTCGCCTCTGGCATCCTTCCCGAGCAGTGCGATCCCTTCACCGGCGCACCGATCTCGGTGAGCCCGCTCACGTGGTCGCACGCCACGTTCCTCGCGTCATGCCACATGTATGTGCACAAGATGCAGCAACTGGCGGAAGTGGCCGAGCCTGCTGCATCCTGAGGTGTGGCGCCGGGGCGAGCCAACGGCGCCTGGCTCAGTCGCGACGACCGCCGAAGAGCAGCGCCAGCCGGAACGCCAGCTTGAGCGCCTCGATGTAGACCCAGGCGATCGACACCAGCAGCCCGAAGGTGAGGAACCACTCCCACGACGCCGGTGCGCCCGACTCCACCGCCCGCTGGATCTGGCCGAAGTCCATCACGAACCAGAGCGCGCCGACGATGAGCACGAGGACATTGATGCCAAGGCCAATCAGTGCGGCATTCCCGCCCTCCAGCGCGCTGCCGAGGGTGATGAATGGCATCTGGACATCGAAGATCGAGAGGATGAAGCTGATCCCGTAGATGATGACGATGCCCAGCGTGGCCACGGTGAGGAACGATGCGAACCGTTCCGTCGGCTTGAGGATGCCAGCCTTGTAGGCGCCGAGCATCGCCAGCATCAGGCTGGCCGTGATCACGAAGGCTTGCAGCGTGAGGCTGCCCATGCCCGTCGTCGTGATCCCGCGGCTGACCAGGATCGACTCGAGCCAGAAGGTGAGCGTGCCCAGGGCCACGCCTTCCAGCGCCGCGTAGAGCGGTGCGCCGATCTGGCAACGCTCGGGAGTCCTCGCCAGCGTGAAGAAGACGATCAACGTGGCGATCAGCGAACCGATCATCACCGCGCTGGACCAGCCCGGGTAGGCCGCGGCGAGCGCATAGCCACCGGCCCCCGCGATCGTCGCCAGGACCACGCAGCCGATCGTCTTGTTGACCACTCCCTGCACGGTGGCCGTCCGGCCGCTGGCGTCAGCGTGCGAATGGGAGAGCGCTCCCTCGAGTGAGGCGTCGGCGAGGACCGGATTGGTGGAAGTCAGCATGGTTGAGTCCCTTTCGTGTTCGTGTCGATCGCAGGGCGATGGGGCGGGCGGGCGATCAGCCGGCGGTCGCTGCCGCGGACTTCTGGACGTGTTCGACGTATTGCCGCACCTGCTCCACCACCGTGCGGTGGTGGGCCGTGTTGAAGGAGAAGTCGAAGGAGACGCCGGCGTAGGTGCACTGCGAGGAATCGATCCTCGTGTGGACCACCTTGCCGGTGGCGCACAAGGGCACTGGCATGTCGCGCCCGAGGTTGATCTCCAGCCAGAGCACGCGCGATCGGCCCAGGTGTGAAGCCTCGACTGGATCCACCCGCAGCCCGACGCCGCCGCCGCCCAGGTTCATGAGGACCGCCGGGAACTCCGGGCCGACCCGGGGCCGGGGCATGTCGCCCTTGGACACGGCACCATTCTTGAGGAACGCCTCGACGGCCGTCGCCACGACTCGCTCTGGTTCCACCACGCTGCTCGGATCCAGCAGCGGGAAGCAGCGAACCTTGGGGAGCGCCAGTCCCTCCACCTCGAATCGGGTGAATCGGCGGAGGCAGCGCTCGACGGACTCGGGGGCCTGCAGGCGCAGGACGGACTGCGTCCCCTGCCCCGACTGGGAGCACTTTCGCGAACGGAACTTCCAACGGTTCTGGCCCACCGTGATGGCGGCGATGAGCGGCGTCCCGTCGGCGATCGCGATCGGCTTGCCCACGGCCACCGGTGGCTCCACGACGAGGAAGTCGTCTTCGATCCCGAGGAGGCGCACGCGCCAGACCAGGTCTGCCGCACCCGCTTCCTCGACGGGATCGTTGCCGACCGTTCCCCGGTCGAGTGCAATCTCCAGGCCACCGCCACGCTCCATGACTTGCTGCATGGTGCGTCGCCACTCCTGTGTACGGCTTCGATTGGCTGGCACGGTGGGCGGATTCTAGGGCGCGCCGAATCGAACCGCGTAGAGGCCCGCCACGCCCGCCTGCAACGCGAGGCGCCTCTCGTCGGTGAGCGCGGGAGCCGCATCCACCCACTGCCGAAGCGTCGCCCCAGCCGGGCGGGGGCCGCACGATTCCACGAGGGCATCCATGAGCGGCGCGAACCGGGCGCAGCGGTCCAGCACGGCGTCTGGCGGGGATCGATACGTCGCCGTGGGTGACCACGTGTGCCGCAATCGATCCCGCCGCAGCCTTCGCACCAGGATCGCCATCGCACCCGCCAGCACCGTCGCGCCGATTGAGAGCAGCCACGTGCGTGCCCGCCATGCGTCGTCAGGATCCGGAAAGAGCGTCTGGGCAGTGGCGCGGATCCAGTCCACGATCGGCCGGCCCACGGCCTCCCACGCCCGTGATGGCCATTCGCGCATCTCCTTCCACAGTTGCGCCTGTGCCTGCTTGTCGAATCCGACGACGAACCGGGAGAACGCTTCCTCGACTGGCGCGACGGCCGCGAGCAGCGAGTCAGACCAGGATCGACGGGCCGCTCGCTGGACGGCGATGTACTCCAGCGGGCTTGGGTCGATGTTGCGCCACTCCGCTGGCCCAACCCGAACCTCGGGCCAGGCGTGCGCGTCGGACTCGCGCACGGTGTACGTGCCCGCGACGCCGTTGAACTCGCTGGCCAGGAACCCCGTGGCGACGCGCGCGTCGTGGCCTGCGGCCTGGCAGAGCGCGACGGCCGCGCTGGCGAAGAGTTCGCAGTGGCCACGCTGGCTGCGCACCAGGAAGTCCTCGATGGGGTCGATGTCTTGCGCCGGCGTGGGCGCGTCGAGCGTGTATCGGAATGGCGACTGCGACAGGTACTGGCGCACGGCGTCGGCGAAAGCGGCGGAGCGCTCCCAACCGGTTCTCGATTGGTCGAGCGTCGCATCGATGCCCATCGCGATGGCCTTCACGGCAGCCGGGAACGCCGTCGTCGCGACCGGGTCTGCGTGGCCGCCCGGGACTGGGTGGCCGCGCCACGCCATCGGTTCGGGCACCAGCAATCCCAGGTCGGCCTGCGTGGCATGCGGCTTGAAGAGGACTGACCAGGACGGAACGTCGGCGAGCAATGCCTCGCCAGTGCTCACGTGAAACGGGAGCGCCGGCACGCCCGGGACCTGGATGGCGAACGCAGGCTGCGGCATCGGCAGCGAGGACAGGCGCGAGCCGCGGGTCGCCAGGTCGGCCCGCCAGACCCCGCCCGTCCCCATGGGCAATGCGCTTCCCAGAAGCGCCCACGCCTCGGGCCCAGGCTGCAGGAATGTGGGGGATTCGCGCTGCGCCACCCACTGGTACCGCTGCCGGTCATAGTGGTCGGCCGTGCCGCCACGCAGGTAGATCGACCCGAGTTCCCCGCTGCGCCCGTCGCTTGGGTCGAAGATCGTGAGCCTGAGCACTTCGCGCCGGCTGGTGGAGATCGGCCCTCCTCCGGCGAGGTCCACCTGTGAGGCCAGTCCGCTGCGGACGCCGCCGCGCCACCAGGTGGGTCGATTGGCCTGTCGGGGAAACGTGACGAACACGCCGAGCGCGAGGCACGTGCTCATCGCGACGAGGAGCGCGGTCGTGCGTCCGATCGCGGCACGGCGCCCGCCCCGGCCTTCGTCGGCGTCGGGCCGCGTGGCGGCCAGTCCGAGCACCGCCTCGCGTGCACGCGACGAGAGCCTCGCGGAGCGAGCGAGCCGCTCCGCCATCAGGGCATGGATCACGACCGGCACGGCTGCGGCGACCACGAGGGTTGGCATCGCGCCTTGCGAGGAGAAGGCCGCGAGCACCAAGAGAACGGCCGCCATGTGGATGGTGGCGAGGTCGTCGCCATCCGGGCGCATCGTCCACAAGCGAACGAGCAGCGCGGTCGCCATCGCGATTCCAGCCGACGGCACCATGGAATCGACGTGAGGCGGCGGCGCGAGGAACACGATCGACCCGACGGCCGCGACAGCGGCCAGCACCGCGCCCCGGCGGGGCGACAGCAACAGTCGCGTGGTCCATCGTGTGCTGACGAAGCTGAGTGCCGCCAGCGCGAGTGCCGCACCCATGAGCCATGGACTCTCGGTGGAGAGGGTGAACGCCGACAGCGCGGCAGACGCCGCGAAAATGGTGGCGGGACGACGGGATCCTTGCGCGGAGATGGCCATCAGCGATCCTCCCGGATGGCGTCCAGTTGCGCACCCGTCAGGTGCGTCGCCTCTCGACCCCCGATCGAGTGATCGACCCGCTCCGGGTGGACCACGATCTCCCGGGCCGGGTGCGCTGTCCCGGTTGGGCGCGCTCGGGCGCGGGTTTCATCAAGGTCAAGTTCTCCCAGGATGCGATGCATGCGGACAAGGTGCCTCGCCCCGCCCCGGCACGGCAGCCCTCGGCCGGGGAACCCGATGAGTTCCAGTCCACACTCCAGCCCCTCGTCGATCGCGGCGGAGGCAAGGCTCGCCGCCAGCGTGATCGCGCGCTCCTCAAGCGCGCGCGGATCGCCACTGGACGACTTGACATCCGCAGTCGGGACGGCCAGGTTGAGCACGATGCGGATCCTCGGCTGCTCGGGCATGGATCGATCAACGACGACGATGTGCCCGGGCTGGGTGCTGCGCTGCCAAGCGATGTGCCTCGCACGGTCGCCCCGGCGCCACTCACGAAGCCCGATCGGGTCTTCGCCAGGCCCGATGCCACTCCCCTTCGAGCACCCGCCATGCGAGTGTTCCGTGAGTCCTCGAACGATCCCGGGTGCGAGTGCCACCACCTCGGGCGTGACGACGAGCGTTCGCGCCTGGCGCCACTGCAGGGTCTTTCGCGCAAGGCCGATCGGCGCGGCACTGGTGGCTGCAATCGTGTCCAGCCGCAACGCGCCTCGCCGCGAAGGCCGCAGCCAGCCGACGACTCGGCGTGTGGCCCTGGGCGGGACGACATCGACCCAGGCCGGTGACGCCCCGGGCCCGGCGCACGCCAGCTCCGTGATCGTGACGTCGCAGAGCGGAAGCACGCGCGATCGGTTGCGAACCCGGTACTCGATGGGCACGGCCTCGCCGACTCGACAGCGATCCGGCAGGCGGCGGACGGCCCGCATCCGAAGCATGGCCATCCCGCTGACCAGCCCCGACGCGAAGAAGAGGCCGACGGAAACGCCGAAGGCGCCGACCAACGCCGCGCTGGGCCGCTGCAGGGCGGCGGCCCCCAGGAGGAGCGCAACCGCCGCCAGCGTCCAACCCTGTCGCGTGAGCCGAGACCGACGCCGGCGTCCGTCGCGTGCCATGGCTAGGCGCCCTGCAGGAGGATGGCGGACGTCACGATGGACACGAGGGCAGCCGCAATCAAGGGGCTCGCCAGTGCGACGACCGAGACCAACACGATCGACGGCCAACGAATCGGAAAGATCACGTGCCCCGTGTCACCGCGGATCGCCAGCCACCAGCACACGACCGGCATGCCGATGAGGCCACCGCCATAGATCGCCCCGGCCACGCGAGGAGCGCTGCCTCCCCACTGGAGGACCCACAGGGGATCCAGCAACTGCACGGCCACGATCGCGGCGAGTGCCAGCAGCGTGAAGAGCGCGCTCGCCAACGGGATGGCTGCGCACAGCACGGCGATGGCCTCCTTCGTCGCGCGGCGCTCCGACGCGTCAAGTCGGGTGCGGGCGCGGCGAAGCGAGATCGGCGCGATCACCCATCGCAGCAGGCCCCAGGTCACCACGGGAGTCAACACGATCGCCGCCATGCGCAAGATCCGGTGCTCAACAGAAAACTCGAAGTCTGGCTCCCACTTCACGGTGGTTCGCCCAGGAGGGGTCACGCCGGGTGCCATCACGTGGAAGTCGGACGACGGGCGCATGAGTGACCACGGTGGCCCCTCGACCCCAACAACGAAACTGCCCGCGCCGTTGGAAAGCGGCGGAAAGGCCCAGCGGACACGCGAGCCGACGTCAATGATGGCGGCGAGGATGATCGCGGCCACTGGCAAGGTGAACAGTGCCGCACCCCTGGCGCTGGAGCGAGTCCATGCCTGCCGGGGCCATGCCTTCAAGATGAGGGGACGGCAGGCCGCGGCCATGACCGAGGCCAGGGGCCGTCGAGTCGGTATGGCGGCTTCGCCATGCCCGCATTCGGGGCACGTCGCCTCAAGGTCCGCCAGTCGGTAGCCGCAGTGGGTGCAGTGCACGGTTTCGCTCAGTCTGGAGTAGGTTAGGGCGCGATGGCAGGTGGTCCCGCCGATCCTGTGAAGCCCGACGCCGCCGATGGCCCGTGGGGATCGCTCCTTCCCGAGGAGACCGGATTCGTCGCGTTCTGGCCGGGCACCGAGCCGCCGCAGCTGGAGGAGGTGGTTGCCGCCGTGCGCGACTGGCTCGGCGTCGAAGAACGGCGGACCAAGATTGGGGAAGCGGCTCCCGATGGGGAGGCCGATGAGGACGATGGTGCCGACGGGGCCGATGGGGACGACGAGGCAGAAGAAGAAGAAGAAGAAGAAGA
>SXGS01399406.1_pt1 | contig 15364 bp, 13 predicted proteins | sample 3174681 | NCBI WGS metagenome assembly SXGS01 (sample SAMN11356861, study PRJNA531348) | freshwater metagenome | isolation source: freshwater sample F1-80 | place: China: Fuxian Lake, Yuxi | collected 2017-12-25 | reverse complement strand
GTTGCCGCCCTCGTTCTCGATCCCCGCGCCTGCGGGCTTCTCATCCATGTCCTTGGTGAAGCCACCCCCCTGGACCATGAACCCCGGAATGACCCGGTGGAAGATGGTCCCCGCGAAGTGCCCCTTGGCCACGTACTCGAGGAAGTTCCCGACCGAGATCGGCGCCTTGTCCGCGTTGAGTTCCAGCTTGATGGTTCCCATGGAGGTTTCCATCGTGACTTTTTTCATCCCGCCGGAGCCCGCCGGTGCGGCGGAATCGCCGCCGGGTTTTGCGGCGCTGTCCGCCGGCGGCGTAGTGGACGCTGCAGGTGCGTTGGCGCCCGGTTGCATGCCCGGCATCGTGGGGTTCGTCCCCGCAGTCTCTTCCTTCGGCAACTCGCCGCAACCCGCCAGCGCCAGACCAATGGCCCCCGCCAGCAACCAAGGCAGCATTCGGACGCAAGCCTTCATGGTTCACAAGCCCCTTCGTTGTTACAGTCAGGATGTCGGCGTTTCGTCCGGGGAAGCCCGGCGCCGATCCCACGGGAGTTTCCGAGGGAGACGCCGGAAGTCCTCCTTCGCCGCAGCGTGATCGCTGCCTCCCCCTGCAGGATTCTCCTGGCTGCAGAAACCGTAGGTGACGTTGGCGGTGGGATCATGGATAATAGTTTCAGAAACTTCTGAAAGGTCCGATGGCTTGACCCGCCGGCAGACAGGAGATGAGAGAATGCCCCGACCTCCCGTTGAATGGCCCATCCCCGTGTACGTGGCGGAGTTGCGTGACCGCCTCCTCACGTGTTTCCGGACTCCCGGCGCGCTGCTGCGCGCCCACGTGCCCTCGCCACTCGTTGCCGAACTCGTGCACGGCGAGGGCTTCGTCGTTTTTGCGCAGGGCGCCGGGCGGTGTCTGAAGCCGATCGGTGGTGTAGAGACCCTGGCGAGCGAGTTCCGTTACGTCGAGTTGTTCACCCCGGTGCGCTGGCGAGGGGCTTGCCGGGCGGAACTGCGGGGCAATCTGTTGCTTCGCCTCTGCACTGATTCCCCTGGTCTGGCCCGCCTGGTGCGGACGGCTCTCCATTTCGAGCCCGGCTGGGGCAGCCGCCAGGACGGTCCCCGATTTGGGGCTCCTGTGACGCCGGATGAGTTCCGGTTTGTTCGCCCGAGGGATCTCGACGCGTGGGATGGACGGTCGGTGCTCGAAGATGCAGCGCAGGCGGAGAGCCTTCTGGTCCACGCAGAACGGTACTTCGTGCCTTCCGGAGACGGGGCCGCGCTCTGTGCGATCCCCCTGCACCAGTACGCCCGCCGTACCAGTGCGGCGCCTGCATCGGCGGAACACGCGGCCCGGGTTGCGGAAGAGCTCAATATCCCCCTCGACCAGCTTGTGGCGGATCACGTGCTGTTCCAAAAGCGATGCACCCACACGTGGTCGTTTCCGCCGGAGCGGATTCCCAGGGCACACATCGCCCCCCCGCGTTTGTGCGACCTGGTGCGGTCCCGCTCCCGTTTGGCAGAGCAGCGGGGGCTCGAACTGGGCCGGGATGCGGGACATTTCCGTCCTGCGGCATAAGCGTGGTGCAGGTCAGCAGCAGATCTCGTGGAGCCCGCCGGAGAGGTCGCCGCGTGGAAATGCAGGTCCACCGTCCGTTCGCGTGGAAGCCTGGTGGGTGAAGGCGCTCACGCCGGCGGTGGACTACAGGCTCATTCCGGATCCCCCTCCGGTGCGGAAAGCGCCGCTCCCTCCTCGCCGCCAGGCGGGTCCGGTCGTTTCGCGCGAGGACACTCGCGACCTGAGGCTCGCGGTGTGACGGCGGCGTCAGGGATACCGGTCCGAAGGCAGACCGCAGATCTGTTCTACCAATTGCATGGTGCGGCAGGCATCCGCCAGCGTAGCCGCCGGGACAGGGGGAGACTGACCGGAACGAACCGCGCCCAGGAAAGCCCCTGCCTGTTTCCAGAAACCCGGCTTGAAGCGAAGATCGTCTGTGTCGGGTTCCAGCTCAGTCGCCGGCATGCCGCGCTGCTGCCAGGTAACCCGCCCGAACCCGGCGGTTGAGACCGCCTGGCAGCCGACGCCGCGCGCTTCGAAGCGGTGGCCGCCGGGACCGAACCAGTCCAGCAGCACGCGGCCCTGCGCCCCGCTTTCGAATTCCAGCAGCGCCGCGATCGAGTCCGGCCACGGGTTCTCCACCGACTGCCGCACGCTGTGGATGACGCGTGCCTCGCCGCCGAAGAAGCGGAGCAGATCCAGGGCATGGATGCCGTTCGCCAGCGCCCACCGGCGCAGTACCTCGGCGGGAAACTTCGTCCGCGAAACGCGCGCGAGGTCTTCGTGGGCCTCAACGGTAAGCGAGCGGACGCCCCCCAGTTCGAGCAGGCTCGCCCGTGCAGCCAGATGTGTCGCGTAGAAGCGCCGGTTCACCCCGACCATGTTGATCGCTCCGGAGCGTGCGGCGGTCTCGGCGAGGCGCGCGGTATCGGCGGAGTAGAGCCCCGGAGGTTTCTCCACGAATGTGGGCAGCCCGGCTCTGAGGAACAACTCCGCGACGTTGGCTACCGCCGGCACGCTCACCAGCACATACACTGCGTCCAGATCGTCACGGCGCAGGACTTCGGCTACTGAATCCACGCCCACCGGGACATCGAACGCCGCCGCCGCAGTGCTGCGCCGCGCGGTGTCGGGATCACAGAGGAGGGCCACCCGGCAGTCGTCCCGAGCGGTCAGTACTTTCAGATGCTCCTGCGCGATTCGGCCCGCACCGATCACGGCGACTCGCGTTGCGCTCATTCGTCTCCTTTCGGCTTCGCTGCCCGGAATGCTGCAACGATCGCCGCTGTGTCTTCGTACGATTGCAATGCAGCGATCTTTCCGTTGTGTACCGTCCAGACCATTGCCCAATCGTTCTCAAACAGGGCGCCGGATGCCTTGATCCGCCCGGTCTCTCCTCCGCGGACCAGTACGGTATCCCCCTCCACTGCGAAGTCCCGGGTCTCGAAGCGTGGAAACTCCACGTGGTCGAGCAGGATCTGGAAGAACTGAGCTACTGCATCTATGCCGACATAACGGCCCCCGTAGGGCACCGCCGGCGCTCCGGGAAACCGCCAGTCCACTCGCTCGTCCAGACACGCCAGCACCCCCGGCAGGTCCCCTCGAGCGAATGCCGCGTACACTGCCTCCACCACCTCGCGCGGGCTCCCCATCCCTCACCTCATCATCGTTCCGGACTGACAAGACGCCATTCCTCGCCCGGCGCCCCCTCTGCCCGTACTCGCAGCCCCACCAGGAGATGTCCATTGATGGAGAGGCGCTCCACCATCCAGAGGCCGAACTCCCGGACCTCATCCCACGCAGGCGGCGCGGGCCATGCGACGCGCTGCCGGTACTGAAACCGCGCCCCATAGCCGGTGAATCGCTGGAGCGAACCCTCGTATGCCCAGACGCTCACTTCCTCGGACACCGCCTCATCCGGACCCACCAGCCGGGCATCGGGGCACGGGCGGGCGCGGGATTGCGGTCGGAGCTCCAGTTCGGCACTCATCGCCCCCCCCCAGCGAACCGTTCGCGCAGAAGAACCTCGGGAATGACTTCCCGTCCCACTGCTCCCTGCCTCTCTTCGTAACGGCCCGTCTCTCATTCCACGTCCGGGCCGAAAAGGCAGGACGAAAGGCGCAGGTCGCCTTTCGTCCGTGGCTTCCGTGCTTCCGCCCGATTCAGACTTTCGACGGCACGACGTACGGCTTGCGATACTGGCGCGTGACCATCTCGTTCGCCGCGTCGTTGTCCACAAAGCGCTCCTTCTTCGGGTCGAACTTCAGGAGGGCGCCGTAGGTCAGGGGCGTGTTCGCCAGATCCACGCCGTTGCGGACCAGGTGCTCCTTCATCTGTTCGAAGCGGTCGAGCGCTACGGCATCGGTTCGGATCTGGTCCTCGATGTCGCCGCAGGACATGGTCTTCCCGAGTTGGTGCGAGATCATCGCGGTGTGGCAAAGCGCGCTGGAGAGATGGGTTTCCAGGCATTCCGCGTTCAGGACTTCCTGTTTGCGCTCCCGGACCGCCTGGATCCAGTTTGCAAAGTGGTCCGTGCGATCCCCGTCCCCGCGGAACTCGCGGATGGTCTTGCCCTGCCGGTCTACAGCGACCAACGGGCTGCCGCCGCCGACGATGACGAGTTTCCCCCCGTCGCATTCGGCAATGACCCCAATCCCACCCGCGCGCGGGATGCCGAAAGGATTGTCCATATTGCCGCCCCACTGGCGCGGATCATGGAACTGCTTCCCGGCGGGCAATCCGCGGGTCTCGAAGATGAGCGGCGCCGGTTCGTAGTCATGGTAGACCACCTGAGTGTTCGGGGTCTCCCCGTCGTCCGCATAGCCGAGGCGGCCGCCGATGCTGAAGACGCGGGGCGAGAGTTCGTTGACTCCGAGGACCCAGCGGGCGATGTCCATCTGGTGGATCCCCTGGTTCCCCATGTCACCGTTGCCGGTGTCATTCACCCAGTGCCAATCGTAGTGCAGATTCTTGCGGCGCAGCGGCGCCATCGGCGCGGGACCGCACCAGAGATCGTAGTCCAGCCCTCCGGGCATGTCCCCGCGCCCGGTGTGGCCGATCGCCTGGCGCGCCTTGTAGCAATAGCCGGTGACCACCTTGATCTTCCCCAGGTTGCCGGCGCGCAGCCACGCGATGGCTTCGGGAATCCGCGAGCTACTCCGGCTCTGGGTGCCCCCCTGGATGATGCGGCGGTAGCGCCGCGCCGCCTTCACCAGTTGCCGTCCCTCCCAGACAGTGTGGGAGATCGGCTTCTCGATGTACGCGTCCTTCCCCGCCTGGCAGGCCCAGATCCCGATCAGGGAGTGCCAGTGGTTCGGGGTCGCAGTCGTGATGGCATCAATGTTCTTATCGTCCAGCACGCGGCGCAAATCGGTGTGGGCCGCTACCTTGATCCCGCGCTTGTCCAGTGCGGCGACGTTGCGGCTCAGCACGGCCGGATCTACATCGCACAAGGCAACGAGCTTGACGCCCGGCATGTTGGAGAAGGCGCTGATGTGGCTGGTGCCCCGCCCGTTGAAGCCGATGACCGCGACCCGGATGTCCTCATTCGCCCCCAGCACCCGAGAAGGCAGGAGTGAGAATGTCCCGGCCCCCGCAGCGCCGGCAAGTAGGTCACGTCGGGTGAGTTGTGGCATGGTGTGCAGTCTCCCTTGGATCGTCTCGTTTCGGGGCTCATCCTTCGCAGAGGCACCCGGCGGCGCCGGTATCGGCGCTGCTCTTTCCTCAAATTCTCCGTCGCCGTTGGGATCGCCTTCGCCGTTCTCGCAGCAAGCTTTTCCGTTCTCGGCCGCGCAGCCCTCTTGGGAACGCCGGGCCAGGTGAGGAGTGAGTGGAGAGAAGTGAGAAACGAGTGGAGGCCCTCACTCACTCCTCTCCACTCGTTCCTCCCGTCGGCCCCGGGAACGCCGGCATCTTGCCGGCCCGGAACCCTGGTACCCTGGCCCCCCCCGTCAGATCGGATCCAGCGGGTAAACTTTCCGCCCCAGCCGGTGGAAGTGGACATTTACCGGGTTGTGGACCCCCGGCTCGGCCACCACGTGGATCTGACCGGCCCAGGCTTCGAAGCCAGCGCGGAAATGCGCCGCAGATTTGACGCCGATCGTTCGCATCGTACGCGGATCAAGGCCCAGCGAACAGGCGAACGCCGTGTCGAACGGCTGTTCCCGGGTGGTGACCAGCACCACGTGGACGCCGTCCTGCTCAATCCAGGCAGAAGGCCCCATGTGGCCTTCCAGGCCCGCAAACATCGCGCCGCCATAGCGGAAGACGCCGTCCGAGAGGGCCCGGACCGTGGCATGCATGCGAACAGGCGTGCCCTGAAGCGGGGATGACCTGGCGCCGACGTCCAGGGTCAGGATGGCGCCCACCCCGGCAGTGTGGCATTGTGCGATCGCTTCGGGGTCCACGATGTACAGGATACACGCATCGCGCAGTCCGGCTTCGAGGAATGTGCGGAGTTGACCGGTGCTGTCTCCGGGGGAGCCGCCACCGGTGTTGTCGTGTCGGTCCGCGAAAATCGCGGGATAGCGTCCGATTTGCTCCGCTAGGGCGAGTGCTTCCCGGGTCGAAGGCATCGTCTTGTGCCATTGGGAGCGGCGCTCGAAGATCCACGCGCCCAACTCGTCGGCGTACTGCTGGGCAACCGCCTCGTTGTTGTCGGTGACGACGTAGACGGAAGCGCCCATGTGGGGACCGTCAGCCAGCGGGAAGCAGGTGGCGATGGAGCCGCAAACCACGCCGGGGCGCGCTTCGACCTCGTGCAGGCGCTGGATCGCCTCGCGCATCGGCGGGTGGGCGGTGACCTGCTCCGTGCCCCACATCATAGGGATCTGGCAGAGCGCCATTGTGGGCCGCAGCCCTCCGCGGACCATGCGGACCAGCACGTCGGCGCACTCCCTGCCCCGGGCGGCCATGTCTACTTCAGGGAATGTCTCTCGTCCAATCAACACGTCGGCGGCCCCGACCATCTCCGGTGAGATATTCGAGTGGATGTCGAGCTGCACCACAATCGGCATCCCCGGCCCCACCTGGTTCCGCACCGCGGTCAGGATCGCGCCGTCCGCATCGTCGAGCCCCTCGGCTACCATCGAGCCGTGCAACTCGAGCAGGATGCCGTCGGCCGGACCGGCGGCGTCAATGCCACGCAGCAATCGTGCCAGAATCCGGTCGAAGTCGGCTCGGGGCAAGGGGCCGCTGGGGTGGGCCGTGGCGTGCAGCACCGGCACAAGCGCGAAATCATGCGCCTCCGCGCCGGCGATGAACCCTCCCGTGGGGGTATTCACTCCCCGGTAGGTGTGCAGAATCTGCTCTCCGGTCATCTCACCGAAGCGGTGGAAGAAGTCGGCTTCGACCGTAGGGACCGGAGTAAATGTACTGGTTTCGTGGCTGAAACAGCCGGTGATGACGCGCATGCGATAACCCTCTCTGTACCGCTGGTTTCTACGTCCGGACTTCATCCGCCGCAGATCGGATCGTGTGCCCCCAATCGTATTGGGTCCTGCTCTCCCGTCCCTCCGGACTCACTAATCCGGGGCCCGGCCCAGGTGCCGATCCAGGAACTCATAGGCTGCCTGGCGGGATGTGTCAGGAAAGTCGTGTTCGCAGTCCGGATGAACCGCCTGCAGTCGGTCTGCGGCGCCGAGCTTCTCGTAAATGGGCCGGGCAGCCGTCAGGCAGTCGCGCACGCCCTGTACGTCAAAGTTCGCGTCGCGGAGCGGGCTGTTGGTGAAAAACGGGCGAGGCGCCAGGGCGGCCAGCACTTCCGGGAAGTCAAACGGGACGCGGTCCGCGCTGTTGGCGAAGAGCGAGGTGATGCGCGGCATGTAACACGGCTGGGCCCACGGTGCGAGATTCCCCTCCCGATAGCGATGGAAAGCATTGAAGCCGCAGCTCGTGACAATCGCCTTGAGGCGCGGCTCGAACACAGCCGTGTACATCGCGTTGTGCCCCCCGAGGGAGTGGCCGATCACGCCCAGATTGCCGCCGTCCACTTCCGACATTCCCTGGAGCAGGTCCACGGCGCGGATGTTGTCCCAAATGGCGCGCATTGTGCCGCTCTGGAAGCCGTCCGCCGGGTCGAAGGCACAGGTGTAGTCACCGAACGACGGATAGTCCGGCGCGAGGGTGATGTAGCCGCGCCGGGCCAATTCGAGAGCGTACTGCCGGTTGGCCCGTTGTGTCGGATCCGCAACGATGCGCTTGCCGGGCGCACCGGTCGGGTGCAAACACAGCATGGCGGGAGCCCGCTGCCCCTTGCCGACGCGGGGCAGCAGGAGGATCGCCCCCACGCGCTGTCGGCGGGTCGAGGCATAGGTGATATGGCGCTGGGTCAGGTTGCCGACGCGCTCTTCCTTCTGGACGCGTACGTCCAGTGGCACGCGTTCGTCGGCTCCCGGCAGGGGCCCCATGGCCCGTTTCATGCCTTCCAGGAGCTGCTCGCGCCGCCGGGCCCAGTCGCCGGCGGTGCGGATCGGCCGGGCCCGACCGCTCTCGGTTGCGACAGAGGAGAGGTCCTGGTGCCCCCCGCCGCGGCGGAGGTGGCGGGCGAGGTCGGGAACGGTGTTTTGGAGGGCGCCTGCGACCAGTTGCGCCATCTCCAGGGCGCCCACCCGGGAGAAGTGCGTACGGTCCGACGCCGAGGCGCTCAGATCGGCACTCCCTGCGTCTCCCAGACGTCCAAAGAGGTCGAGGCTCAGCGCGTGAAGATCCACGACAGGCACTCCCTCTTCAGCCCCGACCACAAACACCGCATCGGCGTACGGCTCAAGCGTCGTGTGGATCTTTCCGCCCTGGAAGGTCCGCCGCGCGACCGGTGTCACCAGCACGGGACGCGCGTTGGCCGCACGTGCCTCCCGCACGTACCGGCGCAGGAAGTCGCGAAAGTCGCCGTCGGCGTTCGTGGATCGCTCGCCCTTCCCCGGCTGGTCGTTGTGTCCGAACTGGATGAATACGTAGTTCGGGTGATCCGCCAGCGCCCGCTCCCAACGCCCCTCCGCCAGGAAGCTGCGGGAACTCCGCCCCGAGGCGGCGTGGTTGAATACTACTGCCTGGTCGTCGAAGAACCGGCCGAACACCTGCCCCCACCCGGTGAGTTCCGGCCGATCCGGCGGCGGGCTGGGGTAGCTTGCCGCTGTGGAATCACCGATGATCGCGATGGTTACAGCCCCAGCGCCGATAGGGCCGGGTTCTCCCCCGCCGAGTGCGACTGTGGGAACCGCCACGGCTGCGGCCAGCACCAGCGCCAGCCCGGGGAGTAGCATGCCGGACAGGGCCGGGTATGGATCAGACATGACGGTACTCCCTGCAGAGGATCCGGGTGCCTCTGGGTGCGGCCGTGGTGCTTGTGGATTTCGGCGCCACGGGCATGAGTGGTGAGGCGGAACGTCCGCTGTTGTGCCTGGACCTCTGTGGGCCCTGTGGGGCGGAACTCTTCTGGACGCGACTCCGGGTCGCCACCGGAATTGTTCACTGAGGTGCCCCCCTTTGTCAGGGCAGCGATTCCGCGTCTCTGAGTGATCGTCTTGGCCAACAACACTCCGTTTGCGCTGGCCGCCCCGGCATCTCTTCCAGGCGGCGCGGCTTACGGCCTTCGCGCATAGTCCGGGTTAGAATAGGCGTGGAAGGAATGAGAGATGTCACTCACCCTGACGATTCCGGACGAGATGGCGCGAGACGCACGAGCGATTGCCCGCGACTCCGGGGATACCGTGGAGGGCCTGTTGCTTCGCGCACTCCAGGCTCACTTCCCGCCCTTGCCGCCTGATTTGAAGGCGGAGTTCGACGCGTGGGAGCAGGCGTCGGACGAAGACTCTGCGGACCAGTGGGAGAGCACCGGGTAGGCCGCACATGAGGCGCAGCGAAGTCTGGTCCGTCTCTCTCCCGGCAACTTCCGGGCGTGAACAGGGGGGGCAACGGCCGGCGGTCGTCATTCAGGATGACGACTACGGGCAGGGGTCGCCGCTGGTGCTGGTGATTCCAATCACCAGCCAGATGGCGGCCTCGCGGTTTCCTGGGAGCGTCGAGATCGCGCCTACGCCGGAGAATGGGCTTTCATTGCGTTCGGTAGCGATGAGGTTTCAACTGCGGGCGTTGGACCGGACGCGATTCGTTCGCCGGCTCGGCACGTTGTCAGATGTGGAGTTCGCTGCCGTCTTTCGTGAAGTGAAGCGCTTGATCGGCCTGGACGATCCCGAATAGGATGCTTCCCGGCAGCGTCACTCGCGTGTGCCTGCTCGCCATTCACTGTGGGTTCCCTCAAGCGGTCCGGTCGGAACATCGCGGCCTGAAGGCCTTTCCGGGAGCACACCGGGCCACATGCCGCGAGTTGGCAGAACGGGTCGCCTTCGGGCTCGCCGAGCCGGTTGCCGCTGCCACGCCAACGGGTTCAACGCCCGGCGCGACGTTGTTGGAAACAACCATCGCGCAGTCGGATCGGCGGGCGCGACATCCTCCGCCACCCGGCGGAGGATGTCGCTCTCCGGCTGGGGCCGCCCCACATTCGTCCGCGACGGCGCGGCGGGCGCTACACCAGTTCCGGCACCGGTTGGGCGCCGTCGGGAAGGACGCGGAACGGACGTCCCTCGGCGTTGTAGATCTCCGTCTCCGGACGGATGCCGAAGCGATGCAGGATCGTGGCCCCGATGTCGGACGGCGAGATGGGGCGATCCTTCGGGTAGGCGCACTGGTCGTCGGACGCACCGATGACAGTGCCACCGGGGATGCCGCCTCCCGCCAGGAATACCGTCTGCACATGGCCCCAGTGATCGCGCCCGCCGTCCTTGTTGATCTTCGGCGTGCGGTTGAAGTCGCCGTTGACCACGACCAGCGTAGTGTCCAGCATCCCGCGGTCGTGGAGGTCCTGGAGGAGCGAGGAGACGGCGCGGTCCACATAGGGCAATTGCAGCGTCTTCAGGCGATTGAAGTTGTCCGCGTGCGTGTCCCACCCCCGACCGATGACCGTGACAAAGCGTACTCCGTTCTGAACGAGCCGCCGCGCCATCAACAGGGCCTGCCCCACCACGGAGCGGTTGTAGTCGTTGGGTGCGATATCCCCGGCGTTCCCCTGTGCCACCACCTCGGCGGCCAGTTTCGGGCGGCCGTACCGGTCGCGAAGAGTGGCCGGCTCGCGCGTGAGGTCGAAGGCGCCGCGAGCCGCCGGTGCAGTGAGCATGTCGAACGCTCGCTGATAGAAGGCGTCCGCGGCGCGGGCGCTCGCTCCGCCGGCGGCGATGGGCGCCGCGTGTGTGCCGGATTGAGAGAGTAATTCACGACGGCGGGAGAACCGCTCCCCGCTGAGGCCGCCTGCCAGCGTCAGATCTTGCACCCGCATGTCGGGATCATTGACGCACGGAATGACGAACGGCAGGTCCTGGGGCGGCAGCCAGTGAGCGCCGCCCGCTTCCTTCATGGGGGGCTCGGGCAGGTGGATGTGCGGCGGCAGCGAGGTCTTGTAGCCGCACAGCTTCTGGACCGTGGTGCCGAGCATCGGGGACGGCAATTGGGGCCAGGTATTCCAGCCCGTGGCGTTGTACTGCGCCCCACCTTCGTGGTCATCGCGCGGATGCGTCACCGAGCGGACCAGGCAGTACTTGTCCGCCATCTTCGCCAGGAGCGGCAGGTGCTCGGAAATTTCAATACCGGGCACGTTCGTGGGGATCGGCTTGAACTCACCGCGAATGTCCGCCGGCGCGTTCGGCTTCAAGTCCCACATATCAATCGAGGAGGGACCCCCGCGCAGCCAGAGGAGGATGCACGACATCTCGCGCTTCGGCGCCGCCTGAGCGGCCTCCAGACGCAGCAACTCCGGAAGAGACAGTCCGAGGCCGCCCAGGAGCCCGGCCGTCAGCACCTGACGTCGCTCCATCCGCCGGTAGCCGGCGCAGCCGTGATCGAAGGGGGTCCGTGACATCTCTGGTCTCTCCTGTGAGGCGCCTCTTTCCGGGTGAGACACCGGTGAGCTATTCGCAGTTTCAGGGTTTCCGGGGATATGTTTCCCAATGGGACTGCGGGGTGGGCGCAGCGGGGTGGGCCGCACCGGGGTGGTGGGCCGCACCGGGGTGGCCGCACCGGGGTAAACCCACGGTGCTACGACGAGGAAAGCCCTACGGGCTGGCGGCGTGCGATCCCAATGGTGCAGCGGGGTGGCCGCACCGGGGGTGGTGGCGCACGGGGTGGTGGGGCGCACCGGGTGGTGGGCCGTGTCCGTGGGGTGGGCCCAGGTGGTGGGGCGCACCGGGTGGTGGGCCGTGGGTTTACCCCGGTGCGCTCCCCCCGGTGCGGCCCATCCCACGGGTACGCTCCCATCCCCAGCGCGCCCCGTCCCCGGTGCCGCCCACCTCGGCGTGCCCACCTCGGCGCGCCCCACCCCACGGCAAACCGCCCCGGTCTATGGTGCCTCCGCCGCCAGCCCGTAGGGCTTTCCTCGTCGTAGCACCGTGGGTTTACCCCGGTGCGGCCACCCCGCTGCGCTCCCCCCCGGTGCGCCCCACCCCCCACCGGCGCGCCCCGACCCCGCTGCGCCCCACCACCCCCCGCGCGGCCCACCCACCTTTTTCGCAATTCGTCGTTCGCATGGGAATATTCCCCTCGCGCCGGGAGTCGTGTTCCACAGGGGCATGCCCGCCCGCGACGAATCCCGTGAAACTACGCCCGGATGGCGCGTGTCTCAACCTCACGATCTTCGTCCTCACTTCGGATTACCCGCAATGCCCCCTCGTTTCCGTGTTCTCCTGCCGGTGCTGCTGCTCGCGCTGGGCGCCCGGTGGGAGGCAAGGGCTCCTTCCGGTGGCACGAGGGCTACGGGGCGCTGACCCTGGCGCACAGGGACCTGGAGCGGGTCACCGAATACATCTGCAACCAGAAAGACCATCACCGGGTGGGTTCGCTCCTGAAGTCCCTGGAACGGTGGGGCGATGAGGACCCACCGACCTCGCAGTACGCCGCCCCGGGATGAATCGCCGGGGCTCCTCCGGCGAAACCGGTTGAAAACCGGTTGGGGACGGGCGAACGTCGCGGTTGCGCCCTGCGGGTCGGCCTATCGCCGGCCGTTCGGCGCGGAAACGCCCCGGTGGCCCGGCCCGCAACTCCGGCGTCGCCCCAACCGGTTTTCAACCGGTTTCAACAGCAGTAGCCCCGGTGATTCATCCCGGGGCGGGCCAGCGGTCGGGATGGGGGTCACGGACTGCGGCGTCCGGGGGTGGATGGGAGCGCCGGGAGGGCGCCCGGATCGCTGCACTGAACTTAGGATAGGCGCGGCCCCAACCGGTTTGCCCCGGTTTCCGGGCCTGGACCCTGGCCAAAGCAGGATCTGTCGGACCGATGAGAATGAAACACCGAGTACGAAGGTTCGGCCTGCCCGGCGCCGCGGCGATACTGGCGGTGGGTGCGGCCTGGGGGCCCGCGCCGGGCGCGCAGGAGGCCCCGCAGAGCCCCTCGCTGTTGCTGGCCTTCTCCTCCTACCGCGAGCATGTCGGGTACCCGCACGTGTTTCTGTACCGGCACGATGGGGTCGGGCAGGGCAGGCTCGCGGGCGGCCTCCCTTCTGCGCCGGACCGGAGTGATTTCGCGCCCCGGCTCACCCCCGACGGCAGACTCTGTGTGCTGAACTACGAGGAGGTCGGGAAGCAGAGCCGGTTTCTGCTGTGGGAGTGGCCGGCGCGCCGGCCGGCCGAACTCGGTTTGCCGTCGGGCGATGTAGTAGACATGCATCCGGCCCTGAGTGCCGGGGGAAAGCGACTGGCGTTTGCGTCGCTCCGCCGGAGCAACCCCGGCGGCTGGAACGTGTACGTGTGGGATCGGGAAGCGGGCCGTCTCCTCGAACCGGGGGAGCTCAATTCCGACGACGACGATCGGATGCCGGCGCTCAGTGGCGACGGCCGCCGTCTGGCCTTCGCTTCCAGTCGTGCCGGAGGGGCCGGGCTCCAGGACGTGTACGTCTACGACCTTCAGGAACAGCGCTTCCTGCCCGTGCCGGGCCTGAACTCCCCCTCGCGGGAAACGGAACCCTGCCTGTCGGCGGACGGTGAGTGGCTGGCGTTTGTCTCCACCCGGCCCGATCGGCCGGATGCTCCCGCCGGCACCGGGAATCTGAATGTCTATCTCTATAGCCTGCGGGAGCGGCGGCTGGCGCCGGTCCCCGGATTGAACGGACCCGGCGCGGAGCAATCGCCGGCCCTCAGCCCGGATGGCCGCTTCCTTGCCTTCGTCTCCGAGCGCTTCGGGCAGACCGGAGCGCGTGACTTGTTCCTGTACGATCGCAGTCCGGCTTCCGGTCCGCCGCGTCTCTTGCCCACCCCCGGCCTGAATTCGGTCCGGGACGACATGGATCCCGCGCTCGCCTGGGATCCGCCGGAATCTTAGAATTTCATTCCGGTCCCTGCCGGGAGAGGAGACGGCGGGCCGGATGGGGAACTCCAAACAGTCCTGGCGAAACGGCCGCCGGGAGGGGCGCGCTCTTGCGTCTCTCACGCACGGCAGCCGTCCTTTCTGATCTGGCAGAAGCGAGTATTTCCTGTGCGCGCGATCCAGTACGCGGCGCCGACGTCGCTCGGCGACGCGGTCGCTCTTCTTTCCCAAACCGGGGTCCGGGTCCGAGTCCTGGCCGGCGGCACCGATCTCATCGTGCAGATGCGGGAGCACCTCCGCGAGGTGGATCTGGTGGTGGACGCCAAGCGGATCCCGGAGTTGACCTTACTGTCGGTGGACGCCGAACGGGGGCTCACCCTCGGCGCGGCGGTCCCCTGCTACCGGATCTACGGTGATCCCGAGGTCTGCCGGCTCTATCCCGGCCTGGTGGATGCCGCAAGCCTGATCGGCGGCACGGCCATTCAGGGCCGGGCGTCCGTCGGCGGCAACCTCTGCAACTCCGGACCGGCCGGCGATTCCATTCCGGCGCTGATTGCTCTCGGCGCCACGGCCCGGATCATGGGGCGTGACGGTGAGCGGTCCGTGCCGGTGGAGGACTTCTGCACCGCGCCCGGCCGCAATGTGCTCCAGGCGGACGAGATCCTGGTGTCCCTGCACGTGCCCGCTCCGGCGCCCCGGTCCGGCGCCCGCTACCTCCGGTTCATTCCCCGGAATGAAATGGACATCGCCGAAGTCGGGGTCGGGGCCGCGGTGGTGCTGTCGGAGGACGGAAACACCGTGGTTTCGGCGCGTGTCGGCCTTGGAGCAGTGGGACCGACCCCGATCTTCGCGTCCGGAGTCGGCGACGTGCTGGCCGGTCAGGCGATTTCCGATGCGACGCTCGCGGCTGCCGCGGCTGCCGCCCAGGGAGCTGCTCGACCCATTTCCGACATGCGGGGCACTGCGGAGCACCGCCGGCATCTGGTCGGCGTGCTGACCCGGCGGGCTCTGGCGGGTGCGATCGAGCGCGCCCGCGGCCGGTAGCCCGTCCTCACTCCCCTCCTTTCACACCCAACAACAGATGAGCACCCCAATTCTTTCCGGGACCGTCGCCGTCCAGGCGACGGTCAATGAGGAACCGATCAGCTTTCTGTGTGAGCCGCGCGAAAGCCTGCTGGAGGTCCTGCGGGATCGCCTCCAGTTCACCGGCGCCAAGGAAGGCTGCAACAATGGGAACTGCGGCGCCTGCTCCGTTCTGATGGACGGGCGGCTGGTCAATTCCTGCTGCGTGCTCGGCGTGGAAGCCGCCGGCGCGCGTGTTACGACGGTCGAGGGACTGGCCGGCGCTGACGGCCTGACGCCGCTGCAGCAGTGTTTCCTGGAGGGCGCGGCCCTGCAGTGCGGCATCTGTACGCCCGGGTTTCTGGTGGCGGCGAGCGCGCTGCTGGAGAAGAATCCGAACCCGACCGAGCACGCACTTCGCTTCTGGCTCGC
>SXGS01765505.1_pt1 | contig 15367 bp, 13 predicted proteins | sample 3174681 | NCBI WGS metagenome assembly SXGS01 (sample SAMN11356861, study PRJNA531348) | freshwater metagenome | isolation source: freshwater sample F1-80 | place: China: Fuxian Lake, Yuxi | collected 2017-12-25 | reverse complement strand
CGAATCCTTTCGGGCGCGCCATTTCTCGACAATTCCGAGCGCTCGCGTGTTCCACGCCCACAGGGTCGTTGACGCGATCGGGTCGTCAGACGAAGTGAAGCGCCACCGGGCGGCCGGCGTGGCGCTCGACCGGCATGCGGAAGCCGAAGGTGGCCTCGAGGCCTTCAGCGGTCACGATCTCGTCCGGCGTTCCGTGCAGCAGAATACGGCCGTCCTTCATGGCGATGATCCTGTCGGCATGGACGGCGGCATGGTTGATGTCGTGGAGAACGACGAGCACCGTGCGGGCGCGCTCACGCGCCACTGCGCCGAGCGTGCGCATCAGCTCGCGCGCATGGAAGATGTCGAGATTGTTGAGCGGTTCGTCGAGCAGGAGATAGTCGGTCCCCTGCGCGAACGCCATGGCGACCAGGGCGCGCTGGCGTTGGCCGCCCGATAAAGTGTCGATGAACCGGTCCGAAAGATCGGTCAGCGCGAAGAGCGCCAGCGCTTCCTCCACGACCGCGTCGTCGTCCGATGTCGGCCGGCCGCGATGGTGAGGAAACCGTCCGAAACCGACGAGTTCGCGCACCTTGAGGCGGCACGCGACCCCCGGATCCTGCCGCATGATCGCGATCAGCTTGGCAAGCTCCGCCGTTGGCGTCCGGTCCACCGGCAGTCCGTCGATCGTGATCGTCCCCCGCGTCGGCTTCTGCAGACGCGCGATCAAGGACAAAAGCGTCGATTTGCCGGCCCCGTTCGGCCCGACGAGCGCCGTCACGCCGCCTTTCGCGATGTCGAGCGAGACATCGTGCAGGACGGGCGCGCGGCCATGGGCAAAGGACACATTCTCGATGCGGATCATGTCAGCGCCTCCGGGCGAAGAGCAGAACAAGGAAAACGATGCCGCCGGCGAATTCCACCACGACGCCGAGCGGCAGGGCGTTGCCGAAGACGTGCTGGAGCACGGTCTGGCCACCCACCAGGACGGCAACGGCCGTGAAGACCGCGGCAAGCAGCAACGGACCCTGGCGCCGCGTGCCGGCGATGCGCTCGGCAAGCGCCACCACGAGGAGCCCGAGAAACGTCACCGGGCCGACAAGGGCCGTCGAAACCGCCACAAGGAGCCCGGTCAGCATCAGGAGCAGGGTCGCGGCCGCTTGCCAGGCGATGCCGAGCCCGATCGCGTTTTCCGGTCCGAGCGCCATGATGTCGAGCACGTGCCGGGCACGCCAGGCGGCCATCGCGCCGAGCAGGGTGAGAGCGAGGCAGGGAACCACCAGCGCCTCGTTGACCGTGTTGAAATCGGCAAAGCTCGCGCCTTGCGCGACGGCGAAATCATTCGGATCGGCGAGGCGCGCCAGGAGTGCGTTCAGGCTCCGGAAGAGCACGCCGAGCACCACGCCCGCGAGCAGGAGCAGCGTCAGGTCGCCACGCGCCTTGAGCATGGGGAGGAACAGGGCCAGCGCCAATAGCAGCATCAATCCGGCCTCTCCGGCGAATTTGACGATCGGATCGAGGCCGGCGAAGCCGATCGCGCCGAAGCCCAGTACGAGGCCCGTCTGCAAGAGCACGTAGAGCGCGTCCATTCCCATGATGGATGGCGTCAGGATGCGGTTCGCCGTCACGGTCTGGAAGACCACGGTCGAGACCGCGACGGCGATCGCGACCTGGATCAAGGCCAATAGGCGCACGCCGCGTAATTCCATGGCGAACAGCACATCACCCCGGATGCCGAGGGTCATGAATGCGGCCAGCGTCGCCGACGCCACGGCGCCGAGCGCGATCAATCGCCGGCGCTCAGCCACGGGACAGCCGCGCCGCGAGGATGGCGAGGAACATGGCGGCCCCGAAGACGCCGAGGACCGTCCCGACCGGGATTTCGTAGGGGAAGCGAATGAGCCGTCCGGCGATGTCGGAGGCGAGCACCAGGGTAGCGCCCAGAAGCGCGACCGCCGGCAGCGATGCCCGCACATTGTCGCCGATCAGCCGCGAGGCGAGCGCCGGAACGACGAGCCCGACGAAAGGGACAATGCCGACGATCACGACGGTGAGCGCCGCGATCACCGAGACGATGAGGAGACCGAGTTGCAGCATCCGCTCGTAATTCAGGCCCAGACCGACCGAGGCATCCCGCCCGAGCGACAGCACGGTCAGCCGGTCGGCCACCCAGAAGGCGGCGAAGACCATAACCGCGGCGCCCCACAGCAGTTCGTAGCGTCCGCGCAGAACGCCGGAGAACTCGCCATTCATCCAGACGTCCTGGAACTGCAGCAGATCGGCCCGCCAGGCGATCGCCGTGACGAGCGCGCCGACGATGCCGCCGAAGACCAGTCCGAACAGCGGCACGAGGAAGGGTTCGCTTGGCGGCAAACGGTGCGCCAGGGCCAGGAAGATCGACGTCCCTCCGAGAGCTGTGCCGGTCGCGACGGCGGCCTTGGCCGACAGGGACGCCTCCGGCCACAGGATCGTGGCGACGAGGATGCCGAGAGCCGCGCTCTGGCCGGTGCCGGCGGTCATCGGCTCGACGAATCGATTGCGCGCCAGCGTCTGCATCACGAGGCCGGCAATCGCCAGCCCTGCGCCGGTCAGCACGACGGCGATCGTGCGTGGCAGCCGGCTGGCGAGAACGAGCTGCCGCGCCTCGCCGTCGTGCAGCAGCATGGCCGGCGTGAGCGACCCGACGCCGACGAACAGGCTGGCAAGGGCCAGCGCCGCCAGAACGGCAACGGCCACGACGGTGAGCGTCGCGGCCGGCCGGCGCTTGCGGATGACGGTTTCGGACCAGCTCATTGCGTCGCGTCGAAAGCCTCCGCGATACGATCGAGCACGCGCGTGGTGGCACCGGCGCCGCCGGCGGCGATGTAGAAATCGGCCGACGGCAGATAGACCACACGGCCGCTGCGCCACGCCTTGGTTTCAGCAACGAGTTCATTGTCGAGCGTAGCGCGCGCATTCTGGTCGTCCGCCCCGATGGCCGCGGCCCGGTCGAGCACGATGAGCCAGTCCGGATCGGTCTCGCGAATGAACTCGAACGATACCGCGTCACCATGGGTGGAGGCGTCGATCGCGCCGGCAGCCGCGGGCAGGCCGAGCGTCCGGTGAACCCAGCCGAAGCGCGAACCCTCGCCATAGACGGAGATCTTCGGCCCGTTGGTCATCACGATCAGGGCGTCTCCCTTGCCCGTTACGGCGGCGCGTGCCCGCTCGATCGCCGCATCCAGATCACCGGCGAGGTCTCGAGCCGCTTGCTGCCGGCCGAACAGGTCGCCATAGGCTTCGATCCGGGCCTTCGCCTGCTCGATCAGATCGTCGCCATCCATGGTCATGTCGATCGAGGGCGCCACGCGTTCCGTCTGCTCGAGCTGGAGGGACGAGCGTCCGCCGACGATGACGAGGTCGGGCTGGAGCGCGTTCAGGGCCTCGAGATCCGGCTCGAACAGCGTCCCGACCGTCTCCGCCCTCTCGCCCAACGGCGCCAGTTCGGGCAGATAGAGTTTGTCCGGCACACCCGCGATGGGGACGCCCAGCGCCGAAATCGTGTCGATCGCAGCGATATCGAAGACCGCGATGGTCTCCGGGGGCGTTTCGATCGTCACCCGCCCGCGCGCCGTTTCGATCTCGGCCGCCGAAACGGGCGAGGCGCCTGCCAGCAGAGCCGCGAGGGCGAAACCCGCCCATTGCATGCTTGTCATCGTCAATTCTCCATCGGCTTCGTCATCAGGCCGCCCCGCTCAAGGCCATCGGCCGGTCGAGGTTGCTTTCACGCACCCAGAGCGCATGCACGTCGCCCAGCCGGCGCTTGATGCGCTTTTCCTGCCGGTCGAGATGGGCAAGGCGCGCCTCGATCCTCGCACTGAGCGCCGTGTCGCCGGTCTTGGCGAGGCGCAGGACATCCACGTGCAGCATCTTGAGGCCGCTGACGAGCACCTCGATTTCGTCGCACCACGCCTGAAACTCGGCGTCCGGCAGCACCAATGCGCGCCAGAAGAACGCGAAGCCATGCTCGTAGGCATATTTGCGCATCGTGAGGACCGGCAATTCGCGCACGGCATCTTCCAGATCGCCGAGCGCGAGACCATCGCGGCCCTGCCCGTGCGCGGCGACGATCCGCGAGAGACCGTCGATCAGCGGGTTTCGCTCGGGAATGAACGCAGCGCGGAAGCAGGCGTCGATGTCCTCGTCGCTTGGAGGCCGCGCCTCGGCCGTGTCGAAAATGAAGCCGCCCGCCGCCGCCGGCTTGTCGATCGCAAAAAGCACCTTCTCGCGCTCGATATCGCCGCGCCAGCGGTAATCGATGTCGATCACGTCGAACATCGCGGGATCGTCGGAGCGTTCGAGCAGGAGGTAATGGGGGAACGGGTTCTGGTTGAACTTGTTCTCGCGCTCCGGCAGGTGGAACATGTCCAGCATGACCATCAGCAGTTCGCTCGGCTTCTTGCGTTCCAAGAGGTCGAGCATAGTCGCGATGTTGTGGCGCTTGCTGGCGTAAGGATCATACCAGGCCCGCAATGCGATGCCGTAGAGCCGTTCGTACCAGGCGCTGAACGCATCATGCCGCACGCCCTCGGTGTGGTAACGAAGGCGGTGCCGGTCGTCGATGCCGAAATCAGCATCCCAGACCGTGAAATGGAAGGGACGGATGTCCAGAGCGGGAACCCGAGCAAGCCCTTCGCAAAGGCAACTCACGAAGCAATGGACCTTGATGTCGACGATCGCGTCGTCATGGACGCTGCCGGCCGCTTCCATGAACTCGACGTCGGAGCGGAACGCATCGACCTGCGGATCGAAGAGATCCGCGACATCGTCGACCGTCTCCGGTGGCCGGCGCGTGATCGCCGCCTCGGGCACGGCCAGGCCATGCTCGAGTTCCAGATTGAGGAACAGGTTCATCATCAGAACGGAATCCAGGTAGAGATCCTCGTTCAGACGCGCTTGCGGAGCGAACCTCTCGAGATGCGGATGCGCCATCGTTTGGCTCAGGACCCTCCCGATGACGGCCAGGATCGCCTCACGCGTCATGGAACGCCGCCTCCGCATCGTGCGCGCCGACCATCGCGAGCTTGCCGGTCGCGTGCAACGCCGCCACCTCGCGACGGCTGATCTTCCCGTTCGCCTGGCGCGGCACCTGGCGCACTTGCAGGATTTCCATCGGAAGCTGATGGCGGGCGAGGCGCTCCGCGCAGAACGCCCGCACATCGTGGGGCGCGAGCGCGGCGGAGGCGGAAAAGACGAGCGCCACGCGTTCGCCGGCGACGGGATCCATCTTGCGGAACGCCACCGCATCGGTCACCCGCGGCATGGTCATGACGACGTCCTCCACCTCGCTCGGATAGACGTTCAGCCCGGCCACATTGATCGTGTCGTCCAGGCGCGCCGTGAAGACCAGCATTCCATCGTCGCGCCGGTAGCCGAGGTCGCGCGTCCGGATGTCGCCCGATGCGCCGGTCACGACGATCTCCGCCGGCGCGGCCTCGCTGCCGGGATCGCGCAAGGCGAGATGCGGCAGGACGAAACCCATGTCCTCGGCCGAGCGCAGGTCCGGGTTGATGGCGATGCAGCCGGCCTCCGAGCACCCGTATTGCTGGAAAAGATGATCCGCGCTCGCCCGGATTCGCGAGAACCACGCCTCCGGAAGAAGGGTACCCGAGGTCATCACCGCATGGATGGTGCGATCCGCCGGCATCAGCCGAGCCAGCGTGTTCAGCATGGCCGGCGACGAATAGAGCAGCGGCTTCTCCGTCTCCAGCAACAGGCGAAGCAATTGCTTGGGGTTGTCGGTATTGACGACGATCGGCACGGCGCCGCGCGCCAGCCCGACCAGCACGCCGCAGATCAGACCATAGGCATGGGTCGTGGGACAGGCGACCACTGGCGTCATGCCCTCCGGCTCGCGGAAGGTCGCCACATAGGTGCGGATTTCCGTATCGACGTCGCTCCAGGACCGCGCCACGCATTTCGGCGCGCCGGTCGTGCCGGAGCTCATCTGGAGGAGCCGGCCTTCGGCGCCGGGGCTCGCCGCTGGTGGCCCCAGCCGCTCGGCATGGCCACCATGCAGGATGAGATGCTCGCACCCGGCACGACGGGCCAGGGCACGGGCCGCCTCACGCGGCATTGCCGGATTGATCGGCAGGACGCTGGCATTCATCTCCTTCAGCGCGAAAAGCGCCGCCAGCCACTCTGCGGTATCGGCAAGACACACGGCGTAACGGCCACCCGGGTGGAAATCGTGAATATCGGCGATGCGGGCCGATGCCTCCGCCATCGCGGCACGATCAAACGACCTGTCGTCTATCCTGATCATCCTCATCATCCTCATGGAGCTTCCCGGCGGCAGGCCGGAGCGGGTTTTCGACATGGTGGGGCCGGGTGTCGCGCCAGAGCCCGAGCTTGCGCTTCAAGAGCGGTTCGGTCGCCACGGTGCTTTCCAAGTGGCCGAGTTGATCGAGGCGGGCGTCAAGAGCGCTGTCGCGGCGGTAGCGCTCGATCAGAAGCGCGATCCGCCGCCAGAACTCGGTTTCCGGAAAACCGTAGGCATGCTCGAAGAGCAGCGAGAGATCGCTCAGCGTGTGGACGAAGAGCGCGTCCATCAATAGGCCGCGCAGTTCCTCCACATCGTCCATCCAGAAGAACCTGTTCGGCGTCTCGTCGGCATAGCTCGCATCGGCGGCGAGGATCGCGAGCTTCGGATCGGGGCCGGTCAGATAGGCCGGCACATATTCGAGGCTGTCGTGGAAATCACGCATCACGAGGCGCGTCGGCCAGCCATCGGCATGCACGAGGATGAGGTTCTGGCCGTGACATTCGGTTGCGACGCCGTGCGCCGCGAGGAGATGCCAAAGCGGCATCACGACGATCTCGATCAGCCGGTCGACGAGGCGAAACAGCCCGTGTCGGCGAACCCAGGGCTCGACGAACGGCCGGCCGTCGCGCTCCACGGCGATCAGGGCGTTAAGGGGCACGGCGCCCTCGGCGGAGGCGAGCTTGCCGGCGACGTTCTCGCGCCAGATGGCACCCAATTGGCCTTCGAGCGGGCCGCCATGCCGGGCCGTGATCCCCGCGAATTCCTGAAGGATCGAAAGAGGATAGCGATCCTCGAATGCCCGATCGCCCTCGATCAGCTCAAAAAGCCACCGCGACACCACGGGCGCGGCGATGGCCGATGGCGGGTCGAGCGTGCGCACGGTGGAGGTGTTGACCATGTCGAGCGGCAGCTTGACGTAGGGCGCGTCGGGGCGCTGCGCATTGACGAGCGTGCGCACCGATTGCGAGGCCCGGTAGCGGTCGCCAAACGTGCCGAGAAACCGCACGCCTTGGACCTCGAAGGCGGCGCCGAGGCGCGACCATTGCCAGGGATGGATGGGCAGCGCCGAAAAATCACCCTCCGGCATGACCGATCGCAGGCGGCCATATTCGCTGGCGCCGAGAAACTCGCCCAGGAAGCGGTCGTCCGCGATCGGCAGCGCGCTGTCGACGGCGCCGCGCGGAACCGCCACCCATGACAGACCGAACGTGGCGCCGAATTCCGGGGCGAAGGCGCGTTGGTCGTCGGCGGTAAAACCGATGCGCGCCTTGAAGCTCGGATGGTAGGGATGGCCCTCGTCGATCGCGCAATCGAGCGTGTCGAAGGTCATCGCGCGCCGATCCTCCCGAACGCGGCCTTCTTCCTCGACGAGCCGGCAGGAGGCGACCGTTGCTTCGAGTTCCGCCAGCAGCCGGCCCTTTGCGGCGCCGGGCGCGCGGATGGAGCCGATGAGTTCGCCGAGCGTCGGCGCGCCGCTGTCGCCCTCCGCCCTTTCGATCCGCAAGGAATTCGGTTCGACACGCGGCCGGCCGAACGGCCCGCGTCGGGCGCGGCATGAAAACCGGCCGGCGGGGCTTTGCCAGGAGAGCCGATCGGCCTCCTCGCCATCGGCGGCCTTGGTATCGATCAGACCCTCGAAAATCATGGCCGCGACGAGCTGGCGGGAGACACGCTCCTGCGGTGAGCCGGCAAGATCAAGAGGCAAGGGCATGGACTTCCCCCCGCTCGCTCGGTGCCGAAAAGATCGGGTTGGGGATCGGGGCGAACAGCGTCGCCTCGCTTTCCGCACCTCCACCGAACTCGTCGATGTCACGCACCCGCGTCATCAGGTTGGCCTTGGAGGCGATCTCGGCGCGGTCGAGCAATTCTCTCGCGAAATCGCGGCCGAGGCCCTTCAGGGTGTCGGCCAATCGCTCGAGCCTCGTCCGAAGCTGCGAGACAAGGATGTCCTCGTCGATGAGCCCATCGCGCCCGAAACGGCTGATGACCGAGAAAATCTGGTTGACGACGAGGTAGTAAGCGAACCAGCGCCGTATATCGGCGTCGTCGAAAAACATCGACGGTATGGTGGCCAGCGACGGCACGGCCCCGGTCAAGGCCCGGCGATGGCGCTCGGACAGGTAGTAGCCCTGGTTGTCGCGATAGTGGAATGGGCCAGGCCAACCGGTGGCGATGTCGATGAGGCCGTTCTGCTGATGCGCTTCAAGCGCAATGCCGTGTCGATCGTAGAGCCGGACGGCCGGGTCCAGCGCGCTGTCGAGATAGGCGCTGAACCAGAGCTTGGCGGTATGCGTCACCGTCGCGCCGGTGCGCTGCGAAAGCCCGCGCACGAGGCGATCGAGCCGCGAGTGCTCGCCAGGCCTCGGATCGGCGGTCAGCGCGGCGATGGTGATCACGCCGGTTTGCGCCTCTCCCGTGAACGGGTTCTCGCGAAGGATCACCTCGAAGCCGCTTTCCACCTTGTCCGGGATGTCGATGGCCAACCAGGCCGGATCGGCGATCACGCGGAATTTCGGTTCGCTCGCCAGGAAGTCACTGGACTGAAAGAAGCGGGCCATCGCGACGCCGGCATCCAGCTCATCGCGGCGGTTGATGCGCAGCGAATTGGTGATGCGCACGGGAAGCGAGAATTTCAGCATCCAGGGCTGATCGGGATTGAAGACGGTGCGTACCGACGAGGTGGCCGAAAAGACCGGCCCGGCGGCGCCAACGCGGCGCAGCCTTCCGGCCTCGATCAGGCGCGTGACGGCCGGGTCGAGCGACAAGGCTTCCGCCTGCAGCGGATGGACGGGAACGGCGATTTCATCTTGCCGGAGGCCGAGATTGCCGCCGAGCATGTCGGCCAGCAGCGCGGGCGCCGACCGACCGGCTGCCGAGCCATGGCTGACCAGCCTTCGGTCGGCGGCGAAAACGACGAGCTGGAAGCGGCCGCGGTGCTCCGGCGCGTAGACAGGCTCCTGCCAATCGGTCATGCCCTGCCGGCTCTTCGGCGTCGGATGCAGCCAGTGCCCGTAAATCAGGGACTGCTCGGCCTCGATGAAGCTGTCGACGTTGCGCGGACCGGGCGGATGATCGAGATGCGCGCGCATGGCCTGACAACTGGAGACGACGCGCCCGATCAATTCCAGTTCTCGCATCCGGACCGCCTCGCCGCGCCCACCGTCGCTCTTGCCGTAGGAAGCCCTCAGCAGGAGGAGCGCGGCCCACAGCCGCTCGACCGGCTCGAAGGCGCCGCCGGAAAGCGGCCGTTTCCACAAGCGAGAAAAACGATGGGGCCCCGTCAGCGAGCGGTATGCCAGTTCCGCGAACAAGGCGATGCCCTCGCTCTCCAGCTCCCATTCGATGCCTTCGACCGACGGTTCACCACCGATCGCATAACGGCGATCGGTGCCGGCATCGACCTCGCGCAGGAAACAGTTCGCGACACTCATGAATGTCGCCCGTTCCGCGCCCTCGCAGGAGGAAACCATCGTCTCGCCTTCCGAAAAGGTTGCGGATCAGACGATCAAGCCCAGCCGAGGGGCCCGATCTCCTCGCGGAACGCGAAGCGGAGAAGGTGCCTTTCGACGACGTCCTTGGTGTCCGCGAGTTCGGCGTCGGTCGGCGAGGTCACCGAGATCAGAAGCCGGTCCGGCAGGGCATCGAGATGGGCCGTGCCGCAGGAGAACCGGATTTCGCCGCCGCCGTTCTTTTCCACCACCTCGACCTTGTTGGCGAAATGCTTGCAAAGCTGGGCGACGTAACGACCCGCATTCGGTGTGGGCACGGTGGCGCTGGACTGGATCATGGCGGACGCCTTAACTTGACTACTGTACTCAACTTATCGACGCGGCGCGCAAGATGCAATGCCTCCGCGCCGCGTCGTGGGGTTCAAAACCGCGCCGTGGCCGAGAGCTTGAAGGACCGGCCGGGCTCGAGCAGGGGCGAAACGCCGTATTCCTGCCCATAGGTCGCGCGATCCGCGTAGTTCTCGTCGAACAGGTTCTTCACCTCGGCGCGCAGCGTGATGTGGTCGAACTGTTGCGGCTGGTATTCCACATGGGCGTTGACCACCTCATAGGCCGGCAGCGGTTCGCCCCGCGTGTCCGTATCGCCGTTGAACGTATCGGTGTATTCGAGGCCGAACTCGGCGTCGGCCCCAACCGTCACGCCCCACTGATCGAATGTGTGGGCGGCGCCGACCGTGAAGATCTGACCGACCGGTGTCGTCAGGTAGCGCCCGAAGTCGGAATCGGCCGGCCGGCCGTCGATCTCGCTGTCGATATCGGCGAAGCCGACGCGGACGAAGCCGGCCCCCCACTCATAGCCGGCGGAGAGTTCGTAGCCTTGGGTGACGATGTCGCGCTGGGTCGGCTCGCCCACGCGCAGCAGGACGCGGGCATTGTCGATGTCGCTGCGGAAGACCCGGCCGCCGAGGGTGAACCCGTTGCCGAAATCCGCCTTGAGCCCGGCGGTGAGATTGTCCGAGGTAACCGGTTCGAGGCCATCGGCATAGTCGATTTCCGTGAGGATTTCGCCGAAGCGGTTAGGCGGGAACAGATAGTTCTCGCCGAGCGCGATCCCGCCCCAGACATGGGAGTAGCCGGCCGATGCCGTCAGGATATCCGTGATGTCGTATTCGCCGGAAATGTTGCCGCTCACGCCGGCGTTGTCTTCCTCATAGCCGTTGGTGCCCTCGAACTGCTGGAAGTCGGCGCGGCCGCCGACTGACAGCCGCGCTCGATCGGTGAGATCGAGGCGGGCCTGCGTATAGGCGCCGATATTGTTGGCCTGCTCGCTGAAATCGCCCGAATCGCCTTCGTACAGTGCTTCGTCGGAATAGAAGTCGACACCGGCGACCACGTCTCCAAGGCCAAGAGCAAAATTGTTCTCGAACTTGCCATTGATGGTGTCCGTCGTGCCGACGCTGCTGTCGCCGGACGGATCGGCGCTCACTTCGGTGACGCCATAGGCGAGCAGGATGCGCGGGTCCCACATTCCGGTCGGGGTTTCGTCCGTATAGGTGAAAACCACGTTCTGACGCGTCAGGTCATAAATTACATTCGGAAGACCGGGACGAATGAAATCGGCCCGGTTCGGCCGCACGCCGTCGTCATTCACCTGCTCGTAGCTCAGCTCGAAGCGGTCGCCGCTCTCGGCCTCGTAAGCGGCCTTGCCGAGGCCGCTCAAAACCGAGACGGCGCTGCCGGGGATCGTCTCGTTGTTGCCCGCCTCGAACTCGTCGCCATCGGCGAATTTCAGGTAGCCGAGAACCTCGAAGCCATCGATGGCGCCATAGGCCGTGCCGCTGGTCGAGAAGGTTTCGCCGTTGGTCTCGTAGCTGCTCGTCAAGGACCCGCCGAAGGCCTTGCCCGGCTCCAGGAGGTCGGCCACGTCTTTCGTCTCGAATGCGACCGAACCGCCGAGCGCGCCGGGGCCGGCATCGGCCGGAGCAACGCCGGGATCGACGCGGGCAGCCTTCAGGAGCTCGGGGTCGATATAGGTCGTGGCATTGTGGTGGAAGACCTTGTTGTTCTGGCGCGCACCGTCGATCGTCACGGCGAGCGCGTTCTCTTCGACACCCTGCACGTAGATCTTTTGCGAGATCGCCAACGAACTTCCCACCTTGACGCTGGGCTGGCCACGGAACACGTCCTGGAGATCGGAAGGATCGACCCTTTCGAGGTCTTCGGTCGTGATCGCTATGCTCTCGACGCCCGGCGTCGGGTTCCCCTCGCCGCCGCCCGTCACTTCCAGCCTGTCCAGCGCTGTCGCGCCGCCCTCGGTCGCAACGACCGTGGTCGCGTCATCCGCGCCATCTTCGGCCGTCTGGGCGAGCGCATGGGTGCCGGCGGCGAAGCCCATGATGAGCGCCAGCGCCGTCGCCCTTTTTGCCACCGCATTACCCTTAAGCACCGGTCGGCGCTGTTCCAGCCTGTTGTCCATCGTTGCAATTGCCCCTGCTCTGCACACTCGTTTTTCAAGAAGGGCAGCTCCCGCGAGCACCCCGCCATTGCCATGACGCGCGAGTTGCGGCGATCCGAAACAGCGCGGCCAAATATTTTTGATTATTTTACTCATGTTTTTGGACGCGCTTCGGCCAGCCCCTCCGCGGCGGGCCGGATGCGGGCCGTGGCGCGGCGTACGTGATAGAGCACGGCCTCCTCGCTGATCCCGTGCAATAGCGCGATCTCCCGCGTCCCGCGATGCTCCAGCCGATGCTGGACGAAGATCGAGCGGGTGCGCGGCGCCAACTGCTGGAGCTGGTCCATCACTCCCGCCAGCGCATCGCGAGCGACGACGACCCGCTCCGGAGAGCGCTCCTCGCGCTCGTCGACCATGGCCAAGTGCAGTGAGGCGCTGATGGAGCGGTGGCGCTGCCTGGCTCGCAGGCGGGTTACGATGAGATTGTTCGCCACGGTCGTGACGAAGCCCTGGGGGTTGGCGATCGCGCGCGTATCGTCGATGGCCGCCAGACGCACCCAGATGTCCTGCATGACATCCTCCGCCTCGAATGTGCAGCCGAGTCTGGCGGCGGCGCGCCGTTGCAGGCGCCCCTTCAAGGACTGGAAAGTGTCGAGGAGGCTCAAATCTGACCTTCCGAGCACGGGCGAGCATCATTCGCCAGCACGCCTACTATAACTTGACTGTCTTTGTCATGTTATAAAAACGAAGGCGCGTCCGCTCAGGTCCGAACAGGCCATGGCGGCAATTTCAGTGCCGCTGCGTCAGGGCCGCCTCGACCTCGGCGCGAACCGGGATCGCGGGCTGCGCGCCGGGCTTCAGACAGGCCAGGCTGCCGGCGGCCGCTGCGAAGGTGAGCGCCGACCCGAAATCGTCGCCACGGTCGAGTGCCGCCGCGAGATAGCCGCAGAAGGTGTCGCCGGCACCGACGGTATCGACAGGCTTGATCTTCAGACTTTGCGCGCGATGGATTTTCCCCTCGTGCACGGCGACGACGCCTTCGGCGCCGAGCGTCACGATGATGGTCTGGCCATTCGCGGCGTGGCGCGCCTGAAGCGCCGCTTCCCGCGTGCTCGCGTCATCGGCCGCCGCCGGATCGCCGATCAGGAGCGCGAATTCTGTCTCGTTGGCGACGACGATATCCGCCTTTTGGGCAAGGCGTGCCGCATCCGCCGTCAGCGGCGCGGTGTTCAGGATCGTCCTGAAACCGGCCTTGCGGCCGGCTTCGAGCGCCGCGTCGACCGATGCCGCCGGCACTTCCAGTTGAAGCAGGAGCGTGTCGCCCTCACCCATGGCGACGATGCCCGCATCCGCGTCGGCTGGCGCTACCTCGCCATTGGCGCCGGCGACGACGACGATGACGTTCTCGCCATTCTCGTCGCCGACGAGGATCGACGCCGTGCCTGTCGGCGCATCGACCGACTTGACCGCGCCGAGATCGACGCCGGCGGCCCTGATGAGCGCCAGCGCCTCCTCGGCGAAAGCGTCGCGACCGACGGCCCCGACCATGGAAACTTCGGCGCCCGCGCGACGGGCGGCGAGCGCCTGGTTCGCCCCCTTGCCACCGGCGGCGGTCGAGAAGCCGCTGCCGGCGAGTGTTTCGCCGGGTTTCGGCAGGCGCGAGACGGTGGCGATCAGGTCCATGTTGATGGAGCCGAAGACAGTGATCATGAGGCGGGGTTCCGGACTGGTTATGCCGGCGCAGTTGTGCCGTGGTGCCGGCGTCGCGTCAAACCGCCGGGGCTCAGTCGTCCTCGATGACCCGCAGCTTGAGTTGGCCAGTCCGGATATCGCCCCGATTGTCGCCCCGGGCATCGCCGCGCGCGTCGCCCCTCGGCTCGGCGCGGCGCGTGTCCGCCTCCTCTCCGAGCGCGGCCCGCTTTTCGGCCGGCGATCCGCCCTCGAATTCCATCGCCTCGATGCGGGCGCCGCGCTTGGCGAGCTTGTCGGTCGAGGTCACGATCTGCTCGATATCCTTCTGCGTCTGGCCAAAATGGGTCTGCAGGCTGCGCACACGCTGGTCGAGTCGACCCAAATCCTCCATCAGACGCACGACCTCGCCCTGGATCAGATGCGCCTGCTCGCGCATGCGAGCGTCCTTCAGGATGGCCTGGATCACCTGGATCGAAAGCATCAGGAGCGAAGGCGAAACGATGACGAGGCGCGAGCGATGGGCCTTGTGGACAAGCCCTTCGAAATTCTCGTGGATTTCCGCGAATATCGATTCCGAAGGCACGAAAAGGAAGGCGGTGTCCTGCGTCTCGCCCTGGATCAGATATTTCTCCGAAACATCCTTGATGTGCACGTCCATGTCGCGCCGAAACTGCTGGGCGGCCACCTTTGCCGCTTCCGGCGTTTCGGCGGCGCGGATGGCGTTCCAGGCTTCCAGCGGGACCTTGGCGTCGATGACGAGCGAGGGACTGTCATTCGGCATGTGGACGATGCAGTCGGGCCGCGACCCGTTCGACAGCGTCGTCTGGAACGCATAAGCGCCCATGGGCAAGCCGTCGGCGATGATGGTTTCCATCCGCTGCTGGCCAAAGGCGCCGCGCGTCTGTTTGTTGGAGAGGATCGCCTGCAGCCCGACGACATCCTTGGCGAGCGCCTGGATGTTGTTCTGCGCCGTGTCGATGACCGCAAGCCGCTCCTGCAGACGGGTCAGGTTCTCGTGGGTGGATTTCGTCTGCTCGGTCATCGTCGTGCCGAGGCGCTGGGTCATCCCGTCGAGGCGGCTCTGAATCGCCTGGTTCAATTCCGCCTGGCGCGAGCCGAACACCTCGGCCATTGTCGCCATGCGCCCCTGCATCTCCGCCTGCGCCTTGAGGATCTCGCCCAGGCGAGCCTCCGCGTCGCGGGCCGCATCGGAAGCGAGCGCTTCGGCTTCGGCGCGCGCGCGTGTCGCGCGTCCCATGCTCACGAACAGAAGAACGAGAAGCAGAACCACCAGCGCGCTTCCCGCCGCCAGCGCCATGCCGAGCGTGACCGGAACAGTGCCAAGCGAGAGGATGACCTGGTCGAAAAGGGCGGCGGAGGTGTTTTCCATGCGCGCACGCTAGACGATTCTCCACGTCCTGTCAGATCAAAACAAGAACATCCCCACATTCCTGGGTGCCGAGCCCGATTGACCTTGCGCGGGCGCGT
>SXGS01104624.1_pt1 | contig 15373 bp, 14 predicted proteins | sample 3174681 | NCBI WGS metagenome assembly SXGS01 (sample SAMN11356861, study PRJNA531348) | freshwater metagenome | isolation source: freshwater sample F1-80 | place: China: Fuxian Lake, Yuxi | collected 2017-12-25 | reverse complement strand
GGTCCGCATCAATCGCCATCTGCTTGCCCGGCATCGCATCGAGAGTGAATCGGGCGTTCACTTCCGACACCCGTCCGGCCCCCTTGGTGACCACGAAAAAGTTCACGATTATCAGGATCACGAAGATAATGAAGCCGACCACATAGTTTCCGGCGATCACAAACTCGCCGAAGGCTGCCACCACGGCGCCCGCCGCCTGCTCACCTTCGTGGCCATTGACCAGGATCACCCGCGTCGAGGCCACATTCAGCGCCAGCCGCAGCATCGTGGCAAACAGCAGAACGGACGGGAAGGACGAGAATTCCAGCGGCTTGCGGTTGCCGATTGCGATCATGATCACCATGACGCTCACCAAGATGTTAAAGGTGAACAGCATATCCAGCAGCAAAGGCGGCAGCGGAACGACCAGCATGGCCATAATCAACAGCACAAGGAACGGGATACCGAGCCCGGAGAGCTCAAATCCCGACAAGCGCTGTCGAATAGTTGACATGGATAGCGTGGTCATTTTAAATTCTTATTAAAATCAGTTACTTATAATTTATGGCCTCAGGGGCCGGGTTTCCTCGTGGAACATACAAGCAAGCGATGTGCCATCGATACTGGTCCGGTGGCTTGACGGGAGAAGGCGGGTACCCCGCGTGGCTCGTGCGCAGCGGGCGCACACCTGGGCAAACGCGCTGGAATGCTTTAACGCCTGAACTCCCGCCAAAAAATTGCATTCTTGAAATTAAACCAGTGTCTGGATTAAAGAAGCCGGTCGAGTTGCCGATAAAACGGGGGAGCGAAGGTGTATTGCCTTCCGTTAATACTTTGTAAAGCGGTGTCACGCGGGGCTCGATCAGGCATGATTAGAAGGGTTCCCACAGGAAATGCTGCGATGTACCGCAAGAAGTATTCCGGCCGCTAGCTCGCTGCTGACTAACCAAGGGGTGATTCATGAACAAAATGTCTAAATGCACGATGGTCTCGCTGGCCGTGCTGATCTCGGCTTGCCAATCCATACCGTCGGTCGCTGTGGCCGACAATACCTCGGCCAAGGCAGAGGTCAAGCCGGTCGATCCGCCGCCTGAAGCCAAGGTCGAAGCCAAACCTGAGCCGAAGGCCGAGCCTAAAGTTGAAGTCAAGGCCGAGGCGCCCAAGCCTGCACCTGACGCGGTGAGCATGATCACGCCGATGACAGAGCGTCAGCAAACCATCCGCGGAACCGGTTATGCCGTCATCAGCACGCAGAACCACAAGAACGGTGCGCAGCAGCGCCTGATGGCGATTCGTGCTTCCAAGCTTGACGCTTATCGCGCCCTGACCGAACAGGTTTATGGCCAGCAGCTCGATGCCACCACCACGGTGGCCGAGATGATGATCACCAGTGATACCTTCCGCACGCGCGTACAGGGCATTATTTATGGCGCTGTGCTGGAATCGATCACGCCGATCGGTGACGACACCTACGAGACAACCTTGTCTCTGGACGGTCGGGTGGTCAACGACCTGCGCGTGCTGTATCTGCATCATCTGGCTTCACGCAACCGGTAACCGATCATGCGCTCCCCACGACTTCTGCCTCTGCTGCTCGCATTGCCTCTGGCTTGTGCGGTCATTCCCTCGCTTGCCGATACCTCTGGCCTGCCGACGGACCCGCGCAAGCGTCTGGAAGCCTTGCAGCATGCACTCGTCGCAGCGGCGATGGACACCCAGACCCGTGTGCGCACGGCGGCCTGGGTGGACAGCACGGGGAAATTGCATGAGAACACCCGTATCACCTCCGACATGAAGGTGCGCGGTGTGCGGGTACAGTCCTACGTCAATGCCGAAGATGGCCCCTCGGCCGCGATTGTGGCCGAATCCCGCGGCGCCACGCCCAGCGAAGAGATTTGCAAAGCGAATGTGCAGCGTTATCGCCGCGAGGCGACGCTCGAGACCGCGCTTCGAATCACTACCAGCGGCGCGGACCGCTACCAGTGGGCGATGCTGATGGAGCAGGCTCGTGCGCGCCTGGTCTCACGTGCGACCGTCAACCGCGCATGGCAGTTGTCTGCGCCAGCCATTATCCCTGCCACCACCTACGATCGCATGCTCGTGGGTGCAGTGCCCGATATCTCGCCGTATCACATGGTCATCGAGCTGCTGCCTCCCGGGGCGCTGGCGATTGAGCCTATCCGTCCCAAGCAGACATTCCGCGAGAAGTCGGCACAAATAATCAAGACCGTCGTCAATTACGTGACTGATGAGCCACGCCGCAGTCATCCGGTACCTTTTGTGATGCGTCTGTCTGTGTATGAGCGCAGCAATCACCGCTTGTTGTGGCAGGACGCTGCGCCTTTTTTCTTTCCGGAGCGAGAGCTGGTCACGACCAGCCAGCCGCTGCCTCCTGGCCTGCTCTCTGAGCTCGATCGCGTACTCGACGGCTGGCTCAAAAGCATGGACACTAATTTCGCTTGCCGCCCGCAGCAATTCAATGTGCTGCAGGAGACGCCCAACGGTTGGGTGATCAATGGCGGCCAGATCGCAGGCCTGACGGCGGGCGACCAGCTTTTGCTGATGAACCGCGAACATTTGCCAGCCCGTATTCTGGAACCCGATAGCGCGCAGCACCTAGTGCTGGTCGAGGTCGTGAGTGTTGCTGCCGGACGCGCCATCGTGCGCCAGCTCGCAGGGCCGGCCAGTATCGCGCGCTCGGGTGACTGGGTCGCTACCCCCTTTTAACGAGGCACTGATTTTTTCAGCGTTTCCCTGAAATTTTGCGGAGAACAAAATGACAACCACCCAACGCAAACTTCTGATCGCTGTGCTCGCGCTGTTCTGCAGTGCTGCCGTGACCGCTGCCGATGCACCGAAGGCCGAACCGCCCAAGGATGCCAAGGCAAATCAAAAGGATGAAAAGAAGGATGACAAAAAAGACGCCAAGGATGGGAAAGACGCCAAGGATGGGAAAGACGCCAAAGATGGGAAAGACACCAAGGATGCCACGGCAGATGCGCCTGCAGAACCTGACTTGCCCTCCAAGCCTTACCCAACCAATGTGACGCCCAAGGCTTTCCTGCCCAAAAAAGATGCGGCGCCCAAGGCCAATGCGGGTCAGGACAAGGTTGAAGACAAAGCGGCTGAGAAATCGGCCGACAAATCCGGTGACAAGACAGCGGCCAAATCTGGCGCAGACAAAACTGCCGACAAGCACGCAGCCGAGAAGTCCGCAGACAAGCCGGCAGATGCTCATGCGACCGACAAATCCAAGCACGAATCCAAACCGCACGAGACCGCTAAAAAACGCCGCAACAATCGCAGTGCCCAGGCGAAAGCACCTCCGCAGCCGCTCGCTCCGGCTATGGTGGAGCTGGCGCGCCAGGTGCTCTCTCAGCAGAAAAACCCAGACATGAAATCCTACGTGGTTCAGGCGCGCGACAATCTCGATAGCGTGATCCGCAAGACCATGCCGGCCAATCTGTTTGCGCCCGATGTCTTCCGTCAGGCCTTTCTGCGCGCTAACCCATCGCTGCTGACGACAGCGAACGTCAAGCTGAGCCCTGGCCAAGTGCTGCAGATCCCTGACGTATCCACGATCCGAGCCGTCGTGCTCTCCGAGGGCGGCAACAGCGCAGAGATCAACGACAGCAAGATCAGCTTGCGTTCGAACGCACCGGTGGTGGCCCCGACCATTGCTGCTACTGCCAACGATCTGAATCCACCGATTGCGATTCCTCGTCTGCCGGCAAATGTCGCAGCCAGCGCCAATCCGGCACCAGTGGTGTCTCCGGAGGAAAAAAGGAAGTGGGTCCGCTACCCCTAACGCGGAGCGTGCCCCATGTTGTCCGGCCCTGAGCAGGCAGCCCTGCCGGGGCGACTTAACCCGATCTACCTTGAGGGCCGCCCCCTCCAGCTCGAGACGCCCATCGCTCAGCAGCTTGGTCTGCGCGATGGGCAAATCGTTCAAGCCAGCGTCGAGCTGCGCGGTGAAGCGATCAAGCTACTTCTCAATGGCAAGCTGTTCGACTTGCCGCCGGCGCTGAGGTTTCGTCCCGGTGATGTCGTGTTTTTACGCGCCTATCAGGGTGTCAGTGGGTGGTTGCTGAAGATTTTTGATCCCGCCGCCCAGTCTGCTGCGACGGCTGCTGCTGCTGCCGCTCCACCAGCCGGGCCGCCGGCAGCCCAGATCAACACCTCGCGCCTGGCGGCCTTGTCCCTGCGTCCTCCGATGTCCCCCACCTTGCTGGATTTGTTCGCACCGCGTGAGGCAACGTCGCTGCTGCAAACCACGGCCAACCCCGAACTTGCGTCCTTGTTCCAGCGCATGCAGCTATCCATGCGCGGGCTTTCTGCCGCCAGTCTGCAGGCCGCGGTTCTTGGTTCAGGTCTCTGGATGGAGGCACTGCTCTCGCGTGGCCAATCGCCACCCGCCGCCGATACTAAGGCCTGGCTGCGTCGCATGATCCGTGCGCTGGGTGACAAAGACACTGCGGTCGTCGCAGGTCTAAGAAGAGCGATTGATGACATCGAATCCGCGCAGGTCGAATCACTGGCGGCACAATCGCGCGGTGAGCTTTCTTTCGGCATGGTGTTACCCTTTGTTGATGCCAACCCCGTCCACATCCGGTTTTTTCGTCCGGCCCGCCAACCCGGACGGGAAGCACCCCCCTTTTCGGTCGACATTCACACCGAGAACGAGGTGCTTGGTGAGATCTGGCTCAAGACGTCGATTACACGCGCATCCCACGTGGATCTGATGATGTGGGCGCTCAAAGGCAGCGCGGTCAGGTTGGCTCGCAAACACAGTGATGCGCTCAGCCAGCGCTTGCAGAAGGCGGGTCTGACCATGGATTCCTTTCGAATCTTTCATTCAGCCCGTCCCAGCTTGCCCGAAGGCTGGTCACCGCCGGCGGGTGCCATGCTGGATGTCTCCGCATGAAGCGCACTCGCGAAGCGGTTGCGCTCGCCTACGGCAAACGCGAAGCGCCGATCTTGACCGCAAAAGGCCAGGATGAGTTGGCCGATGCCATCATCGCCGAAGCAAAAAAGCAGGGGGTTTACATCGCCCAGGATCGCGAGCTGGTGGCTGCCTTGTCTCGTCTTGATCTCGAGCAGGAAATACCGCGCGAACTGTATGTCGCGGTGGCGGTCGTGCTGTCATGGGCTTACTGGTTGCAGGGTATGAAGCCCGGCGACGAAAAGAGTGCGAAAAGCGCTGATTAAATAAATCCAGAAACTTTTATCGCAAGGTCAGTGGCGCCAGACCCTGGATGTTGCCGATCCCCGCGTCGCACCGCTGCGCGGGCTCACCATAAAACTAGGTTCTATCCAGGATCTCCCCAGATCAGGCTTCCTCGTAACCGCGACCACCGCGCGAGCGGGCCATGCGGCCGAGGCGGTCGTAGACTTCGACGGAGGCGGTGGTCTCACCGCCATTCAGCGTTTGCAGAGTACCGCGTATGGCATCGAGCTTGCGTGTGATCAGGATCTCATTGCGGCGATGCATGTCGCGGCAATCGGTAATCAGATTTTTGAACGTGTCCCATTGAGGGTCGTCCAGACGATTCGATTCCGTGCCGACGCCGGTGAGGCGGATCAGTGAATCGAAGATCTGGTTTTTTTCTGGCTGTAGTGCCTCGAAGATATCGAGGTTTTGCTCCCGCAGCGCATCGAATTCCTGCTGCAAAAGCTGCTGCAGTGCCAGCCCATGCTCCAGCGCCGCGACCAGCTCAGGGCTCGGCACAGTGGCGGGTGCGGCGGTGGTGGTGGCCAGCATCGGGTCAGTCGATCAGTTTTTCCATCGCGACGAAGCTCTCCGCGATACGGCGTGCATTCATCGGGTAATTGCCGTCGCGAAGCGCCTGCTTGATTGCTTCCACTTTTTCACGGTCAAAACTGGGCTCGGCCGCTGCGCGCTTGGCGACTTCGGACAGCTCCAATGTGTCTTGATTGGGCACGGGTGGCTTGGTGGCCTTGGTTGCCTCAGGCTGACCATCACCGGGACGCTCCAGCGCTCGGCGCTTGGTTTTCTCAAGGGCGACTTTGTCCAGCGCTGCGCTGGCACTGGAAATACTGGATATCGGATTGCTCATGATTCTCTCTCACTTTCGGCCATCGGCCTTTTATTCCTGTCACAACGAGTATCGGACTTGCTGTAGAAAACTTTAGCCCTGACTGCAGAAAAATAAGGGTCGGTCGAGGTATCCGCCAGGTCATGATACGTCAAACGATTGAAAATACGGCTAACTTCCTTTAATTGAGCCTTTTCCTGTCACAACGCCGCTTAAAACTCGTCCGGATTCGGCGTTGCGTAATTTGATTTGCTCGCCCAGCCGGCCATCTTGCATAGCCTCAAGCCGCGCTGAGATCTGAAATTCTCCGGCTTTGCCCACCGTCAATTGGACCAACTCGCCTTTTTTGACCATGATCGCCGGCCTCAAGTCTACGTTCCTGACCGGCTCACCCGCGCGCAGTGCCCGAAGCAGCTCCTGACCCGTCAGCCCCGTGGCTTCAAACAGATGCGAGTTGTTGACCTTATCGGCATCCATCTTCTCCAGCTTGAACATTTCGGGCTGCAAAAGCTGGCCAGGTGTCAGATTGCGCGTTGCCACCAGCACCATACGTGATTCCGGCGTGACCTGGGCTGGCTGCGTGCGTGAAGCCGCATGATTGGCCTGAGCAGGCGGGCTGGATGGTTTTGTAGTCGCCGGTGGCGTCTGATGGGCTTGTACGAATCCTGCCTTGATGAACAGCTGCCAGGCGGGCTTGAGGCAACGCGCTCTGACGCTCTCGCGGTTCACGAAAGGGTAATCAAAAATATATTGGGAGGCGCAAGGCTGAACAGCAACGCGCGGGTCCAGTGGTGCGATCGTCACCAGATCCACCGGCACATCATTTTGTGAGGCTACCCATTTTGCTGCCTCCGCCGTCAGCAATTCCGGTGCTGTCGCGGCCTGCGCAACGGGGATCGCGAGCAGGCAGGCGGCCAGCAGCCTGGCCGGCAGGCGCCGGGGGCAGGGCATCGCAGCAGTTTTTCTCATTAGGGTTGGCATCATGTTATTCGTCCAAAAAGCCTTCGGTGATTGATTCAGATTCTCCTCGACTGGAACAGGCCTTGCTACTTCTTGGTTATCTGGGCTCATGACTGTTGAACTCCCGACAGGTATGGGCTTTAAAGCAAAAATGGTTCCAGCTACGATAAAGGCCCGTCAACATGCAGATTCAAGCCAATAAAGCCCAGCTTGCCGCGAATTCCACCGAGGCCGGTCGTGCTGCTAAGCGCAAGGCCGAGCCGGTCGATTTCCGACAGGTTCTGGTGGGAGCCAAGGACGGTCATGAAGCAACCGTGACGGTTCAGCGGGGTGATACCTTGATGGGACTGACCCGCAATTACCTGGGGAATGCAGTCGGTCAGTTCAATAACGGTCAGATTCTTGAGATGGCCAAGACTATCGCCCGCGACAATGGTATCGCCAATCCCAACCGCATCCTGCCGGGACAGGTCGTGAATATGGCGCCGATGACGACCATGGCTGCCCTGAAGCTGCGGCCGGGCACGGTCGAAGCGATCCAGTTGAGCGCTCATGCCAATGTGGCAACTCCAGTACTCGACAAGACACTAGCGCGCGCTGTGGCCAAGGGATTCCTGCCGGCCGATCAGCAGGCCGAGGTCCGTAACAAGATCCTGTCGCTGGCCAGTCAGCATCGCTTTACGCCCGACGATTTCGCGCGCATGACGTTGATGGAATCGGATGGCATGAACCCCAAGGCCAGCAATGGTTTTTGCCACGGGATCATCCAGTTCTGCGCCAACACCGGTGCGACAGGCGTTGGATACGCTGGCAATCCGAAAGAGATCTTGAATTTGTCCGTCATGGATCAACTGAATCTGGTCGATCGTTATTTCACCCGTACACGCCTCAAAGAATACGGCCCGGCGTCGCTCGATAACCTCTACCTCACAGTTCTGACACCCGGCGCGCGCAGCGAACCTCGCGCCAACGTACCTCTGAAAATTCCCGGACGTCAGGCGGCTTATCTATATGAGGGGCGTGATCCGAATGCCGGCATCATTACGCGCAATTCGATCTTGAATGGCTTGCGATGGAATGCGCAACAGCGCTTGGGTGAGTTTACCCAGACCGTCGCGAAAATCGACAGTGCTGATTTGTAAGTAGGACTGACCAAGCTTCATTGCATCTTCAAGGCTGAAGGTGCGCAACGAAAGCCGGGATCCAGTGTCGTTAATTCACAGATTGCCGCCCCACGGCAATCCTGTGCCACCTGAGGCAAAGCCTGGAGCGGTCAATCCTTGCCGCCCATCGACTCTGCGCTGACGTTATTTCCACAAAACAAGCGTTGGCACGACCTTTGCAATGGTCGGATCGACAGCTGGAAACTTGAGTGGCATGTCGGTAATCCGGCGACCGCATAGCAAGGAGAACAACATGGATGTATTGAGCAACGCCCTGGGCATACACGAGAAAGCACTGCGCGTGCGCAATCAGCGCATGGAACTGCTCGCCCGCAATATCGCCAACGACGATACACCGCACTTCAAAGCGCGTGAGCTTGATTTCAAATCAGTGATGGCGGAATTCAAACCCAGCGACAACATGAGCTCCACGCACATGACGCACTTTCCCTACGCCGATGAAAACCCGGACGATGACGGTATGCGTTACCGCGTGCCATTCAGCGCATCGGTCGATGGCAACACGGTTGAATTGTCGGTAGAGCAGGCGAAATACGGTAAGGCAGCCGCGGACTACCAGGCGACTTTGTCCTTTCTTGAAAACCGCGTATCGAGCATACGCAAGGCATTGCGAGGAGAGTAATCATGGCAATGTCTATCGATAACATTTTCGGCATCGGCGGTACTGCGCTCAATGCGCAGTTGGTCCGAATGAATAATACGGCGTCCAACCTGGCCAATGCCGGTACGACCGCCGCCAGCGAAAAAGAAGCCTATCGCGGCAAGCGCACCGTATTCAAAGCGCTGATGGATGAAGAAATGATTCACGCCGGCGCGCCCTATATCGGTGGCGTCAAAGTCGACAAGATCGTCGACGACACCAAGCCTATTCCCCGCGTCTATGACCCGAATAACCCGCTGGCCGATGGCGAAGGTTTCGTCTACCAGGCCAACGTGAACGAGGTCACGGAGATGGTGGACCTCATGGCCGCATCCCGCTCGTACCAGAACAACGTTGAAGTTGTGAACACCGCGCGCGAGTTGATGATGCGCACGCTGGACATCATTAAAGCTTAAGGAAAACTGACATGGCTACCACCACGACCGGACCAGCAACATCGACTGCGATGAACACGCTGCCGTCGAATATCAAGACAACCGCGCAGCACAAGAAAGATCAGGAAAACGCCATCCTCAATGGAAATGGCGGCGAGATGGGTCAAACCGCGTTTCTGACGCTGTTCACCACGCAGCTGCAAAACCAGAACCCACTAGATCCCATGGAAAACGAAGCCTTCGTCGCCCAGCTGGCCCAATTCTCTCAGCTCGAAGCCACGACCAAGATGGCGGATTCGCTGCAAACCCTGGTCAGTTCCATGTCGGGCGAACGTATGAGTTCTGCCGCCAGCCTGATTGGTAAAACTGTCGCTGTCGCGGATGGCAAAGCCATCAAAGCCGGCGAGCCCATCGAGGGTTCGGTCAGCCTGGCCAATGATGTCGACAGCATCACGCTCAAAGTCTATTCGTCCTCTGGTGCGCTGGTACGTACCGGTGAGATCGGCGCCCAGAAAAAAGGGCAATACCCGTTCAGCTGGGACGGTAACGATGCCGAAGGCAGTCCGCTGCCCGACGGCACCTACCGTATCGAAGCAACCGTCACGCGCTTTGGTACGCCCAGCAAAGCGCCCGTCATCACCATGGCCCATGTACGCAGCGTCACAACCGATGCGCTCACGGGTGACATGAAGGTTGAGCTCGATGACGGATCACTGGTTAGCCTGACTGAAGTCAAGCGTATTGGTAATTAAAAACAAAGAACAGATTCAACAGATTCAAAGCGAACTTTAAAATAATCGCCCGCCAGCAATTCAGGAGAAGCCCCTATGTCTTTCTATACCTCGTTGACCGGTCTAAATGCCGCCACAGCGTCGCTGTCCGTGACCAGTAACAACATCGCCAACGTGGGCACCACCGGCTTCAAGCGCTCTCGCGCTGACTTTGGTGACATCTTCGCGACCTCACCACTGCAGAAAGCCTCATCCGTGATTGGCCAGGGTGTCGCGCTCAAGCAGGTGAGCCAGGAATTCAGTCAGGGCAATATTCAGTTCTCGGCCAATGCGCTTGATATTGCGATTACGGGGGATGGTTTTTTTCCACTGAAATCGGCTGACGGTCTGCAGGATATCTACACCCGAAACGGTACCTTCATGCTCAATGACTCGTATAACGTGGTCAACGCAGCCGGACAGGCACTGATTGCAGCGGCGGTTGACTCCTCCGGTAAAGCTGACCTGGACGATCTGGCCAAGCTCACGATTCCGCGAAAGACGAATGGCGATGCAGTCGCGACCTCCCAGATCATGTTGGGTTTGAACTTTCCTTCAGATGCCAAGGTGCCTGAACTTCCGTTCGACCGCTACGATCCGACGACCTATAACAAGACCACCGCGGTGACTGTGTATGACTCCGGTGGTAACGGCTATCTCGCTACTGTCTACTACCGCAAGACCCAGGTGGCAACGCCGGACGACGCAACCAATAAATGGCAGACCTACGTCTACATCGGCAACACCAAATTGCAGGAAATGCTGATCCAGTCCTCCGATGCAGCTGGCGAGAAAGAGTATGTGAACAAATACGGTGAAATTCGCTCCGAATCTGATATTCCCCCGCAGGATATCGCTCGTGGCGTGACGAAATTATTCAATCTCGATGATTTGAAAAATCCCGTACGTTCCGAGCCCGCCAGCAAATCCGGCGGCGTACTCAGTGATGAACTCATCACGGATTGGAAAGAAGGTGTTTCGTTTCCCACCGTGGTATCGGACATTTTGGGTACCGGTTCAGCTCCTGGCAAGCTGTATTCACCAGTTAACAAGGCACAAAGCTATGTGCTGACCGATTCCACTAAAAACATCACTTTTCCAGCGAGCGGTGAAGATCCTGTCACAACGCTTACAGAATTAGCCGGCCAAGTTAACAAACACAATCTTACAGCAGCTGAGGCTGATCAAATCACCTACAAGGCCACGATCAATGCAGCCGGCGACATGATCATCACGCCGGCAGACGAGCAGAATATCGTGAGTAACCTCTCCCTCAAGGCGGTCATCGACACCTACAACGTGAGTTTGGTACCTGAATCAAATGAAAACGGGGTACTTACCTTCGACAAACCTGAGACTGCTGCGACCAGCTACAACCTGACCGTCACCGTTGGAGCTGACAAAAAAATCTACAAGGCGGCAGACTATAAATCATTGGCGGCGCTGGCACGTGTAGATTTCCCTAGCACCTCAGTGGATAGTAACGGAAAGCTGATATTTGAAGAAAGTCCAATGCCGCTGGTGGAAATATCGGCTGATTATGGCGATAGGACGCTTTTAGAGGTTGTGGCTGATAGAGAGACTACACCCAGCGGAAATCAGACCGCTCGCAGTATTCGTATCTACGAACCCACCCAGTCGGCCGAGGGCTATACCTTGACGATCGGTAGCATTTCATACAGCGGCACGGATCTGAGTGCATTGGCGGTTGCGGCAAAAGATAACGAAGATTTTTCTGTTCGTTTCTATGAAAATAAAGTGTATGTGGTCGACAAGGATTCAGCAGATGCAGCCACGTTGGCTGGCATATCGTTTAACTCAATCTCGGCTCCCACAGTCCCTGCAGCTGAGAACTCGACGGCAGGGACCAAAACATTTACTGAAGTTAATTTGACAACACTAGGACTCACCAATCCAGTGGGAGAATATACGCTGAGTATCAAAGGCCGAGAGTACAGAGGAACCCTGGCCGAAATTCAGGCTGATGTGAACACCTCAGAGACCAAAGTCTCTGCCGCACTGATCGGCAGTACTTTGCAAATTACTGATAGAGACACCACAGATAGCACGGCTCTGGCGGACATTGGTCTCACCTTGCAAGTGACGTCGGACACCGATCAAAGCACGGATGAAGTCACCGCTTTTGATCCGCCTTATTCTGCAGTGGGGTACTCCCTCACAATGCAAACAGGGGGAACAGCTTACGTGGGCAGTGATTTGACCGAATTAGCCGCTGCCATCAATGCAGCCACACTTACTCCCCCGGTCACTGCCTCTGTAATCGACAGCCGTATTGTGCTGACCGCCGTCGATGGCACCAATCTGACAACCGTAGCTCTGGGTGCCACTATTCTGAATGCGATCAACTTTGATGCCGCTACAACAGGCGACATGTATGTCATGACTGCGGGTGATACTCAGTATTCTGCAAAAACGCTCGCAGAGTTGGAAGTGATCATTAACGACGACAATGAATTCGTAGCGGTATTCGATCCAGTCGGTAATTTCATCAAGGTCGCCAAGTCACTTCAGATTACGCCCACGCCAACTATTTCTGGATTTTCACTCGCCATAGGTTCCAACACCTATACCGGCACCACCAAAGAGGCACTGGTCGCCAGTATTAATACGAGCGTAAAATTTACTGCAAGCCTTCTAACTGGAGGTGACGTCATCGTCACCGATACCAATGCGCTCACTGGTCCCTTGCTGGCCGATGTCGAACTGACCTCGATTACCACCGGAATCAACTACACGATGGACGTGGCGTCACAGTCCAGCGCGATCAAATTTGATCTGAATGTCGATGAGTCCTTGCAGCCACAGACGATCGATATGTCGTATCTGAATGAGCTGTCGCCTCCGAAGAACAAATTCACCGGCGTCGAAATAGCCCGCGAGCTCACCAAAGCCATCAACAAAACCTATGGCGACGAAAAATACTTTGATTTTAAAGACCAGATCACGGTAATGGGTTCGGGGGTCGCCGATCTGTTTATTTTAGAAGTCGGCGGAGTGCCAGCAAAAATCTCGCTTACGCGAAGCGACCGGGGCCTAGCTAACTTGTCCCAAGTGACGGTTGATGATGCAGTTGTGGCGATTCAGGCTGAGATCGACAAGGTGACCACTCTGCCAACCAAGGTCACCGTGAGCTACGACCCTGTACGTCAGAGCTTTGCCTTCAAGGCCAAGGATGAGCAGGCCATCACGATTCGCTCAGTGCAGTCGCGAAATGATCTGTTTGGTCTCACCAGCACCGAGATTAGTGTCGATCCTGAAAAGGGCGGTACCTGGGGTTCGACAGTATTGCCGCAGGGCTTGTTTACAATCGAAAATGAGGCGGATCATCGCTACGGCATCGAGGTCAAATTTGACGAGACCAACAAGACTTTCGCCATTAGCTCAGGCACGACTGGCGATACCTCAAGTATTAAAATTCCCAATGCCTCTGCGATTGCCAATGCCCTTTTTGGCCTGCAGCTGGCTGAGGGTCAAAATTATACTGATACTTCAGCTGTTCCTCTGCGCGGTATTCTTTCTCATCCCGCAGTCCTTAAAGGAAATGCAATCGGTATTAACCTCGATAACAAATTCCAGGTCGATGCCACGAACAACCAGTTCGTCGTTACCGTCGATAACGTGACCGGTCTCATCGTCATGCCCGAGCGATCTGATTACACCGAGGGTGAGTTTATACGTGACCTCGAGGACCGTATTAATGCCCTGGCCGACAACTATGGTCGAACTGTCGGCGGTGTGCGAGTGGCCATCGAGACTATTCCAGGTACCAACAACAAGACATTCAAATTTACGACAGGCACGACAGGAGACAACTCCTTTCTGAAAGTATCTGCAAACAGCATCTGGGGTTTGACTGACTTGCCGAGTGCACGTGGCTCCACCAGCCGCTGGCTGCAACCACCGCAGGCAAAAAATGTGGATGGTTTCCCGCTCTATGTTGACCGCGATGGTCTGGAGACCTCCAATCCCGGTACCTTCTCTGAAGATGAAACCCGCGATCTGTGGTCGCCCGTCTTCCTCGACAAAGGTGAGCTGACCTTCGATACGGCCGGTAAGCTCGGATCGCCCATGGAAGCAATCGCCTTCAAGAGTTTTACGGATCCTGACTCCGGTTCAACGCTGCAATTCTCGATTGATTACGCTTCATCGACTCAGTACTCATCACCATTCTCGGTCAATAAACAGGATCAGAATGGTCGTCCTGAGGGAGATCTGATTGGTGTCGATATTGGCGATGATGGTCTGGTGTCTGCTTCGTACTCCAATGGTTCGCAGAAGTCACTCGCCAAGGTCGTGCTGGTGAACTTCGCCAGTCCGACGGGCCTGAGACAGATCGGTGATGCCAGCTATTACGCGACCTCTAAATCAGGTGATGCCAAATACGGTGAAGCTGGTTCGGCCGGCTTCGGTACGGTGCGCGCCGGTGCACGGGAACGTGCGAACGTTGACTTGACCGCCGAGCTGATCGAACTGATCACATCACAACGTAACTTCCAGGCGAATGCCAAAGCGATTGAAACCAACAATACGCTGACGCAGGCCATCATCAATATCCGTAGTTAATACGGCAAAGTAACCGGAGTCTGACATGGACCGTTTAGCCTTTACCGCCATGGCGTCGATCAATGAGCGACGACTGTTGCGCGAACAGCTCAATAACGAGCTGGCTAACGTCTCTACTGTCGGCTTCAAGAAAAGCTTTGAAAGCGCCATGGTGGCTGTCAAAGCCAAGGGTGATGGCTTCGACACGCGCATACAACCCTTCATCGAGAAAACCAATGCCGTGAATCTTGAGCCTGGCGCCATTATGGCCACGGGTAACAAGCTTGATGTTACGTTACTTGATAAAGCAGTGCTGGGTGTACAGGCCAAGGATGGCACGCTTGCCTTCACCCGCCGCGGTGATCTGCATCTCAATAGCCAAGGGGTTTTGGAGAACGGCTCTTACCATCCGGTGCTATCGACCGATGGATTGCCGATTACGATTCCACAGGGTTTCGACGTACAGATCACGCGCGAAGGTGATATCTACGCCCGCGACCCGGCCCAGCCCGCGCCGGCGGTTCAGATTCTGGTAGGACGGTTGATGCTGCGCGATGCCAGCAATATCGTTTTCCAGCGTCGGCCTGACAGCCTCTACACGCCTCAACAAGAATTCCGTCGCGACAATGGTGATTTTCAAAATGGTCCAAATCAACCCATCATCGCCGTCGGCGCACTGGAGAGCAGTAACGTTAATCCAGTGACTGCCATGGTCAAACTCATCGATTTTTCGCGCTCATTTGAGACCCAGGTGCGCACTATCAAAGAAGCAAAATCACTGGACGAGTCCGGTGCCAGCATGCTCCGCACACGTAATTAATGCACT
>SXGS01574140.1_pt1 | contig 15377 bp, 9 predicted proteins | sample 3174681 | NCBI WGS metagenome assembly SXGS01 (sample SAMN11356861, study PRJNA531348) | freshwater metagenome | isolation source: freshwater sample F1-80 | place: China: Fuxian Lake, Yuxi | collected 2017-12-25 | reverse complement strand
GGCCTACCGGGCGCGCATCGTGGCGATGTTCATGGTGGCGATCCCGCTCTCCAGCTTCTTCGGCTCGCCGCTCTCGGCCGCGCTCCTGACCCTCGACGGCACCGCCGGCCTGCGCGGCTGGCAGTGGCTGCTGATCCTGGAGGCCGTGCCCGCCGTCCTCCTCGGCCTCGCGGCCCTCGCCCTGCTCCCGAGCCGCCCCGCGGAGGCGACGTTCCTCACCGGCGAGGAGCGGGCCTGGCTGACGGACCGCCTCGACGCCGAGCGCCGGGCCGCGGAGGTCGGGACGTCGCACGCCCACGGCCTCGCCGCGGTTCGGTCGGTGTTCGCGAACGGTCAGGTCTGGATCCTCGCCGTGATCTACGCGGGCAGCTCGGCCACCAGCAACACGCTGTCCCTCTGGATGCCGCAGATCCTCAAGGGGTTCGGTCTTAGCAATCTGGAGACCGGATTGCTGAACATGATCCCGTTCGGGATCGCCTCGGTGTTCATGATCATCTGGGGCCTGCGGGCGGACCGCAGCGGCGAGCGCATCTGGAGCACGGCCCTGCCCCTCGCGCTGACCTCCCTCAGCTTCGCCCTGACGCTGCTGACGGGCTCGCTCTGGATCACGCTGGTGCTGCTCTCGCTGGTCCTGCTCGGCAACTACGCCATCAAGGGACCCTTCTTCGCCCTGGCGACCGAGACGTTGCCGCCGGCCCAGGCGGCGGCGGGCATCGCGGCGATCAATACCCTGGCGCATCTCGGGACAGGCGCCATCACCTCGCTGATCGGCGTGCTGCGTGAGCAGACGGGCAGCTTCCCCGTCGCCCTGCTGCCGCTTTGCGCCCTCACGGGTGCGGGATGCGGCTTGGTTTTCTGGGTCGGCCGCCGCCGTTCACGGATGCGCGACACCGGCACCACCTCGGTCGCACGGGCCTGACGACCTCGGTCCCGAGAGCGAGAAATTTCGAGACCGCGGGCCATGAACGCCGAGTGGCCGAAAGGACGAGCCCACGACGATGCGCTACCCTTACGTGAGCGTGCCGGCCGCAATCTGTGCAGCCCTTGCCTTCCTCAGCGCGGGAGATTGCAGGATGGCGGAAGCGGCCGACAACGATATCGTCCGCAGCATCGCGCCAACAGGGACGCTGCGAGCCGCGATCAATTACGGCAACATCGTCCTGGCCCAGAAAGGGCCAGATGGTGAGCCGGCCGGGATCTCTGCCGATCTCGCCCGTGAACTCGGTCGCCGGCTCGACGTTCCGGTATCGTTCACGATCTTCGACACGGCCGGCAAGGTCGTCGATGCCTTGAACGGCCCGGCGGCCTGGGACGTGGCCTTCCTGGCCATCGATCCGAAGCGGGCCCAGACGATTGCCTTCACAGCGCCTTACGTGATCATCGAGGGGGCGTACATGGTCCCGAAGGCGTCCCCGCTCATGGAGAACGACCAAGTCGACAGGCCCGGGGTCAGGATCGCGCTCGGCCGAAGCACGGCCTATGACCTGTATCTCGGGCGCGCCCTCAAGTCGGCCGAGCGTGTCTTCGCTCCGACCTCGCAGGCAGCCGTGGAGCTGTTTCGCCAGGATGGACTGGACGCGGTCGCCTCCGTCAGACAGCCGCTGGAAATCTACGCACGCGATCACTCGGATGTTCGCGTCCTTCCCGGACGGTTCATGGTGATCGAGCAGGCCATGGCGGCTCCGAGAGGACGCGATAAGGCTCTGGCGTATCTGGATCACTTCATCGGGGAGATGAAGGCGTCGGGCTTCGTCGCAAACGCTCTTGCGCGCAGCGGCCAGCACGATGCAGTTGTCGCGCCGAAATCAGAAGGTCCATAGCGTTGGCTCACGCTCGCCACGCACGGATTGAGAGATACGACACGCTTAGTTTTGACCGGCGAGGACCCGTCCGCTCCTACGGTGGGGCTTCTACGCGGCGGACCAGTTGCTTTCGGCCGACATAGGTAGCTCGGCGCGCTTGTCAGACTACCCGGAAGCTGACTTTCTCAAAGTCTTCTTAGGGTCGGGAGCGGGCGCGCGGAACCTGCCAGCTCGAGATCGGCTCAGGCGCGCAGCTGAACTCGGAAGATGGGCCTGTGCTTCAGCCTGCGATCAAACGAAGGCCAAGTCCTGGATCGCCCTCTGGGGCGCAGCGGGTTCGGTTTCGACCGCTCGTCTTGGCCTCGTACAGCGCTGCATCCGCTCGCCGATAGAGGTCTTCAGGCTTCATATCCGTCTGAACCGGTCCGGCGGCCACGCCGATGCTGACCGTGAACGTACCGCCCTGGATGCCCGCAGACGGGACTGCGAGTGTCCTGACGGTGTCATGGAGCGTGGTGGCGACGCGCAACGCACCCGCGCGATCGGTGTCCGGCAGGAGAACCGCGAACTCCTCGCCACCGATCCGGCAGACCAGATCGCGCGGCCGATGGATGCTCGCGGACAAGCAGCCGGCCAACTCCTTCAGAACGACGTCGCCGACCAGATGACCGTAACGGTCGTTGACCCGCTTGAAGTGATCCGCGTCGACGACCAGCATCGAGACCGGCTTTCCAGTGCACCGCGCACCCTGCCAAGCGCGCTCCAGCACCTGCTCGAAGCGCCGCCGGTTCGGCAGGCCCGTCAGCGCATCGGTCCGAGACAGCTTCGCGAGTTCCGCCTGCAGCGCTGCCCGGCGGCGCAGGTCATAACCGTAGAGTAGCGACAGGAACACGGTAAGTCCGCACGGGAACAGGACGATGGTGCCGATCACGAGCGCTTTCGTCCGCCACTCCGCCTCGATCTCACGCGTCGATAGCGCTACGTTCAGCACAAGTGGCCAGTCCCCAATCTGCGTGAAGGCATAGTGCCGCTCGACGCCATCGCGCACCGAAGTGCCGACGAACGTGCCGCTAGGCGCGCTCACGAATTTCTCGAAGGTGGGTGCGCCGGCGATGTTTGCGCCGATATCCGCCTCCACGAAGGGGTGGCGCATGATCCGCGTGCCGTCGCGCAAGTACAGGTTGATCCCTCCATCGCGCCCGAGGGCAACCGGTTCGAAGAGGTGGCTGAAGTAGGTGAGCTTCAGGCTCCCAAACGCCACGCCGCCGAAGCTGCCGTCTGGCTTGTTGATGCGTCGGCTGAAGGGCAGCATGCGTTCGCCGGTCAGGCGCGAGACGATGGGCTGACCGATGTAGAGGCCGATGTCGGCACGTGCTTTGTGGACGCGAAAATACGCCCGGTCGGCGTAGTTGCCGTTGGCTGGTTGTGCCAGACCCGCGTCGATTACAATGTTTCCGCGCTCGTCGAGGACGAACATCACGCCCATGTCTCGGGCGGTCGCCGCCCGATCGAACAGGATGAGCTGCCTCAAATGACTGCTGACCTCGGCCACCCCGGGTGCCCGGAGGTTCTCGACGATCGCACGCAAGGACAGATCGAAGAGTTCGATGTTGCGGGCGATGTCGCGCTCGATGACTTGCAGCAGGTTGCGGGAGGTCTGCTCCGCCCTAGCATAGGCGTCTCGCCGCATGTCTAGGAGCATGGCCGCGGAGACCGCCAGCATACCCATCGGTGCGAGCACGCCGAGCGCGATCCAGGTGCGGGCAGAGCGGAGGCGACGCGCCAGGGATAACAGTCGGATCATTGATGGACTCATGCCCGAACAGGCGGTTGATCCCGTACTCTTTGCAGGCTGAGGCCTTACGGATGTTTCCACCTACGGATGTGTGTCCTGCCCATTCTTCGACTCGTCCCTAACACTCAGTTCGCGCTCTGCTCTCAATGCTCGCCACGTTTGGATCGGCTTGAGCCTACGCTGCGGCTCGGTAGCCTTCTAAGAACGAGCAGAACGCTAGGTAGGGCAGCGGGCGGCTGATGTGATATCCTTGAACTTGCTCGCATTGCTCTACTGCAGCGAACGCATACTGCTCCTTCGTCTCGACGCCTTCGACCGTTGTCGTCAGACCGAGGCACGAGCCCATTGTGACGATTGCGCGGACAATCGCTGCACTCTCCGCATCATCTGGCAGCTGCTGAACGAAGGATCTGTCAATCTTGATCTTGTCGAAGGGAAAGCGACGCAGAGAGCTCAGTGACGAGTAGCCGGTCCCGAAGTCGTCCATCGAGAGCCTAACGCCGCCGGCCTTGAGCTCCAACAGCATCGATAGCGTGCGATCCTCGTTGGCGAGCATTACGCTCTCGGTGATCTCCAACTCGAGCCGCTCAGGCTGCAAACCGGTAGCATCCAACGCGGCCCTGACGATCTGGGGCAAGCGATCATCGCGGAATTGCACGGGTGACAGGTTGACGGCGATCTTGATGTGCGCGGGCCAGGCACGTGCCTGCGCGCAGGCTGTCTGCATTACCCAGGCACCTAGTTCCAGGATGAGGCCCGTCTCTTCTGCCACCGGGATGAACTCAACCGGCGGGATGAGGCCACGCTCCGGGTGCCGCCAGCGTACAAGGGCTTCTGCCGCCGTGATGGCGCCGGACTTCGTATCGACCAGAGGTTGGTAGTGGACCTCGAACTCGTCGTTCTCAAGAGCGCGCCGCAGGTCCGCTTCGAGTGTGCGCCGTGCCTCCATCCGGGCCGCCAACTCAGGCTCGAAAAAGCAGATGGTCGCCTTGCCCTGAGCTTTCGCCTTGTACAGGGCTAGGTCGGCACTGCGCAGCAGGGTTTCGGGGCATGCACCGTCTGATGGGGCGAGTGCCGCACCGATGCTCGCGCTGACCTGAGCAAGTTGGCCCTTGAGAACAAATGTCTCGTCGATCGCGTCGAGCACGCGTGAGGCGATATGCTCGATCTCATCGCGGGTCGGTTCGTTGACAAGCAGTAGAGCGAACTCGTCTCCCCCGAGACGAGCCACGACGTCCGTGTCGCGGACTGCGGTTCGGAGGCGGGCCGCCACAATCCGTAGGAGTTCATCCCCGAGAGCGTGGCCCAACGAATCGTTGACGTACTTGAAGCGATCAAGATCGACGAGCAGGAGCGCGAAACCGCGGTCGGGGTCACGCAGGGCTGCTATCTGATGCTCGAGGAGGTCATTGAAACGGGCTCTGTTAGGCAGGCCGGTCAAGACGTCGGAGAAGGCCAAGGTCCGTATCCGCGCCTCCGTGCGCAGGCTTTCGCGCCGGTCGCGGATGGCTACCACCGTCTGGCGGGTGTGGCCCAGCGGGACATCGCGCCAGAGGACGCGCACGGGCACAGTCTGGCCGCCCTTTGCGACCAGTTCGACGTCGCGCTCTTCGCGCTCTGGCAGATCGCCGGTGTCGAGTTTCGGCAGGATCTGAGAGAGGCGCAGCCCAACGAGGTCGGCCTGCCTCATGTTCGTCAGCTGCTCGAGGCTCTGGTTGGCGGTGATGATCACGTCGCCATCGCAGATGGCCAAACCCTCGAGGGCGAGGCTCGCCAGCTCGCGCAGACGCTCTCGATCGCGGCGAAGCTGCGCTCGCGCGGCGAGGGTCATGCGCAGGCCGATCACCGCAAGGCCCAGGAGGGCGAGCGAAACGGCCACCATGATCGGCGCGATCGTTCCGGGCGGGATCGCCGTGTGCAGAAGCGCGACCTGAGGATCGTAGGTCAGCGTGACCGCTGTCATGCCGCACAGGTGCAGCACCACGATCGAACCGAGCAGCAGTGGCATCGCGTAACGGCGCAGCGCACGATTCCGCTCGCCCGCCAGCACGATGGCCGTCCCGGACATGGCGAGGCTGATCAGGACGGAACCGATGACAAAATCCAACTGCCACGTGACATGGCCTGTGATGAGATAGGCGGCTTGTCCGACGTAGTGCAGCGCGGCGATCCCGAGGCCGATGGTCGTTCCGGCGAGGAAGCGCCGGACACGTCCGTGCTGTCCGACCGACAGCGCCATGCCGCCCCCGATGCCGCCGATTACCAAGAGGAGCGAGAGCGCGGTCAGGACAGGCTCAAAGCCGGCATCCATGCCAGGGCGGAAGGCGAGCAGCGCGATCATATGCGTGGCCCACGCCGTACAGCCCGCCGCAACAATGCTGATCAGGGCCCAATTACGCCGTGAGACGCCTTCGGCACGTGCCGCATGGGCGGCGATCGCGGAGGCGGCATAGATGCCGACGCCGCAGACGATAAGCGCAGCGAACAGCAAGGTCGCGTCATGTTTATCGGTGACGCACGTCAGGATTCCATGCATAGCAACCTCTCGGACGCATACATGGAGACACAGGACTTAACGTCCCGCAGATCGCGGATGATAACCTCTAGATCTTGCTTAATGCCGATTGAATCCCAATTTTTGTGTGTGTGCTTCTAGACAAAAACAGGTTCTTACCTCGTCGCCGTTGAGCTTTCTCGGTGGACCATCACCAGGAAGAGGTGGGCTAGCGCCAGATCGACGTGCCGCTGGGCTGCCGTCCGGTTCCACCTGCGCAGTCGGCAAGTTTCTTGGCAGTCCCCATCGTCCATCTGCGCGCGGCACCAGGCCTTCAGCCGCTCCCGGTGCTCGCGATCCGTGATCTCCCGGTCACCCGGCAACGTGGCCGACATCAGCATGGCCCTGCCTCTGCTGCAGGCACTCTACCGAGAGGAGCGGCTGTCGGTTCGCAAGCGCGGAGGTCGCAAGCGAGCACTTGGCACGCGAGCGCCCGCCGCGGTGCCGCAGGAGCCGAACCAGCGCTGGAGCCTCGACTTCGTCTCCGACACGCTCGACGACGGGCGGCGCTTCCGCATCCTCGTCGTTGTCGATGACTGCACGCGGGAGTGCTCGGCGCTGGTGGTCGACACGTCGCTGTCCGGGCGGCGGATCACGCGCGAACTCGACCGGATCATCGCGGGCCGGGGCAAGCCGCTGATGATCGTTTCGGACAACGGCACCGAGCTGACCTCGCACGCCATCCTGCGCTGGCAGGAAGAGCCTGCGGTCGAGTGGCATTACATCGCCCCCGGCAAGCCGCAGCAGAACGGCTTCGTCGAAAGCTTGAACGGGCGCTTGCGCGACGAGTGCTCGAACGAGCATCTGTTCCGGAGCCTGCCGGCGGCCCGGACCATCATCGAGGCGTGGCGGGGCGACTATAATACCTGCCGCCCTCACACGAGCCTCGGTGGGCTCACCCCGAACGCGTTTGCAACTCGGTCCAAACAAGACCAAAACCAGAACGGACTCTGGTTATGAACGGGGGCAAACAGGGGGCAAGGTCAGAGCCATCCTAGGCAAGAACTGCCTTTGATAGCCTCGTACCCGCTCGATTAAGGCACTGAAGTGCAAGGGGCCTCAGAGGCAGGCTGAGACTTCCAGCGTCAACGAGGTGAGAGGGCCATCAAGAACGTAGTCCAAGGTTTGGCCGACCTTCACCCTCTCAGGGCGCCCAGACCACCACTTTACTGCAAAACGCTCGCTTCCGGCCTCTGCCAGCGACCAGCTGATCGGTGCGGTTGCCGATGCGCTTTCACTACGCTCACGCTTGACGAATAACACCTCGCCAGCGCCAACCAGCTCGTATGCCTCGTAACCAAGGTTTATGAGTGTATTCCTCGATGCGACACGCTGCATGTCGCGCACGGCTGTAAAACGCTCGACCTTCAAGGCACGCCCGACAAGATCGGGTCTAACAACCTTCCGGCCAGCGTAGCGCTCGCCGGTATCTTTGATCGTAACCTGTGCGCGATCAATGGGGCAGCCGCTCGCCGCCGCAGCTTCACCCACTACTGCAGCGCCGACAAGTCGGCCGAGCAGCATCAGGCAGAGCACCCCCAGCACGGCTACGAACGTGACCGCCAGCACCACGTCAGAGGCGCGGACATCCGCTGGCCGTTCGCGGCCGGCTCCCGGCAGCCTGAGCCGGCGATTTCGATCAGGATGAGGCACAGGCACGGGTCTCCCCCGCTGGCGGCCCGACCAGCGGTAGTGACCTGCAAGCCCCACATCGGGGCTGCACACCTTGAGGGCCGTATCCCACTGATAGCTGCGGTGCGCAACAGGGCGCCGCTCTCCCGAATGCGTTAAGGGTCCGACCCTGTCTGCCCGATTGGACCCATGAGACTTTTCAAAGCCAAGCTGCAGGCCCTCTACGAGGGCGACACCGATCAGGCGCACCGCTTCCGCTACGCCCTGCTCGCGTTCGATGTCGCCACCATCGCCTTCGTGATCGCGACCTCGTTCCTGCCGCTCTCGCCCGGGATCGTCGCTCTCGACGTGGCGCTTGGCCTCGGCGTGTTGGCCGATTTCCTTGGCCGCCTGATCATCAGTCGGGCGCCCGCCCGCGAGTTCCTGCGCCTGAGCACATGGACGGACGTGGTGGCGATCGTCTCGTTCCTGGCGCCGATGTTCGTGCAGGGCGTCGGGTTCCTGCGCATCCTACGCACGCTGCGCTTACTGCGGACCTACCAACTGCTCGACCGCCTGCGGCACGACAGCGTGCTCTTCCGGCGCAACGAGGAGGCGATCCTGGCCGCCACCAACTTGGTGGTCTTCGTGTTCGTGACGACGGGGGTGGTCTACGTCACGCAAGCCGGCACCAACCCAGCAATCGGCAGCCCGATCGATGCACTGTACTTCACGGTCACGTCGCTGACGACCACGGGCTACGGCGACATCACGCTGCCGGGACCGTCCGGTCGGCTGCTGTCGGTGTTTGTGATGATCTGCGGTGTGACACTGTTCTTCCGCCTCGCGCAGGTGGTGTTCCGACCCTACAAAGTGCGCTTCCCCTGCACAGCCTGCGGGCTGCAGCGGCACGAGCCGGACGCCGTGCACTGCAAGGCTTGCGGCAGCATTCTGAATATCCCGGACGAGGGAGCGTACTGACGACTGTTACGTTAGGCGCCAGCGATCAGCACGGTACCGCGAAACCGTATGGCGGTCCTCAGGGTGGCGTCGTCGGACGGGTCTGTTCGTCGCGACGGGCGGCAGCGATGACGAGATCCGCGTGGCGGGTGAGTTCCGTAGCACGGTCCGTCACCCGCTCGACCTCGGCGACCCGGCTAACCCGTCGAGCATTCGCCTGAGCACGTAGACCCCGCCGTCAGGCTGCCCTGGAGTGGACCTATGCAAGGTCTGATGTGGGTGGCGGCGGACCCTACCCCGCTGCCCAAGAGCAGACGTTCCGTTTCCGACACACCCAAGCCGCTGAGCGGCCCCCGCTGGCATCCACAAAGCAGACAAAGCCTGCCATCGGCGGACGACCGCCTTTCGACCCTTGCCATCCTCAAGGGACGCGGGTCGTGGAGACCGCGCCGCGCCTTTCCATCGCTGCGACAATCGTCGTCGATAACAGCTCCGCCGCCGGCGAGACGTGGCCCGGAGCTTGGTAGAGGACGATCTCCGTATCGGAGAGCTTCGGTAGCTGAAAGCGAGCCGAGACCGATACCATGTCTCGGGGGATCATCTCCATCGGCAACACCGTCACCCCGAGCCCGGCCTGCACAGCGGCCTGCAATCCGGCCAGGCTCGGGCTGGTATAGACAATGCGCCAATCCCGACCGACGGCGTCGAGCGCCGAAAGCGCGCGCTTGCGGTAGACGTCCGGCGCCGGTGACAGGACGAGCGGGACCGCGCCGTCGGCTTCCGCGACCAGACGCGGCGACGCCACCCAGTCGAGCACCTCCCGCCAGACCTTCGTCCCGCCGCTCGGTCCCTGAGGCTCTCGCTTGAACAGGATCAGGTCGTACCGGCCCTTGGAGAAATCGTCGAGCAGGTTGACGGTGAAGTCGCAATTCACTTCGAGCGCGACGTGCGGGTGAGAGCGGGCGAAGCGCGCCAGAACCTCCGACAGGTGCGTCGTCGCAAAATCCTCCGGCGTGCCAAGCCTGACGAGGCCTGTCAGTTCCGGCGTGACGATCCGGGAATGGACCTCGGCTCCCAGCTTGAGGATCTGCCGCGCATAGGTGAGCAGCACCTCGCCCTCGGGCGTCAGCTTGAGCTCCCGCCCATCCCGGTCGAAAAGGCGGCAGGTGAGACCGTCCTCCAAGCGCTTGATCTGAAGCGACACGGTCGATTGCGTCAGGCGCAGCCTGCTGGCGGCACGCGTGAAGCTCCCGTTGTCGACAATGGCGACGAAGGTGCGCAGCAGGTCGAGGTCGAATGGCAAGGGCGCGCCGGGCATCGACCTCACGTCAGGACGCCCAGGCCGGACCTCAAGCTCCCGGATCGAACCTTCGTCAAATCGGCGGAGGGGTTATTGCCGCCCTGTGCCGGAACACACATCGCTATTCGCGTCGCTGGATCGGATGCGGATTAAAGACACCGCACCTGATGCGGCGATCGGTTTGCCATTCGATTCTTCAATGTTGCGCATTGAGTCGCAGGAATTGCAGGTCGAAGCCTGCCCCTTCAAATCGGCTGCATGGACGAGGCCACCGAAGCCCGCGGATGCGGGTCCGCTCCGGCCTCGATCCACGGACAGGTCCTCACGACCGCCAACCTGATTGGAGACAAGCGATGATGGCGTCGAAGAAGTTATCCATCGTGACCGTCGCGGCCGTGCTCAGCGTCGCGCCGCTTGCCGCGCTCGCCGATGTGCGTGTCGGCCAAGGGTCGCGGATCCTCCCGCCGACGACCTGGGACGGCCTCTCGACCGGCTCGATCGTCCCGGGTGAGGTCCCAACCCCCATCGTCGGCGGCTGCCGCCGGAGCTCGGCCCAGGAAGGCAACGCAAACCAGCAGAACTTCCCGGTCCAGCAGTACGGCCAAGTGTCGGGCGGCTACCGCTGCTGAAGCGGGCGCACGGCCTCGACCCGACAGCCGACCGGAATCCGGCAATCGCTGTCGCCAAAGCGGTCCGCCTTGCCACCCGTCATGGCGGACCGTGCATGCGATCCATGCCTTCGGGACATCCCGCTCGCATCCGCCGCACGCCCGGCGGCGCACCGTTCGTCGCTTCGATCCACCACCGTGAGGATCGAGCTTCGCCCAGGTCGGGCATCACAGGTCGGTTCCGCGTTCCTGCGCCGCATGCGCCACCACGGTTTCCACCGTTCACGGAGGCCGCGCTCCGCACCTGGCCGGCACCGTCGTCCTCGCATGCCCTCGTTCAAGCTTGGAAAGCCATCGCCCCATGGATGCGACGAAACACACGCCGCTGACGCTCGCCGAAGCCTGCAAGCTCATCAGCCGCTTCCTTAAGCCGGAGGCCGGCTTCGTCTGGACGGCGGTCGTCTACGGGATTGCCGTGGCGCTCCTGGGTCTCGCGGTGCCGGTGTCGGTGCAGCTCCTGATCAACTCGGTCGCCAACACGGCGCTGCCGGCGCCCCTGTTCGTCCTGTCCGGGCTACTGCTCGGCCTGCTGCTCGCCGCCGCCCTACTGAGCGCCGCGCGGATCTATGTCCTGGCGCTGTTCGAGCGGCGCGTGTTCGCGAGAACCGTTGCGGACATCACCCTGCGCGCCCTCCACGCCAGGAACCCGCATTCCGCCGATGCCGGCCGCGGCGACCTGTTCAACCGCTTCTTCGACCTCATGACGGTCCAGAAGGCAGTTCCCCATCTCCTCGTTGGCGGTTTCGCGATCCTCCTGCAATCCGGGATCGGCCTCGTGCTGACCAGTTTTTATCACCCGTTCTTTCTGGCCTTCAATCTTGTGGCGGCCGCCGTACTCGTCGGCATCGCGTTCCTCTGGGCGGGACCGGCGGTCCGGTCCGGCGTGGCGCTGAGCCATGCAAAGCACGAGACGGCGCGTTGGTTGGAGATCATCGGCAGTTCGAACGGCTTTCACAGGCACGGCGGTCGACTCACGACCGCGCTGGCCCGTTCCGAGGCGTTGACCTCCGCCTACGTGCAGTCGCATCGCCGCCACTTCCGCCACACCTTCGCGCAGGCCGTCGGCTTCCTCATGGTGTACGCGATCGCGAGTGCCGGCCTGCTGGCGATGGGCGGATGGCTGATCCTGCAGGGACAGTTGTCGCTCGGGCAACTCGTGGCGGCGGAACTCGTCCTGTCGAGCGCCTTCTACGGCATCTCCCAACTCGGCACCCATGCGAGGACATTCTACGACCTCGTCGCATCGCTCCATGAGTTATCGCTGTTCGAGGGGATCGAGCAGGCGGACGGCGACGGATGGAACGGTCCCGGGCCCGCCAACGGGAACCTGCGCCTGCGCGATGCCGAGGCTGACGGTCTCCGCTTCGACTTTGCTGTCGAAAACGGCGAGGTCCTCGCCGTGGCCGCGGACGAGGGCGTCGAGCGGACACTCGCGGCTCTCCTCGAGCGGAGGATCCGGCCGCAGCGGGGATGGGTGATTGTCGGCGGAGCCGACATCGCAGCGTTCGGCGCGGAGGCGCTGCGCTCGGGGATCCTCGTCCTGGATCAGTCGACGCTCCCCGAGACGAGCATCCGCGAGTACCTGTCGGCCGGGGACGGCGCGTGCCCTGTGAGGATTCACGGGTGCCTGGAGCAGGTTGGGCTGGCGGAGCGCATCCGGAGCTTGCCTTACGGCCTCGACACGCCCCTGTCCGCGTCCGGGTCCCCGCTCTCGACGGACGAGGCTGTCGCCCTGAAGCTGGCGGCCGCCCTGCTGCAACCGCCTAAGCTCGTCGTCCTATCGGTGCTGCTCGACCTGTTGCCGCCGGATCGCGTGGCGGTGGCGCTCGCAGGGTTCCGTGCGGCGGGCACCACGGTCCTTCATGTCACGCGCCGGCCACCGATGCCGGTTCACGACGATCTGATCCGGCTGGGCCCGCATGGCTACGGGCGCGCGGCAGAACGCGAAGGGCGGCTCGAACAGGCGATGCCGAGGGAGAGGACTCATGCTGTCGCGGCCTGAACACCTCCGTCACTTCCCGACCCTGACGGGGATCAGGCCTCCCCGTGCGGCGGTCGCGCTCGGCTGGGTCATTGGCCTCGGAACCGTCCTAGCGGTCCTGATCCTCCTCTACGTCCCCTGGGTGCAGACATCGGCGGGGACGGGGCGCGTCATCGCGCCGAACCCCGCCGACCGGGTTCAGACGGTCACGGCCCTGGTTCAGGGCCGGGTGGAGCATTGGTACGTCGAGGACGGCCAGCGGGTCCGCGCCGGGGACCCTATCGCTCGCCTCGTCGATAACGACCCGTTCCTGCTCAGGCGCCTCGCCGCCGAGCGGGAGCAGATCGAGGCCGAGATCGCGGCGGCGGACCAAGCGGCGAAGGTCGCCGAGAGCCAAGTCAGCCAGACGCGTGAGGCCGCCGACAAGGGCTTCGTAACCCGGCGCAACTTCGAGGCCGCGCAGATCCGCGTGGCGGAGCAGCGGGCGAAGCTGGCCGAGGCCAAGGCCAAGCTCAGCCGCCTCGAAGTGACCGTGAACCGCCAATCGGCGCAACTCGTGCGCGCCCCGAGGGACGGCCGCATCCTGCACGTCAACGCCGCCGCCGCCGGCACGCTGGTGAACGCGGGCGACATCCTGGCCACCCTCGCGCCGCACGCGCCGGAACGCGTCGTCGAGCTGATGGTCGACGGGCGGGACGTCGCCCTGATCCGGCCCGGCCAGAGTGTGCGCCTCGCTTTCGAGGGCTGGCCGGCGATCCAGTTCAGCGGTTGGCCCTCGGTGGCTCACGGCATGTTCGACGGGCGGGTGCGGGCCGTCGACCCGTCGGCCCAGCCGAGCGGCCTGTTTCGCGTGCTCGTCGAGCAGGATCCTGGGCAATCCGCATGGCCCGACGTCGATGCCGTCCCGCTCGGGGCCAAGGTCCGGGGTTGGATCCGGATGGAGACGGTGACAGTTGGCTACGAGCTGTGGCGCGTGTTGAACAACTTCCCGCTGGAGTTTCCGACCACCCCCCGAAATCCGGCCTGAATGACAGCAACGGGTTTGGCGAAAAGAGGGGGAGTGCCTTGTTTTCATCGCGTGGCCGCAATTTAAATTTGGCATCCGAAAGCAGACGATTGCACAACCACTCGTCTCGGCCGACGATCTCGCCTCGTTGATAACCCAAAAGCGGACCTCCCGATAGGCTGTACAGGGTCGATAGTGGCGGTCCAGGCCCAACGTCGCCAATATCAGTTTATGCTGCAAAGAGCCGCCATTCGAGACTGAGCCAAAGAAATCTGGCTAACCTACAATGGCTCGGCGGCGATGGCCCAGAGGGTCTGGCTCACGGGTAAGCCTCCTTCGACGTGGCATGTCCGCCAAACCCGACGCGGGTCCGAGGGATTCTAGCGCGATCCACCCTTCAGGACGACTTCGCAACGGCCGCAGGTCGGGCAGTGGAGCAGAGCCTTCGGCACCAGTAGGTAGAAGCCGCCGATACGTAAGCTTTTTTTCAGTGTTCTCGCCCAGGTTGCATGGGGCCGCGGTGACCTGAACCGCGCCTTGCAGCGAGACATATGATGACCCTGGCGCGCTTCTCGCCAAAGATCGGCACGACCCTGCAGATCCTCTTCGGGTCCATGACAGCCCTTGTCGTGGTTGCCGTCGGTGCACCGATCCACGGCGAGGTGCAGAAGCTACGTGAGAGTGAGCGGGTCACGCAGGTTGCAGAGGCCGGGTACGAGGTCTTCGTGGCCCTTCAGAACACGCGCACCCAGCGCGGGCCGACGCGCGTTGCTCTGGAGGCGAGACCGCCTGCCTCCGAAGCCTTCCTCGGCATGCTGGTCGCGGCGCGCGCGAAGGCCGATCCCGCCACTGCGCGGGTCATCGCACTTTGTCAGACGGTCGATTGTACGAGCGGCCGCGCCGAGATCGCCTCAGGTCTGCCCGGGAGCGCCGAACGCTTTGCCGCGCTCCAGAAAGAGGCCGACGCGGCTCTGAAGGTCCCGCTCGACCAGCGGCGGACAGGCCTAAGCAGCCAGTACAACACGGCTGCCACCGAGGTCATCGACAGGCTGGAGAAGATGTCGGTCGTCCTCGGCGAGGCGATCCGCATGGCCGACACCACTACGGCGGAGCTGATGGCCATCAAGCAGGCTGCGTGGCTCGCGCGCGACGGCCTCGGATTGGAGCGCACCCTTCTGGCCGAGGCGCGCAGCAAGGGCGAACTCACGCCTGAGCTTGACCGCAGGATGGCCGATCTGCGCGGCCGGGCGCTCGTGAACAGATCCGTGCTCGACGAGCTTCTCGCGCGACCCGGCGCCCCGGCGGAGCTGGTGGCCCTGGCCGGCACTGCCAAGGACATCAGTTTCGGAAGCTACGAGCGTGTTCGCAAGGCCGCCTACGAGGATGCGGCCGCCAAGCGCCCGCCGAGCGTGCCCAACGACGAACTCGACCGCCTCGGCAATGCCGGGCTCGACGCGCTGACGGCCATCTCGAACGCCGCGATGCGGATGGCCCGGGAGCAGGCTCAAGCGCGCCATGGGGCCGCCTTGAGCACGCTGATCGGCCAGGTCGGCCTGCTCGCCGTCGCTCTCGTCCTGGCCCTATTCGGCTTCGTCATCGTGCGGTGGCGGGTGACGAGGCCGATCACGGAGATGACCCGGGTGATGGGCCGCTTGGCCGGTGGTGACCTTGCCGTGGACGTCGCTGGTGCCCAGCGCCGC
>SXGS01138235.1_pt1 | contig 15378 bp, 18 predicted proteins | sample 3174681 | NCBI WGS metagenome assembly SXGS01 (sample SAMN11356861, study PRJNA531348) | freshwater metagenome | isolation source: freshwater sample F1-80 | place: China: Fuxian Lake, Yuxi | collected 2017-12-25 | reverse complement strand
GGATTCATCGGTGCGTTATCTCGCCGCTGATTACGGCGCGCGCGGCATTCGCATCAATGCGCTGTCACCCGGACCGGTGCGCACAATGGCGGGCGCCGGCATCACCGGCGCCCGCGCCATGGGCGCGTTCCAGAAACAGCATTGCCCGCTGCGGCGCATGATCACGCTGGACGAAATCGGCGGCTCGGCGCTTTATTTCCTGTCCGAACTCTCGGGCGGCGTTACTGGCGAAGTGCATGTCGTCGACGCCGGCTACAACATCATGCTGCAACCACGTCCGGAAGATTTGGCCGGCGACGAGTAAGTCGAAAGGCGACGGATGATGAAAACGACGCTTGTTCTGACCGCTTTCTGCGCGATCGGTATTATCGCCTCGGCGTCTGCGCAGGATGCGACAACAGGCGCCCAGATCGTCACAACCGAATGCGCGGCGTGTCATGCGGTTGGCGATGAAGCGCGCAGCCCGGAGACGAAAGCGCCGCGTTTCGCCGATATCGCCGCTATGCCATCGACGACTGAACTGTCGCTGAAAGTCTTTTTGCGTTCATCGCACAAAAATATGCCGAATATCATGCTGGAGCCGGACGAGATCGACTCCATCACCGCTTACATTCTTGGCCTGAAAAAGAAGAAGTAAGCCTATCTCAGCCGTTTGAATGGCCCGGCGCCGACAAGACCGGCGAGATAGGCGCCGACGCCCAGCACCGCCATGACTGGCGCGAGAATAAAAAACAGGCTCGTCAGAAAAAAGAAACCAAGCCCGAGAAAGCACAGCATGCCGAGGCCAAGCATCAGCGCGCCGAAGGGGCCGAGCTTGACGAATTTCACCTCGCCGCCGCCGGTCGAAATCCAGATGCGTCCTGAAGCGTCGTAATCGTCGCGCGGATCTACGCCGGGCGGAATGATTTCGATATCGTGTCGGTCGTCGCTCATAGCCGGACTTCTGCGCCAGAAAACCTAAGATAGGCGCGAAAGCCGGCGATGCAAAGGCGATCAGCGCTGCGCAAGGATACGCTTTGCCGCGTCGCAGTCCTGTCCCATTTGATCGATCAGCGCCTCGACGCTTTCGAATTTCTCTTCGCCGCGAATAAAACCATAAAAAGCGACGTCGACTTCTTTGCCATAGAGATCGCCGGCGAAATCGAAAATATAGACTTCGAGCAACGGCGCGCCATTGTCGAAGGTCGGGCGTCTGCCGAAACTGGCGACAGCGTCATGGACAACGCCGTCGATGGCGAGCGTCACCGCATAAACACCATGCGCCAGTCGGTTCGAGGGATCGAGCGCCAGATTGGCGGTGGGGAAACCCAGCAAGCGGCCGCGTTTATCGCCATGTCGCACAATCGCGCGCACAAAATAGGGATGACCGAGCAGGTCGCGCGCCAGCGCGACATCGCCCGCCTCAAGCGCCGCGCGCGTCGCTGTGGAAGACACCGCTTCAAGGCTGCCGTCCTCGTCCTGCACGATGCGTTCGACGATCTCGACCGAAAAACCCAGACGCGCGCCTTCGGCGCGTAAAAATTCCGCATCGCCGGCGCGGCCCGCGCCAAAACGAAAATCATAGCCCGCCACAACGGCGGAGAGACCCAGACGTTTGCTGAGCATGTCCTGCGTAAAATCGCGCGCTGGACGTTTCGAGAAGGCGCTGTCAAACGTCAGGACGATCACGCCATCGAGACCCAGACGCTGCGCCTGCGCGGCCTTGGCGTCGGGCGGCGTCAATCGGAAGATCACCGGCCGGCCGGCGAACACATCCGCCGGATGCGGCTCAAACGTCAGCAGCACACAGGGACGTCCAAGTGTTTTCGCCAGCGCCTGCCCGCGCGCAATGACGCCGCGATGACCACGATGCAAACCATCGAAATTGCCAATCGCCGCAACAGCGCCGGCTAGCCCGGCGGGCGGTGTTTGCGGATCGCGCGCGACAATAAAATTGGACATGCGGTTTCCGAAAAGGTCGCGCCTTATCCGGCCGACGCGGGTTTCTCCGCTGCGCGCGTCGCCTGTTCACGGCTCGGCACCATCACCAGCGCTTCGCCATCGAGGACGACCTTGCCGTCCACGAGACATTCGCATTTCAGTTTCGCGCGGCGGCCTTTTTCGACCAGCTCGGCGATTTCGACGACGACGGTGATGACGTCGCCGATCTTCACCGGCGCCCGGAAGTTCAGCGTCTGCGACAGATAGACGGCGCCCGGACCCGGCAAATACATGCCGATCACCGTCGAGATCAACGAGGCGGTATAAAGACCATGGACAATGCGTTCGCCGAAGCGGGTTTTGGAGGCGAAGTGATCCGACAGATGGATCGGATTGCGGTCGCCGGAGAGATCGGCGAAGGCGATGACATCGTCGTCCATCACCGCCTTCATCAGCGTTTCGCGCATGCCGACGCTCAGATCCTCGAAATAATAGATTTTGAACGGCGTCGACATTGGATGTTCACCAGTTGTTGGAAGGCGGCCCGGTCCGGCGGCTAAACTTGCAGCCGGCCGGCTTATAGCAGTTTTACCAGAAAAGTCGCCGCGCCAAAGCGACCGGTCGGGTCCCGGCGCTTTCGATGAGACGCGCGACGCCGGCAGGATCGATGACGCCAGCTGGCGTCAGCATATCGCCGGCGTGGACGCCATCGATAATAAACAGGCAATCGAGACCGGCGCGGCCGGCGCCGGCGAGGTCGGTCATCGCCCCGTCACCGATGGCGAGAATACGGGCGGGGTCTGGCGCGCCCCCCATGAGTTTCGTTAACCGGTCGCGGGCGGCGGCGTAAATCGGCGGATGCGGTTTGCCATACATCAACACCTGGCCGCCAAAGTGGGCGTAACGTTCGGCCAGCGCGCCGGCGCAATACAGGATCGCATCGCCATGGCCGACGATAATGTCCGGATTGGCGCACAGCATATCGAGACCGCGCGCCGCCATCGCAGACAGAAGGGAGTCATAATCCTGCGGGGTTTCGTCCTCTTCATTGAGAAGCCCGGTGCAGACGACATAATCCGCCGTCTCCACCGGCACGCGCCGCACCGGCGCGCCAAGACGCTGCGCCGCCGCATCGAAAAGACCATGATCGCGGGGCGGACCCAGATGATGACACGCTTGACCAGCACGGGCGACGATCTCGCACAAAGTCAGTTCGCCGGCGGAAACCAGATCATCGAAACAATCGGCGGGCAAACCCAGAGCAAGAAGCTGCTCCCGCACTTCAGCGTCCGGCCTTGAAGCGTTGGTGATCAGCACCACGCGCCCGCCTGTCGCGCGAAACTGGCGCAGCGCCGCCGCCGCTTCAGGAAAATGACGACGTCCGTCGATCAGGACGCCCCAGACATCGCACAAAAGCGCATCGTAACGGCCGGCGATCTCCGAGAGGCCTTTGATCACTGGAATATCGAGCGTTCGAGACGCAGGCGCGTCGTTCACGACTGCGTCTCCTGCAACGCCAGATTATAGGCGTTGTTGGCGACAGGGCGATACGCGCCCGTATGCTCATCGAGCCAGAGCAACCGACCGTCGGAAATCCGGAACAGCGCCCCGTGCAGTTTCAGATGGCCGTGATGTTCAAGCACTTGAATCATCGGAAAAGTGCGCAGATTGCGCAATGTCTGTTTGATCGACTCTAACTCGAGTCGCTCGATATATTTCGGATCGTCCGGATCGGGCGGCATGCCCAGACGCGCGGCGGCCGGCAACAGCATGCGAATCCAGTCGCCAATGAAATCGCCATGCGACAGACGCGGCGTATCGGGGTTGGCGACGCTTTCCGCATAGGCGCGCACACCGCCGCACAGGCCATGGCCAAGCACGACAATATGTTCGACCTTGAGCGCCATCACCGCATATTCCAGCGCCGCCGAGGCGCCTTGGTGATGATCGTCCGGTTCGTAGGGCGGCACCAGCGCGGCGACATTGCGCAACACAAATAACTCACCGGGGCCGGCGTCAAAAATCGCCTCGGGCGCGACGCGGGAGTCGCAGCAGCTGATGATCATCGTGTTGGGCTTTTGACCCTTGTCGGCGAGCTCTTTCAGGCGGTTCTGCTCGCTGCGGAACCGGCCGGCGAGGAAAACCTCGTAACCCTCAACGAGATGGGCGGGCGGCTCGGTCGCGTCATCGACTGGCGCGTTCATCTTAAAGTCCAAAGTTTCTCATCCGCCCAAATGATTGGCGAAACGCCTTCTTATTGTGTAGACAGCGCGACAAGGCAAGTGTGGCAAGACAAGTGGTCAAGCCATATGACGAAACGCGACGGGTGGCGGCCCTGTCTCGACCTTTTGGAGCTTTAGGATGATTTCGAAACTCAAGCGCAGCGTTCTGGCCATGCCGGGCTCGAACGCCCGCGCTCTGGAAAAGGGCAAGACGCTCGCCGCCGATGTGTTGATGTTCGAACTGGAGGATGGCGTCGCCGAAACCGCCAAGGCGATCGCGCGCCAGCAAGTCGCGGACGCCGTGACGGGCGGCGGTTATGGCGCACGCCAGATTGTGGTGCGCGTCAATGTTCGTGGCTCGGAATGGTACAAGCCCGATATCGCCGCCATCGCGCCGGCCGGTCCTGACGCGATCGTCATTCCGAAAGTCAACTCGCGGGACGATATTCTCAAGGCGGCCGCCGATATCATTGCCGCCGGCGCGCCGCCCAAAACACGCCTGTGGGCGATGATTGAAACGCCACGCGCGATTTTCGACATTGAGAAAATCGCCAGCGCCGCCGACGATTCAGCGGCGCGGCTGGAGGCGCTGGTGCTCGGCCCCAACGACATCGCCAAATCGACCCGCGCCCGCCTGACCCCCGGCCGGCCGGCGCTCTTGTCGTGGTTATCGGCTGGCGTGCTTGCCGCACGCGTGCACGGCATTGAGATTATTGACGGTATTTACAATGATTTCAATAATGAAGAAGGATTACGGCGCGAGGCGGAGCAAGGCCGGGACATGGGATTCGACGGCAAGATGCTGATCCATCCCAATCAGATCGGCCCGGTGAACAGGATCTTTGCGCCCAGCGCCGAGGAAGTGGACTTCGCCCGCCGGATCATCGCCATTTTCGATCTGCCAGAAAACGCCTACAAGGGCGTCGTCCAGATCGACGGCCAGATGGTCGAACGTCTCCACCTCGACATCGCCCGCCGCACGCTGGCGTTGACCGAGGCGGCCGGTTAATAATCCGATTTCGTCAGGAAGATGGGGAAGCGCAATGGTCGAGCCGGCAAAGGACGATAAGAGCCCTGAACAACCGGTTCAAAAGGCATCAGACTCCACCGGGGCAAAAAGCCAGACGTCTTCCGCCGGCGCGAAGACCGCGACGCCCGCCCGCAAGGGAAGTGGTCTGATCGGAAAACTTTTCACCTCGCTTGTCCTGCTGCTGATCCTTCTCGGCGTCGCCGGCTACGCCGCGCTGATGTTCCGCGACAAGGATGAACGCATCAAAGTCGCGGCGGATTACATCGAAAGCGAACTCGTCCAGGTTCAGAACCTTATCGACACGGCGCCGAAGCGACTGACTGCGCTGCTGGGCGAAAAGAAACTCGCCGCCGCCGGAGATAATCCCACCAGCGCGCCGACCCCGGCTGACGAAGCGGCGTCATCACCCGCCGTGCAGACAGAATTACCTTCAATCGACAAACAAAGCGCGGAGCCTGCGCCGGTAAGCGAAAAAGCGTCCGAAGCTCAAAAAGCCGCCGAACAACTCAAAGTGGCGAAGCCGGAGAAAGTCGTCGAGGCGCCTCATCTGGCCGAAACGCCGATCAAGGCCCCGGAGCCGCCGAAAGAAATGGTCGCCGCGCCCAAACCAATTGAAAAGCCCGTCGAAAGCGCGCCACCGGCGATGGTCGACGCTAAAACCAGCACGGTGGCAAACGACGATCTCTCGGCGACCGATCTGGTCAACGCCCTTGAAGGGCGAATCGAAGCGTTGAGCGAGGAAGTGAAAAGCCTGCGCGAGCGTCTAGACCAACCCAAGAACGAAACTCGCGCGACGCCGGTCGCCGGCGGCGCCTCCAGCGAGGCGGCGACGGTCGTCATCGCTTTCGCCCTGCAAAAAGAGCTCGACGCCGGCCGGCCCTACGCCGATGAAATCGCCGCCCTGACCCGCACCGGCGCCGATCCAGCCCTGCTCGATGTGCTGAGTCCAATGGCGAACAGCGGCGCGCCAACCGGCGCGCAATTGCGCGATCAGTTCAAACCCATCGCGAAGAAAATTCATGCCGAAGAGCCGGCGGAGCAACAGGATCTGGCGTCGCATCTCATTCATGGCGCCAGCAAGCTGGTGCATGTGCGGCCGACGGGAACGGAGCAGCCGGAAACGCTCGACGGCAATCTTGCGAAAATCGATGCGGCGCTGACGCATGACAATTTCGTCGCCGCCGCCGCCACTTTAGCCGCCATGCCGGAATGGACGCGCACACTGGCTGGCGAATTCGCACAGGCGCTCGACAAACGCGCCGCCATCGCCAAAGCAGCCGAAGATTTACTGCATGGCGCCATCGCCGGTCTCGGCGGCGTCAAAAAATAAGCGCGTGATTTAGCGAAAGCGACAAACCATGTGGTTTCTTCTGATCTTCATTCTCGGGCTCGCCATTGCCGCCTATGGCATTGAATGGCTGATCCAGCAGCCCGGCGGCCTCACCCTCGAATTCGGCGGCTGGCATATGGAGGCCTCGCTGCCGGTCGCCGTCGCCGGTCTGTTGCTGGCTGTTGCGGCGATCATTATCGTTTGGGCGATCATCGTCGCGGTGTGGCGTCTGCCTGGCCGTGTGATCGGCGACAGCCGCGAGCGTCGGCGTGCGCGTGGGCTCGACGTGCTCTCGCAGGGACTTGTCGCGGTGGGCTCGGGCGATCTGGCCAAAGCGAAAAAAGCCGCCGGTCTTGCGCAAAAACTTTTGCCGGACGAACCGCTGACGCAAGTACTGATGGCGCAGGCGGCGCAGCTTGGCGGCGACCGACTGACGGCGGCCAAAGCCTTTCATAAAATGACGCTGCAACCGGAAACAAAACTCCTTGGCTTGCGCGGTCTTCACATTGAGGCGAAGCGACGCGCCGATCCGGAGGCCGCCCATCATTTCGCCAAAACCGCACATGATCTCGCCCCAGTCCCGTGGGCTGGCGCCGCGATCCTCGAACATCACGCTGTTCAGGGCGATTGGGAAAAGGCGCGCACATCCGTCGAAGCCAATCTGCTCGCAAAGGCGATCGATCTCGACACGGCGCAAAATCAGCGCGCCGTGATTGAAACGGCGCTGGCGATGGAAAAGGAGCGCGATGATCCGCATGACGCGCTTCATCTGGCCCGTCAGGCGTTGAAACGTCGTCCCGGTTTCCCGCCGGCGGCGGCGGTGGCGATCCGCACACTCATTCGTCACAATGATCTCAAACAGGCGCTCAAGCTGATCGAGTCGATCTGGGGAAAATATCCGCACGCCGAACTCGGCGCGCTTTATCTCGACGCGCTACCGGGTGAGGCCAACAGCGCGCGCCTCTCCCGCGTCGAAAAGCTCGTGCGCCTGTCGCCCAATGCGCCGGAAACCCGGCAACTGTTGGCGCAGGCTGCTTTATCTGCTCGCAATTTTGACAGGGCGCGCGCCGCGCTCGCGCCACTGATAGCAAGCGGTCAAAATCCGACCGCGCAGGTTTGCCTGCTGATGGCGGAGATCGAGGAGGCGGAAAACGGCGCCAGCGGCGCAGTTCGTGAATGGCTGGCGCGCGCGTCACGTGCGCCGCGTGATCCGGTCTGGCTTGCGGATCACATCGCCTCGAAGCACTGGTTGCCGATCTCGCCGGCGACCGGCCGTCTCGACGCTTTCGAATGGAAGGCGCCGCCGGATTCAACCCCGCTGATCGCCGAGGAGGCGCAACCGGCTGTCGCAACGACGTCTCCTGTGAATATCGGCGAAACGCTCGAAATCACCGGTCCGCAACACTAGTCCGAAATATTTGGACGTCATTACCCGTGCGCGCGATCGGCGCGACGGATACGCACATAAAGCGCGCCTTCACCGCCATGATGGCGCGCCGCTTCACCAAAAGAGACGACGACATCGCGCAGCGACGGCGCCTGCAGCCACATCGGGACAACCCGACGCAGCACGCCGCCCTCTTCGCGCGACAGCCCCTTGCCGGTGACAACGATCGCAACCTTTGCGCCAGTAGCCTGCGCGCGACGCAAAAAACCGTTGAGGGCGCGCTGCGCCTCATCCTGCCGCATCCCGTGAAGATCAAGTTTGACGTCGACTTCAAGCCGACCGCGTTTGATTTTCGCGCGCGTCCGATGATCGAGATCGCCAACGCGCGCGGGCGGTGGCGGTGGTGGTGATGGGACGAATTTTGTCGGCGACGGCGACGTGACAAGACGGGATGACGCCGGCGGCGGCGATGGCGGCGGTTGTTCAGTCGGCGGCGGCGCGACGGATCGAACGCGCATGGGACGCACATCGGCCGTCACGACGGTCCAGAGCTCGATTTCGCCCTGTGTAAGGCGGCGCGGCGTGCGTCTGGATCCCTGACTCATGACGCGTCGTCCACCGGCAGCAAAACAGTCATCCCGGCGTTATGACGCACACGACCGGCATGATGGCCTGCCGTCGCGCCTGCGCCAAAAAACAGATCGGCGCGCGCCGGTCCGACAATCGCCGATCCTGTGTCCTGCCCGATCATCAACCGCTCCAGCCGTGTTTCGGCGTCTTTCTCCCATGGAACGTGTGCGGCGATCCAGAAGGGAAGTCCATAACACCACAAGCCGCGATCGATGGCGATGGAGCGCAGTGGCGTCAGCGCGCAGCCGGCGCCGCCAATCGGCCCCAGGCGCCGCCAGGCTGAGTCATCAATCCTGAAAAACACATAGGAGCGATTTTCCTGCATCAACCGGCGCCCCGGCGCGCCTTTGGCCAATCCCAGATCGCGCAAAACGCTTTTCAACCGCGTGAGCGACATCTCGCATTCCGGCACATGGCCCTGCGCGATCAGCAATTTGCCAATCGAGGTGTACGGCCAGCCATTGCGGCCATCATAGGTGAGCGTCAGCGTCTCGCCATCCGCCAATCGCAAACGGCCGGATCCCTGCACCTGAAGCAGGAACAGTTCGACGGGATCGCGGAGATAGGCGATGGGCTGCGCGCCCATCGCCGCGCCTTCGGTCTCAATGGCGCAACGATCGGGATAGGGCGTTAATGATCCATCCGCAGCGCGGCGCGCGCTGGTCAGACGCTCGCCGGAAGACAATGCCAAAGGCGCATCGTTGAGCGTGACGAGATCGGTGGGCCGCGCCAGCACGGGTGTATCAAAACCCGGTTCGGGGTTCAGGCGCGCCTCGATCTCCGGTTCATAATAAGCGGTGACAAAACCGGAGTCGGAAATGCGGAACGGACGAAACCAGCGGCGGAAAAACGCGTCGGACGCGGCGCTCCAGGACATTGCCGCATGCGCGGCGCGGATCAGACCGGCGGAGGGCGGACAAGCCGGGCGTTGCGCAGGACAATCACCGATCAACATTTCCGCCGAGCGGCGAAACACGGCAAGCGCCGCATCGAGATCGTCAGCGTCGAATCCGGCAAGCGTCTCGAAAGCGACAGGCGTCAGATCAACCAACGGGAAGGACACAAGATCAGTCCTCCGGGCGTGTCGCCACTAGTTTCCAGTTGGGATCGCTGACACGCGGATCGCGCGCGAAGGTCCATAATTCGACGATCGGCAGGGTGCGGCCGCCGTCGATGACCCCGCCGGCCTGGTCACGGCGCGTCATCTGCACGCGCGCGTCAAAACGCACCGTCACTTCTATGCGGTCCGGCTGGACGCGGGCGACGACGACTTTTGCGGAGTCGATCGCCACAATGGCGGTTTCGAGTTTTTCGCCCGCCGCCTCTCGACGCGCGATTTCCGTCGCAAAACCATCGAAAGATTCTTTCGACAGCAAAGGCTGCAAGGCGTTGCGATCACCGCGCGCAAAAGCTTCGACAATCATTTCATAGGCGCGACGGGCGCCTACAAGAAACTGCAGCCCGTCGAAGCTGCGATCAGCGGCGGCGACTGCGTCCAATCCGGTTCGGGCGGCGACGGTTTCCGCCACATCATTCCACGTCTGCGGCGCAGCAGGCTGTTCGCCCGGCGGCGCGACGGGCGCGGATGACATGCGCGCAGGCGCGCGCGCCATCGGCTGATGGGGCTCGAAACGCGTCTGTGGCGGACCCTCACGATCGATCCTCACGCCCAGCACTGAACGCAATTTCCAGATGATGAAAATCGCCAGCGCTGCAAAAACGATCAGCGATGGATCAAAAGCTTCGCCGCCCGGCGTCATTGTCTGCTCCCTCAAAATGCCGTCGTCGGCTATCATGTCGACCTATCCCTGTCACGAATCAAGGGCGGGACCTATCGCCGCAGATTTTGGTCCCGACCATCGGAACGCCGACCGTTGAACATTCCGCCGCTTTCCATGCTTCTGAACTTCCTGCCAGGACTGCGTGTGCCGGGCGTCGATCCGACACGGATCGGTTATTACATCGCGCTCTGGATCGGTCTCGAAATCGTGGCTTTTTCCCTGATCGTTCATTCGCTGGGCTTTTTCGCCACTTTGGGCCTGGCGCTGGCGACCACAATGCTGGGCCTGTCCGATATTCGCCGCCTGCTCGACTTCTGGCGGCGCGCCGGCGGCGGCGTGACAGCGGATGGCGGCCTGCAGACTCTGGGCGCTTTTCTGCTCATCCTGCCCGGTTTCGTTTCCGATTTTGCCGGACTGGCGCTGAAATCGCCGTCCGTGCGCGCCGATCTGACCCGGCGGTATGGCAAAAGCGGCGAGATGGACCCGCCCTCCGGCGGCGGGCCGCCGGTGATCGATCTGTCGCCGCGCGAATGGAACAATCTCGACGATCAAAAACGTGCGGCACGGCGACCTCGCAGAAACACAGGCAAGTAACGCCTGCTCCTCCAAACGCCCGCTGCGATGGTGAGCCTGTGAAGGACCTCGCCCCGGCCCGTTCTTGTTCGGGGGAACGAGACGTGTTACGCGGGCCTTACGTTCGTGCGCATGATCCGCAAGGAGATTTTTATGAGCAACACCGAGAATAATGGGGGCCCGGACGGGTCGAACGACGCGCCGGCCCTGAACGCGCTTGTTCAATATGTGAAGGACCTCTCCTTCGAAAATCCGAACGCGCCGCGCTCCCTCGGCCCTCAGGAAAAGCAGCCGAATATTTCCCTGCAGGTGAATGTCGGCGCGCAGCAGATCGCTCAATCAGACTATGAGGTGTCGTTGACCATCGACGCCAAGGCAGGCGAGAAGGAAAATCTCCTGTTCAAGCTCGATCTGGATTATCGCGGCATTTTCCGTCTGATCAATTTTCCGGAAGATCAGGTGCAGCCGATCATCCTGATCGAATGCCCGCGGCTGCTGGTCCCGTTTGTTCGCCAGATCGTGGCGGATGCAACGCGCGATGGCGGCTTCCCGCCGCTGTTCATTGATCCGATCGATTTCGTAGCGCTCTACCAGCAGCGCATGGCGCAAGGCGAAGCGAATATCACGCGCGCCAACTGATCCCCCACATGGTCTCTGACGACGCGTTAAGACGCGTCGTCAGCGTAACGATCCCACAGCGGCGATTTCGACATTCCTGAAACAAAAGCGTGATGCGCGGCGATTTCCGCGTCGCTGAGGCGCGCAGGAAGCTGTTCAGGACGCGCTGTGAGAACATCTCCCTGTCCGGCTCGTCTGTTCACTGCGACAGCTTGAAGGGAAAGCGCCGCCTGACGGCCGCCCATTAACTCCGCATAAACATCCGCCAGCAAACCAGCGTCGAGAAGCGCGCCATGCTTGTCGCGTCGTGACAGATCGACGCCATAACGCTGGCAGAGCGCGTCAAGCGACGACGGGCTGCCGGGATGAAGACGACGCGCCATCGCCAACGTATCGATGATGCGCGCCGGCGCGAGCGGTGGACGATTGAGTTGCGCGAATTCCGCATTCAGAAAGCGGACGTCGAATTCCGCATTATGGGCAATGAGCGGAAGATCCTCAATGAATTCGATAAATTCATCGACGATCCCGGCGAAATTCTTGTGATCGGCCAGAAATTCTCGCGATAACCCATGTACGCGAAAAGCTTCTTCAGGCATATCGCGTTCAGGGTTGATATAGACATGAAAAACGCGGCCCGTGGCGATGAGGTTCGAGATTTCAATCGCGCCTATTTCTACAACGCGATGACCCTGCGCCGGATCAAGACCAGTGGTTTCCGTATCAAAAACGATCGCGCGCATTAGCTTCGATCCCGCCAGCGCGAATCTTCGCGCAATGTCTTCAGGATATGACGCACCTGCGCGCGCGCCGCATCCAGACCTTCGCCGGTATCCACAATGAAATCGGCGCGCGCGCGTTTTTCGTCGTCGGGTGTTTGTTTGGCGACAATCGCTTCAAATTTTTCTTGCGTCATGCCCGCCCGCGCCAACACGCGACTTCTTTGTAACTCCGACGGCGCCGTCACGACGACAATGACATCGACGCTGCGATCTGCGCCAGTCTCAAACAGCAGGGGCACATCGTAAACGACAATCCAGTCACCCTGAGCGGCGTGTTTCTGGATGAAAGCGTCTCGCGCCGCCCAGACGAGCGGATGAACAATCGCCTCAAGCTTCTCCATCGCCTCCGGATCGCCCAACACGCGGGCGCCAAGCGCGGAACGATCAACGACGCCATCAACAAAGACGCCGGGAAACTCTTCAGCGATCGGCGCAACCGCCTTACCGCAATAAAGATCATGCACGATTTGATCTGAATCGAGAACGGCGATTCCTTCGTCACGAAACATTTGAGCCGTCGTCGATTTGCCCATGCCAATCGAACCGGTGAGCCCAAGACGCAGAATTTTTCCGGTCGTCACGATAATAAAACCCCTGCCTGCCGCAAGGCCGCCAGGATCGGCAAGATCGGCAATCCCATGATTGTCCAGTGATCGCCGGAAACATGGCTGAAAAGTTGCGCGCCAAGACCCTCGACCTGATAGGCGCCGGCGCTTGTCAGCGCTTCATCGCCCATCGCGTCGAGAAAGGCGTCTATGAAAGTGTCGCTTAATGCGCGCATCTCCAGATCAGCGTGCGCCACCGTCTCGAACACCACTTCGCGGGCGCGAACCAGCGCGACGGCGCTATGCAGACGATGCCGCCGCCCGGACAAAAATCGCAGCAGCTCCACCGCTTTCTCACGCGTAGGCGGCTTGCCGAAAATACGCTGTTCGCAACTGGCCACCTGATCCGCGCCCAGCACCCAGCGATCGCCAGAATTCCTCGAAACCGCCAACGCTTTGGCCCGCGCCAAAGCCTTGGCAATGACATCTGCATCGATGACGCCAGAGGACGCTTCAAGCAGAGTAGCTTCAATCGCACGCTCATCAACCTCTGCCGGCCGCGCCTCAAAAGGCAAACCAGCCTGACTCAGCACGAGCCGTCGACCAGCGCTGCCTGAAGCCAGAATCAATGGTTCCTGGCTCAGCCAGAACGGGGAAGCGCCAACCATCATCTTTGCCCTGATGCCTTCCTGTGCGTAGCCTCAATTAAGTCGAACAGCGGGGATAGTTAGAGCTGTTTTCGAGACTGCCTGTGAAAGACTGATCATAAGCCTGCCCTGTCATCAACAGACGATCGCCTGTCATCAAATTGCCCCATGCTTTTAGTCGCTCTGTGGATCACCACACTCTTTATTCGCCATGCACAGTTTTTACACAGCTTCCTTTTTCATAAGCTTATGATGAATTGTGCTTTTTGCGATTTATGCCGTAACGCGGACGCGCAATGATTTTCTTTATCCGGCGCATCGCGGCTGTTTAAAAACTGTTAACCAATATTAACCATCGCTCTGGGCCTGTACAGAAATAATAATAAAAAATTTTATTATAAATTTTTGTTTTTTTGCGTTTCGCGCTACTGCCTCCATGGTCGACGTCGGGGAGTTGGATTGAGAATGTCCGAGAGAAAGCCGCTGATCTCCACCCTTCAGGGCAAGGCGCAGGTGATTCCGCCGATCTGGCTGATGCGGCAGGCGGGACGCTATCTGCCGGAATACCGGGCTCTGCGTTCTCAGGCGAAGAGTTTCCTTGATTTTTGTTATACGCCAGCGATAGCGGCGGAAGTGACCTTGCAGCCCATCCGGCGGTTTCACTTCGATGCGGCGATCCTGTTTTCCGATATTCTGGTCGTTCCCGATGCGATGGGACAGACGGTGTCCTTTGAAACCGGTGCGGGGCCGAAACTTGACCCGATCGACACGCCGGAGGGCGTAGATCGGCTCGGTCGTTTCGATCTCGAAAAACTTTCACCGGTCTTTGAGACCATTGATCGCGTGAAATCGGCGCTGCCAGCGGATGTCGCCTTTATTGGCTTCTGTGGCGCGCCATGGACAGTGGCGAGCTATATGATCGCTGGTCATGGCACCCCGGATCAGGCGCCCGCCCGCCTGTTCGCCTTCCGGCATCCACAGGCCTTTGAACGGCTGATTGAGCGGTTGATCGACGCCTCCGTGGCTTATCTCATTCGGCAGATCGATGCGGGCGTCGAGGTCGTTCAGATTTTTGACAGCTGGGCGGGCGTTTTGCCGGCCAATGAATTTGCCCGCTGGTCAGAAGGTCCAATCACCCGGATTGTTCAGGCGGTGAAACAGCAACGGCCGCAGACGCCGGTGATCGCTTTCGTGCGCGGCGCTGACGCCTATCTGCCGCGGTTGACCCGGACCGTGGGCGCTGACGCCTATGGGCTGGATACGGCGTTAGACCCCGCCTGGGCGGTAGCGGAGACGGCGCCTTCGACGGTGCTCCAGGGCAATCTTGATCCGCTGGCGCTGGTCGCTGGTGACGCGTCGCTTGACCGTGAGATCGACACGATCCTCAGGACATTTGCTGGCCGGCCGCATATTTTCAATCTAGGCCACGGTATTTTGCAGCAGACCCCCATCGAACATGTCGAGCAGTTGCTGGCGCGGGTCCGCGCCGGGCGATCCTGATTTAAGAGCTAGCGATGTATCTGTGGATCAAGGCTTTACATGTGATCGCCATCATCTCCTGGATGGCGGGGCTGTTATATTTGCCGCGACTCTTCGTGTATCATGCCGAACGCGGTCCGGCGTCGCCGCAGTCGGCGACCTTCAAGGTCATGGAGCGCCGGCTTTATCGCTACATAATGAGACCGGCAATGACCGTATCATGGTTAACTGGCCTGTTTCTGGCTTATGACAGCGGCGCTTTTTCTGCCCCATGGTTTCACGGCAAAGGGCTACTGGTTCTGGCGATGACGGCCGCGCATATCTATGACGGCTTCCTGTTGCGGGATTTCGCCAATGACGCCAATCGTCATGGATCGCGTTTTTACCGGATCATCAATGAAGCGCCGACAGTGCTGATGATCGGGATCGTCATT